>Ga0316198_10002978_pt1 | contig 10284 bp, 9 predicted proteins | sample OudBieAanoxic_MG_FD_204935 | JGI IMG/M metagenome (GOLD analysis project Ga0316198, IMG submission 204935) | Coastal sediment microbial communities from Oude Bieten Haven, Netherlands - site A anoxic | ecosystem: Environmental > Aquatic > Marine > Coastal > Sediment | place: Netherlands...
GTGGCGTTTCTGGCGGCACCTGGCGCGGGATGGCCGGATTACCATTTTTGACCGCAGCTGGTACGGGCGTGTGCTGGTTGAACGGGTGGAGGGTTTTGCCGCGGAAGACGAGTGGAAACGCGCCTACGCCGAGATCAACGATTTCGAGGAGCAGCTGACCGACCACGGGATTATCCTGTTGAAGTACTGGGTGCATATCACCAAGGATGAACAGCTGAAACGCTTCCAGGCCCGCGAGGAGACACCGCACAAGCGCTGGAAACTGACGGATGAGGACTGGCGTAACCGTGAAAAGTGGGACGATTACGGGGTGGCCGTTAACGATATCGTCGAGTACACCAGTACCAGTACGGCACCCTGGGTACTGGTGGAGGGCAACGACAAGCTCTATTCACGGATCAAGGTGATCCGCACCCTGTGCGAGAGAATGGAGGCACTGCTTGGCGAACAATAACCGGCGTTTGCAGGCAGTTTTCCGGCTGCAGTCAATGCTTGTTGATCTGGATCAATATTGACCGGTCTGTTCGGTGTTATAAAACATCACTTCTTTACATGTTTTGGAATCGCAAGCGTAAGAATTACAGGGGAATGTAATTATGTCATCTAGCAATCCGTTCGGGAGCCTGTTCGGCAAGTCGCCGTTCACGGCCCTGCAGACTCATATGCGTGTCGTACTCGAGTGCGCGCACGAGATCCCATCCTTGTTCGAAGCGCTGGCTGCAGGCGACCAGGAGGGAGTGATATCCACCAAGGACAAGATCTTCGAACGGGAAGCCGAGGCCGACAAGATCAAGAACGAGATGCGCGGCGCCTTGCCGAAAAGTCTGTTCATGCCGGTGGACCGGCGTGATCTCCTCGAGGTTCTGCAGATGCAGGATTCCATCGCCGACACGGCACAGGATATCGCCGGGTTGCTGGTCGAGCGCCGTATGGAAATACCGGATTTCATGCAGGAGCCAATGCTGGCGCTGGCGCGTCGCTGTGTTGATGCATGTGATCAGTCAGCGTTAATTATTGAGGAACTCGATGAACTGCTGGCAATGGGGTTTCGCGGGCGTGAGGCCAGCCGGGTCGAGGAGATGGTCGAGGCACTGAATCTGATTGAAGACGACACGGACAAGCTCGGTATTGAACTTGCCCGCGGCCTGTTCGAGCATGAAGATGAGCTCAAGCCGGTCTCTGTGATTATGTGGTACCAGCTTATCGAGTGGGTCGGTGATCTCGCCGATTTCGCCGAGAAGGTCGGGGACCGGCTGCGACTGCTGATTGCGCGCTAGCTGCTTTGCCAACAATTCTGCATTGTTGCCGGCCTTCGACGGCAACAGGTTCTTGAAACCGGGGAGTCGAAAATGGAAATAATCAGTGCATACGGGCCTATCTTTATCGGCCTGGCCGTCATCTTTGGCTTGTATATGACCTGGGGAATCGGTGCCAACGATGTGGCCAATGCCATGGGGACATCGGTCGGGTCCGGTGCGATCACGGTCAAACAGGCGATTATAATTGCCGCCATCTTTGAGTTTGCCGGCGCCTTCATTGCCGGTGGCAATGTCACCAAGACGATTCGCAAGGGCATTATCGATCCTTCATCGATTGTAGATAGCCCCGAGATCCTGGTCTTCGGCATGCTGGCAGCGCTGCTGGCGGCGGCTATCTGGCTGATGATCGCCACCACCCGCGGCTGGCCGGTTTCGACCACCCACTCGATCGTGGGAGCCGTCATCGGATTCGCAATGGCAGGCATCGGCATGGATGCAGTCCAGTGGGTCAAGGTGTCGCAGATTGCAGCCAGCTGGGTAGTCTCACCGGTACTTGGCGGGACCATTGCCTTCCTGCTGATGATGAGCATCCGGCGCCTGATATTGAACACGGATCACCCCTTTAATAGCGCAAAGCGCTGGGGGCCAGCCTACGTCTTCCTGGTGGGTTTTATCATCTCCCTTGTTACCCTGTTCAAGGGGCTGAAGCACCTGAAAATAGAACTGTCTGTTGGTATGAGCTTCACGGTGGCACTCCTGTTTGGGCTGGCACTTGCATTTGTCGGCTGGCTGATGATTAACCGGATAAAAGTTGATGCGGGAGCCGACCGGGATTTTCACTATGCCAGTGTGGAGAAGGTGTTTACTCCCATGATGATCTTCACTGCCTGTGCCATGGCCTTTGCGCATGGATCAAATGACGTAGCCAACGGCATCGGTCCTCTCGCGGCAGTGGTCAGTATCGTGCAGTCAGGCGGGGAGGTCGCGCAGAAGGCAGCACTGCCCCTGTGGATCCTGGTGCTGGGTGGTACCGGTATCGTGGTCGGGCTTGCAACCATGGGCTACCGGGTGATGAGAACCATCGGCAGCAATATTACCGAACTGACGCCGAGTCGTGGCTATTGTGCCACGCTGGCAGCAGCAGCAACGGTGGTACTGGCTTCCCGCACCGGCCTGCCGGTATCTACCACGCATATTGCGGTGGGTGCGGTTATTGGTGTCGGTCTGGCGCGCGGTATCGGCGCCATTGATTTGCGGGTTATCGGCGGTATTGTGGTTTCGTGGGTGGTGACCCTGCCAGCCGGTGGTATTCTGGCGGCATTGTTCTTCTTTACCCTGAAAGGCATCTTTAGCTGAAGCCTGGCTGCCTGATCACGGCATGGCGGTGTAGCCAGGGCGGGGTGTGCGTCAGCCGGGCGGTTCCATGCTTCTGAACAGTGTGGAAGTTGAAGATGTCGACTGGATCAAGGGCATCGCCTTTCCGCGTGGGGTGCGTTTCCGCAAGATCATCGTTGCGGGGCCACCCGGCAGCGGCAAGTCAACCCTGGTCCAGAAGCTGGGTGGCTGGCCGGAAGAAGGCTACATCGACCTTGCGCGGCACAACTGGTGGCGCAGTCATATTCTGACGTACCGGCCCCGTGAGGTGCATTTCGGGATTCCGTTCGAGGGGTTTCGTGAAAGCCACGCCGTTTTCCACCGGGAGTGGCTTGATGCGCCAGCTCCCGCCGACCTCACAAGAATCCGGATTCCCCCGGAAAAGCGCTGGTTCTTTAATATCGACTGGCGGCAACGGTTTATGTTTGATTTCCAGTTACTGCCGGCCGAGCGTATCTATGCCACGCGCAAAGAGCGGGCCGGCACCGGTACACACCCGGTGGATCAGCAGTTTACCCTGGACGAGGTCGAGCAACAGGTCGCCGTCTATGAGTCCCTGGCGCTGCATTTTCATCGCTGCGGGATGCTGGTTGTTGTGCGCAACAGTTTTGACGGAATGCCCCGTTTTATTGTTGACCCGGAAGCAGTCCCCTGACCTGATCATTCAGCCAGGCTCGCAGCTGTTCGGCCGGATAAATCTGCGGCACCATCACGCCATCAATGCGGGTGAATAATGCAACCCGATCAAGGCGGGCGCTGATGATAATGTGGTGTTGCGTGATCTTGCCGGCGTCCAGCCACAGGGTGCCATCTCTCGTGCAGGGGTAGTGGCCGACAATAAACGGGATTTCACTTCCGGTTTCCAGCCCCTTGCGGAACCGGCTGACATCGCTACGGGTGTAGCCTGCGGGGAACCTCGGGCTCTTCAACCGGCTCCAGGTCATGTCATGGACGAATTCAGGGAATTGCCGGATATTGGCCAGCGTATCCATGGAGATCTTTTTGCGCGGCGGGCCTGCATGACAGGCGATAAAATCCTGCGACACTACCGCCAGGGGAGATTGCCGATAGAAGAGTTCCAGTTCCGCCCTGTACTCCAGGCCCCGGGATTCGGTGACCTGCTTGTCCCAGTGCAATCCCTGGGGTATGCCTTGCTTCATAATATCGTGCGAGAAGCTGTCATGGTTCCCGATAATATAGAAGACCTGTTCAGGGAACCTCAGCTTCAGCTTGAAGATCAGGTCCATCATCAATAACGAACTGCCCATGGATTCCAGTTCGCCCAGTTCTTCAGGGTGGACAGCATCACCCAGAATGATGAGTGCAGCTGTTCCATTCTCAAGGCCTTCCAGAAAGGCATTTTCGCTCAGGATCTTGAGCAGGTTATCAAGCCGGGCATGCAGGTCCCCGACAAGAATCGGGGTCAGGTGGTCAGGCAATTCCACGCAGCCGCCCGGGTTACCGAAGTCATCTTTACGGCGCCAGGCCTCGCTTTTGAGAAGTTCGTTTACCTGCTTTAAAGTGGTGATTGCATTACCGGGAGTCAGTGACTCCAGCGGCCCCCCGAAGATTTCCGCAACCCGCAGCAAGGCACTGGTACGCCGGGCAGTTATGCGTAAAACTTCCTGGGTGTCATCGATCACCGAAACATAAGTGCCGAGTTCTGCAATGGGGTCCCGGAATATCAGTGCATTACCTTCGTGGGTGACTGAAAAATGGCGGCGGAATGCCTCACGTGGCGAGCTGAATACATATTCCTGGTACTCGGTGTGGCGGTCTATTGAAAGCGTTTCGCCCGGGGATAGTCTTTGCCAGTGGGCGATCCCGGTAAAGTAACGATCCGGGTCAAACAGGATGAAATCGTATTGTGCCTTGCGTTCATTTTCCGCCACACCAGGGTCCGGATACAGAGTGAGAACCTGTTTCCCCATTTCGACCCGAAACGCCTGATATCCCTTGAAAGGAATGCGGATCTCCTTGCCGGACAGCCGGAGTTTCCGGGATGGTGCAGGGATTATGGTTTCACATTCAGGACGGAAATAACCTCGAATATTTTTCCAAAGCGATTGTTTCATTATGCTGGAGTAAACCGGTATCCCGCAATGTCTGCAGCTGTTTTGATGTGGCGTGCATACAGTGTAGCAGATGGACGACAGGCTGTTTACGTCACTGCAAGAGGTGTCGGTTTGCTATGTTTCGTCCTGGAAATGTTGTTAACGGTATCGGTAGTATTCTGGTGTCGTGGATTGTTACACTCTCGGCAGCCGGGACTCCGGCCAGGTTGAGGGAGGCTAACGTGTATCTGACAAACGCCAGCAAGAGACGGACTATATGGCTGTAAAACCCGGTTACTTTTGTCGACAGTCCGGGGTGGTTCCCTACCGGTTTCGCAAGGGGAGGCTTGAAGTTTTTCTTATTACTTCGCGCAGCAAGCGGCGCTGGATCATTCCCAAGGGCATCATTGAGCGTGACTACAGTGCGCGCAACTCGGCCGCCAAGGAGGCGCTGGAAGAGGCTGGTATCAGGGGCCGGGTGGGTGGCAAACTGCTGGGAATCTATCGGAACCGGAAGTTGGGCAGGACCTGTACCATCAAGGTATTCCCGATGCTGGTTAGCCGGGTCTACAAGGACTGGGACGAAGACGACCGCAAGCGTCAGTGGGTGCCGCTGAAGAAGGCGCTCAAGCTGGTCGACAATGACGACCTTAAGCGGGTGATGCGGAAATTGCCTGAACGTATCTGAGTGCGCCTGATCTGTATCTGCCGGCACCCTCGCTTATCCATGGCGGGTTGCGGCGCTCTGAAGTCCTGACAGTTAACCCGAATGGCACTTACTTAAGACAAAAACCCCGTCATTCCGGGCGGAACGAAGTGGAGGCCCGGAATCCAGTTGGCTCAACTCCCGCACATTCTGGATTCCCGCCTTCGCGGGAATGACGGCCTTGCTACTATTTGAGCTAAAGTAAGTGCCATTCCAGTTAACCCGACAGTTGCATTAATTACGACCCGACAACCCATTTCAGCGCATGATTTACAGCATGCAATGACTATTTCATGCTGTTTCCGGCATTCACCGCTGGTGAGCTTCTGGTCCGGTCTTGCAGGAGCACCCCAGTGGGCACAAGCGCCTTGCAGGCGCGAATCGCGGCTGAAAAGCTTCCGCATCCTGCTCACGCCCCTCACCTACATCCCTGTAGGCGAGCTGCTCCTGCAGCAAGATTTTTTCAATGATCGGGTTAATGATGGCTGTTGCTGATAACCCTTTCAGGGGGGAAGTGACAGCTAAAGGTACTCCCGCCCCCGACCTTGCTGCTGATTTCCAGTGATGCCCCGTGATGCTCAAGTACATGCTTGACGATGGCCAGGCCCAGCCCGGTTCCCCCCGTATCGTGTGACCGGCCTGCGTCGACCCGGTAGAGACGTTCGGTCAGGCGCGGAATATGGCGTGCCGCGATCCCTTCGCCGGTGTCGGTGACGCTGAAATGCGCACCGTTCCCATCCACCTGCCAGCGAATCCGTACTTCTGCTCTTGCGGGGGTATGCCGGATCGCGTTGGCGACCAGGTTGGTAAAGGCTGTGCGCAATTCTTCGGCGTCACCACGTAATCCGTTGCTGGACTCGAGTTCCAGTCGCACGACATGCCGTTTCGCACCGCTAAGGGTGATTGCCTCCTCGGTAATGGTCGCCAGTAGTTCCGGTACCGCTACAGCGTCATCATGTGAGGATAAGTGCTGCATTTCCAGACGTGACAGTGTCAGCAGGTCTGCTACCAGGGCTGTCATGCGCTGCGCCTGTTGTTGCAGCAGTTCTATGGAGCGTTGCAGTATGCCGGGGTCGCTGCTGTCCAGGGCCAGTTGTTCCGCGAGTCCGGCGATCACGGTGAGCGGGGTGCGCAGTTCATGGGACACATTGGCGACGAAATCACGCCGTGTAGTATCGAGATGGTACTCACGGGTGATGTCGTGTGCCATGAGTAGTTGCCGGTTGGCTTCCCGTTTCAGAGGGGCGACATACACTGACAGGATGATGGCGCGGTTTTCCGGGGAGGTGATCACCAGCGGCTGGAAAAATTTACCGGCTGCAAGATATTCATCCAGCAGCGGGTCTTCCACCAGGCCAGTGAGCGGCCGGTTCGCTGCATCCGGCCAGCGAATACCCAGCAGCCTGCCGGCTGCCGGGTTGGACCAGTCGATCTTCTGCTGCTGATCCAGTATGACCACCGCATCGGGCAGGGTGTTGACCGTGTCGCGAAAGCGGTCGAGTCGGTAGGACAGATCGCGCGCACGTGCATGCCCGGCGGTTTGCTGTTCCAGCAGGGCGTTGTTTACTGCCTTCCAGATCCCCGGAGTCTTGATGGCCGCGTGCTTGTTATCACGCAGCCGCTGCAGCAATCCCGCCAGCTGGTATAGGTGCCAGCCAAGGTAGACCAGCAGGCCTGACAGCAGGCAGGGCAGTAGCTGTCCGGTGAGTATGCCTGCCAGCCAGGCGATGGCTGTTATTCCGGCAAACAGCCAGAGTTCTTCTTTCCAGTGGGTTGGCATGATTCATATCATACCCGCTGCGGGCTGCGCCCAAACAATCGCGCTTGCAAAGCGCTCCTGCGGGTGAGTCTGTTTGCTGTAGGAGCGGCTTTGTCTGCAGGGACGTAGGTACATCGCGGGAGGCAGGGATGCCGGGAGTGATGTGCCGCGATTCAACTCCGAGCCTGGATGTGATCGCGCTTGAAAAGCGCTCCTACGGGTGGGTCTGTTTGCTGTAGGAGCGGCTTGCAGCCGCGATTCAACTCCGAGCCTGGATGTGATCGCGCTTGAAAAGCGCTCCTACGGGTGGGTCTGTTTGCTGTAGGAGCGGCTTGCAGCCGCGATATCGCACCGGGTGCAAGGAGCCGTCACTGCTGGGTGGAGAACCGGTAGCCGCTGCCGCGTACGGTCTGGATCAGCTGGTCATGGCCAGAGGGCTCCAGGACCTTGCGCAGGCGGCGGATGTGTACGTCCACGGTGCGGTCCTCGACCCAGGCACCGGTGTCCCACACCAGGCTGATCAATTGCTGGCGGCTGTAGACGCGTTCGCGGTGAGTCATGAAGAACAGCAGCAGCTGGTATTCCATGGGTGCAAGTTCCAGCGGCGCAGCGCCGATGCTGACCCGGTGGCTGCCGGGGTCCAGGCGCAGGGTGCCGATTTCCATGATTTCCGCCGCACTGCTGTCGCTACTGCGGCGCAGTACAGCCTTGATGCGTGCCAGCAGTTCGACGACCGAAAACGGCTTCGACACGTAGTCATCGGCACCGGCATCCAGGGCCGCGACCTTGTCATCTGTCAGGCCTCTGGCGGTGAGCATGATGATCGGGATCCGCTTGTGCGCGGGATTGCGTCGCAGGTGGCGTGCAAATTCGAACCCCGACTGACCGGGTAGCATCCAGTCCAGCAGGATCAGGTCGGGAATCATTAGTGCAATTTTGTCGCGGGCCTCGAGCGCGCTGCCGGCCAGTTGCACATCAAAGCCACCATGTACCAGCGCCAGCTGCAGCATTTCGCGTATCGCTGGATCATCATCGACGACAAGAATCGTAGTCATGAGGTGCCCGGACGGGGTGTGTGTTTCAAGTCAAAGTGACTGAATCACTTTTGTGTAGCCTATCCGGCAATGAATATCCGGGTGCTGTGAGAGCTACCCGTAGCGACCTTCGATGTAGTCGGCGGTCTGCTGTTTTGCCGGTGTCACGAACATATCCTCGGTGGCTGTGTGTTCCACGACCTTGCCCATCAGCATGAAGACACATTCTTCACTGGCGCGGCGCGCCTGGGCCATGTTGTGGGTGACGATCAGGATGGTGTACTTGCCGCGCAGTTCCCAGATCAGTTCCTCGACGGCTTCGGTTCCCTTGGGATCGAGCGCGGAGCAGGGTTCGTCCATCAGCAGCAGGCCTGGCTTGACCGGCAGCAGGCGGGCGATACACAGTTTCTGCTGTTCCTCGAGGGAGAGTTCCGTGGCCCGGTCTTCCAGGTGGTCCTTGACCTTGTCCCACAACAGCACCTGCTGCAGCGCGTCCTCGACGATCTGGTCCTGTTCATCGCGTGAGGTGCGCTTCCCACTGGTGTGCAGCCGGTAACCAAACAGCACGTTGTCACGGATCGAAATGGGCAGCGGGTTGGGACGCTGGAACACCATGCCGACCTGCTTGCGCACCTGTACCAGTTCCACGGCCGGATCATAGATGTTGTGCTCGAATACGTTGATTTTGCCGTCGATGCGAACATAGCCAAGGCGTTCGTTGATGCGGTTGACGCTGCGCAGAAAGGTCGATTTTCCACAGCCGGACGGACCGATCATGGAGGTGATCATGCCCTGCCTGATGTTCAGGTCGATATCGAACAGGGCCTGGAACGTGCCGTACCAGAGGTTCAGTTTTTCAGTCTGGATGGCGTATTCAGGTGTTTCAGTCATAACTGCCTGGCTGCTAGTGTTCATTGGGTTGTCCAGTGTCTTCCGGCCTCAGGATCAGCCGAATCTGCCTTCAACATAATCCCGGGTGCGTGAATCCTTGACCTCGCCGGTGAACAGTTCCTCGGTTTCGCTGATCTCCACGCACTCGCCGCCGAGGAAGAACGCGGTCCGGTCGGCGAGGCGGCGTGCCTGCTGGACCAGGTTGGTGACCAGGATGATGGTCATCTCGCTTTTCAGTTCCTTCAGCACATCCTCGATGCGCATGGTGGTGACCGGATCGACCGCAATGGAGAATTCATCGAGCACCAGCAGTTCCGGGTCCTGGGACAGGGCGCGGGCAATGGTCAGCCGCTGCTGCTGTCCGCCGGATAACAGGCTGCCGAGCGAGTCCAGTCGGTCCTTGACCTCGTCCCACAGGGCGGCGCGGGTAAGGCAGCGCTCGACGATGACATCCAGTTCACTTTTTTTCTTGATGCCGGACAGGCGCGGGGCCAGGGCCACGTTGTCGTAAACCGTCATAGGCAGGCCGACCGGCAGCGGGAATACGACGCCGATGCGGGAGCGCAGGGCGTAGATGTTCCTGAGCTTGCGGATACTCCGCCCGTTGAACAGGATGTCACCCTTGATGTGCATGTTCGAGTTGAACATGTCCATGCGGCTCAGCGACTTGAGGAACGAGGTCTTGCCGGCGTTGGCGGGCCCGATGATGCCGAAGATCTCATGTTCCCGGATCTCAAGGCTGACATTGCCAAGCGCCGTGTCGTTGCCGTAGCTGATCGACAGGTCGCGCACTGCAAGTTTGATGTTCGCCGCTTCCACCTGTGCGCCGGGTTCGTTCGCGGGCGGCTGCATGCCGGCTACCATTTTTTCTTGCCCCGCAGCCAGGCCCGGAAGGCGATGGAAAGGCTGTTCATGAATAGCACCAGGACGATGAGCATCAAGGCCACGCCGTAGGGCAGATTCTCTGGCACGCCGGGGACCTGTGTCGAGACCACGAACAGGTGCAGGGGCATCGCCATGGTCTGGTCGAAGATCCCCTGTGGCAGGAACGGGGTGAAGAACACGGCACCGGTGAACATAATAGGGGCGGTCTCGCCGGCGGTGCGCGATATCTCGAGAATGAGGCCGGTAAGGATGCCGGGGATGGCATTCGGCAGTACCACGCGGCGGATGGTCTGCCAGCGGGTGGCGCCCATGTTCCAGCAGG
>Ga0316198_10002980_pt1 | contig 10279 bp, 10 predicted proteins | sample OudBieAanoxic_MG_FD_204935 | JGI IMG/M metagenome (GOLD analysis project Ga0316198, IMG submission 204935) | Coastal sediment microbial communities from Oude Bieten Haven, Netherlands - site A anoxic | ecosystem: Environmental > Aquatic > Marine > Coastal > Sediment | place: Netherlands...
CTGGGTACGTGACACGCGCACCGGTCTGATCTGGAGCAAAGATGCCAATCTGGCTGGCCGCCCGCTTACCTGGCAGGAGACTTTGTCAATGGTCGACGCGTTAAACCGGGAACACTTTGGCGGCTATCGCGATTGGCGCCTGCCCAACATCCGAGAGTTGGAAAGCCTGGTCGATCTCAGCTCGCATTCGCCGGCCCTGCCGACTGGTCATCCGTTTGTCAACCTGCAGGATGCCTACTGGTCATCAACGACCAGTGTCTATGAGCTGCGCTACGCCTGGACCTTGTACAGCCGGGACGGCATTGTCGGTGTCGGGTTTAAGCCCGGTGATGATTTTTTCCTGTGGCCGGTAAGAAACGGATAGGCAAGTGTGAATCGTCCAATCAGGCTATCCATTAGCGGTGTTCGGCAGTCCATGGGGTCATCAAGAGAAAAAAATAGGGGGTCCCACCCATAGATAACCACGGGGCTTTCGGGTAAAGTTTAAACAAATGACAATGATGGCCATACATTGCCGGGGCGCCGATAACGGGTCCGATATTTATTGATCAGCAATGGATGGCAAGGTGGTTTTTTGCTTACGCGTCTCTTAATGTTCCCATAATTTTTCATTAAAGTGAGTCGTCATGGAAATATGCAACAACAAAGAAACAGGTCATACCTTTATTCATTTAGAAGCGCAAAGTAATGATCAGGCATTGATGATAACGCCACAAGGCACTGTTAAGGTATTGGAGTATGATCTATTTACCGAACCTACTGAAGTTGATGAAAGTGAAGTCTTAGCCAAAGGTAAAATAACCCGTAAGCAATTTAACATTTTTAACCAGTATTGCCGGAATTAACGTACATGCGCTGCGGATAGCTTCAGCAAAGGCATTGTTCACACGTGCCGCGGTACTTGGCATCCAGTAAGTTACATTCCGACAATCCCTTACGACAACGATAAAGGAGTCTGCATGCGCACGGCACAACAAGGTGATACGGTTCGGTTTCATTTTACATGTCTTCTGAATGACGGATCCCAAGTCGCCACAACAGTTGGAGAAGATCCTATGGAGCTTACCATCGGAGAGAAAAAACTCATCGACTGTTTTGAGCAGAGCATCGTGGGGATGGCTGAAGGCCAGAAAAAAACGGTTCATCTGAAGCCGGACCAAGTGGTTGGTGAGAGGCGACCGGAATTGGTATCTAAGGTCTCGCGACATTTAGTTCCGGAAATAGAAGAAGACCTTAGCATCGGCAGCCGGATTACCATGGAAGACGAGAGTAATAATCCTGTTAAAGCGACGGTTATCAGTCTTTCTGATCAAGAGGTCACCTTCGATGCGAATCATCCCCTGGCTGGAGAAGAAGTGATCTTTAACATCGATCTTATCCAGGTTGTATAGTACCATCTTGGATGTTATTTTTTTCGCCGCACCTTGCCTTTTCTTTCCTGCGCTCATGACGGTATTCATCACCCTTGTTCAAGCAATACGTGCTATCTTTGAAAAGCGTTATTTCATTGCATCGAACAGGCTGTCATCGGGGCCGATGGCCTGGAAGACAATTTGAACGATGAGAAATAAGATATTTGCACGCAATAAGGTATCCAGAAAGAAGATATAAGGTGCGTAACCCATGGATGCAGCTGGTTGTATCGATTATCCTGTATTTTGCTGCGATGATTAAACGAGTCAGGTGACTGGTTTTTCCAGATTTCGGCCTGACCTATCCACCAGCGATACCGGCAATCGCGGATCTGCCGGAGCAACCAAAGGAGATTGACCATGCCAATCAGACATTCCGAAGGGATTTGGGAAGGCACTTTGAAAAACGGACAGGGAAAGATGCGAATCGGCAGCAGCGGGTTCGAAGTCGATTACTCCTTTCCTTCACGATTTGACAGCGGGGTCGGGACCAACCCGGAAGAGTTGCTCGGCGCGGCCCACGCCGGCTGCTTCTCCATGGCCTTGTCCTTGTTTATTGGCGAGGCAGGCTTTACGCAAAGTCGCATCCAGACCCGGGCAGGCGTTCACCTGGACAAAACCGAAAATGGCTTCGCCATCAGCCGGATCGAGCTGGACACAACTGCGGACATACCCGGCATGGATGAGCAGATGTTTTTGGAACTGGCCGAAAAAGCCAAGACCAACTGTCCGGTATCCCGTGCGCTCGCCGGCGTCGACATCTCTCTTGACGCAAAACTGGAGCGGGATCAGTCAGCACCTGAAAAGCCGGAGCCGGACTTCAATCGTGCACCGGCAGAAAAGCCGCGTTCGGCAAACAAGCCTAAATAGGAGTCGGGCATGACGTCTCACCAGGTGAAACTGTTCTCTTTGACCACTTGCAGCCACTGCAAGGCCGTCAAGGAGCTGTTGAAGCATTATGATCACCCTGTTGATGTGGTCAACGTCGATCGCCTCGACAAGGATGAACGTGGCAAGGTTTTAAAAGAGGTCAAACAGTACAACGCGCGTGTCTCTTTTCCGACCACGGTGATCGGTGACGAGGTGATCGTCGGTTACAAGGCCGATCAGATTAAAAAGGCCCTTGAGCGAGACTGATCGCCCCGACCGATTTGCTTTACAAACACACATCTTCCAGGCTCGAGAGAGGTTCATGATGGCCCCTAAAACACCCGACCATCGGAAAGCTGTCAGCCAGGCCCAGGCGCTGCTAAAAAAATGCACCACGGCTCACGGATTCCTGGCCAGCCCCACCGACAGCGACAATTACCGCCGCATTTGGGGACGGGACGGGATTATCATCGGGCTGGCGGCGCTAATGACCGGCGATGAAGACATGATTGCAGCGCTTGGCGATACGCTGGAAACACTGGCCGAACACCAGGGGCCTCACGGCGAGATTCCCAGCAATGTTGACGTAAACAGCGAGCGCGTCAGCTACGGCGGCATGACCGGCCGGGTGGATGCGGACCTCTGGTTCGTAATCGGATGTGGCGAATATTGGCAGGCCATCGATGATGACTCTTTTATCGAACGCATGCTGCCGGTTATCGAGAAGGTGGCCTTTTTGCTGGGCGCCTGGGAATTCAACAATCGCGGTCTGCTGTATGTACCCGCCACCGGTGACTGGGCCGACGAGTATGTCCACAACGGTTATATTCTCTATGATCAGCTGCTCTACCTGCAGGCGTTGAGGACACTTCACCACCTCCGGCGGCGGATTGCCGATGATGATGATCACAACCTGCGCACCCGGATCAGCCTGTTGAAGCATAGGATCCAGGCCAACTACTGGTTCGGTTCGGATGAGAAGATCCCCGACGATGTCTATCACGAGATTCTTTTTGAAAAAGGGCGCAAGGCAGCCGACCGGTGCACCCGCCAATACTGGCTGCCATTTTTTTCACCCCACGGTTACGGCTATCGATTTGATGGATTCGCCAATGTACTGGCCTCGCTCCTCGGTGTGTCCACGCCATCGCGTCGCCGGACGGTAGACAACTACATCGAACGCTATGTCATACCGGACGAAATCAAACTGCTGCCTGCTTTCTATCCGGTCATCAAACCGGTGGACAAAGACTGGGAGGATTTGCAGATTACCTTTTCATACAGCTTTAAAAACCGTCCCTATGAATTTCACAACGGCGGCCTGTGGCCGATGGTCACCGGCTTTTATGTGGCCGACCTGGCCCGGCGCGGGGAAACCGACAAGGCCAGAGACTATCTGACCGGGATTCATTGCGCCAACGCCATGGTTATAGACGAACAACCCTGGGGCTTCCCCGAATATGTCAACGGCAGCAATTTCTCAGCCGGTGGAAACCGCCATCAGTGCTGGAGCGCCTCGGCCGCCCTCATGGGGCACTTTGCCCTGAAAGGCAAAAAGGTGTTTACGATCAATGAAAATGATACTCCTGTGCAGTGATCTGGACCGCACCCTGATCCCCAACGGTGCCGAAGTGGAATCATCTCAAGCCCGGCCGCTGTTCGCTGGTTTGGCCTCCCATCCGCAGCTGCGACTGGCTTATGTCAGTGGCCGTGACAAGAACCTCGTCAAAGCCGCCATTGCCGACTTTAAACTGCCCGAGCCCGATTTTGTCATCGGCGATGTGGGCACCACCCTCTACCATGTGGACGGGAGCCAGTGGCACATGAATCAGGAGTGGCAGCGTGAAATCGGCAATGATTGGCATGGTCATGGCCATGCTGACATCACCGCGCTGCTGGCCGACATGGAGGGGAACGATCTTGAACTGCAGCCACCGGAAAAACAGAATCGATACAAAGCCAGCTATTTTACGGACCCTTCGATCGATCCCAGAAAGCTCAAGCAGCAGATCTCAGACGTTCTCGAGGACCATGACATTGCAACCCATATCATCTGGAGTCGCGATGATGCTGAACAGCGTGGGTTGCTGGACATTCTGCCCCGTCGGGCCAACAAACTGCAGGCAATCCGGTTTTTAATGGCCGACAAAGCGTTTGAGGAATCCAACACCGTGTTTGCCGGTGACAGCGGCAATGACCTGGATGTGCTGGTCAGCGGGTTGCAGGCCATCCTGGTCCACAATGCCGCCGAGGATGTTCGCCAGACAGCGATCCATCGCCTGGCCGAAGCTGGAAACAACGATCGGCTCTATCTGGCCAAAGGCGTTTTTAAAGGCATGAACGGCAACTATGCCGCCGGTGTGCTGGAAGGGCTCGCCCACTTTTTTCCCGCGACTGCCGATTGGATATCACCTGAAACCGAGAATGGAATCATCATCGATCATGCTGAATAAGACATTGTGGGGGAATACAATTGACACCTGGTTGATTGCCCTGGGCATCTCTGTGGGTCTGCTGCTGGCTGTCAAACTGATCAGAGACCTTCTGGTCCGTCGGTTCTTCAAACTGGACCGGAGCCGGGCAGACGATATCAATGCGTTGATTGCCGCGATGGTGAAAAGCGTCTCGATGCCCATTGTGGCACTACTGTTTTTTTATATCGGTGCCCAAGGCTTGAAGATCCCGGACAAATTGAGCATCTGGGTTTCCGCGCTGGCAATGATTGCCGTGATTGTCCAGATCGCCAGGTGGGGGCAATGTTCTCATCACCTTCGGGTTTAAACGCTATCAGAAAAAACATGCGCTGGATGACGGTGAGCGTATTACCACGCTTCGCGCCCTGACCTTTGTAGGCCGAACGGCCCTGTTTTCAATCGCCGCCCTGCTGGCCCTCGATAACGTTCCCGGGGTAAAGATAACAACGTTGGTCGCCAGTCTGGGAATTGGTGGTATTGCCGTTGCCATGGCGTTACAGAACGTTCTGGGAGACATATTTGCATCCCTGTCGATCCTGCTGGACAAGCCCTTTGTCATCGGCGACTTCATCATCGTCGAGACCCACATGGGCACCGTCGAATACATCGGTTTGAAGACCACCCGCATCCGCAGCCTGTCCGGCGAGCAGCTGGTCTTTTCCAACAGTGATCTTCTCAAGAGCCGCGTCCGCAATTACAAGCGCATGGCGGAAAGACGCGTGGTCTTTTCCATCGGCGTGGTCTATCAGACCGACTATGACACCCTGAGAAAAATACCCAGCTTGATCAGGCAAATTATCGAAGATCAGGAGCATGTCCGATTTGACCGATCCCATTTTCAAGGCTACGGAGAATTTTCACTCAATTTCGAGACCGTCTACTATGTCCTGTCACCGGACTATAACCGTTACATGGACATCCAGCAGGCCATCAATCTGGCAATATTCCGTCAGTTCGAAACACTGAACATCGGCTTTGCCTATCCCACCCGGACTGTTTTTCTCACGGGTGACAACCAGCAGAGGGCCGGTAAATCATCCCATTCAGATTCAATACAGCCTGCATATCCCGCGTATACATAAATTCCCCCATTTGAATTCGACGCTATTTTGATAAGCTTGAAATAGTATGTGTGTTGCATTTTCGCATTGACCAACCAGCTAAGGAGGAATCCGCCAACCATGTGTGGAATTTGTGGCCAGATCAGTTTCAACGGACAAGCGGCTGATGTCGCGCCCGTAATCAAAATGACCGAGAGGATGAAGGACCGCGGCCCCGATGCGCTGGGTCTTCATGTCCATGGGGGCAATGCTTTAGGGCACCGTCGCCTAAAGATCATCGACCTGAGCGAACGCGCCCATCAACCCATGGTGGACAACGCACTGGGGCTATCCATCGTCTATAACGGCGCCATCTATAACTACGATGAATTACGGATGGAACTGCAGGGGAAAGGCTACGATTTTTTTTCTCACGGAGACACCGAAGTTATTTTAAAAGCCTATCACGCCTGGGGAAAAAATTGTGTCCAACACTTCAACGGAATGTTTGCCTTCGCCATCGTCCATCGTGACAGCGGGGAGACCTTCATCGCACGGGACCGGTTAGGCATCAAACCGCTTTACTTTTCCAAAACGGACAAGGAATTCCGTTTCGCCTCTTCGCTGCCGGCGCTGCTGGTGTATGACGACATCGGAAAAGCCATCGATCCCGCGGCCCTGCACCACTACATGACCTTTCATTCGGTGGTGCCGGCGCCACATACGATACTCAAAGACATCAAAAAGATGAAGCCGGGCACGACGCTAACCGTCACACCCGATGGCAACGTCGACGAAGCCATCTATTGGACGTTGGATTTCACGCCATTGGCGGAAGAAATGCAATATGGGCTTGAAGACTGGGCGGAACTCCTGCTGGTTCATCTGCGCAAGGCGGTCAAACGCCGCCTCACCGCCGATGTCCCTGTCGGCGTGCTGCTCTCCGGCGGGCTGGATTCCAGCCTGATCGTGGGGTTGCTGGCGGAGCTCGGACAGTGGGACGTCAACACCTTTTCCATCGGTTTCAAGGATGTCAACGGTGAAGGTGGGAATGAATTTGCCTATTCGGATATCATTGCCAATCACTATGGCACCGACCACCATCGGATCGGGGCTGAAGATGAGCGTGTCCTGCCTTCGCTGGACAAGTGCATCCGTGCCATGAGCGAACCGATGGTCAGTCACGATTGTATCGGTTTCTATCTTTTGAGCGAAGCGGTATCGCGGCACGTCAAAGTCGTCCAGAGCGGTCAAGGCGCCGATGAAATCTTCGGCGGTTATCACTGGTATCCACCAATGTTGGACAGCAAGGACGGTGTCTATGATTATGTCAGCCATTTTTTTGATCGCCCACACACTGAGTATGCCGCCGCCGTCAATGCAAGTTTTGTGGGTGACGATCACAGTCTCGATTTTGTCCATCACCATTTTAGCCAGCCAGGGGCGCAGTCCGCAGTGGATCGGGCCCTGCGCATCGACACCACCGTCATGCTGACCGACGACCCGGTCAAGCGTGTGGACAACATGACCATGGCTTTCGGCCTGGAAGCACGGGTACCTTTTCTGGACCACGAGCTGGTCGAGTTCAGCGCGCGCATACCGGCAACGTTAAAGGTCGGCCACGGCGGCAAGCACGTGCTCAAAGAAGCGGCACGGTCGGTGATTCCGCACGAAGTGATCGATCGACCCAAAGGCTATTTTCCGGTTCCTGCGCTGAAATACCTGGATGGCGATTACCTGGCGTTTGTGGCCGACACGCTGCGTTCATCCAGAAGCCGTCAGCGGTCCATTTTCAATCCCGAATATATCGAGCATGTCCTCAAGAAACCTGACGCGCATATCACCCAGTTAAAGGGGTCGAAACTGTGGCAAATGGCGGTGCTTGAGCATTGGCTCACGGTACAAGGGATTTAAGGGCTTTACGATGCCTGGTGTCTTCAATCGCCAACCATGCCTGCAACCCAACAAGGAGGAAAAGCAGATGAACGCTACCCATAACCGCCAAGACCGTCTGGAACGCATGACCAGTCTGTCATTAAAGAGCTGGCAATCGGCCACGGGGCCCGATGCCGTTAGTCTGAAAAACGACACGGTCGTGGAGATGGGATGGGGACGAATCATCTTCGGGCATACGTTTCAATCCAACAAAGGGCTGTTTGATACCATTTGCAAAGAAGGGACCAACAAACGGGACATCGCTTTTTATCTACGCGATCCCCATGTCCTGCTCTCCATGGGGCCGGACAAGCTGTTCATGGACCCCTCTCATACCTATCGGCTGTGGTTTCATGACTATCGTCCGGGACGCAAACGCTGGCCGACATTCACCGTCCGGCGTTTGAGCATGAAGTCGGATGCCGAGGCAGTCAACCGAATTTATCGATCCCGAAAAATGGTTGCCGCCGATACCGGTTTTTACCTGGACAAGACCGCTTCCCGTCTGCGCACCTATCTGGTGGCCGAGGAACTCAAAAGCAGGCGGATCATCGGAACCGTCACCGGCTTGGATCATGTGGAAGCATTCAACGATCCGGAGTCGGGGGCCAGTCTGTGGTGCCTCGCCGTGGATCCCCAGGCCAAGGCGCCGGGGGTGGGTGAAGCAATGGTGCGCCATCTGGCAGAGCATTATATGGCACGTGGCCGCAGCTACATCGACCTGTCGGTCATGCATGACAACGCCGAGGCCATCGCCTTGTATGAAAAACTGGGCTTCCAACGGGTGCCGGTCTTTTGCATCAAACGCAAAAACCAGATCAACGAGCCGTTTTTTACGGCATCTGCGCCGGAGGAAAAACTCAACCCCTACGCCCGCATCATTACCGACGAAGCCCGGCGGCGGGGTATCGGTGTGGAGGTGCTCGATGAGGAACACAACTATTTTAAACTGATGCATGGCGGCCGATCGATGGTCTGCCGCGAATCGCTGACCGAACTCACCTCGGCCATTGCCATGAGCCGTTGCGATGACAAGCGATTGACCCATGGCCTGCTGAAGGCGGCCGGATTGAAGGTTCCCCGACAATTCACGGTAAAGGTGGACGACGGTGAAAGCAATGCTTCCGTTTTGGAAGAACTGGAACGGGTGGTGGTCAAGCCAGCCCGGGGGGAGCAGGGCAACGGCATCAGTGTCGATGTGCGGTCGCTGGAAGCCCTTGAAAAAGCGGTCGCATGGGCAGGTCAATACTGCCCGGACGTCATTTTCGAATCTTACACGCGAGGCGAAGACCTCCGGCTGATCGTCATCGACAACAAAGTTGTCGCCGCAGCGGTTCGCAGACCGCCGGTAATCGTCGGCACCGGGCGCCACAGCATCAGCGAACTGATCCAAAAATATAACCGTCGGCGGGCCAGCGCAACCGATGGCGAAAGCCGCATACCGCTGGATGACGAAACCCGGCGCTGCATCCAACAGGCCGGGCATAATCTGGATGACGTCATCGCTGCCGAAAAAAAGATAAAGGTGCGCAAGACCGCCAATCTGCATACTGGCGGCACGATCGAAGATGTGACCGACATCATTCATCCGACATTGGTCGAATCCGCTGAACGTGCGGCCACGGTTCTGAACATCCCCGTGACCGGGTTGGATATGATTGTCCCCGATCTAAAGGGACCCGAATACGTCATCATCGAAGCCAATGAACGCCCGGGTCTGGCTAATCACGAACCGCAGCCCACTGCCGAACGATTTATCGATCTGCTTTTTCCCCAAACCGCTGTTTCGGCCTGAATGGAGTATTCGAAAAATGAATCGCGTTTTTATCGACATGGCGTATCTCAAGCAGATGCTGATTTCCCTGCTGAACATCCCCAGCCCATCCGGCTATACGGACGAAATCGTACATTTTGTGGGGCAGGAACTACAAAAGTTTGGCATCACCTATAATGTTACCCGTCGGGGGGCGATCCGTGCCACTTTGGAGGGTCGTAGCAGCAACAGTCTGGATCGTGCCATTGCCGCGCACCTCGATACACTCGGCGCCATGGTCCGGCAGCTGAAGCCTAGCGGGCGATTGGCCATCGCCCCCATCGGCACGTGGTCTAGTCGCTTTGCTGAGGGGGCCCGCGTAACCGTCTATACCGAGAGCGGGCCAATCCGCGGCACAGTGCTGCCGCTGAAGGCATCCGGACACGCCTACGGGGAAGCGGTGGATGCTCAACCCGTGGAATGGGATCATGTGGAAATCCGTGTCGATTATGACATCCGCAACCTCGATCATACGAGAAAAACCGATATCCAGGTCGGTGATTTTGTGGCCTTTGACACGCTACCGGAAATATCCACCGATGGGTTTGTCAACGCCCGCCATCTGGACGACAAAGCCGGTGTCGCCATCCTTCTGGCAATCGCCAAAGCGGTCGTTGACGCCCGGATTGTCCTGCCCATCGATTGCCATTTGATTTTCACCATTTTCGAAGAGGTTGGATCAGGTGCATCCGCGGCAGTTTATGGCGATGTTGCCGAAATGGTGGTCATCGATCA
>Ga0316198_10002981_pt1 | contig 10279 bp, 6 predicted proteins | sample OudBieAanoxic_MG_FD_204935 | JGI IMG/M metagenome (GOLD analysis project Ga0316198, IMG submission 204935) | Coastal sediment microbial communities from Oude Bieten Haven, Netherlands - site A anoxic | ecosystem: Environmental > Aquatic > Marine > Coastal > Sediment | place: Netherlands...
ATTCTCGTAGACAGTTTTGGCGAATTAGACCGGCTGGAGGATATGGCCGCGCAGCTGAATACAAAAATTCGTTGCGGGGTACGTCTGAACACCGACCCAAAGGGGCTGTGGCGCAAGTTTGGCATCCCCGTTCGGGATCTGCAGGACTTCTGGGAACAGGCCAGCCAATGCCGTCATGTCAACTTGATCGGTTTACAGTTCCATTCCAGCTGGAACCTCTCGCCGCATAAACAGATCAATATTATCCGTACCCTCGGAAAAGCGCTAAGCCATATGCTCTCATCGTTTCAAACACAACTTGAATTTATCGATATTGGCGGTGGATACTGGCCCCCTCAGGGCGAATGGCTGCAGCCGGGCGGTACATTGGAGGGCCGTGTGCGTCAGGCCCTGGGGCAATCGGCAGGTCCGATTGCGTCCCATCACCGTTTGCCGGCAGTTCCCATTGAAGAATTTGCCGAAAAACTCGGCACCGCCATCCATGAACATCTTCTCAGCCTTGCCCCGTGCCGAATTTGTTTGGAACCGGGTCGCTGGATTTGCAACGATGCCGTGCACCTGCTTCTTTCGGTGGTCGATAAAAAGGCCCCGGACCTGGTTATCACCGATGCCGGCACCAACGCCGTTGGCTGGGAACGGTTTGAAAGCGACTATTTTCCCATTTTGAACCTGACACGTCCCTCCCTCGAGGAAAAGCCCTGTCTTATCCTTGGTTCCCTATGCACGCCCCATGATATCTGGGGCTATATGTATTTTGGCAGGGACATCCAACCGGGCGATATTTTGATGATTCCGACCCAGGGGGCCTATACATACAGCCTGAAGCAAAATTTTATCAAACCATTGCCGGCAGTCTATACGATTCCCCCCCATTCTGGGGATTCATTCGTTAATCATCCGCCTTGATAAACGCATATATCTGTTTATCGCGCGTGGAAAGGGATTCTCCGCGTTCATACAGCTTGTCCAAAAAATAATGATAAAAGTCATGACGAAGGCTGTCTCGGTTTGCGATGACGAACCAGTGGTTACGGGTCCAGATGAAGGGAGAACGGTTCATATTGTCCGTTTCGAATATACCGGCGATGGCTTCGGCTTTATCGGCGATGATGTCGATTGATTCACCACCGAGCTTATCCTTGATATGCGCCACATCCGGATGGAATACCTGAATGTCGTAAACAGATGCCATGGGGCCCATGGATATAAAACGGACAACGACGCCCCGATGAATAGCCCGTTCAATCTGCTTTTTCAAACGCCCCCATGTTTCGGGGAAAAGACGCAGGTAGAGTTCCTGCTGGGCGGAATTGATGATGTCCTTTGCCTTGGCAATGACCTCGTCCACGCCGTTTAAGGTAAACAGGTACTCAAAACCGGACTGCGCCACCATTTCATCCAGCTGGTCGTCCAGAATTTTAAGATTGGATTCGAATTGACCCCGAAGACGTTTTTTTAATTCTTCAAAAGGCAGTGGCACATACAGCCCTTTCTCGATCTCAAAAACAAGCTTCTTTTTTGCGAGTCCCCGGAGAACATCATAAATTCTTGATCTGGCTATACCCGAAAGCATACTCAGCTGAGAACCATTCGAGGGATGTTTTGCAAGGAGAGCCAGGTAGCAGGATGATTCGTATTTTGAAAAAGCAAAATCCCTTAAAATAGAAGCAATGTCCATTCATTTTTCCTTCCGATGTTGCTGATTGGGTGGCAACATAGATGCGGCACCCATGTTTCACCTGTTGATGACGGAACGATACATAAAAATGGGAAGGGTGTCAAACCTCACCGGCACTGCCACCTGCCGTGCAGACGGGCGCATGAAGACCTCGCAAGGGCGGCTGAAACAGTGAAGATTTCTTGACAAGAGGTCGACTTTGTGCAATAGTTGCTACCAAGATAGCAACTAAAATACGGAGGGACGGTCATGCTGAATATGCCGACGGTTTTATTTGATACGCCTGTGCGTGGATTTTCAAATATAACGGATAGGAATGCCTATGCCTTGGAACGATCGTCAGGTGCCAACCATTACGATCGACTCGATGTCGTGGTAAGAACGGCTAAGGGTAGCTGGATTACGGATATAAGCGGTAAAAGGTATCTGGATTGCCTGGCTGCATATTCTGCTGCAAATCTCGGCCACCACCATCCCAAAGTGGTCAATGCCATCATGAAGGCTCTTGCCGGCAACTACGCCTCGGTCATTTCAAATGTTGTTTATACGGATCCTTTGGCCTTGTTTCTATCCAAAACAGCAGGGTTTGTTCCCCAGTTGGGACCACGCTTTGGATCGAATGGCAATAAAGTCATGCCGAAAAACGGCGGTGTGGAATCTGTTGAAACCGCTATCAAAATGGCGCGTTACTATGGCTGGAAGAAAAAAAATATACCCGATGGCAAGCAGGAACTGATTGTTTTTAATAACAATTTTCATGGTCGGATGATTACGGTGATATCTTTTTCATCAAAGCCCAAGTACCGGGAGGGCTTCGGTCCTTTGACACCGGGATTTGTATCGGTTGAATTCGGCAACCTGGAAGCCGTGAAAGCAGCCATTACAAAAAACACCTGTGGTATCCTGGTGGAACCCATGCAGGGAGAAGGGGGCATGAACATACCCCCCACTGGGTTTTTACAAGGGCTTCGCGAAATCGCGGATGATCATGACCTGTTGTTGATGTTCGACGAGATTCAGGTCGGTCTGGGGCGTACGGGAAAAAACTTTTGTTTCGAGCACGAAAACATTGTTCCGGATGGTCTCATATTGGGGAAGGCTTTGTCGGGAGGCCTTATTCCTTTGTCCGTCTTTATTACCAACACAACACTAATGGACATCGCATTTAATAAAGGATCGGATGGTTCTACCTTTGGTGGTTATCCCCTTGCCTGTGTTGCCGGCGTATCGGCTTTGGAGGTGCTTCAAGAGGAACAGTTGGCAAACGCATCCGAAGTTCAGGGAAAAAAGCTAAAACAACACCTCATGAAAATAGCCGAACGCTCAAAGCAGATCAAGGAAGTCAGGGGAAAAGGGTTGTTCATCGGTATTGAAGTGAAAAATGGAGATGCCATGATATTTTGTAGAAAATTGCTCGATCTGGGCATTATCGTCAATGACAGTCACGGCGATACCATACGAATCTCTCCGCCCCTCAATATCAGCGATGACGAGATAGATTTTTTGATTAAAGGATTGGAAAAGGTTTTTCTTAAATAGCCACTATTCCTGATTTTGCCTGAGCCGCAACCGCGAGCGAATTCCCCGTGCCAGGACCGATCAGGAAAGCCCGAAAGGTGAAACTTGACGAGTCAAATAGCCAATCATTCCTATATTGCGACGGTATTATTCTGATTATTTGCCAACATAATAGCAATGGACTGTTTTATCAGTGAAAATAAAATTATCTCGTCAAGTTTTATGAAATATTCGGGCTAGTGTCTCTCGTCATAGTCAATGGCCTGCCGTTTCAGAATATCGTAGTAGATCCTGATCTGTCTGACGTAGGTTACCGGCTCCCGGCCTTCACAGTATCCATAGGTTGCATTTTGATAATATTTTTGTTGTCTTAACAAAGGCAGTGTTTTTTCAAGGGATGACCATTTCTTTGGATCCATGCGCAGCAATATGGCCAGTTTTTGTGCGTCCCGGACATGCCCCTGACCGATATTGTAGGCGGCAAGAGCGATGGACTTTCTATCTGAATCGTTTTCTATATCAAAGTAATCGAACAAATTACGGAGATGCTCGACGCCGGCATATATGTTCTGTTCAGGATCCGTAATATCTGTGACCCCGAAACTTTTAGCGGTTCGTTTGGTCAACTGCATCAAACCGTAGGCACCTGCGTGACTGCGGGCATATCGCCTGAAATGTGATTCCTGGTACATTTGAGCAGCGATCAGACGCCAGTCGAAATCGAACTCCCTGGCGGCAGCCATCAGAATCGGCTGATATCTTGGCAGTCTCGTGGCCAGTCTTCGATGGTATACTTTCATGTCAAGATAATCGAAGCGTTCCACTTCCGTATAGTATTGTTTGCGGAGTTCCTCATACACCCCGTTGTCTTGTATCAGTTTGAAAAACTGATTGATTTTCACCCGCAGAGCGCCGGCTTTCGGGTTGACAGCCCACCCGAGCTGTTCTTTTTTGCCAATGGACACGCCCATGATTGCCTGGGGGTAATACCTGCGATTCAGCAGGGCGATATTGCTGTCGGCAACCGTGATGTCGATCTCTTTTTCGGCCACCTGACGAATGAGTTCTTCTGTGGGAACATCCTCATGCAGCACGATGGTCAGATTCGATATCTGGGTTGCAAGGGTTTCAAGGCGCTCCTGATAGGACGTCCCTTTGCGAATGTGGATGGTCGTGCCCGAAAGGTCTTCAATGGTTCGAATGGAGCGGTTGTCACGGTGGACAATGAGATGTTGTTGAATATCCATGTAACCGTTTGAAAACAAGACCTCCCGGTTCCGCTTGGGTGTAATGGTCATGCTGGCGGCAATCAGATCACCGGTGCCGTTTAACAGACTGGGAATCATGCCTTCCCATTTATCGGCGATTCGTATGTTGAGGGACACTCCCAGGTAGGATGCAAACGCCTTGGCCAGGTCATGTTCGAATCCCATTTCCTGATCACGATAGGAATAATAACAATGGGCGTTGTTTCGGGTAATAACGGTCAGTTCACCCTTTTTGATGATTTTTCTTAAAAAGGGTGCGTTGGTTTTGAAAAAAGGCAAATCAAATTCGCAGGAGATTCCCAGCAGAAGAAGACCTAGCAGGGGAAACATGAGAAATAGGTGCAATCGTTTCAAATTAGACTACCGTTCTCCGAGTGTAGGCATTAATCTCGACAACCAATCAGCACCCAGCAAGTATAATGGAAATATCCAGAAAAGACAATGTCCTGGAAACATCCTATTTTTCTTGAAGTTTTTCCACTTGTTTGATAATTTAAAATCTTTTCAGCGTGGCATTGTTCCGGCAATCCAACGATAGGTGAAAACCCAATAGAATGTCCCTTGAAATAAACAGGAAAAAAACCCGTCAAATTTATGTCGGCAATGTCCCCCTTGGCGGTGGGGCTCCCATTGCTGTGCAGTCTATGACCAACACGTTTACGGCGGATATCGCCAGTACGGTTTCCCAGATAGTCCGGCTGCAGAACGCCGGCTGTGAAATTGTGCGGGTGGCTGTCCCGGATGAAGCTTCTGCCGGAGCCATCGCCGTCATCAAGCAGCAGGTCGCCATACCGGTTATCGCAGATATCCATTTCAGCTACCGTCTGGCGATCGCGGCAGCCCGATCCGGTGCCGATGCGCTCAGAATCAATCCCGGCAACATCGGGGGTAAAGCAAAGATCAAGGCGGTGATCGATTGTGCAGGGGATCATGGCATTTCCATAAGGGTCGGGGTGAACTCGGGTTCCATCGAAAAGGAACTTTTAAAGAAATACAGGGCTCCCACAGCTGCGGCCATGGTAGAAAGCGCCTTGCGGCATCTGGATATGATCGGGTCTTTTGGATTTGACAACATAAAAGTTTCCCTCAAGGCATCGGATGTGGGACGCACCATCGAAGCTTACAGGCTTTTTTCCTTAAAAAGTGATTTTCCGGTTCATGTAGGAGTCACAGAGGCTGGGGGCTTGTTTCCGGGGCTCGTCAAATCCGCCATCGGTATTGGGACCTTGTTGGCGGAAGGCATTGGAGATACCATCCGCGTGTCCCTGACACGGGATCCGGTGGATGAGGTGCGTGCAGCCTTTGAAATTCTAAAGGCACTGGATATTCGACAAAGGGGACCTGACATCATATCCTGTCCCACGTGTGGGAGATGCAATATCGACCTGTTTCGTATCGTGGATGAAGTGGAAAGAGCCACCATAAACCATATCGCGCCCATCAAAATCGCCATCATGGGTTGCGTGGTCAACGGCCCCGGTGAAGCCAAGGAAGCCGATATCGGCATTGCGGGTGGTGATGACCGCGGGGTTCTTTTCAAGAAAGGAAAGGTCGTGAAGACATTTTCCCAGGACAAACTCATCGACGTTCTCCTGACAGAGATTGCCGCGTATGAACAGCGTTGGTCAGAAAAAAATTGAAAGCAATCACAAAAACACGAAATCTAAAAAACACGAAAATATTCCTGGTCTCTTTTGTGGTTTCGCACTTTCGTGACAACTTTTTTCTTACCCGGGTTGGGTCATAGAAATCAGAATTATGGAAGGATCAACATGGGGAAAAAGATAAAAACAGCCATAACACCCACACGCGCTGAAGACTATCCTGAATGGTATCAACAGGTCGTCAGGGCATCGGGAATGGCTGAAAAATCATCTGTTAGAGGATGTATGGTTATCAAACCCTGGGGATATTCCCTGTGGGAAAATATTGTTCGCGAAATGGACGATCTGTTTAAGGCGACAGGGGTGCGCAATGCCTATTTTCCCTTGTTTATTCCCGTTAGTTTTTTGGAGAAAGAGGCCGAACATGTGGAAGGCTTTGCCAAGGAATGTGCGGTGGTTACCCATCATCGGCTCAAAAAGGAGGCAGACGGCACGCTGGTGCCGGCTGGCCGGCTGGCCGAGCCTTTGGTGGTACGACCCACCTCGGAAACGATTATCGGCGATTCTTTTTCCCGGTGGATCACCAGTTATCGCGATCTGCCGCTGCTCATCAACCAGTGGGCCAATGTGGTTCGGTGGGAGATGCGGACACGAATATTTTTAAGAACGAGCGAATTTCTGTGGCAGGAAGGTCACACCGCCCATGCCACCAGGGAAGAGGCACAAGAGCGAACCCGGATGATGCTCGATGTTTATGCCAGATGTGTTGAAGACTATCTGGCAATTCCGGTGCTGAAGGGGCGAAAATCGCCGGCCGAAAGATTTCCCGGCGCTGTTGACACCTTGTGCATCGAAGCCATGATGCAGGACAGAAAGGCCCTTCAGGCCGGGACCTCTCATTTCCTGGGGCAGAATTTTGCCCGGGCATCCAATATCAAATTCCAGACGGCGGACGAAAACGAAGCCTATGCCTGGACAACCTCCTGGGGAACCTCGACCCGTCTGGTGGGGGGACTTATCATGGCTCACGGCGATGACGACGGTATTATTCTTCCCCCCAAAGTGGCCTCGGCGCATGCCGTCATTCTTCCCATTATCCGGAAGCCTGACGATCGCGCGAACGTCATGCCTTTTGTGGAGCAACTGGCATCCGAATTACGGGAACAGGCATACCATCGACGCATGCTGGCTATTGAGATTGACGATAGAGATATCGGCGGTGCCAGAGGCTGGGACTGGATCAAGAAAGGGATTCCCATTCGCATCGAGATCGGACCCCGGGACATTGCCGAGAATTCGGTTTTTGTCGGACGGCGGGACCGGCACTACAAGGAGAAGGTCTCCATCAACAGGGACACGTTTGTAGCAGAATTTACCAAGATGCTGGATGACATTCAGACAACGCTTTTTAACCGGGCCGTCGCTTTTAGAGAGGCAAATACGGAAAATATCGGACAAAAAGATCTTTTTTATGACTATTTTACACCAAAAAATTTTGAAAAACCGGAAATTCATGGCGGGTTTGCCGTATCGCCATGGTGTGGCGACGAAGCCTGTGAATTAAAAATCAAAGAAGATCTGAGTGTTTCCATACGCTGTATTCCTTTTGATGGTGCGTCTGCCAATGGTGCCTGCATCTGTTGCGGAAAACCGGCGATGCAGGAGGTAATATTCGCTAAAGCCTACTAGAAGCTATCTCAAAAAAGTTTTTTGGCCCAATTTCTGTGTTGGTCCCTTGCTTCAACTCCTCGGAATACTACAGTATGCACCCCAAGGGCACTTCCTGCGGGGCGCCTGCGGATTGAAGCTCGGTCCCGCCTTGAACTTCGACCAAAACCCTTTTTTTGAGATGGCTTGTTGAAACCTCCAGACGATTTAAAAGGGAAACAACAGAAGTGCTGCCATATGATATGGCGGGCCTGAGCTTTTGAGACCGCTTCTATTTCTAACAACCGAAGCTGTTACCAGGGGTGTACGATTCCAACATGATCAGAATCAATGATATCGTCGACAGGGTGATGGAATACAATCCAGGTGCAAACGTCGATATTATCGAGCGTGCGTATGTGTACTCTGCCCGGGTGCATCTCGGCCAGATGCGATTGTCCGGTGAGCCGTATCTGTCTCATCCCCTTGAAGTCGCTGGTATCTTATCGGAAATGAAGCTCGATGAAGAGAGCATTGCTGCCGGGCTACTCCATGATGTTATCGAAGATACCAAGGCAACCCCTGAAGAAATTGAAGATATTTTCGGTTCCGAAATAAAACACATTGTCTCCGGCGTTACCAAATTGAGCAAGCTCCCCTTTAGCAGCAGTGAGGCGCGTCAGGCAGAAAGTATCCGGAAAATGCTTCTGGCCATGGCTGATGATATTCGGGTGATTCTGATCAAACTGGCCGACCGCCTGCACAACATGAAAACCCTTCAGTTTCATAAAGAGAATAAGCGTAGAGCCATTGCCAAGGAAACCATGGATATCTATGCACCCATATCTGCACGTCTTGGAATTTACTGGATAAAAAATGAACTGGAAGACATATCTTTCCGCTATCTTCAGCCTGATGAATACGAGCGTATTGATCGTTTCATAAACAAGGACATTGCGGAGCGGGAAAAATACATCGAAGAGGTGAAGAGTTATATTAAAAAGAAAATGGATGACAGTGGGCTGGTGAGCGAGGTTCTCGGTCGTCACAAGCATATTTTCAGCATTCATCAAAAGATGGTTCAGCAGAATCTCAGTTTTGAAGAAGTCTACGACATCATCGCCTTTCGAATTATTTTGGAAACCATACCAAAGTGCTATGAGGCTCTGGGCCTCGTGCATTCATTGTGGAAACCGATCGCAAAAAAATTCAAAGATTATATCGGGGTTCCCAAGGCGAATATGTACCAGTCACTGCACACCACGGTTGTCGGCCCTTATGGGGAACGGATCGAAATCCAGATACGAACGCGGGAAATGGATCAGGTTGCCAAATCCGGCATCGCGGCACATTGGGGCTATAAGGAAGGCAAGCGGGTGGATAATAAGGCCAGTGAGAAGTTTGCCTGGATTCAAAATCTGGTGGAAAATCAGGCCGAATTTGTGGACCCGCAGGAATTTTTAGAAAATGTTCGTATCGATTTATTCCCGGATGAAGTGTATGTGTTCACACCCCAGGGGGAGATCAAATCTTTACCAAAAGGTGCGACACCCATTGATTTTGCCTATATGATTCACAGCGAAGTTGGAAATCAATGTACGGGTGCCAAGGTAAACGGCCGGATGGTACCGCTGAAATATGAGATGCAGACCGGAAATATTGTTGAAATCATTACCTCCAAAGGGAGCCATCCAAGCAAGGATTGGCTGAATTTCGTCAAGACGGTCAAGGCACGCTCCCGGATAAGGCAGTGGATTAAGATCCAGGAAAAGGAGCGCAGTCTGTCTCTTGGCAGAGAAATGTGTGAAAAAACATTTCGAAAGCACAAGCTTAATTTCAATGCGTTGGTCAAGACAGAAGAGATGCGTGAAGTCGTGGCCCATTTCGGGTTCAAGACCGTAGACGACCTGATTGCAAGTGTTGGTTATGGGAAAACCACGCCTGTTCAAATCGCACGGCGGCTGGCGTTAAAGACGGAAACCTTTGATGCCGATGAATCATTGTTCAACAAACTTGTCAGTCGTGTCAGAAAGAAGAAGCCAACCGTCGGCGTCGTGGTCAAGGGTGTTGACGACATGTTGGTCAAGTTCGGGAAATGCTGTCAGCCGGTTCCCGGGGACATCATAACCGGCTACATTACCCGCGGTTACGGTGTGACGATTCATCGAACCAACTGTGTCAATGCGCTGAAAATGAGCCCCGAACGGCGAATCGATGTAGAATGGAGTCTGGAAACACGGGAGAGTTATCCGGTCAGGATACGGATCAATTCTCTGGACAGGGTCGGTCTGCTGGCGGATATGGCAGCGACCATCAGTAAAAACGATGCAAATATTCTCAGTCTGAATACCCATACCAGAGATGACCAGACCGTTGATTCTGTGCTAACCATTGGTATCGTTAGTACCGTCCACCTTGAAAAGGTACTGAAGGATCTGAAAAAAATCAAGTATGTCCAGAGTGTTCAAAGATTGGGTTAGGGTGCTTTGACGACGCGCCCTGATTTAATGCAATTGGTGCAGACAACCATTCTTTTGGCCTGGCCCTTGTTCAGAGTACGAACA
>Ga0316198_10002982_pt1 | contig 10276 bp, 6 predicted proteins | sample OudBieAanoxic_MG_FD_204935 | JGI IMG/M metagenome (GOLD analysis project Ga0316198, IMG submission 204935) | Coastal sediment microbial communities from Oude Bieten Haven, Netherlands - site A anoxic | ecosystem: Environmental > Aquatic > Marine > Coastal > Sediment | place: Netherlands...
CGCACGCAGCGGCCCGAGCCGCGCGGCGACGGCGAAGGGCTGGGTGACGGGAGAACCCGCCAGAGCCAGCAGTCCCATGCTGAGGAGCACGATCGCAGCAACGGTCGATGCCGTCGCGACGGCCGTCGGCGTCACCGAACCGGTCACCGAGCGGCGCTCGGCGGGTCCGGCGACGATGACGATGACGAGCAGGACCAACGCTGGTGCGATGAGCCACGTGAGGTGGCCCAGCCACCACAGGGCCGACCCCGTGGGCTGGTCGGGGTCTGCCAACGGCAGTACCAGTCGGGCAGCAACGACGAGCGCCGTCTCGTGCCATAGGTAGATCGTCATGATCGAGAGGTTCGCGGCAATGACGCCTCGCCAGACCGCGGGCCGCCGCATGAGCCGGCCGAGTGCCGGTCGAGCGAGCATGACGGCACCGATGGCGCCGAGGGCGAGCGCCACCACGACAAGCGTCGGTGGGTGCATGTTGCCCTGCGCCACACCGGGCACCCCCACCATGAAGGACGAGTAGGGCAGCAGGTCGGACTGGGCGAGCACGATCGCCGAAGCCCAGCCGGTCACCGCCAGAGCCCCGGCCGTGCGACGGTCCCAGCGGCCGTCGGCGTAGAAGTAGCCCAGCTGGTGGACCAGTACCCACACGACCACTGCGTTCAGGTACCCGACGCCCCTCCACCCGATGCCGAACTCCGCCACATCGATGGCGACCGACAGCGCGACGAGAACGACCGGAACCGCGATCCCCCAGCGCTCGTGCCACCTCAGGGTGAGTGGCGTCATCGCCACGGCGAGCACGTAGACCCCGAGGAACCACAGCGGCTGCAGGACGATCACTGCGGCCAACGAGACGCCGAGGCCGCCCAGAGCCTGCACGAGCATTCCGACCGGAACAACGACCGCCAGGAACAGCGCCACCGGAGCCAGCAGCCGGTACAGCCTTCGGTGGACGAACGACGCGTACCCCTCGCTGCGTCCTTGTGCGCCGCGCCAGCTACGCGCGTTGGAGAAGCCGCCGACGAAGAAGAACAGCGGGATGACCAGAACCAGCCAGGTCAAGGGCCACAGCTCAGGAGCCTCGACGAGCACGCTCGACTCGTGGACCTCCGCCTGCGTCCACGCCACGTCGGCGACCAGCCAGTGCCCCAGCACGACACCGAGCATGCTGGCAGCGCGCACCAGGTCGACGACGCGATCACGCTCGCCGCTCACTACCCGACCGTAGGCGCCGCCGCGTGCCCCGACCAGGGCCGTTGGCACGGTTGCGGGCGTCGCGACCTGCATCCCTGCGCGATAGGACGACGTCTGGCTGTATGTCGGGTGTGCCGGCCGGGACCGTCATGGCTGCAGCGGGTCTCCTCGTCGTCGGCTGCACCACATCGACCGAGCCAGCAGACGGTCCGGAGCCTGATGCCCGTGCCCGTTCCTGCAGGCACGTCGCGGGGCGTCGGCCCGCAGAGGTGGCGCGCCCGCCGATGCTGGATCAGGCCCGACAACCGGTGGTGGTCGTGTGCTGGCACTGCTCGTCCGGAGCGGCGTCACCGGTCGGTAAGCACCCCCTAAGAATCTCGTTATGGCCCTGGTCTGGGTTGTTTCCTAGCGTCGATCACGACCACATCCCCTAGGTCAGGAGACCCCGATGCGTCGCATCACTCGCTCGCTGCTCGTCACCGCTGCCACCGTTCCACTCGCGCTAGGCATGGGGCTGCCGCTTGCTCACGCTGACTCCGCCAACGCCAGAGTCGGCTTCGGCACGCTCTACTACGAAGGCGAGACCGTCCGCACGGTCGTCACTCCCACCTCGACACCGGGCAAGGGCGTGGACGCGATCTACGCGTTCCCCAACATGGAGCAGATGCCCGTCACCTCCGTGGCTCCCGGTGATCGCGGCTACCACGGCGGACGTTGGGCCGTGCACACCGTCACCTGGAACGTGACGCCGTACGCGCTCAGGTCGGACGACGCGGTACTGGCTGCCGAGACAGCCGGAGATGTCGACATCGAACGGGTGGAGGAAGCGGACTTTGTGTGCCCGGTTGCCGGCAAGGTGAAGCGCACCGGCTGAGCACCGTCGGTCAGCAGGCGTCTCCCCGACGCTGGGCTAGGCAGGAGACGCAGGGGCTGTCGCGGTGGCAGAGAGGCTCCGCAACACCCTGAGGTGCCGGTCCAGGAACGCGCGCTCATCGAGCCGCTTGCGCCGTAGCCAGGTGGTGACCTCATGGCTGCCCTTGCTCGCGTTGCATGAACGGCACGCCGGTACGACGTTGGCGAGGGTGTACCGACCGCCCCGTGCCACCGGCAGAACGCAGTCACGCTGCATCGGACAGCCACTCGCGCCGCAGTAGGCACACCCACCCCACGCGAGAGTCAACGCCTCCCACTCGGCGGCCGTCAAATCATGGGTCACCCGCGCCAGGCGCCGCCTGCGACGTCGGGATGCCCTTGATGCGCGGCTCCTACCGGTGGACATTCGTGCAGCGTAGGGGGATGGGTCAACGGTGCCAGGCCAGACGCGCGGCGTGGGCGCGCACTCTGGGTAGCGTCGCCGCACGTCGTCCTTCCTGGAGACCCGGGGCTGTCGTGGCCGAAGCTGCGCCGCCAGCTCGGCATGGGTCGGGACGCGACGCGGACCTTGGACCCTCGTCAGGCCAGCCCACCCGTCCTACCGTCGTGGGGTCTGCTCGTTGTCCGCGGAGGGCGCCATGGCGCTGGCCCATTCAGCACCCGACACATCCACGCCGTCGGCCAGGCGGAAAACGTGTGCCTCGCGCCGACTCGGCTATCTCATCGCGATCCTGCTCAACCTGGTGCTCGCCTATCTGGTCAACGTGTGGCCGGGCTCGCAGGAGGTGTCCTGGCTGACCGCTGAAACCCAGGACGTCCTGGGTGTGGTGAACCTGTCGCTGCTCGCCGGCGCCGTCGTCAACCTGGCGTACCTGGTCTATGACCACCCCTGGTTCAAGGCACTCGGCGACCTGGTGACGACGGCGATCGCGCTGGCGGTAGTCGTGCAGGTCTTCGCCGTGTTTCCGTTCGACTTCAGCGCATACAGCTTCGACTGGACTGCGGTGGCCCGCGTCGTACTCATCTTCGCGATCCTCGGAACGGCCGTAGGAACGGCCGTGAGTCTCGTGCTCTTCGTGGTGCGTGCCGTGCGGGCCGCGGGCGGCGCGTCATCATCGACAACCTGACGTGGCGGCGCGGCCGATGCCCACGCCTTGAGCCGACCCGATGCCCCTAGCCTGGGCTCAGCAGCTGTTCTGGATGCTGTCGACCAGGGCCTGCGTCGATGTGCTCAGGCTGTCCAGGGCCGGCTCAGCCTGCGCGGCAGCCGAACCCAGATTCAGGCTCGTTGCCTCGTCGACAACCGTGCCGACCTGGTCGAGCGAGGCTTGGACCGCTGCGGACTCCTCCGAGAACTCATCGCCGGCCGCGGCGATCAGAGCATCCAGCTGGGATGCGAATGCGTCATAGCGTTGCGAGAGAACGTCGGTTCCTTCCGCCAGGACATCGGTGTCCACCAGCGTTTCCAAGGACGACTGCGTGGCGCTCAGTTCGTCGCAGTAGCTGGGGTCACCGCCCGAGCAGCCCACCAGGCCCAACGACGCGAGGGCTACTGCCACAACAGCACAGGACCGACCGAAAGTGTTTCTCACGGGTCGCATGCTAGCCGAACCTCCGCCGACGCCGAGCGTGCCCAGACCGTGCGCCTGCAGCGGGTTCATGGCCGCGCAACGCTAGTCTCGGGCGTCATGGCCGCTCGCACCCAGGCGCAGGACGCCCCCGCGTCCACGGAGCCCCGGCGTCGCGGTCTGTCGCTGGCGACGCGCCTGGCCGCCACCGTGCTGGGTGTCGGCTTCGTCTCGATGATCGCGGCAACCGGCGTCGGCCTCAACTCCGGACAGCAGCTGGGCAAGACCGCCGTCGCCGACAGCCTGGACTCACTGGGCTCCTCGGCCTCCTTCAACGCCGCTGCACAGCTGAGGTTCTACCAACGGCTGGCGGAGCAGCTGGCGGAGAGCCCGCAGGCTGCTGAGGCGATCGATGACTTCTCGTCGGCCCTCGATGACCTCTCGTCGCTGACCGAGGACGACGTACGGTCGCAGGTCGACGAGCTCGTGGAGATCTACGACGAGACCTACCTTGAGCCGTTGCGAGCTGATGGCACCCCGGTAGTCGTCCGCGACGTCGTGTCGGAAGACCCGGCCGCGGTCTACCTTCAGGCCAGCTACCTTCTGTCCGACGGCCCAGGTAACAGCCCAATTCTTCTCGACGATGCAGGCGACGGGAGCGAGTGGAGTCGGGTCCACGCGCGGTTCCACCCTGTCTACCGCAACGCCGTTCGCCAGGCTGATCTGATCGATATCTACCTGGTGGAGACCGTCAGCGAACGCGTCGTGTATAGCGCGTCGAAGGGTCCCGATCTCGGCACCAACCTGTCCGCGGGTCCCTACCGCGCCAGTGTGGTAGCCCGCGCCGCGGCTGCCGCGATACGCAGTGACGACGGGGTAGTGACCGATCTGAGCTTCTACAACGGGGTCCCCCGTGTCCCCATCGGTGCGGCAGCGGCTGCGGTGCGAGTTGATGGTCGGCCGCTCGGCTCCGTCGTCCTGACCTACGACGGAGCCGTGTTCACTGATCGGCTCACCTCCCTGGTCGAGGCCTCTACCGACGATGACTCCGCCAGCAGGAACCTCTACCTGATCGGCGACGACGGAACGACACGCAGCGACGCGCAGGACTACCTGGCCGATCCTCAGGCCTTCCTCGAGGCCTCTGTGGCAGCAGGAGTGCTGCCCCTGCCCGATCGCACGGTCATCGAGCAGAACGGCACCACGGTTCTGGTGCAGCCAGCAGCCGACTCGACGTTGAACGCCGCGCTCGATGCCGACAACCAGGTCGCTGAACGCACGAGCCTGACCGGGACGCAGGTCGTCAACGTCGTTGAGCGACTGCCGGTTGACGACGTCGAGTGGTACGCGGTTTCTGAGATCGACGTCGCAGCGGCCGACTCGACGCTCAGCTTCTTCCGGGGCATTCTCGTCGTGGGCGCCGCGGTCTTCGTGGTCGCGCTCGCCTTCATCTCCGTCGCGTGGTCCAAACGTTCCATGGCACCGGTCCGAGTGATCTCGGAACGAGTAGGCAGGGCCGCGATGGCTCAGGCTCCGGCAGCCGAGTTCGCTCCGGTGGAGATTAGCGACACCAGTCCGTTGGAGCTCCACAGACTTGCCGACAGCTTCTCCACCATGGGTAGGTCGCTGCAACGTCAACGGCGTCATCTCGAGGCTGCCCGTGCCGAGCGGCTCGACGTCATGAAGAAGATGCTGCCGCCGTCGGTGGCTCAGCGCATCGCGCGCGGAGATGTGGAGGCTCTTGACGAGGTGCCGAGCGCCACGGTCGTTGTCGTCGTGGTGCTCGGCCTCGGCGACCTCGCTCGTGACGAGCACGCCAGCGAGGAACGTCTGTTGCTCGACCAGCTGACCGGAGAGCTCGACGACATCGCCTTCGAGCATGGGCTGGACCGCATCAAGGTGATGGGGGACTCCTACTTCGCCGCCTGCGGTCACGACCGCCCCTACCTCGACCATGCGCCTCGCGCCGTTGCGTTCGCCGAACTGGTCGCCGACGCGGTCCGTGCTGCCTCCCACGTGTCGCCGGTGGCGCTGAACACCGCAATTGGCATCAACAGCGGGCAGGTCACGATCGGCATGTCCGGGCGTACGCGGCTGGTCTACGACGTGTACGGCCAGACGGTGACGGTGGCACATGACCTTGCGCGCGTCGCTCGTGCGGGCGAGATCCTGGTCACCGACACCACGCGGAAGCGGTTGCCGAACGAGGTCGAGGTCGTCCCGCGGGAGGCCGATACTGCGACGGGCGACATCTGGATGCTGCGGACCGTGGCCGATCCGGGGCTGACGGCCGACGCAGCTTCCGAGACGGAGGCTGCGCGATGACCGCCCTGACCAACGAGCTGGCCTGGACGCTCGCCGTGGTCCTTGTCGTGCCGGTCGTGGTCATCGGTGCCGCCGAGCTGGAGGAGAGGCTGCGGCAGTCCGAGTCGCCGCTACGCGCTCCGGTGCGGACGTTGCGCAACTGGGTAGTGCCCTTCTTCGCCGCCTGGGCGCTGCTCCTGCCCGTGCTCTCAGTCGATGCTGACGCGTGGTACCTGCGGCTCGTCGCCACCGGGCTCGTCATGTCGGTCGCTGTTACCGCCTGGCAGGCGCTGAGGATCATCGGCGAGGGCCTCCTCGCTCGAGGGGCCGAACCCGGCACGCGCCCAGTACCCCGGCTGGTGCTGGTCTTCCCCCGCCTGGCCGTGGTGCTCGGCGCCGGGATCCTGGTTCTCGCTGGGATCTGGGATGTGAACCTCTCGGCTGCGCTGACGGCGCTGGGCGTGACGTCGCTCGTCGTCTCCTTCGCGCTGCAGGACACCCTCAGCGGTCTCGCGTCGGGCGTACTGCTCCTCAGTGACCGACCCTTCAAGACCGGCGACTGGATCAGGGCCGGTGACACCGAGGGTGTCGTCATCGACATCAACTGGCGTACCTCGAGGATCCGTGACCGCAACGGCGACATGATCGTTGTACCGAACAGCGAGCTGGCCGGTGCGAGCGTCATCAACTTCAGCGCGCCGCAGCCGCTACACCGCATCGTCGTCTCGCTGCAGGTCGCGTTCGTCAACCCGCCGACGTTGGCGAAAGAGATGCTGCTCGACGCCGCACGATCGGTGCCGGGCGTCCTCACCGATCCGCCACCCGGCGTGCTCGTCACCACGATCGACGACCCGTTGATGGGCTACGACGTCTACATGTGGGTGGACGACTACACCGACGTGCCGCGGGTGACGAGCGACTTCGGTGCGCTGGTGTGGTATCAGTCGCACCGACACAACGTGCCTCTGCCCAGCCCGGCTCAGGACCTCTACCTTCACGACCCCATCGCTGAGGCGAAGTCAGCCGAGCCGACGCTTGCTGACCTGCGTGGCGCCCTGCAGCTGTCCCCCCTTCTGGAGCTACTGCCGGACGACGACATCGACAGACTCGCCCAGTCGGCCCGACGGGTGCGCTACCGCGCCGGCGAGCTGATGTTCGACTCGGCATCGGAGGATCGTGACCTGCTCGTGCTCGTCGAGGGCGCGGGCCGACTCGTCCTCTTAGAGCCCGGTCTGGACGAGGCCGTGGTGAGCGACATCAGCGTCGGCGATCCCGTCGGACTCCTCGACGCGCGCCGTGGCGACAACCGCGTCGTGGCCATGCGCGCCGTGACCGACTGCGAGGCCCTCGTCGTTCCCAACGACGTCGTGGGCGAGGTCGGCAGTCGCAACGCTGAGCTCGTGGCTGCTTTCAACCGCGTGGTAGCGCTGCGTCAGCGTCGCGTGCAACGGCTCGTCGATCGTCGCCTCCCGTTGCCGGGGCCGAGCACCGGCAAGGGTGAGTGACCGTGGTTGGCATGGGCGAGCCACAGATGTCCGACACTCCCCCGACGAGTGGTCAGCCTCGCGAGTTCGAGGAACGGTTCGCGTCGTTGCCGCGATGGCGGCGACCCCGCCGGCTCCGTCGGCAGCTGGCACTCGCCTTGGTCACCACGGCGGCAGTGGCGGTGGCGACATTTGGCGCTGTCAACTTCGTCGGTGCCCGCGACCTGCTGGTTCGGGGCACGGAGGATCAGTTGGTCGCTGTCGGCGCAACCCGCGCCGACAGCGTCGCCGCGGGTGAGGACCGCCTCATCGCCGAGATCTCGGTCGCGGCATCCGACCGTGCCATCGCGGGCGTTCTGGTGGACTTCGACCGTGAGTTCGCCGCGCTGGAGGAGCGGACACTGACCCCGGACCAGCAGGCCGAGCTGGTTGCCTACTACACAGAGCGGGTCGTCCAGCCTCTCAACGACGCGGGACTAGGGCCCCTGACGGCCGACGATCTGCTTCCTTCGACGGCAGCTGGACGGTGGCTGCAGTACCACTACGTGATTCGCCCCCCTGGTGAACCGCCCCCTGCCGACGCAGGCGACGGATCCGGGTACTCGGAGGTCAACGCGGCGATCACGGACACGGTACGGGCCTTCTCCGATGCCAGGGGTGGTGGCGACGTCCTGCTCATCGACGTCAGGGGGACCGTCGTGTATTCGCTGGACAAGAGCAACGACGTCGGCACGAGCCTCGTGACTGGGCCGTACGCAGACGGTGCCCTGGCCGAGGCGGTGACAGTCAGCCTCCCGCGAACCCGGGTCGGAGGGACGGTCCTCACCGACTTCTCGGTGTCCGCCAGCGGCCAACCGTCGCTGTACGCGGTCAGCCCCCTGAGCGACGGCACGACCGTGGTCGGCGGCCTGGCAGTCGCGATTCCGGCTGAGGCACTCAACGACATCGTCAGCTCCAGCGGTGAGTGGGACGCCATCGGCCTCGCTGATGGTGACAGCTACATCGTCGACAGCAATGGTCTGCTCCAGAGTGAGCCGCGGGCATGGATCGAGGACCCGGACGGCTACCTGGACAGGCTGCGCGCAGGTGACGAGGAGGGCCAGGGGGAGGCGGAGCTGATCGATCTGCTCGGCTCGCCGGTCGGCATCCAGAAGATCGACACCGCTCCGGTTCGCGCGGCCGTCGACGGCCAGGAGTTTCGAGGGACAGCCAGGGACTACTTCGGCGACTCGACCTTCGCGGCTTCGCAGTCCTTCAGCGCGAGCGGGCGCCAGTGGGTGGTAGTCACACAGGTGCCCCGGTCGGTCGTCTTGGATCCGCTTACGCAGTACCTGCGGCAGATCCTCGTTGTCCTCGCGATCGTCCTGCCGATCGTCGCGGGCCTGGGCGTGTGGCTGTCCCGCTTGCTGACCCGCCCCATCCGACCGACGGTGGACGCCGCGGATGCCATCGCCCACGGCGAGCGAGACCCTGACCTCGACACTGCACGCCGGGACGAGTTCGGAGACCTCGCGCGTCGCCTGTCAGCGATGTCGACGGCACTCGGGGCGCACGAGGCCGAGCTGACCGCCGAGTTCGAGCGGAAGCGGCAGCTGCTGCTGGCGGTCCTGCCTCCGAAGCTTGTCGATCAGGATGGCAACATCGCCGGATCAGGCGAGCAGTCCATGCATGCCACCGTCGTCGCGGTCACTCTCGCCCCCTCGGAGGAGCACGAGGAGCCGGAGCTGCTCGGACAAGCGCTGCAGCGCGCGGCCGAGCTGGCTGAGGTAGCCGCAGACGAGACCGGTGTGCAGCGAGTGCGCGTGGCTGCCGATCGCTACCTCTTCATCGCAGGGGCCAGTTCCGGTGACTCGGGGGCGGATGCCGCGCTGGAGTTCGTCGAGCAGTTCTGGCGCAAGGTCAACATCGACGGTGGCGACATCGACCTCGATCTGCACGTGGGCTTGTCCAGCGGTCCCGTGGCCACGGGTGTCTTCGACTCCGGCTCGTTGACGTTCGGGGCCTGGGGCGAGCCGGTCCGCAGAGCACTTGCGCTCGCTTCGATGTCACGCGCGCACGCTGTGCTCATCGACGCAACTACCGCCAGCATCCTCTCCGGGTACGAGGGCCGCATGCAGCCTGCGCACGACGTCGTTGACCTGGACGACGATCCCATGGAGCTCTACACACTCGATCTGCTCGCCGACCGGGCTGACCGCTGAGCGAAGCACGCGTTCGTCGTCGGCTACTCCTGGTCGAATACGAGGTAGGGCGTGTAGTCCTCGAGAATCCCGTAAGCGCCGGAGTACTCGTAGCCGAAGAAGTTCTCGTACAAGAAGAACCGTGGCGTCAGCCACGCCGACGTAGCCATCAGGATCGCGAGAACCAGCATGATCGCCCCGCCTGCCCGCTGGTAGCCCTGGCCCTTCGACGGTGACGTGAGCACGCGATAGGCAACGACATTGCCCAGCAGGACGCCGATCGCACCCGTAGCGATGTCGAAGGGCAGGTAGCCACGTCCCGTGAGCGGCACCGCGATCCCGATGTAGAAGTAGAAGCTTGCGATGACACCGAGGGGAGCTGCGAGCAGCGCGAGACCCTTGCCCCACCAGTAGTTGTGGCAACGGTCCTTCATGTACGCGTGCTCGACCAGGGCGAACAGCAGGGCGGGCCAGAAGAACAACTTCAGGTGCTCGAAGGTGCTCTCGTTCACCGACGCCACGACGGCGACCGGCTCAGCGAAGCCGGACAGCTCGAACGCGAAGTGCAGCGCAGACCCGCCGAGCATCGTGACCACGAACGCGCCGACCTCCCAGCGCAGCACGCCTCGCCGATCCACGCCGTCGGCCACCTCCGTATCGACTGCCGACGCGATTG
>Ga0316198_10002984_pt1 | contig 10273 bp, 6 predicted proteins | sample OudBieAanoxic_MG_FD_204935 | JGI IMG/M metagenome (GOLD analysis project Ga0316198, IMG submission 204935) | Coastal sediment microbial communities from Oude Bieten Haven, Netherlands - site A anoxic | ecosystem: Environmental > Aquatic > Marine > Coastal > Sediment | place: Netherlands...
GGAGAAGCTCAGTAGTAAAGGCCAACATGCCGGTTTCTATCTGTAAACGACTTAGATTACTTTGGTGCTGAGTTAACATCATATGAAACTCTAAAAATGCCCGATACAGATGATGGTTATCGATTAATGGGGAGTGAAAGAATCCTTCAGATTGATTCAGCTCCGTACATATTTGAGATACGTAATGATAGGGAACAGACATCACATGGACTTGGTAACCCTCAGGGGTATAGCTTTGTCCATTGTGGGTTTCATCGGGATTGAGTGTGGAGATCAGTCCAGGTCCTAAATGATAGGTGCTACCTTTATGGGTATACTGCTGACAACCGCTTGAAACAACACCTATGTGATAATCGAGATGCACGTGCTTGTCGAATTCAAATTGTTTGAAGCTCGCACGGCTTAGCTCTATCTCAGGTAATGGGGTATGCCAATACTGGATGTTCTCTTTGTGCATGATACTCATCGGTTCATTTTTAATAGATCATTCTAACTTTAGGTCAGACTCGGCATCTAGTAAATAATTGCAGCAGTGGCTAAAACCCAGCAGATAACCGTGTATTTCATTAGCAAATAGATCATAATGCTTCACAGCTTAATTTAAAGAAAATTGATTGGAGCTCTGCTTGTGAAAGGACAGATTTTACGTGAAATGAAAGTGCAATCTGCTATCGAACCTGAATATGAGGTACAAAGACGTGTGGCTTTTATTAAGTCTAAGCTGAAAGAGTCTTATACACGGACGCTAGTGCTTGGGATCAGTGGTGGTGTCGATTCTTCTCTTGCCGGTCGATTATGCCAATTAGCCGTTCATTCATTGAATAAAGAGTCTGAGAGTAAGCAATATCAGTTTATTGCCGTTCGATTACCTTATCATGTACAGAAAGATGAAGATGAGGCGCAGCTCGCGTGTCAATTTATCTCACCCTCTAAACAAGTGACCGTCAATATTCATGACGGTGTGGTTGGTGTGCATCAGCAAACATTGGCAGGGCTTAAAGAGGCGGGCATTGAATGTGCCGATGCCGGTAAAGTTGATTTCGTAAAAGGTAACGTCAAGGCCAGAATGCGAATGATTGCGCAATATGAAATTGCCGGGTTGACTGGTGGCTTGGTTGTTGGCACCGATCACAGTGCAGAGAATATTACCGGCTTTTATACCAAGTGGGGGGATGGTGCCTGTGATTTGGCTCCCTTGTTTGGTTTAAATAAACGTCAAGTGCGTCAACTGGCTGCTTTCCTGGGGGCGCCGGAGGTTTTAGTACACAAGGCTCCAACGGCAGATCTGGAGGAGGATCAACCTCAGTTAGAAGATGAAGTGGCTTTGGGACTCACCTACGATCAAATTGATGATTTTCTAGAGGGGAAACAGGTCGATTCAGGCGTAGACGATAAGCTGATTGGGATCTATAAAGCGACGCAACATAAGCGTCAACCTATTCCCACTATCTATGATTAAAAATGCTGTGGCAATTTGTTGAAAAACAGGTTGCAGTTAACGGACTATTTACTTCATGGAGCCGCTCAATTGATTTGAGTGGCATTTTTAATGCTTACTTTATAAATACTTAATTAATCCGCTTAAACAAAACGCTCCGTTATATAAAGGAGCGTTTTCAAACGTTGTAATTGAATTTCCTGTGGAGTTCTACTGATTGGTATTAAGGCACCAGTACAGTATCGATAACATGCACCATACCGTCAGCCAACCTATTATCAATATTAGTCAGACCAGCTTCAGATTGGTTAGCGATAATCAAACCACTTTCAAAATTAATCGTGTTGCCGTCTAGCATAGTGATCTTTTTGGCACGAGTGACGGATCTTGAATTGCGCACGCCTTCAGTAACGTGGTAAGCAAGCACCGCTGCGACTCCTTCTTCGTCTAGAAGGTCAACAACAGCATTGAAGGCGTCATTGTCATTTTCGGTATTCGTTAGGGTGTAAAAAGCCTGATCGTTTGGTGCAAAGACGGTAAAGTCGCTGCCATCAAATAGCTCAATAGTCCCTGTTGCAATAAGGGCTGCAACGAGAATATCAAAGTCATCACCATTGTTATCAAAATCAAATGGCTCTCCTGAGGCTCCCACAGCGAACTCGACGATAGTTGATTCAGACTTATCTGTCCACTTAGGTGTCTTGGCTAGAGTAGCTGTACTTAGAGTGGTAACTAGGGTTAAGGTTGCAACGCTTGTGGCACAAATGAAAGAACGCATTAGAGTATTCATAGTCGGTCTCCTTCTCAAGGGGGGTAGTAATAGCGTTAAATTCACTTTCCAATACGCGAAGGCACCGTCATTAGATCACTTATATTTACTGTTTTTAAAAATCTATCTAACCTACTGTAATAGTGTGATAAGAGTTCTGGAATGAAGGATACAGCACATGAAAGTGCTGGTCAGCTCTAGACATTTTTGAGTAGCCTTGAGTACTTGAGAGCGTTGTTTTAAACAAGAATATCGACAATATTTTCCCTTCTGATGAGGCAAAAACAACGTGGCTACACAGTTTTAGCCAACATAAATAAATGAGTCATCACCTTAATTTTTTGGCTATTAGTAAGGTGAATATAAACTAATCGTACGTTTCTGAAGTCGTTACGGAGTAAATAGCCCGCGCCGTTAGCATCTGTTTAGTTTTATGCCGTTCGATATAAGTTATCACGGGTCAGAGCGATCAGTTTGTTGGGATATTGACGATAATCTAAGTAAGGGACTCTGAATAACTTACCGTCATCGCATAGCAGTTTCCCTGACTCATCGAGAGCTATAAATGTCTTCTCCTGTAACTCTGATTCTAGCCCTTGTAGTGAAATGCCGCCGACGATGAAATGCCAGTCTGCCTGAATCGATAACTGAGAAGCACCGACTAAGATCTGTTCATCTTGTTTAAGCAGTTGGGCATCGCGATAATGTTTCCAATTATCATCGGGTGCCGTAATTTTAGCCATTATGGTAAGTATCTTGCGCCAATGATTGCCATTAAGCTCGATGAGCTGTGAAACGGCATCGGGGTTGCTGTAATGCCAGTCGTCAGGGAATACGGGTGGGGTAGGCAAATAAAAGCAAAACTTTGCTCCGGGAGGCCCAAAGGTATTTATGCTGGAGCGATCGTGCATTATCTGGTCTGATAATCGATAGGAGTTTGGCATAAGATACCCAAAGCGTGTAAGTTAATCCAAATAAATTGACATTGTTCGCTCTTACAATTTTGCTTAACCTTAAGGAGAGCAATGAAAACGATAGTTATCGGTTCGACGAAACATCTTATTCTGGCGCTCATTTATGCTTGGCTTGGAATCACTGTCGCATTGCTTGCCGTGGGAGTCTGGTTGTTAAACTCCAGGCCAGATCTTAATATTTGGCATACAACGCAATTGACTTCTGAGTATGACAGAAGCCTTGAATTTACCGACTTTATAGAATATCAAAAACTTGAAAATCAGCTTTTTGAAGAACTAGAGGCCGAGATCTACAGTCATACCAGAGGGCCACACTCTTCAATATTAAATCGTTATGTGCATGGCAGCTTAGCCGATCCTAAAAAGTGGCAAAATGATTGGAATCGAACTTATGAGTGGCCGCTACCTGATGCCAGGTTTGGTGTCCTTCTGCTGCATGGCATGTCAGACTCTCCGTACGCTTTATCCCATGTAGCAAAGCATTTTAAGGGGAAGGCGCATCTGCTTGGTTTGAGGTTACCCGGCCATGGCACCATTCCTTCGGGGCTGGTGGCGCTTGAATGGCAAGATATGGCATCGGCTGTATCACTGGCTACCCGTCATATGAGAGATGTATTGAAAGGACGGCCATTGTATGTGGTTGGTTTTTCAACGGGGGCAGCCTTGGCACTAAACCATGAATTGGAACGCCTCTCGCAAGATCAGAATAGGGATTACGCCGGAATGATATTTATCTCTCCGGCTATAGGTTTACCGCCGGTGGCAGCAGGAGCCAAGTGGCAAGCCCGATTAGGGCAGATGTTAGGGTTAGAAAAACTCAATTGGAACAGTATTCAAACGGAATACGACCCGTTTAAATATAATTCTTTTGCGGTGAATGCTGGTGATGTGGTCTATCAGCTAGCCGAGCGTAATCAAACGATTATGGATAAGCTGTCGGTGGAGCAGTTATTGTCTATGCCACCAATATTGTCTTTTCAGTCTATTACTGATGCTACGGTGTCGAGCCGAGCCGTTCTGTCAGATCTGTACCTGAGGTTACCCGCCAATGGTCACCAGTTGGTGATGTTCGATATCAATCGAACCCAAGTGAATATGAGCTTGATCCCCGATGATCCCTTATCTGTACTGAATGAGCTGATAAGGGGCCAAAATTTACAATTTGAGTATACCTTGATTGAAAACCTTAATGATTCAGATAAAAGCCTAAGTAAGGTACAGGCGACAAGTCACTCCTCTGATCGTCTCCCCACGAGCACCTTGTTAGCACAGAGGTGGCCAAGAAATGTCTATTCTCTGTCCCATGTTGCACTGCCATATCCTATGGAGGACAGTCTCTATGGACCGGAAGGAGTGCATTTCATTGAGCGGGTTCAAATCGGTGCGGCATCATCACGGGGTGAGAGAGGCATTTTGAGTGTACCTGCTGACGAGATTTTGAGGCAGAAATGGAATCCCTTTTTCCCATATACTATCCAAAAAATCGATGACTTCTTGTTATCTCAGGACATTGAACCTTGATATTTTTACCTTGAGGCTTGGGTATCGGGGATAGAGATGATGACGCGGTCTCTTCCTTGGTTCTTAGCCTTATATAAATTCAGATCGGCTTCCTTAAACCAGGTTTCCAGCGACTCACTATAACTGGCATTGGACACGATAGCACCGATACTCACAGTCATGGTTATGCTGGTATTACCCTGAGGGTTGTCAATTTGTAACTGACTAATCGTATGCCTGAACTCATTGAGGTGCTCTTCAATCATGAGGACATTGCACAAGGGCAGGATAAGCAGGAACTCCTCTCCGCCATATCTGGCGATCACATCGGTATCCCGTTTGAAAAATTGCTTCATCTTATTGGCAATAACACGTAAGCATTCATCACCACCTTGGTGCCCATAGGTGTCATTAATATCTTTAAAGTTGTCGATATCGAGTATTGCTAGCGCCATGGCTTCATCACTGCGGTGACAAAACTCCTGTGTAACACGGAATTTTTCTTCGGCATAGCGACGATTGTATAGCCCGGTTAATTCATCGCTTTCGGCGAGAGATTGAAGTTTCTTATTCACCTTCTCCAGTTCAAAAGTACGTATTGCCACTTTCTCTTCTAGCTCTAACTGATGACTTATCAGTTGCTGCTTACTCTGGCGTAGGCTTTGAAAGAGAGTCAGAAATTCGCGGGGAGACTCCTCGTTGATACTATAATCGCCAGCATCTTGATATCCCTTTTCTGCGAACTTATTGGCCAAGATGCTCAATGGGGTGGTTAATCTTTGACTGATGACCCGAGTCAGCACGATAGTGATGATAAGTGAAAGCATCAGGATTGCAAAAGTGGTGATGTATTGAGCCTCTACTGTTTTTAATAGCGGCGCAAAGGGGTGAACAACATAGAGCTGCCAGTTGTTGTTGAGCGTGTAGCTTGCATAGACAAATTCAGGGTTTGGATTTTCGATATCGTGCAGGTTAAGCATATCTAAATTGGTTTTGTACTTTTTACCACTCTCAGTCCAAATGAATGGTGACAATGGGGCAAGGCTAAGAGGAGACGATGCATAGATGACCCGGTTATTCTCGTCGACAATTATCATTGACTGTTGTTGATGCTGATGACTCGTGCTGTTTGTATCGATATCGGCAAAGGTCTTAAGGTTTAAAGAACCTTCGATAATGCCGATGGGTTGGTTAGCGTCGTCACTTTGATAGATTGGCGCACTGATTGCGACGATGGGATCGCTGCCAAAACCTCTTCCTAAAAAAACGGGGGAGACGTAGGTTACCTGGTTGAAAAATGCCTCCTGAAAGTAATGTCGGTCTTTAATACTTAAACTATCAGTGTTTTCCTTGTCACTATTCAGGCGGGAGAAGGGGCTCGCAGCGACAATCTTTGCATCGGCGTCGGCCACCAGCATAGTGATGAAACCGGGATAACTTTGGTGAAGTTTTGAGAGCCGATTTTGCCAACTTTGAATATTCGTTCGAGACAGACTGAGCCATCTTGATGCATTGTCTATCGCTTTCTTATGAGTCTCTATGAATACTTCTGTGGCCAGACCTAAATGTGTTGCTGAGTCATGTAAGCTTTGCTGAAGTCTGGCTTGCTGTTTTTCTATCATCTGGTGGTTGAATATTAATGTCGATCCTAGCAGAGATATGGTAAGGACTAAGGTGAAACTATAGGTGAGTTGTGCATTAAAGGTTCTGCGTTTTTGATCTTTTACTTTATCTTCTAAATTCCAAAGTGAAGAAAATAAGGTGACGACGAGTGAGCCAAGGGCGGCGTAGATTAAACCATTGACCCCTTGTTTAAGTGTAATAAATGAGATGTGACTCTCGGGCTGTTTTGAAAACATAAGGATATAAGCGTAAAAAAGTGGCATACCGATAAGTAGCCAATAACCTATGTCGGCATACAGAGCGTAAATATCCTTTCTTCTGGCGTAACCAAGCCAGATGGCTTCCAGGCTAAATAATATGAATACATGCCAACTCCCCCAAGTGATAAAAAGGCCGATTGCACAAAGTATGGCTGTGAGCAGGGCGAACCAAGGGCCCAGCAGAATTGCTGAAATAACGATGCCAATATTCCCCAAGATAAGCTGAACATTACCGAAAAGCGGGATAGGGTAGAGGTTAGCCAATAGACCCATCAGGCCTAGTACCAGAGATATCGTGAAATGTTGCCGATTTATTTTGAACATAAAGCCTTATAATTATCCATATTATGGCTAATTATAGATGCTAGCGGCTAAAACCAAGTTACTCAACATAAATGTAACACACGGGGCGTTTTAGCTTGAATAGTAAACGGTTTAGATGTTGGCGAGGGCTTTAAACAGATGAGCGATAGTGGGGACGACTGAAGTTAAAGGTCGGAGCGTTTTTGGATAGAGTATGGCTGGTATTAATTTTTATGACAGAGCTTGATCACATGATGGTCTTTAAACTGCCGACTCGTGGAGTCGGCAGTTTAATAATAGCTTCAAATTATTTTTTGCTATGACTATTTAGAATCTGCACGGCTCATAAATTTATGTTCTGCCGTATTGATCTTAATCTTCTCGCCGTTTGCAATATATTCAGGAACTTGTACCGAAAGACCGGTAGAGAGGATGGCAGGCTTTGTGCGCGCACTGGCAGAGGCGCCCTTAATAGAAGGGTCTGTCTCTACAATGACCAACTCGACGTTAGCGGGTAGTTCGATAGCCACAGGTGAACCATCGACCGTCAATACGTGCAGCCCCTGAGTCTCTTCAGTGATAAAGAGGATCTCATCTGCAATTGCGTCTTTATTGAAGTGGTAGGGGGTGTAATCAGCGATGTCCATGAAAACATATTCATCACCATCAATATAGGAAAATGTCACTTCGTGGTGGCTGAGATCTGCCAGATTGATCATCTCATCGGCTTTGAAAGTATGATCCAGTTTCGATCCCGTAGCCACATCGTACATACGCATACGATATAAGCTGCCACCGGAGCGACCTTGCGGAACTGAACGCTCAATGTCTCTGATGAGATAAACATTATTGTTAAACTCGATTGCGGTATTCTTTTTTACATCACTAGCCTTGGGCATGATCAATTTCTCGAAAAATTCAGTGGCTGACAAAATATCATGAAGTTAGTCAGATACCAATCCAGCCTTGCTCAAATCCAACCGATTTGTGCGACAGGCACAGGTATTTATACCAATTGCATTAAGTGCCTGACCGTTCAGCGCAGAAGTAGGCAGCCAAAAACACGCCTAACAGGCGAGTTTTAGCGCATCCGATGCTGTGTTAACGAGCTTGAACCTAGAGCAACTATGTTTTTCACTCGTTGCGAACAACACGGTCTTGTATGTTCCCACATCCTTAAGACATTCCCTGACCCATAGGGATATGGGAAATGTCTTTAAAGCGTCTGGAACGCTTAAGACCTTGGAGGTCAGATATAGGAGGTACGAGACCAAGGATGGTAGAATAATGCAGGATCAGTTACCGAGGAGCAATAAAGGGCCTTGCTTCAGAAGCGTTAAATTCTCGCTGAGCGATCACATCTTTGTACTGATTGGTATAAGTTCAGGATAATAAATCGTCAGAAAGCAAAAAGGCAGAATTCTTTCGAATTCTGCCTTTTTAGAATGTGGTCGGGATAGCAGGATTTGAACCTGCGATCTCTTGTCCCCCAGACAAGCGCCTTACCGGACTAGGCCATATCCCGAATTCGCAATGTATCATTGCCTCTAAACAGTACTGTGTGGGGGCTGTTTAGTTGAGGCAGAACTTTACCAATTCACTTACGCTTCTGCAAGCCCTTAGTAGTTAGACTCGATTTAATTGCTTAGTTTATATACTTATTATTTCTTTTCGGCTATTTAAGCCACGATTAGCCATTTTCCGTAGGTCGTAAAATCCACTGCGATACACACTATTGCTGCCAGCATGGATTACCGGAGCTGGTTTTGTGAATGAGTCTACTAATGGTGATACATCCTACGGCCTTCACGCATCACTTCGATAAGCTCAGGTGCACTCATTTTCTTACGCAATCTGGTATCGAAGTTTTCATCATAGATACGGTATTGCCCGTGTCTGTCGATAACGGTGATCTCTGATTTTTGATAGATACCAAATATACGGCTATCTCCGATATAAACCCAGGACTCAGTATCTGGTTCGAGTAAGCTGCGACCCGCGCTGTAATCCGTTGCCGCATTGGTACAGCCCAACACTTGGGTCATCAATGTCGGCACTATTCCATAATGGCTGGTGCGGTAGTTGACATGTTTGCTCGTCGCTTTTCCAGGCCAATGAATGACCATAGGTACTTGAACATTGGCCGGAGACAAATTGCTGCGGGCCTCATCGGGATTACTGGTGAACAGCTTGCCGCTAACACCTGTGATGATGACTAATGTATCGTCTGAAGTGGCTTCGAGCACTTGTTTTAGCTTCTGATCGATGAAGTTCAATGACTGCCTGTATTGATTGAACAATACCCGTTGAGCGGCTTTCAGCTTTTTATCGGCCTTGACGGTTTCTATGCCTAAGAAGCCTACCGGGGTGTCGTAGGTTTCAGGAGAACGTAAGTTTAACATCCCAAACCAGGGTGTTGTCTGCGCTGCTTGCCAATCCTGAAATGCTGCAACTGATTGAATATCCGCATCGGCATAACTGTCGTTTGCATTTGTTGTGACACGTTTAAAATCGGCGAAAATAGTGTGTGGGCGTAACTCTGACTCTTGGGTTGCGAACAGGCCTAATTGATAGTTCTGTTGCTTGAGTGTTTGCGTCAATACCGGGGTCGTATGATTTAGACCGGCGGCATTGATGTAACTGCCCTGGAGCCCATAGAGGATGGAGAACATACCACTATCATATTGAGTGCCACCGCTTAAGTGCTGATGGAAAGCCTGATTCTCCTCAGCGTACTGGGTCAGATAAGGCATGGTATTGGCATCGACCATGTCAGCTCTAAGATTGTTAATGGTGATCAGTAAGATATTCGGTTGCGTTTCAGCCCTGCACTGCAGTGGTGTTATTGGGTAGTTTAAGCTGCTTTTAAGGTCTGAGCCGCGACGAGTTGCATTTGTACCATCGATACCGTGGCTCTCCATAAATGAGCGCGCAGTTGCGGGGTAGGAGAGTGGGTAAGCGTCGTCCAATTGAGTGATCTCGGTAATATCCGCTGCATCGGCCCAGATATGGATCAGGTGACTACTGACGAAACAGATACCGACGAATGCGACTACCTTATTACCGCAATTTACCTTATGAATTTTTTCGATTCGTTTCCAGAGGAAATTGGCTAAGGTGAGCTCAAGAGCGATGATTGCAAGGGGGGTAACAATATAGGAGGTACCACGGAGCAATGCGTTGAGATCGGCCCAAGCCAGATCAAATACAAAGGGACTCAGGTGGAGCCCATAATCATCATAGATGATGGTGTCATACAATAAGATACAGAGGCTGAACGTGGCAACGACGGCAGCATACCCGCGTAATATTTTGGAGTAAGGCAGTAATAATGTGACCGGAAATACCAAAACCAGATAGACAATGAAAGCTAAGAAGCTGAAATGACCAATCGTGCTAATAGTAA
>Ga0316198_10002985_pt1 | contig 10263 bp, 10 predicted proteins | sample OudBieAanoxic_MG_FD_204935 | JGI IMG/M metagenome (GOLD analysis project Ga0316198, IMG submission 204935) | Coastal sediment microbial communities from Oude Bieten Haven, Netherlands - site A anoxic | ecosystem: Environmental > Aquatic > Marine > Coastal > Sediment | place: Netherlands...
CAATCTTATCGAGCCTGTGCTCGGTATTTCAGATCAGCGTACCGATAATCGTATCGACTTTGTCGGTGGTATCCGTGGCCTGGCTGAGCTGGAAAAACGGGTCGACAGTGGCGAGATGGCGATAGCCTTTTCATTCTACCCGACCAGTATGGAGGCATTGATGGCGGTCGCTGATGCTGATGAGGTGATGCCGCCAAAATCAACCTGGTTCGAACCGAAACTGGCGGACGGTCTGGTATCGCATGTGCTTGATTAAGATGTGACAATCAAAAACAGCTCGTGTCTGGAGAAAAGCTCGAACAGGAAATCGAGCTTTTTTCTTGCTTTTTTTAAATAATTAACATATATATTAATTATTAATATATATGTTAATAAAAGGTTTATTTTATGAATGACTCAGACTGGATTCGTCGAACGCGAAAAAAACAGGGTTTAAAAGGTTTTCAGTTGGCCGAACGAATGCAGGTCAGCGCGGCAAGGGTATCGGTACTGGAAAAAGATGAATCGCGTGGTGCGGTCACGCTGAAAATGATGGAGAGGGCCGCAAAGGCCATGGGTTGTAAGTTTGAATACCGGATAGTGCAGGCGGGAAACGACGTAACAAAATCACAGAGCATTGGCAAGCCGAGGTATCGGCTGGTTGAGAAGTAGTTTTGTGTGATTCGTTATAAGTTGAAAGTTATATGTTTTAAGACAAAGCTTGGCAGTTTCGGGATAATGACAGTTTAAAGTCTGGTGCCTTCAACTTACCGCTTAAACCTGAAACTGCAAACACTGATAAATCATTCTTTTAAAGCAAACGAGCTGTTAGATATTAAGTATAATCAAACTCTAATTTACTAGAGTGATAAAAAACCTTGTATCAGCTACTCCAACAACGTCTTTCTTTATTAAATTCCCCCGGTATTGAAGAAGCGTTAGCAAAATCGAAAATCGGTCTGGAAAAAGAAAGTTTGCGTGTGATGCCAGAAGGCGGCATCGCGCAAACACCACACCCTGCTGCCTGGGGTTCACCATTGACGCATCCGCTGATAACGACAGACTTTTCAGAAGCATTGACTGAACTGGTAACGCCACCCTGTGATTCGGTGACTGAGGTCATCCAGTCGCTGGATGATATCCAGAATTTTATTTACCGTAACCTGGATGATGAGATCCTGTGGGCGACGAGTATGCCATGTGTAGTTGCAGGTGAGACCAGTATCCCGCTGGCAGAATATGGTTCGTCTAATGCGGCACAGATGAAGACGGCCTACCGCAGGGGACTGGGCTTACGCTATGGCCGTGCGATGCAGGTGATTGCCGGTGTACATTTTAACTACTCTTTTTCCGAACAATTCTGGCAGTTATATCAGCAGCTATTAAACAATGATGAACCCTTACAGGCGTTTATATCTGAACAGTACATGGGTCTGGTTCGTAACCTGTTGCGTTACGGTTGGTTGGTGCCCTATCTGTTCGGCGCATCGCCGGCAGTATGCAAATCATTCCTGAATGGTAAGCGAACCATATTGCAGGAGTTTAACGAGAATACTTATTACGAGCCATATGCGACATCGCTAAGACTGGGTGATATAGGTTATCAGAACAACAAGGAAGACCTGGCAGGAATTAAGGCCTGTTATGATTCACTCGAAGCCTATGCAGAAAGTCTGCAATGCGCGATCAATACGCCTTATTCGGGTTACCAGGAGATCGGTGTTAAGGTGAATGGCGAGTACCTGCAGCTCAATGCCAATATCCTGCAGATCGAAAATGAATATTACAGTACGGTAAGGCCAAAACAGATCTTGCAGGGTAATGAAAAACCCTCTGTAGCATTGAAGAAAAGAGGGGTGGCCTATGTCGAGTTACGTTCTGTCGATGTCAATGCCTTTGATCCTCACGGTATCAACTCTGAGCAGTTGCATTTTTTCGAAATACTGATGTTGTTCTGCCTGCTGCAGGAAAGCCCTGTATTGAGCGAAAGTGAGATCGCTGCCATCGATGAAAACCTCGTGCTGGTCGCACATAATGGCAGAGAACCTGGCCTGGATCTACGTCGTGGTGATGAGAAGATCAGTCTGCAGGATTGGGCGAGTGAGCTGTGTAACAGGATGAAACCAGTGGCAAGTCTGCTCGACAGGGCGAATTATTGCGAGAACTATTTTTCCAGTGTCAAGTCTCAGATCGCCAGCGTGTTTGACCCTGATCTGACGCCATCAGCCAGGATGCTGTCAGAGATGAGAGAGAATAACGAAGGCTTTTTCCACCATGCGCAACGCATGTCGAAACATCATTACCACTACTACAAGACTCATGCTTTATCCGAGAGCAAGATAAAGTTTTTTGAAGATGCTGCAAAAGAATCGATTGCAAAACAGCATCAGATAGAATCTGAAGACAGTATTAGCTTCGATGAGTTTTTGCAGAACTATTTTGACGAGGAGTGAGAATGTTAAAGTATATTGATCGTATCCCATTGGGGCCTTTAGTGATAATCACCCTAGTGATGGCTTTTGCTCCGTTTTCGCCCGAACCTCACCTGTTAGAGAAATCACGTATGCTGGTGCAGGGAGAGCTGAGTAAGGCTATCGACATCTTTGATCTGTTCTGGCACAGTTTTTTAATTGTTATACTGGTGATACGACTACTAAGATTAAAAAAACCTGCAAATGACCTATAAAGCTTCAATTAAAGGATGTCTGCTCATATGCCTGGCTACAGCCTTTAATAATGTAGTTGCCAGTGATCTGGATGATGCCGTTACAGCCATGCGCACGGGGGATTTTGCCGAAGCTTACTGTATCATGAGACCACTGGCAGAAAATGGTGATGCTGATGCGCAATATAATATCGGCTGGATGTATATGAACGGCTACGGTCTGAGAGTCAATGACAGCCTGGCCCTGGAGTGGTGGCATAAAGCTGCTAAACAGGGGCATAGTGATGCCAGCTTTTCTATCGGTATGTTATACAGCCTGGGTGATGGTGAAGTCGCCAAAGATTCTGATGCGGCCATAGATAATTATCTGGTGGCAGCGATTGATGGTCATGAAGATGCTATCGCGATATTGAAATCGATGATGCTGAGAAACGATGAGACGATCAGCAATCGCCTGTATTCGATCATCAATGATCATGGATCCCTGTTTGGTATCCAGCGGCAGGTTAAAGCAAAAAAACTCAATGCGAGAAAAGGGCCATCGACAGAGAGCAGGATAATGGCCGTGTTATTAAAAGGCGAGGTGGTCCTGGAGCTGAACAAGCAGGAGCTATGGAGCCAGGTCGTGGTGCTTGGCGATAAAGAGGTCAAGCAGACCGTCTGGGTTTATAACCCCTTGCTCGAAGATATATCTACTGGTGAAGCCGCATCCAACTAACGCCATCATCTGGCGGTAGAATTCTCAACTATTTTAACGGTGAGCATTTTTATGAATGACGGGGCTGTCGAACAGATCAGGCAGCAGCTGGTTCAGCTGAAGCAGGAACTGCAATCACAGGAAAAAGAATACGAAGCAAGCAGTAGTACGGTTGAACTGGATCAGACCCGGGTCGGTCGCTTGACACGTATGGATGCGATGCAGGCACAGCAGATGGCGCTGGAATCTGCCAGGCGGCGACAGCATAAGATGGTGAAGATCGATGGCGCGTTACGTCGTCTCGAGTCCGGTGAGTATGGTGTCTGTTTTGTCTGCGGAGAAAAAATATCCGCCCAGCGGCTGGCAGCCGACCCAACGAGTACGCGTTGTATGGGGTGTGTCGAATAACAGGTCGACACCGTTCATAGACTAGGTTTCGCCCATCAACCTGCGGATACGATGGACATAGCCCTGTGTCTCATTGGGCAGATATGGCTTTATCTCTTCCCATTTTTTTTCTTCACTGCCCACGCGTTTTGAGGCATTTAAGATCCGACCATAACCGGCGTTATAACTGGCAAAGGTCATATACAGTTTGTCCTGTTCTGGCGTTTTTTTAAATTTTCTATACAGTGTGCGATTGTAATAGATACCGGCGGCGATGTTCCATTTTGGCGTTTCGAGTTTGCTGAATTGTGGATTCTTTTTTGATATCTCATCGAAAGTGGCAGGCATTATCTGCATCAGGCCGCGTGCACCGACATGACTTTCGGCATCATGTGATAGCGCTGATTCAGCGATTGCCTGTGCCTTGAACCAGTGCCAGTCGAACAGCGGGCCAAAATAACGCTTACTGTATTTTTTGAAATGTCGGTCGTACTGGTCGGTCCATTTACCCGAGTGCACCGGGTGGTCAATGAAAGTTCTCGAGTATGCCATTTCATAGCTTAAGATGCATATCAGGAAAGCTGTGAATGAGGCAGTAAACAGACGCATTGTCGTTAACAGGGCTTAGCTGAGTCCGAGGCCAATGACCAGGCCAAGTGAGATGCCAAGGCCGATGAAGATGCCCATCACCATTAAACCGACGGCGATATTGCCTTTGCCGAGTTCATCGCTGATATTGAAATTGACCATCTTGTTAAACATGGTGCAGCTGATCTTCATGAAGAACAGCGTTAAGATACCGCCGAGCATGACGTATACAAAGTTTAATATGATTGGTGGTATGTCTATCATGATCGGCCCCGTCTGTTGGCTGTCTGTATCAGTCTTATAGTTATAGCTTACAACGGTTAACTTTTCCCGCCACCGAGACATTCGGGCGAGTCGGGTGCTTTGCCTTTTTCAAACCATTCTTCCATGGTCATGGTGTGCAGTGCCAATGCGTGGATGCCGCCTTCCGAGCGGTCCTTCTGCAGTTCATCAGCCAGTACTTTGTTGACTAATCGATGGCGTGCGACCAGCATCTTGTCTTTGAAATCATCGCAGACGATGGTTACTTTAAAGTGTGATTCAGAGCCTTCCGGAACATTATGCATGAAGCTCTCATTAACAACTTCAAGGTGTTCGGGCGAAAAGGCGTCGTTAAGTTTTTGTGTGATGTTATCTTGAATGCTCATTGGTGCATGGTATCACAACATCTGTGTGTAAAAAAACGAGGTTAAATAAGGTTTTACGTCATTGCGAGCAGAGCGCGTCCATGTCTTTAAGCGTTCGAGTCGTCTACATGAGATTGCCGCGCTCTGCTCGCAATCACCACTTCTAGACATTTTTATGCATTTGCCATTGTTCATCATGGTATATCTGTAACGGTCTGAAGTTGGCCTTGTACTGCATCTTGGGATGGTTCTCGATCCAGTAACCGAGGTAAACATATTCCAGTCCCAGTTGTTTTGCATAATCTACCTGCTTCAGCACGCAGTATGTACCCAGGCTGTGCTTTATCATCTCGGGATCAAAGAAACTGTACACCGCGGAGATACCATCACTGACGATATCGGTAACGGCGACCGCCACTAGCCTGTCATCGAGGCGGTGCTCGATAAATTGTGTATCACTCCACCCGGTGTAGAGGAACTGTCTGAAATCCTCTTCGGCGGGGTCTGCCATCGAGCCGTCGGTATGCCTGGAGTTCAGGTAACGCTGGTACAGTTCAAAATATTCGGCGCTGAAATCAGCGGGTACGGCGCTCTGCTTCAGCTCCTGGTTCATCTGCAGGCAGCGTTTTTGCGAGCGGTTGGGGGTAAATGTATCAACCGGTATGCGGCAGGCGATGCAGGACTGGCAATGATTGCAGTGTGGGCGATAACAGTAACTGCCGCTGCGACGAAAACCATGCTGGATGAGCTGGCTATAGATCGGCATGTTGAGCCGCAGCTCAGGGTCCGGTACCAGGTTGCAGCTCAGCCGGTCATCGAAATAACTGCAGGGTGATTCCGTCGTGATATAGAGCTGTAGGTGACGTGAGTTCATGGTTTCAATTTTAGTCTGAAATACCGGTGTATGCTTATAGAAATCGCGGATTGAAACCCGCCGCAACAGATGCAGATAGCTGTGTATTAGCGGAATCTATGCCGCGACTATGGTATTACAAATAAAGTGAGTATTCGCTTAAGAATGCGCAGAAGCTGAGTAAAATGGTACAATCTCCGGCTATTTTTTATCCAGCACTGTTTATATACAGCATAGTAAGTTATGGCAATGAATCGCGAACAACGTATCCAGCACCTCCACGAAACGCTAAAACAGCGCATCCTGTTACTCGATGGCGCCACTGGCACCATGATACAGCGCCACAAACTGGATGAGGCGGCTTACCGGGGAGAACGTTTTGCCGACTGGCCCAGTGATCTGAAAGGTAATAATGATCTACTTGCGATCACTCAGCCTGAGATCATTCAAGGCATCCATGAGCAATACCTGGATGCGGGCGCTGATATCATCGAGACCAATACGTTCAATGCGACCCGCGTGGCGATGGCTGACTACAATATGCAGGACCTCAGCTATGAGATCAATGTCGCTGCTACGACGCTGGCTCGACAGGCCGCTGACAGTTTTAGTACAGATGACAGGCCGCGATATGTTGCCGGTGTACTGGGTCCGACGAATCGTACCTGTTCGATCTCACCGGATGTCAATGATCCGAGCTTTCGTAATATAACCTTCCTCGAGCTGGCAGCAGCCTACGCGGAGTCGACGCGTGCTCTGATCGAAGGCGGTGCCGATATAATTCTGATTGAAACCATCTTCGATACCCTGAACGCCAAGGCGGCAATCTTTGCGGTTAAACAGGTATTTGCGGAAGATAAGATCGAATTACCGATCATGATCTCCGGCACCATCACTGATCAGTCAGGCCGTACCCTGACCGGTCAGCTCACGGAAGCCTTCTATAATTCCTTGCGTCACGCAGATCCTATCTCGATCGGTCTGAACTGTGCCCTGGGGCCGGATGATCTTCGCCAGTACGTGCACGAGATGTCGCGCATATCTGAAGCTTATGTTTCGGCACACCCCAATGCCGGTCTGCCGAATGAGATGGGTGGTTATGACCTGGGCGCCGAGGATATGGCGACGGCTATCGGTGAGTGGGCAGATAGCGGTTTTCTCAATATCGTCGGTGGTTGTTGTGGCACCACACCAGATCATATCCGTGCGTTTGCTGATATCGTGGCCGATAAACAACCGCGTGTTATTCCGGAAATTCCCGTAGAGTGTCGCCTTTCCGGTCTAGAGCCTTTCAATATCGGCGAGGACTCTTTATTCGTCAATGTCGGTGAGCGAACCAATGTTACCGGTTCTGCTATGTTCAAACGCCTGATCAAAGAAGAGAGTTATGAACAGGCATTGTCGGTTGCCGCGCAGCAGGTTGAAAATGGCGCGCAGATCATCGATATCAATATGGATGAAGGCATGCTGGAATCTAAAGAGGTGATGGTCAAGTTTTTGAACCTGATCGCGGCTGAGCCGGATATCTCCCGGGTACCAGTGATGATCGATTCCTCCAAATGGGACATCATCGAAGCTGGTCTGCAGTGCGTGCAGGGTAAATCGGTCGTCAATTCGATCTCACTGAAAGAAGGTGAAGAAAGTTTTATCATGTACGCCAGGCTGGTCAGGCAGTACGGTGCTGCCGTCATCGTTATGGCCTTTGATGAAGACGGTCAGGCTGATACCTATGAGCGTAAGGTGGAAATCTGTACACGTTCATACAGGATTCTGACGGAGACGGTCGGCTTCCCGCCGGAAGATATCATCTTCGACCCGAATATATTCGCGGTCGCTACGGGCATCGAAGAGCACAATAACTATGCGGTCGATTTCATCGAAGCCACGCGCGCCATAAAACAGACTCTGCCACATGCTATGGTTTCTGGCGGCGTCTCTAACGTATCATTCTCTTTTCGCGGTAATAACCCGGTACGCGAGGCCATTCATTCCGTCTTTTTGTACCACGCCATTAAGGCCGGTATGGATATGGGTATCGTCAATGCAGGCCAGCTGGCCGTCTACGACGACCTGCCTGAAGAACTGCGTGCCGCGGTAGAAGATGTTATTCAAAATAAGAATACCGAGGCGACGGATCGGCTGCTGGAGATCGCACCGCAATACGTGGGTGATGGAAAAGCGGCCGAAAATAAACAGGACCTGACCTGGCGTGAAAAACCGGTTAATGAACGGCTGGCACATGCACTGGTAAAAGGTATCACTGACTTTATCGATGAGGACACCGAAGAAGCCAGGCAGCAGGCAGATATTCCGTTGCATGTCATCGAAGGCCCGCTGATGGATGGCATGAACATCGTCGGCGACCTGTTCGGTGCCGGCAAGATGTTTTTACCCCAGGTGGTAAAGTCTGCGCGCGTGATGAAAAAAGCGGTGGCTTACCTGATGCCCTACCTGGAAGCAGAAAAAGAAGGTGAGATCCAGACCAACGGCAAGATCCTGATGGCGACCGTCAAAGGTGATGTACATGATATCGGTAAGAATATCGTTGGCGTTGTGCTGCAGTGTAATAACTATGAAGTGATCGATCTCGGTGTGATGGTGCCAGCTGAAACCATCCTGGCGGAAGCGAAAAAACATCATGTCGATATCATCGGTCTCTCCGGTCTGATCACGCCGTCACTGGATGAGATGGTGCACATGGCATCAGAGATGCAGCGACTGGAGTTGAATATTCCACTGATGATCGGTGGTGCGACCACCTCGCGTATCCATACCGCGGTAAAGATCGATCCGAAATATTCCAACGCCGTGGTTTACGTGCCTGACGCGTCTCGTGCCGTGGGTGTGGCGGGTGAGTTGTTGAGCGATGATCGTAAAAAAGTTTATGTGCAAAACCTGAAAGATGAATATGAGCTCATGCGTCAGCAGCGTGATAAACGTACTGCCAGCAGAAAAGCATTTAGCCTGCAGCAGGCGCGGGAGAATGCATACCATGGCGACTGGAAAAGCTATACGCCACCAGAGCCGACGTTTACCGGTATCAAGGTTTTTGAGGATTACTCTTTAGAAGAGTTGAGTCATTACATCGACTGGACGCCATTTTTCCATGCCTGGGAACTGGCCGGAAAATACCCGAAAATATTGAATGACGATATCATCGGTGAAGAAGCTACTCGCGTGTTCGACGATGCACAGCAGATGCTGAAAAAAATCATCGATGAGAAATGGTTGCAGGCCAGGGCCGTGATCGGTTTCTTCCCGGCTAATAGTGTCGGTGATGATATCGAGCTGTACACGGATGATGAACGCAAGGAAGTTAAAACCGTGTTGCATCATCTGCGCCAGCAGATGGCCAAACCTTCGGACCGTCCTAACCGCTGTATCTCAGATTACGTTGCACCTAAAGATTCTGGCAAGGATGACTATGTCGGCGCGTTTGCGGTAACCACGGGTATCGGCATCGATGAACATGTGCAGCGATTTGAAGCCGATCATGATGATTACAACAGTATCCTGTTGAAAGCTCTGGCGGACCGGCTGGCAGAAGCCTTTGCGGAACGCATGCATCAACGTGTACGAAAAGAGTTCTGGGCATATGCAGCTGATGAAGAGCTCGGCAATAATGATCTGATCAAAGAAGCGTACCGGGGTATCCGACCGGCGCCGGGTTATCCCGCCTGTCCTGATCACACGGAAAAAGCAACACTGTGGTCATTGATCGAGCCGGATAAAAATGCGGGCATCACTATCACTGAGAGTTTTGCCATGCTGCCAACCGCGGCTGTTTCCGGGTTCTATTTTTCTCATCCCGATGCCAAATATTTCGGCACGGGAAAGATTCAAAAAGACCAGGTGGTAGATTATGCTCAGCGTAAAGGTGATGAAATCGCTGTGGTAGAGCGCTGGCTGGCACCAGTCCTGGATTATGATGCATGATGCTTTGTCGGAATATTTTATAGAAAATACTGGTCATCTTATTTCTTCTTATTGTTCTAATATACTGATATTTATAGATATATGTAGAAGTTATTGAAGATTTGTCGGTTTTTTTAATGTCAGGATTTGTTACATCTATTCGAGTATTAAATATTTCAGCATGAGCCAGTTTATTTTGTATAGTATATTTATTATAAAAATATACAGATTTATCATGCAGTTAATACCCTGTCTGCGAAAAGTACAGGAACTTTCCAGGCTGGATATTTTCTTGGCACGAATGGTGCAGTGTCATTAAGTGTATTCAGTCGATTAAGTGGTTATCGAAATGAATATGTTGGTCTTGGCAAAACATTGAATAGGGCTAGTGTTTTGCCACTCTCCAATGAGTAAGACTCTCATCTCTTAACCGGTGCTTTGCACCGGTTTTTTTATGCCCATGGAAGGGCGGTATGTCGCAAGGAGCCAGGGATGGCGGTGTGACGATCCCATGGAAGGGCGGTATGTCGCAAGGAGCCAGGGATGGCGGTGT
>Ga0316198_10002988_pt1 | contig 10260 bp, 11 predicted proteins | sample OudBieAanoxic_MG_FD_204935 | JGI IMG/M metagenome (GOLD analysis project Ga0316198, IMG submission 204935) | Coastal sediment microbial communities from Oude Bieten Haven, Netherlands - site A anoxic | ecosystem: Environmental > Aquatic > Marine > Coastal > Sediment | place: Netherlands...
TCTGTCACCGCCGTGATCGCTGGGTTAAAATAGGCGGCCCTCCGGCCACCCGCATACGGCGCGCGGCCGCCCAGCAATCGGGAGGCGATCCAAATGCCATCTTCTCCTCCGGCGGTCCCCTCTGCGGGCGAGCGTCTGTGGCAAGCGCTGGAAGCCGAACGGCCGCTGCAGGTCGTGGGCACCATCAACGCCTACAGTGCCCTGCTGGCCACCCAGGCCGGGTTCCGGGCCCTGTATCTGTCCGGGGCGGGGGTCGCCAATGCCTCCTTCGGCCTCCCGGACCTGGGCATCACCAGTCTCAACGACGTCTGCGAGGACGTGCGCCGGATCTGCGGCATCACGGACCTGCCACTGCTGGTGGATGCCGACACCGGCTGGGGCCAGGCATTCATGATCGCGCGCACGGTTCGCGATCTGACCCGGGCCGGCGCGGCCGGGATACATATCGAGGACCAGGTCCAGGCTAAGCGCTGCGGGCACCGGCCCGGCAAGGCGCTGGTTACCCCACCCGAGATGTGCGACCGGATCCGCGCGGCGGTGGATGCCCGCCCGGATCCCCGCTTCGTGATCATGGCCCGTACCGATGCCCATGCGGTGGAGGGTCAGGCGGCAGCCCTGGATCGGGCCGCGGCCTATGTGGAGGCCGGCGCCGACATGATCTTCGCCGAAGCTCTACAGACGCTGGACGAATATCGCGACTTCACCGCCGCCATCGACGTGCCGGTGCTGGCCAACATCACGGAATTCGGCAAGACGCCCCTGTTTACCACCGAGGAGCTTGCCGGGGCCGGCGTGCGCCTCGCCCTGTATCCCCTGTCCGCCTTCCGCGCCATGAGCAATGCGGCGATCGCGGTCTACGGCGCCTTGCGCAGCGACGGCACACAAAAAGCCGCGCTCGAGCTGATGCAGACCAGGGACGAACTCTATGAGGTTCTCGGCTATCACGATTACGAGGCCAGGCTGGATCGGTTGTTCGCTGACGAACAGGACTGAGAGCCGGGCGCTCCGGAAACAAGGAGACAGACCATGAGCGACAAGAAGAAAGCCGGCGGTCTGGCCGGCGTCACAGCGGGCAAGACCGCTATCGCCACCGTGGGCAAGGAGGGCGCCGGCCTCACTTATTACGGGTACGACATCTACGATCTCGCGGAGAACGCCTGCTTCGAGGAGGTCGCCTATCTGCTCCACTACGGCAAGTTGCCCGATGCCGATGAATTGTCCGCCTACGTCACCCGGCTGAAGGGCATGCGTGGCCTGCCCGCGACCCTGCGCCAGACCCTGGAACAGATCCCGGGCGGCGCTCATCCCATGGACGTCCTGCGGACCGGCTGCTCGATGCTCGGAAACCTGGAGCCGGAGGACAACTTCGCCAGGCAACGGGAGATCGCCGATCGCCTGCTGGCCTGTTTTCCGTCGATGCTGCTCTACTGGTATCGCTTCCATGCGGACGGCAAGCGGATAGACACCGAGACCGGCGACGACAGCGTCGCGGGTCATTTCCTGCACCTGCTGCACGACCGCCCCCCCAGCGACTTTCACCAGCGCGTGCTGGACGTGTCGCTGATCCTCTACGCCGAGCATGAATTCAATGCTTCGACCTTTACCGCCCGGGTCATCGCCGCCACGCTGTCGGACTTCCACTCGGCCATCACCGGCGCCATCGGCGCCCTGCGCGGTCCGCTGCACGGCGGCGCAAACGAAGCGGCCATGGAACTGATACAGCGATTCGATTCCGCCGGGGATGCGGACGCAGGGATCCGGGAGGCTCTGGCGCGCAAGGACAAGATCATGGGTTTCGGCCATCGCGTCTACACCACTTCGGATCCGCGCAACAAGGTGATCAAGGAGCTGTCGCGCCAGCTCGCCGAAGAAGTCGGCGACCAGCGCCTGTTCCCGGTGTCCGAAGCCATCGAGAAAGTGATGTGGGAAGAGAAGAAGCTGTTCCCCAATGCCGATTTTTACTCGGCCAGCGCCTATCACTTCATGGGTATCCCCACGCCGTTGTTTACGCCCATCTTCGTCTGTTCCCGGACCACCGGCTGGTCGGCGCACGTGATGGAGCAGCGGGCCGACAATCGCCTGATCCGGCCCGCCGCCGACTATATCGGTCCGGCGCTGCAGGAATGGGCCCCGCTGGAGCAGCGGTCCTAGGACCGGACTCCACCCCGATCAGCTCACAGGAGCAAGCATGACATCTTTCGACGTCCGTTCGGCAAAGCGCCCGGATCCCGATCAGCCCCTGGTGGATATCGCCGAATATGCAGGGGAATATGCGGTCAGCAGCGAGCTCGCCTACGAGACCGCGCGTTACTGCCTGATGGATACCCTGGCCTGCGGTTTCCAGGCCCTGGATTATCCTGCCTGTACCAAGCTGCTCGGGCCGGTCGTGCCCGGCGCCACCATGGCCGGCGGCGCTCGCGTGCCGGGGACGGCATGGGAGCTGGACCCGGTACAGGGCGCATTCAATATCGGCGCCCTGATCCGCTGGCTGGATTTCAACGACACCTGGCTGGCTGCCGAGTGGGGCCATCCTTCCGACAACCTGGGCGGGATCCTGGCGGTCGCCGATTATCTGAGCCGACAGGCGCGGGCAGAGGGACGCGAGCCCCTGACCGTCCGTGACGTCCTGACCGCCATGATCAAGGCCCACGAGATCCAGGGCGTCATCGCCCTGGAGAACAGCTTCAACCGGGTCGGTCTCGATCACGTGCTGCTGGTGCGGGTGGCGACCACGGCGGTGGTCACCGCCATGCTGGGAGGCAACCGCGAGCAGATCGTGAATGCCGTTTCCAACGCCTGGATCGACGGGGGCGCGCTGCGCACCTATCGCCACGCGCCCAACACCGGCTCCCGCAAGAGCTGGGCCGCGGGGGATGCCACCAGCCGCGGCGTCCGCCATGCCCTGATCGCCATGACCGGGGAGATGGGTTACCCCTCTGCCTTGTCCGCACCGACCTGGGGTTTCTACGATGTGCTGTTCGGCGGGAAGGCCTTCAGCTTTCCCCAGGGCTTCGGCAGCTATGTGATGGAGAACGTGCTGTTCAAGATCTCCTACCCGGCCGAATTCCATGCCCAGACCGCGGTGGAGTGCGCCATGGGGCTGCACGAGGAGGTGAAGGACCGGATCGATGAGGTCAAGGAGATCGTCATCGAGACCCAGGAGCCCGGGGTGCGCATCATCGACAAGACCGGACCTCTGGACAATCCCGCGGACCGGGATCACTGCATCCAGTATATGGTGGCGGTGCCGCTGGTATTCGGCCGGCTCACCGGCCAGGACTACGAGGACGCCGTCGCCTCCGACCCGCGCATCGATGGCCTGCGCGAGCGCATGAAGGTCAAGGAGAACAAACGCTTCACCCGGGATTACTATGACGCCGGAAAGCGCTATATCGGCAATGCCGTACAGGTGTTTTTCAAGGACGGCACGGCGACGCCGCGGGTCGAGGTGGAGTACCCGATCGGTCATCGCCGCCGGCGGGACGAAGGCATCCCGGTCCTGATCGGCAAGTTCGAGCGCAGCCTCGAGGGCAAGCTGAGCGGAGAGCAGTTCGCCGCCCTGAGCGACATCTGCGCCGACCAGGCGCGGCTGGAGGCGATGCCGGTGGATGAGTTCATGGCCCTGCTGGTGTCGGGTTGAGAGCCTGATCCGGTCCTTTTCATCGCCTCGCGCCCGCCCGCGGCAGCGGCTGCATCAGCCTTGACCGGGAGCGGACTCAAGGCACGCCTGAGCACGGCGCTCGCGGACTGCGGCATCGAGGGGCCGGAATCGCTGGCGGCAGAGCTTGCGGTCTTTATGGAGCTGCTCGATCGCTGGAACCGCAGCCACAATCTTACCGCGGTGCGGGATCCGGACGAGATGGTGACGCGACACCTGCTGGACAGTCTGGTGGTCCTGCCCTGGCTGCGCGGTCCGCGGATCGTGGACGTGGGCAGCGGCGCCGGTCTGCCGGGCCTGCCGCTGGCTATGGCCCGGCCGGAGTTCGGTTTCGTGCTGCTGGACAGCGCGGCCAAGCGGGTCAGCTTCCTGCGCCACGTGGTGGCGAGGTTGCGGCTGGAGAACGTGCGTGTCATCCACGCCCGGGTCCAGGACTATGCCGACGAAGCGGGCTTTGATACCGTGATCAGCCGCGCGTTCGCCGCGCTGGCCGATTTCGTCAACCTGGCCGGGCACTTGTGCACACCCGGGGGCCGCCTGCTCGCCATGAAGGGAAGGCTCGATCCCGCCGAAATCGAGGCTGTGCCGGACGGATGGGTGATCGAGCAAAGCCGCAGGCTCAAGGTACCCGGATCGGCCGGAGAACGACACTTGCTGGAGATCGGGCGCCGCAGCGCCGACTGACGCCATGACCCGAATACTCGCGGTTGCCAACCAGAAAGGCGGGGTGGGCAAGACCACCACCACCGTCAATCTGGCTGCCTCCCTCGCCGCCACCAGGCGGCGGGTCCTGCTGGTGGATATGGACCCCCAGGGCAACGCCACCATGGGCTGTGGCGTCGACAAGAACGAAATCGAGTCCACCAGCTGCGAGGTATTGCTCGGGGATGCCAGCGCGGCGGAGGTCATCCTGTCCGCGCCCCAGGGCGATTTCGATGTGCTGCCCGCCAACGCCGATCTGACCGCCGCGGAAGTGCGGCTGATCAACGAATTCGGCCGGGAGACCCGGCTGCGCAATGCCCTGGCACCGGTGCAGGCCGATTATGACTATGTCCTCATCGACTGCCCGCCGTCCATCAACATGCTGACGGTCAATGCCCTCACTGCCGCCACCGGGGTACTGATCCCCATGCAGTGCGAGTATTACGCCCTGGAGGGGCTCTCGGCCCTGATGTCGACGGTCGAGCAGATCCGCGGCGCGGTGAACCCCGGGCTGCGACTGGAGGGTCTGCTGAGGACCATGTTCGATCCGCGCAACAACCTGGCCAACGAAGTCTCCGGGCAGCTCATCATGCATTTCGGGGAGAAGGTGTACCGGACCGTGATCCCGCGGAACGTCCGCCTGGCCGAGGCCCCCAGTTTCGGCATGCCGGTGTTGTTCCACGACAAATACTCCCGCGGCGCCCTGTCCTATCTGGCCCTGGCCGGGGAGATGATCCGGCGGGAGGAGGCGGAAACCCGGGTCAGCGACTGAGCTCTGCTACACTTCTGGCCCCATTCCAGATCAGATTGAAGAGTCCACATCCATGTCTGCCAGGCGACGCACTCTCGGCCGCGGCCTCGACGCCCTGTTAAGCCCTGCTTCCACCGGCCAGGAGAACCCGGCCGGCGCAGACGGCGAATTGCGCGCGCTGCCGGTGGATCAGCTGCAGCGGGGCCAGTACCAGCCGCGGGTCGACATGCGGCCCGAATCCCTGGACGAACTGGCAAATTCCATCCGCGCCCAGGGCGTGGTCCAGCCGATCGTGGTCCGGGCCATCGAGGACGGCCCCGGCCAGGTGCGTTACGAGATCATCGCCGGTGAACGGCGCTGGCGGGCCGCCCAGCTGGCGGGTCTGCAGGAGATCCCGGCGGTCGTGAGGGAGGTCGGCGATTCGGCGGCCGTGGCCATGGCCCTGATCGAGAACATCCAGCGGGAGAATCTCAATCCGCTGGAGGAGGCTCGGGCTCTGGAACGGCTGATCGATGAATTCGACATGACCCACCAGCTGGCCGCCGAGGCCGTCGGGCGCTCCCGGGCGGCGGTCAGCAACCTGCTGCGGCTGCTGGACCTGTGCCCCGAGGCCAAGACCCTGGTGGAGGAGCGAAAGCTGGAGATGGGCCATGCCCGGGCCTTGCTGGCGCTGGGCGACGCCCGGGAACAGGCGGCGGCGGCCCGCAAGGTGGCCGCGGCCGGGTATTCGGTGCGGGAGACCGAGCGGATGGTCAAGCGGCTGATCAGCCACCCGTCGGCCGGCAAAGGCAAGGCGCCGTCTCGCAAGGACCCGGATATCCAGCGTCTGGAGGCCGATCTGGGCGACCGCCTGGGCGCCAGCGTCAGTATCCGGCACGGTGCGGGAGGCAAGGGCAAGCTGGTGATCGGCTACAACAGCCTCGAGGAACTCGAGGGCATCCTCGCCCACTTCAAGTAAGGCGGCCTCACGTTGCACCGCGGCAGCGGCAGACTCTATAATAATGGGGCTCCGAGCCGGTCATCCGTATTGGTCTCGGGATCGGGGCCCGGTGGTCACGCCACACACCGCTCGACCGGGGGTAGTGGCGTTTTTATTTCCATCCGGACGTTCAACAGGAATTTCGATGAAATCGGGTGTCGGGGGCTCTCTGCAGCGTGAATGTCGCGCCGGACGTAAACCCCCTGGCGGCCATTTCCAGGATACTGATCGCACAGCTGTCCGCGGGCCTGCTCGTCGGAGCCATCGCACTGGTTCTGGCCGATCGTACCGCCGCACTTTCTGCGATCCTGGGGGGGCTGATCTGCGTGATCCCCAACGCCTTCCTGGGGCTGCGGATGATCGTCGGCGGCTCCGGCCGTGACGCCCGCAGGATGTTGAGTGCGTCCTACGTGGGCGCGGCGGGGAAACTGCTGCTGACGGCCGCATTGTTTGCGGCGGTTTTCGCGCTGGTGCGGCCCCTGGCCGCGGGTTGGTTGTTCGGCGCCTTCGTGCTGACGCAGGCGATAGTTTGGATCTTCCTGGTCGTGGACCGGGGAACAGGAACCTAGAGAAAGGGTTGACGGGTAGCGACGATGGCCGGTTCAGAGCAGACGTCCAGCGAATACATCCAGCACCACCTCCAGAACCTGCAGCTCTGCCGCGTCGACGGCGAGTGGGTCTGGAATCAATGCGCGGGGAACTTCTGGGCCATCAACGTCGATTCCATGTTCTGGTCCATCGCCCTCGGCCTGGTGTTCGTGTTCCTGTTCCGCAAGGTTGCGAAAAATGCCGAGTCCGGCGTGCCCGGCCGTTTCCAGGCCGCCATCGAGTCCATCGTCGAATTCGTGGACACAAGCGTGAAGGAAACCTTCAGGGGGAAAAGCGACCTCATCGCGCCGCTCGCCCTGACCATCTTCGTCTGGGTCTTCTTCATGAATCTGATGGACCTGGTCCCGGTGGACTGGATTCCGCTCACCGCCCATGCGATCGGAATCCCCTACATGAAGGTGGTCCCTACCACCGACGTCAACATCACGCTCGCGATGGCGCTCACGGTCTTTGCGCTGATCATCATCTACACGATCAAATTCAAAGGTGTCGGCGGCTTCATCAAGGATTACACGCTGCAGCCCATCAACCACTGGGCAGCGATCCCATTCAACCTCATCCTCGAGGGTGTCGCCCTGCTCGCCAAGCCCCTCTCGCTGTCGCTGCGACTGTTCGGCAATCTGTTCGCTGGCGAACTCATCTTCATCCTCATCGCCCTCATAGGGATCTGGCAGTTGCCACTGCATTTCGTCTGGGCCGTGTTCCATGTGCTCATCATCGTGCTGCAGGCGTTCATCTTCATGATGCTGACGATTGTCTATCTCTCACTTGCGGCCGAGGAGCACTAGTTTTCTTGGGTTTCTTTTTCCTCCGGGCACATGCCCGAACAACGTAGTCAGGAGATCTCGATGGAATTTGTAATTGGAATGACCGCGATCGCCGTTGCGCTGATGATCGGTCTGGGCGCACTGGCCGTCGGTATCGGCATGGGTCTGCTGGGTGGCCGCTTCCTGGAAGGCGCCGCGCGTCAGCCGGAGCTTGCGCCGATGCTGCAGGTCAAGATGTTCATCGTCGTCGCACTGCTCGACGCTGTCGCCATGATCGGCGTGGGTATCGCGCTGTTCCTCACCTTCGCGAATCCGTTCGTCGGTCAGTTCCAGGCCGCCACTGGCGGATAAGCGCCCACCGGCGAAGGATAGTCTTACCGGTCCATCGGGTCCGCGAGGAGTCTGACAGTGGATTTAAACATGACGCTGCTGGGCCAGACGATCGCCATGGCGGTCTTCGTCTGGTTCTGCATGAAATACATCTGGCCGCCGATCATGCTGGCTCTCGATGAGCGTCGGCAGACCATCGCTGACGGTCTTGCCGCCGCTGAAAAAGGGCACAAGGCGCTCGTGGAAGCCCAGGGGAAGTTCAACGAGACCGTTCGCGAGTCCCGCGAGCAGGCCGCCGAGATCATCAAGCATGCGGAGCGCCGCTCCAAGGAGATGATCGCAGAGGCCCAGCAGGCCGCGGTAGCCGAGGGTGAGCGGCTGATCGCTCAGGCCCGTGCAGAGATCGAGCAGGAAGCCAACCGGGCACGGGAGGCACTCCGTGGTCAGGTGGCGGCGATCGCCGTGGAAGGTGCCCGGCAGCTGTTGGGCCGGGAGGTCGATGCCGGCACGCACCAGGACCTCCTGAACAAGCTCGCCTCCGAGCTCTAGAGCGGGAGCACCAGACATGGCCGAGAAGATCACCGTCGCGCGTCCCTACGCCCGGGCCGTATTCGAGCTCGCGCGGGAGCGGGATGCCTATGCCGGCTGGTCCGGCTTGCTGGCCGTGGCGGCGCGGGTCGCATCGGATCCGGCCTTCAGCAGGCTGCTGGGCGATCCGGCGATGGAAAACCGGCAGCTGGCGGACATCGTGATCGAGCTGTGTGGCGACGAGGCCGATGAATTCGGCCGCAACTTCATCCGGCTGCTGGCGGACAACGACCGCCTGGCCTATCTGCCGGAGATCTCCATGGAGTTCGAACAGCTGCGGGCCGAAGCCGAGAAAGTTGTCGATGTCGAAGTGACTTCGGCCGTCGCGCTGGATGAGCCACAGCAGCAGAAGATCGCCGCGGCCATGCAGGAGCGCCTGGGCAGCAATGTCCGGCTGCATTGTGAAATCGACGAGACGTTGCTGGGTGGCGCTGTGGTGCGCGCCGGCGATTTGGTTATCGACGGGTCGCTCCGTGGGAGGCTTGACCGCCTCGCCGGCGCCCTGACCCACTGAGAGGATTTGCGAACATGTCAATCAAGGCATCCGAGATCAGCGATCTCATCAAACAGAAGATCGAGCAGTTCCAGGCTGCAACCGAGGCCAGCGACGTTGGCACGGTGGTGTCGGTCACCGACGGCATCGTCCGCATCCACGGTCTGGGCGACGTCGCCTATGGCGAGATGATCGAGTTCCCCGGCAATACTTTCGGCACTGCCCTGAACCTCGAGCAGGATTCGGTTGGCGCGGTGGTGCTGGGTGATTACAAGCACATCTCCGAAGGCGCCACGGTCAAGACCACTGGTCGGATCCTCGAGGTGCCGGTGGGCGAGGCGCTCCTGGGCCGTGTGGTGAATTCTCTCGGGGTACCGATCGACGGCAAGGGACCGGTCAATGCCAGTGAGACCTCGCCGATCGAGAAGGTGGCGCCGGGCGTGATCCAGCGCCAGTCGGTGGATCAGCCGGTGCAGACCGGCCTGAAGGCCATCGACTCCATGGTGCCGGTCGGCCGCGGTCAGCGCGAGCTGATCATCGGCGACCGCCAGACCGGCAAGACCGCGGTCGCAGTGGACACCATCATCAACCAGAAGGGCACCGGGATTAAGTGCATCTACGTAGCGGTCGGGCAGAAGCAGTCCAGTATCGCCGGCGTAGTGCGCAAGCTCGAGGAGCACGGCGCCATGGATCACACCATCGTGGTGGCCGCCGGCGCTTCCGATTCCGCTGCCATGCAGTACATCGCACCGTACTCCGGCTGCGCCATGGGCGAGTTCTTCCGCGACCGCGGCGAAGACGCGCTGATCATCTTCGACGATCTGACCAAGCAGGCGTGGGCCTATCGACAGGTGTCGCTGCTGCTGCGACGGCCGCCGGGCCGCGAGGCCTATCCGGGCGACGTGTTCTATCTGCATTCGCGTCTGCTGGAGCGTGCCTCCCGAATCAATGCAGAGTATGTGGAGAAACTGACTGACGGTAAGGTCAAGGGTAAGACGGGTTCCCTGACCGCGCTACCGATCATCGAGACCCAGGCCGGCGACGTGTCCGCATTCGTCCCCACCAACGTGATCTCGATCACCGATGGGCAGATCTATCTGGAGACCGATCTGTTCAACGCCGGCATCCGCCCCGCCATCAACGCCGGCCTCTCGGTGTCTCGTGTCGGTGGCGCTGCGCAGACCAAGATCATCAAGAAACTGGGCGGTGGTATCCGCCTGGCGCTTGCCCAGTACCGCGAGCTGGCGGCGTTCTCACAATTCGCCTCCGATCTGGACGAGACCACGCGCAAACAGCTGGACCGTGGCCAGCGCGTGACCGAGCTGCTCAAGCAGCCTCAGTACTCGCCGTTGTCGGTCGCCGAGATGGCGGTCACGCTCTACG
>Ga0316198_10002989_pt1 | contig 10259 bp, 11 predicted proteins | sample OudBieAanoxic_MG_FD_204935 | JGI IMG/M metagenome (GOLD analysis project Ga0316198, IMG submission 204935) | Coastal sediment microbial communities from Oude Bieten Haven, Netherlands - site A anoxic | ecosystem: Environmental > Aquatic > Marine > Coastal > Sediment | place: Netherlands...
CGGGGCTGAGCGGCTATAATGATCGCGATGGAGCTCTCTCTCTCCGACATCGAGCGTCTTCCCAAGACCGACCTGCACGTCCACTTGGACGGCTCGCTCCGCTTGTCGACTATGCTGGAGCTCGCGGAGAGCCAGGGCATCTCGCTCCCGGCCGACACGCCCGGAGGCCTCGCCAAGGCGCTTCACTGCGGAGAGCACGTGGGCTCGCTCGTGGAGTACCTCAAGGCGTTCGAGACGACCCTTCAAGTGCTGCAGACCGAGAACGCCCTCTTCCAGGTCGCCTACGAGCTTGCCGAGGACGCCGCCGCCGAAAACGTCCGGTACATCGAGGTGCGCTACTCACCGATGCTTCACACACGGGGCGGCCTTCGGCTCACGACCGTGGTCGAGGCGGTGTTGGCGGGGCTCTGGGAGGCGCAGAAAGATCACGGCATCGTCGCCAACGTGATCCTCTGTGGCATCCGCAACATCTCTCCGGAATCCTCGGTGGAGATGGCGCAGCTCGCAGTCGCGTACAAGAACCGTGGCGTCGTGGCCTTCGACCTCGCGGGGGCCGAGTACGACCATCCAGCGAAGCACCACGTCAAGGCCTTCAAGCTGGTTCACAACAACAACATCGCCGTGACGATTCACGCCGGCGAGGCGTACGGTCCCGCCTCGATCCACCAGGCGATTCACGTCTGCGGCGCCCATCGCATCGGGCACGCGTGCCGCCTCCGTGAGGACGGTGATCTCCTGCACTACGTGAACGACCACCGCATCGCGCTCGAATGCTGCCCATCATCGAACGTGCAAACGGGTGCAGTGCGGGATCTTCGAACCCATCCGCTCAAGCTCTATCACGACCTCGGGCTACGGGTGACGGTCAACACCGACAACCGCTTGATCACGGACACCACGGTCTCACGAGAGCTCTGGCTTTGTCACACGCAGATGGGCTTAGACCGCGACGACATTCACCGCATCATCATCAACGGCTTCAAGGCCGCGTTTTTGCCTTTTCACCAGAAGCAGACGATGGTTCGCTCGGTGTCTCGGGAGCTCTCCAACGCAGTACGGGCTTCCGAGCAGCCTGTGTCTCGTCGAGTCGACGTAAACGCGTAGAGTGTGGCGCGGCGTGCAAGAAATCGGGGTCGGCGAGCGCTTCGTCGCTGATTGCCTTCATCACGTCGACGAACTCATCTAGCGTCTGCAGGCTCTCGGTTTCGGTCGGCTCGATGAGCATCGCGCCTTTGACGACGAGTGGGAAGTAAACCGTCGGAGGGTGGAAACCGAAGTCCATCAGCCGTTTGGCCACGTCCATCGTGGTGACCCCGGAGTCCTTGAGGTGGCGATCGCTGATCACGACCTCGTGCATGCAGGTCCTGTCGTACGGGACGTGCCAAAGCTCGCCTAGCCGCGCCCTGAGATAGTTCGCGTTGAGGACCGCGAGCTCGGTCGCCTGTCGCAAGCCCTCGGCGCCCATCTCGCGCAAGTACGTGTAGGCGCGCACCATCATCCCGAAATTGCCTTGGAACGAGCGCAGCCGACCGACGGAGTTGGGACGGCCTTCGAAATCGAGGACGAACCGATCGTCACGCCGCTCGACCACTGGGACGGGCGCGTACGGGTCGAGCAGCGCCTTGTATCCGACCGGGCCGCAACCGGGGCCGCCTCCGCCGTGTGGCGTCGTGAAGGTCTTGTGCAGGTTGAACTGCATGACGTCGATGCCGAGGTCGCCGGGGCGCGTCTTGCCCATCAAAGCGTTGAGGTTGGCACCGTCGCCGTACACCAAGCCTCCCTTGCTGTGAACGAGCTCGGCGATTTCCGCGATGTGACTCTCGAAGAGCCCCACGGTGTTCGGGTTCGTGGCCATGACCGCAGCGACGTCGTCATCGACGAAGGGCGCGATCGCCTCCCTGGTCACGATGCCATCTTCGCCTGCCGGGAAGGGCACAGCCTTGAGTCCGTTGAGCGCGCAGGATGCGGGGTTTGTCCCGTGGGCCGTGTCCGGAATGAGGACCTTCTTCGGATCGCGCCCCTGCGCCTGATGGTAGGCGCGGATCATCATGAGGCCTGCAAGCTCGCCCTGGGCGCCGGCCGCCGGATGGAGCGACACTCGGTCCATCCCGCAAACCTCGGCGAGACCCTGCTCCAGGCGCCACATCAATTCGAGCGCCCCCTGGACGAGCTCGTCGGGCATGTAGGGGTGCAGCTCGCCGAAACCGGGCAGACGCGCCGCCCACTCGTTCACTTTGGGGTTGTACTTCATCGTGCAAGAGCCGAGCGGGTACATCCCGATGTCGATCGCGAAGTTCTGCTGACTCAGCCGCACGTAGTGCCGGAACACCTCTGGCTCGGAGACCTCCGGAAGCATCGGCGGGACATCGCGCGCCATGTCGCCGAACGCGGACTTCGTGTCGACGCTGGGCAGGTCGTCCGTGCGCAGCGATGCAGCGTTGCGGGCAGGCGCGCCCTGCTCGAAGATCAACGGGGTTAGAAACGAAAGACCTCTTGTCGCCGATCCGGGCATGCTCGGCGGGCAAGCTACCGGATTGTGCAGCGGCTGCAAGCGATTAGACGCATTGGAGGAGCGCTTCGCTGAGCGCGTCTACCGCGGCCCGGTCGTTCTCCAGGCTCTCGTAATAGGGGAGCTCGCTGCAGGGCGCGTCGATCGCGCCGCGCACCTTTCGCACGGCCTTGGCTTGAACGCTCTCCCGCAGCACCCTGCGTTTCCCGGCCACGGCCAGGCCCATGATCTCGCTGTCGGCCGGCAGATCCGATGGTAGGCCCTCGACGACGGGGCGCTCGTTTTCGGCAAATAGCACATTCAAAACGCGGTTGATCACGAGCTGCAGGACCGGAATCTGAAGCTCTTCGGTCAGCGCTTTAGCGAGGTCGAGGGTTTCGTTGGCAGGCATGTATTCCGGCAACGTGACCAGGACGGCCCCCGCGCGTTCGGGATCGCGAAACATGTCGACCGCGCGCGCTGCATCGCGGCGCAGCATTCCTGGAGGCGCGACGTTTTCAATGACGAACGGAACGCGCAGCATGTCGAGCGCGTGCCCAGTAGCCGGAGCATCGACGATGACGAGGTCATAGTCCGGCTCTCCGCGGGGGGGGCAGGCGTGATAAAATGCCTTGCCGAGCATCGACCAAGCTTCGAGGCCTGGGGTGCCTTTGAGGAAGGCGCGCACCAGCTTGCTTCCGAACACCGCGTTGTAGATGGCTCTGACCTTCAAGATCATGAGCCCGTACTCCTCGAGCGCTGCGTCGGGCGTCATATTCACCGCGTCGAGGTTCTCCCCGATCGTCACGATTTCGGGGCCGATGGGTTCCGTGTCGAGGAGCTGGCTCGCTCGCTCCTTGCAGTTGACCATCGCCAGCAGGACCTTCTTGCCGCGGCGACTCGCCGCAAGAGCGAGCCCGGTCGCCACGGTTGTCTTACCGACGCCACCTTTGCCCACAACGAAAAGGAAACGCCGGTCGAGCAAATCCATCAGCGCCGTCTTTAGCGGCGAGCCGCGGCGACGGCAAACCGACCGCATTTGACGGCGGAATTTCTGGGGTGCGGAGGCTGACGCCCCGCCGAGCCCATGCTAGCGTCCCCGGCGATGAGCAGGCTGAGGCAATCAGGAAACACGACGCTGTGGTCGCTGGTGTTGTTTGCAACGCTGGCCCTCTTTGCCGTGACCCTCTACTTGATCTTCGTCGTTGCCCCCGTCGAAAAGCAGATGGGCATCGTGCAAAAGATCTTCTACTTCCACGTGCCCAGTGCGTACGCGATGTACCTCGGTTTTGGGGCTTCGGCGATCGGCAGCGCGGTGTACTTGATCAAGCGAGATCCGAAGTGGGATGCCCTCGGAGTCGCTGGCGCCGAGGTCGGCACGCTATTTTGTTTGATCGTGTTGCTCACCGGCCCGCTCTGGGCCCGAAAGGCTTGGGGCGTGTGGTGGACTTGGGATCCGCGTCTCACGACCACGCTTATGGCAGGGATGATCTTTGCCGCGTATCTCTCGCTTCGGTCGATGGGCAATGCCGGCGAAGTCGAGAAACGTTTTGCGGCCGGCTTGGCGTTGTTCGGGGTCATCGACTTGCCGTTGATTCACTACAGCGTTCAACGTTGGCGAGGCGTTCACCCGACCGTCATCACCGGCAAGGGGGGCGGGCTCGAGTCCGAGATGTACTGGGCGCTCAGTCTGAGCTTCGTCGCGTTTACCGGCCTGGCGGCCCTCTTGATCTGGACACGCGCCTCCGCGGAACGGCAGCGGGAAGAGACGGCCCGATTGCGCTTTGAGTTGATGCACCGATGAAGGAATGGACATGCGTTCTCTAGTTTCTGCTTTCTTGCTCGTTGCCACGTTGCTTTTTGCTCCTGCGGCGCTCGCCGAGGACGCAGCTCCCCAAGCGGATACCCCCGCGCAGGCCGATGAGACGCCCGCCGAAGAGCGCGCTGCACAGTTCGTCGGTGTCACCGGACCCGAGGCAGAGAGCGTGCCGGGTGGCGCCTTGCTCTTGGCCGCGTACGCGATCGTGTGGGCCCTCTTGTTCCTGTTTTTGATTCGCATGCGACGCCTTCAGAGCCAGACGGCCGAGGAGCTCGAGCGACTCAGTGCGGAGATTCGAGCGTCCGGGGGCCGCTGATGCCGGACATCGCGCATATCATTTACATTCCGGGCATTCTGCTCATCGGCTTTGCGTTTGGCTTCCGTATGGGAGCTCGCGCGGTCAGGGCAGAGCTCGAACGCAGCGACCAAGAGCGTCGCCGATGATCGAGAGGTAGCACCATGTTGAATTTCGAGTTGACCCCCGAACAGAAGGCCCTCGTCGAGGAGACACGCCGCTTCACTCGCGAGCGCATCATCCCCATCGCGGGCGAGGCAGACAAGACGCACGAGTTCCCAATGGACGTCTTCAAAGAGGCGTGGGAGCTCGGGTTCGTCGGGCCCAACATTCCCGAAGCATACGGCGGCGCCGGCATGGGCGAGGTCGACCACGTTCTGCTCACGGAAGAGCTCGCCTTCGGCTGCACCGGCATCCAGACCAGCATCACCGCCAACGTGCTCGCGGCCACGCCGATCCTCGTTGCAGGCAACGAGGAGCAGAAGAAGAAGTATCTCGGCATGCTCACCTCCGAGCCGATCTTTGCCGCCTACGCGATCACCGAGCCCGCTGCAGGAAGCGATGCTGCCGGCATCCAAGCGCGCGCCAAACAGGACGGCAACGACTGGATCATTACCGGGCAGAAGTGCTACATCACGAACGCCGCTTGGGCCTCGTGGTTCATAGTCTTCGCGACGGTCGACCCCACGCTTCGCCACGCAGGCATCATGGCCTTCATCGTCGATCGCGACATGCCGGGCGTCAGTATCGGTAAGACCGAGGACAAGCTCGGGCAGCGGGCCAGCAATACAGCTGTGGTCAACCTCGATGACGTCCGTATACCGCCTTCCAACGTACTGGCGGAGGCAGGGCATGGTTTCAAGCTAGCCATGCAGACCTTCGACCGAACCCGCCCCGACATCGGCGCAGGAGCATGTGGGCTCATGCGGCGCGCGATGGAAGAGTCGATTGCCTACGCGCTCGAGCGAAAGACGTTTGGTGTCCCCATCGCAGAGCACCAGATGGTGCAGGCGATGATCGCCGAGATGGGCATCAAATACGAGGCGACGCGGCTTCTCGTGCACAAAGCAGCCTGGCAGATCGACAACGGGGGCCGCAACTCGCTCGTGGCCTCCTACAGCAAGGCCTTTGGCGCCGATAGCGCCATGCAGGTGGCCACCGATGCGGTGCAGGTCTTCGGCGGCAACGGGTACATCACCGAGTACCCCGTCGAGAAGCTGATGCGCGACGCGAAGATCCTCCAGATCTACGAAGGCACCTCTCAGATCCAACGGATGGTCATTGCGAAGAATCTCTTCGCGGGCGTTCGCTAGCTTCGCCCTCGGAGCGGTGATTGCGTTCAGCTCGGCAGTCAGCGCCGAGCTTGGGCGCGTGCCGCGCTTCATCGGGACCGACGTCGAACAGGACGCGCTCCTCGAAGTGATCGCGACGGCACAGTCGCGTAGCTTCAAGCCCGTGGGTCACACCTCCGTCGTGCTTCGCATGCGCACCGTGGCGCGCGTGACGGCCGCGATGAAGGTGAGGAGTCGTGCCGTGCCCCACGGGTACCGGTACGAGATCGCTGCGTACCGCATCGCGCGCCTCCTGGGGCTCGACAACGTCCCCCCGGCTGTCTACCGGCGCGTCGCCTGGGAGGAGATCCGGCGACGATTCCACGAGGACAAGCTCGCCCAGCGGGCATCGGTTCGCAACGCGGTGATCTGGGACGACGACCGCTCAGCGCCTGGCGTCGCCATCTACTGGGTCAGAGGGATGCGTTCCGTTGGCTATGAGAACAAGGCCACGTGGGCTGGGTGGCTCCGGGACACGGAGATACCCGAAGGCAAGGAGGCGTTGGCGCGCGACCTTTCGACGATGGCGGTGTTCGACCTGCTCATCGGAAACTGGGACCGGTTCAGCGGAGGTAATCTCCCAAGCGACCCCGCGAGACGACGTGCCATCCTGCGTGACAACGACCGCGCGTTTTCGACGCCACTTCTAGCTCGCCGCTATGACGCGCTGCTCGACGGGCTCAGGCGCACCGAGCGGTTTTCGCGAGCCGTGGTCGAGAGGCTCGCCGAGCTCGACGAGGCCGCTCTTCGTCGCGAGCTCGACCTCGATCCGAGCCAGGCGTCTGGTCCTCTGCTCAGTGACGCGCAGATCGCAGACGTCTTTGATCGTCGTGCCACGATTCTGTCGTACATCGCAGCGCTGATTGAAGAGCGCAGCGAGGACCGGGTGCTGGTCTTCCCTTGAATAGAGCCGCGTGGTAGGGAGGGAGCGTGGCCAAGCCAGACGTGATCAATGCCAACGAACTGGGCGACATGCTCGGCCTACTCGTGCACGACCTCCGCAACCCGGCTGCCACGATCACCGCCAACGTTGATTTCCTGCAAGAGGTCGGGATGGTTGACAACGACTCGGTCGAGGCGCTCGAGGACGTCAAGCTCGCAGTGGGTGAGCTACGGCGCGGCCTCGACATGCTCGCGTGGGTCAGCAGATGGCTCACGGGCCAGATTCCCCTCGAGGCTGCCAATGGAGACGCAGGCATGTTTCTCGAGCGTCTAGAGCGCGCCGACACCCCTGTGCCCGTCACCATCGAGATCGAGCGCGGTGACCAGCTCTACGCCCAAGGCGCTCAGGTTGCGGTCGAAGTCGTCGATCTCTTGCTCCACAACACGCGTGCAAACGTCGCCGACCCGAGCGCTACGGTGCGGGTCTATCAAGACGGAGCTCGAGTCGTCATCGAGGTGCAAGACACGGGCGAAGCGATCGCGCCCGAGCTTCGCGAACTGGCCTTCAAGCTCGAGGGGCAGCAGGCGCTCAAGGGTCGTCTCGACGGCCGCTACAGCCGCTTCGTCGGGCTGTTTGCTGCGGCGGTCGTCCTCGATGGCGTCGGCGGCACGATCGAGGCGGATGGCGTCAGCGGAGCAGCGGTCTTCAGGATTCTTCTTCCTGGGGCTCGTCCGACGCGGCCGCCTTCTCGCTAGCGCTGGGTCGCAGCTCGTCGAGCCGAGCGCGGATCCGGGCTTCGAACCCGTGACGGCTTGGCCGATAGTAGCGCCGCCCGACGAGCTCATCGGGTAGGTAGGTTTCTCCCGGGCTGAATCCGCTCTCGTCGTGCGGATAGCGGTAGTCCTCGCCGTAGCCCCAGGATTTCATCGCCGCCGTAGGGGCGTTGCGAAGCTTCAATGGGACCTGGAGCGCGCCGTGCTCGCGGACGTCGGCCTGCGCCATCTTCCACGCCTTGTAGCTCGCGTTGCTCTTGGGTGCGCTCGCCAGGTACGTGCAGCATTGGGCAATCGGGAACAGGCCTTCGGGCATCCCGAGCCGCCGAAACGCGGCATCCGCGCTGACCGCCACCTCGAGCGCCCTCGGGTCTGCATTTCCGATGTCTTCACTCGCGAAAATTAGCATCCGTCGGAGAACGAACAGCGGCTCCTCCCCGGCCTCGAGCATCCGCATCAGCCAGTAGACCGCCGCATCGGGGTCACTCCCTCGCATCGATTTGATGAAGGCGCTCACGACGTTGTAGTGCTCTTCTCCGGACTTGTCGTACAGCAGCGTCTGGGTCGCCAGTGCTTCCTGGACCATTGCCACAGTGACGCGTTCCACTCCGGCCGATTGCGCGAAATCATTCGAAAGCTCGAGGGCCGAAAGGGCACGTCTGGCGTCACCTCGAGCGTTCTGCGCGATCGCGGCGAGGGCATCGTCATCGAAGCGCTGCGGTGCGTGCCCGATTCCATGTTCATCGTCTCGCAGCGCGCGGTCGAGCAAACTCCGCAGGTCTTCGGCTTCGAGAGGTTTGAGATCGAACACTCGCGCCCGCGACAACAAGGCGGAGTTGACTGCAAAGGACGGGTTCTCGGTCGTGGCGCCGATCAAGGTCACCGTTCCGTTCTCGACGTGTGGCAACAAAGCGTCCTGCTGCGCCTTGTTGAACCGATGGATCTCGTCGACGAAGAGGATGGTCTTCTTCGCGTAGTAGCTCTTTTGCTCCTTGGCGGCGGCGATGACCTTTCGAAGCTCCGGCACGCCTCCGAGCACCGCGCTGAACGGGACGAAGATCGCGTTTGTCTCGTTCGCGACCACGTGTGCCAGTGTGGTCTTGCCCGTTCCCGGCGGGCCCCAGAGGATCATCGAGGGGATGCGGTCTGCGCGAATGGCGCGCGCGAGGATGTGCCCGTCACCGAGTAGGTGAGTCTGCCCGACGACGTCTTCGAGGCGGTTCGGCCTCATTCGGTCGGCTAACGGAGAGCCGGAGTCCGCCTGTCGCTCGAAGAGGTCCACGAAGACGCTTATAGCTCAGCGAAGGATGCGAAGTCTCTTGGGACCTTCGCCCTCGGGGGCGCTGTCCCCGCCCGTCCTATCGAAGTGCTCCTTCGCAATCCGCTCGGCGAGCGTGTCCGCAATGCTGGCAAACGCGATTCCTGCGGGCGATGCTGGCGCGGCCTGTACGATTGGCGTCCCCTGGTCGCCCCATTCGCGGACTTGGGCGTCGATGGGCACCTGACCGAACAGAGGCGCGTCGGCGAACTCGGCGATCTTTGCGCCGCCGCCGCTCCCAAAAAGCTCGTGCTTGACCCCTGCGCTGTCGATGAAGTGGCTCATGTTCTCGACGACCCCGAGGATGGGCACGTTGAGCTTCTTGCACATCGACACGGACTTGTAGACGTCCTGCAAGGCCACCTCCTGGGGGGTGGTCACGATGATGGCTCCCGTCAGCCGGAGTTTCTGCGCCAGCGTCAAGGCAACGTCGCCGGTTCCAGGCGGAGAATCGATGATGAGGTAGTCGAGCCCGCCCCAGTCGACGTCCGAGACGAACTGCTGAAGCGCCCCATGCAGCATCGGGCCTCGCCACACGACGGCCTGCTTCGGATCCTCCAAGAGAAATCCGATGCTCATCAGCTTGATGCCGAACCGCTGAAGCGGTTGGATTCGTTTTCCGTCCTTCGACGTCGGGTGCCCCTGGATCCCCAGCATCGTCGGAAGAGACGGACCATAGATGTCCGCGTCGAGCAGCCCGACCCGCGTGCCGAGGCGCCGCAGTGCGAGCGCGAGGTTCGTCGCGACGGTGCTCTTTCCGACGCCGCCCTTGCCGCTCATGACCAGGATCACGTTCCGCACGTCCGGGATCGGGTCTTCGCTGGTGGCTTCGCGCGTCGGGACGCTCACGTCGAGCTCGAGCTCGACGAACTCCACACCGAGCGATTGCAGCGCAGCCTCGACGCGCTTCTGGAGAGTCTTCCGCACCTCTTCGGAAGGTGAGCTGACGCGAATCTTGGCTCGGACACGCTCTTCTTCGAGCTCGACGCCGAGCAGCGTCCCAAGCGCGCTCAGGGGCTTTTCGAAGATCGGGTCTTCGACCTTGCGAAGCGCTTCCTTGACGGCATCGAGGTTCACGGCCACAGCGGCAGTGCTCTAGAGCGCCGCTTTCGCCCCGTCAAGGTGGGCAAACTTCGGCTTGCTCTCGCTGCCGGGTATCCTGCCGTCGTGTCGGTTTCGGAGCAAAGGTGGGCTCTGCCCCTCGCGATTTTCGTGTTGTGCGCAGCAATCTACTCCGCGACCGCCGCGGACCGCCTCACGCGGCCCTCGGCCAACAATCACTACGTTCACCTCGCCCAAGCGTGGCTCGATGGAAGGCTCGACCTCGGCCCCGTTCCACCGGGGACCAATGA
>Ga0316198_10002990_pt1 | contig 10259 bp, 10 predicted proteins | sample OudBieAanoxic_MG_FD_204935 | JGI IMG/M metagenome (GOLD analysis project Ga0316198, IMG submission 204935) | Coastal sediment microbial communities from Oude Bieten Haven, Netherlands - site A anoxic | ecosystem: Environmental > Aquatic > Marine > Coastal > Sediment | place: Netherlands...
CCAATCTTGGAACCTGAACACGCAAGGTTGACCAGTTTGTGCGGAATTTCAATTGAATGATGCGTGTGAGTGGTTGTTTAGTACTTTGAGTTTTAACTGAATATAGCGTTTATTTTACTTATACTCGGCTACCTATGGTTCAACGACAAAGACACCCATCACTTCCAGTTAATGGTGGGTGTCTCCCCGCTTCCATTCGCAATAAATAGGTTCCGTCACATCGAGTTGGGAAAGTCTGGCGGGAGGCAAAACTGTGACGCGCTGCTCCGCAAGTCCTTCTGCATGACCCCAGCAATTTTTCCGGGCATCGATGCTTACGCCAGGAGCATAAATCATGATCTCGGCGTCGCCATTATTGACGATGGTGTTGCCCCGCAGCACAACATCATATTTACTCTTGTCTACCTGCCCTTGGTGCAAAAGTTCCAGGTCGCCAAACTCAAGCCCGGACCGGCCTGCGCCTTCAATCCGGCTATCCCTGATCCTTAGTTGGTATTCACCCCTGGCAGGTGGCTGGTCTTTCAGAAACTGCGACGCACCGAGCCAGACGTTGGCTGCCACATCCTCAAAACCACTGACCGCACCTGCACTCCGTATTGTGCTTCCTTCAATATCTATCGACACACGTGCCCGGTTGGCCTGCGACGGATCATCCGGTGGGAGGTTAATCAGTGACCCTTCGACATTCATCTGGCCAGCGCCCTCGATCAGTGAGTCGCTGATACTGATACTGATCTCTGAAGGGCTCTGCATAACGGCCCCTACGATACCGTCCTGACCGGTTGGGCCGCTCACAAATCTTTGAATCCGGGCGTTTGCATGTGCACCGCTGCTGGCGACCACCATCACGTTTCGCCCTGAGCGGCTCATACGGCCCTGAACTTCTGAGTCGGTGATTTCAAGCTGTACCTTAGCGGCAGAACCTTGAACCAGGGTGGAGATACCTGCATCGAAGAAACCGATTCTCGAGCCACCCTCCACTTTTGTGTGGCTTACAGATAGGGAGCTGTGAGCAGAACCCGAGGTGATGGAGACGATACCAAACCCCGCAGCCTGGGTAACTCGTGATGAAGTAACCGACACCTCTCCCGATGAACTGTCTAAAGACCGGGAATGCACAAACATCATGCCGCCATGTGGCAGTGATCCGGGGAGGGTAGAGTAACTGGCTTCCACGAAGGACGCTGACCAATTTGCGTTGTGTACATCCACACTTTCAATGTGGGCGGTGGATGTACTGGGCCCATAGATTCCGCTCGCATGGGTGTTCTCGATGCGCAGGTTTAAAACACGGTTGCTATCGGCCAACACGATTCCGCAGCCCTCATTCCGGGTTGAGTTACTGTTGGTAAGGACAGGCTTGCGTCCGGAATCGGAAACTCCGATCAGCTTCTGCCCCGCCTTGAGTGCTAGCCCACCTTCCAAAGCTGTATCAGCTGGAAGCAGAATAATCGTGTCGCCCTCCGCACTCTGGTGTTCGATGGCCGCGGATGAGCCAGTGGGACTCGCAGCACTTTTTCCATCGCCGTTGGCCCCAGCTTGCAGGAACCAATCACCTACTGGTGTCGCGGCGTATAGGGGCGTTACTGCCAGGAGGGCCGTGATGAAAAATAAAAAGAGTTTTACGACCGACCTCAACAATCACTGCACCTGGCAGGTGAACGTATCACCGCTCACCTGGCATCCCGGCGGCGGGCCCAATTCGCGCCAGACTTCGAATGCGCCATAGGCGATTGCTACGCGTGTGACATTACGACGGTTGAGCTCGTTGAAAAAGGACAAAGGCTGGTTCCAGGCTGGGAGTAGCCAGCATTAAAGCTTTATTATCATCAATCTGCAAGTTTTGAGAGACGTGTACACATCTGCATAACTGCGCAGCAGGCTGAAAACCATTTATCGTTTCAATGCTGATCCGGGTTGTGGGTGATGGTTAATGCGCTCTGACCCCAAATAATATCTGCATTCGATTTGAAGTCTTAAAACGTCTATGCTCAGGGCTAACAGTTAATAACAAGGTTAAGTTTATGCAGACCCCCTCTCCGAATAGCAGGATTGATGCAGTCGATGCCATGCGGGGTTTCGCGCTCGCCGGAATTGTTTTTGCTCATATGATCGAACAATTTATCGCCGCGCCACGACCGGTTGATGGCTGGCTGGTGGAATCAAACGTTTTTGATCACATGGCTAGCGCCTTTCACGGCATTTTTATCATGGGCAAGTTCTTTTCCATTTTCGCGGTGCTGTTTGGTATGAGCTTTGCCATCATGATGGGTAATGCAGCTGCACGCGGTCATCATTTTTCCGGGCGGTTTATCTGGCGCCTCGCGATTCTGTTTGCTATTGGGTTAATCCATTCGCTGATCTATCGTGGGGACATTCTCACAATCTATGCGTCGATAGGTTTTTGCCTGCCTATTTTCTATCGACTATCGAACAAGGTTCTTTGGTGTATTATTATTTTGCTGTTCCTGGGCGCGGGGCGTTATCTTTTCTATCTCGTGACGGGCACCAGTTCATTATTGAGCTATGAATTGATACCTGAATCACCTGTTGTTGCGGCCTATGTTGAATTGCTGAGAACGGGTTCATTTCTTGAGATTGCCAGGGAAAATTTCTTTTACGGATTAACCAGCAAAGCAGATTTCCAGCTAGGTGTTTTTGGGCGGGCTTATCTCACGCTGGCCTATTTTCTCGTGGGTATGTGGTTGGTGCGCTCCGGTATTGTTAACAACCTGGAGGCCAATAAACACCTGATCAAAAAGACGCTGAAGTGGTCGATTGGCTTGTGCGTGGTGCTCTTTTTTTGCGTTGGTGCGGCCTTCGCATTGATTCCCGACCTGATGGAGTTCAAAAACTGGCTGTCAGTATTTGCATTCGTTTTTTACGATCTGTTCAATACTGCATTTACGGCTTTATTGATGACTGGCTTCCTGCTGATTTATATGCGTAGACCAACTGGTTGGCTGGGGAGCCTGGCGCCCTATGGCCGTATGGCGCTCAGCAACTATATACTGCAGACGCTTATCGGCACATTCCTGTTATACGGCTGGGGCCTGGGACTGGTTGGGCAATTACATGACTGGCAGACTTTCTTGCTCAGTGTTGTGCTTATCTTCTTGCAAATACAGCTGAGCAAGTGGTGGTTATCACGCTATTATTTTGGCCCCTTGGAGTGGTTGTGGCGCTGTGGAACCTACTTCAAGGGAGTGAATTTTGCGAGGGCCTGAAAGCAAAGCTTAGCTGATTTGCTAAACGATATTTTCTACCACCAGGACTCGAATTGCACGCCAAGTGAATACCTATCGGTATCATCGGCATAGGTGGTTCCGCTGAGTCACTCGAGCGTTGTTGCCTGCCAATCCTTAACGGTGTTCGAGTCGCATCATCGGCCGAGGCCTTAATGCGGTCGAGGTTCAGTGCCTACACCCTTGATCGTCAGCAGTATCTTTTGAGCAGTTGGCATCCTACAACCCGACCGGATTCAATTGAGAGCGCCCCATCCATTCATTGGGTAAGGTTGAAGATCATCAATGCTGAAAGACGCACGGACCAGGTTGAGTTTGTCGCGACATGGTCTTGTGTGTTCCAGGTAGTCGGCAAACTCAGTAGATCTCTCCACGTTCCTTCCTAATATTTTTAATTTCATTTCCAGGTCTGAGAGCTTGAAGACCCGGTAGTCATTCAGAAAATACTCACTTACTTGGATGACAATGGAAGTTCTGCAGCAACAGCACTGTTGCCCGATTGCCGTGCATCACCGAGCCTGCCGATGGGTTTATTCGACTGAAGAAATAAATTCAATCATGGCACTGACTTACGGTCCCTATTTTGGTAACGGAATGGTCGATTTCGTCCCGGGTTCATGGTTTGGCGAAAAACGCATCTTATCCGTCCAATCTTGGAACCTGAACACGCAAGGTTAACCAGTTTGTGCGGAATTTCAATTGAATGATGCGTGTGAGTGGTTGTTTAGTACTTTGAGTTTTAACTGAATATAGCGTTTATTTTACTTATACTCTCTCGCCCCTTCTATTCCTTTTTCCGCAGAAGTAAGCGTGACCCTGGCACCAAAAGCACGCATCGTCTGCACCCGCTCTTTGGTAGAGTTTTCGGGCATAATCAGTTCGATATTCAATCTGAAAATCCCTGCTATCATCGCAAGGGCTATGCCGGTATTGCCAGTCGTGACTTCACCAGGGGTGTATTGCCAATCAAGTCGAGGATTGATTCGTTCATTCGGTTGAGGGCTTTATTCTTACTGTAGCAGCATTGGACACAATGGAGTTTTCAGGCACAGAAGCCGTCACCCAGGTATTACCGCCTATGATGCTGTTCGCACCGATGATGGTATCCCCTCCCAAAATGGTTGCGTTGGCGTAAATCGTCACGTTTTTCTCGATGGTCGGGTGCCTTTTAATACTGCGCATGTCCCTGCTTACAGAGAGCGCACCGAGTGTAACACCCTGATAGATTTTAACGTGATCCTTGATGATGGCTGTCTCGCCAATAACTACCCCTGTCGCGTGGTCGATGAAAAACGAATCCCCAATCGTTGCACCCGGATTGATATCAACACCTGTCAATTTATGTGCGTACTCGGTCATCAAACGCGGCACCAGAGGCAAATCGAAAATATAAAGCTCATGACTTAAGCGATAGATGGCGATGGCATAAAACCCGGGATAGGATAAATAAACTTCTTCGATGGAGTTGGCAGCCGGGTCACTATCAGCGATGGCGCGGGCATCGAGGTTCAGTTTTCTCAGGATAGCCGGCAGTTTGGAGCAGTATGATTGCCAAATTTTTCCGCAACTATTGTTCGGATCCCAACACACGAGGGTCGCCAATTCTTCAAACAAAATGGCCAACTTGTGCATGTTGCTTTCTACTTCGGTTTCGGCATCAAACAAGGTGTGAAACAACAGGTCGGTAAAGGACTCAGTGCTCTCCTTGATTCTGAGTTTCAGATTCGGATGCTGTTTTTGGTTGATGATGTCTCGTATGACGGCTTCTCTGTTTTCCATGTTATCCAGCTTGTTTTAGGATCTTTGGTTGTTTGGAATAGCTTCTCAATTACAAAGCTTCCATTTTTTCCCAGCAAATGTACATGACATATTTCAGAAGAAGCGATTTTGTTAGTTTATCAGGAAGTATGTCAGAAGTTCCGTGCGAGAAAGACCACTCGTGCCCGCTACCTGATCGGGGTTTGTTTCGGTTGGGGCGGTCTATCCGAAGGCTAACTTCGGTGCCAATTCAGGACAGCCATCGCTTTCCCTTGGTTGAGGACATGAGTGTCTGGACTTTTGCTCTGGACTTTTGTTCCGGACTTTTGTTTCAGATTTCCCCGCGCCGGGCGAATTCCACGATGTGTTCCGCTGCCCTGAAGGCAAGGGCCTGGATGGTCATGGTGGGTTGGCCGCGCCCGGAAGTGACCAGGCTGCTGCCATCGCACATAAAAAGATTGGGGACATCGTGTGAGCGGTGGAACCTGTCCACGACTGATGTTGCCGGGTCATTGCCCATGCGGCAGGTGCCAAGCAAATGCTGACTTCTCGACTGAGTGTCTGTTCCGGCCTCGCCCCAAATCCTGCTGGCTCCGGCCGCTTGCAACAGTTCGTCGCTGCGTTGCTTGAAAAACTCCATGGTTGCGACATCATCGGGGTGACTCTTGTAGGTGGTGCGCAATGCAGGCCGGCCCCACTTGTCCTTAACGAGCGGGTCCAGGGTGACATTATTGGATGACAATGGCAGCGACGTGGTATGGCCAACGAAAGCCGCAGTTTGAGTAAACACTTTACGCAGTGATTGCTTATAGGCTTCACCCCACTGCGGGCCATCGGGTGGGCCGGCCCAGTCCGCCGAAGCCACGGGCATGCCTTCTGAGGGACAGCGCGCGTCGATACCGCCACCGCCATAAAATCCAAGCGCCGGGTCGAGGCTGTAGAAATCATGAATCACGCGTGTTGTGGGAATGCTTTTATAGGCATTAACCGGGTGTTCAAACATACCGACCGACCACGACCAGCCGTTGAACATCAGGTTCTTGCCGACCATGCCGCTGGAATTGGCCAGGCCATCCGGGAAACGGCTGGATTCGGACAGCAATAACAGGCGTGGCGTCTCGGCACCATTGGCACAAAGAACAACGGCATTGGCCGGTTGCATGTGCTCAGCCCCTTCTGCATCCCAGTAGGTAACCCCGGTAGCGCGCCCCGCCTCGTTGGTTTCAATGCGATTGGCTGTACACAATGTCCTTAGTTCACAACGCCCCGTGGCTTCGGCTTGCGGGATCATTGCCACCATGGATGATGATTTCGCCCCCATTTCACAACCAAATCCCCAACAGAAACCGCAATGAACACAAGCCGGTCTGCCATTATGAGGCTGTGACAGGACCGCAACCGGTGCCGGGTATGGGTGATAACCCATCTTTTTACCAGCGCGTTCCAGTAATACACCAGTTGATTTGACCGGCATTGGTGGGCAGGGGTACCCCTTTGAGCGCGGTGGATCCGAAGGCCCCTCGATGCCGGATACACCAATTTCCCAGTCAACCCGGGTGTAATAGGGCTCCAGGTCCGAATAGGTAATCGGCCAGTCAGCGAAGTTGGTGCCCGAAATAGGGCCCAAATGACTCCGCTCGATGAAATCTATCTCCCGGAAGCGCCAGTAATTGGCCGCGAAATGAACACTGCTGCCACCAACATTATGCGCATAGTCCAGCACCGGCTCGTTGGACACTTCCGCTGTTTCATTCTCGGTTTCCCGGAACGTCTGTGGGTGGCCCTGCTTTGGGCCCCAGGACAGTTCGGTGTTGTTCATGTATGCCCATTCATCGTGCCGGAAATCGCTTGATTTCAAATGCGGGCCCTGTTCAAGGACAACGACACTGAACCCGGCGACGGATAGCTCACGCGCCATAACACCACCGGCTGCACCGGAACCGACAACGATGAAATCGACGGTTTCTTTTTCAGAGAAAATTACGCTGGACATGGTCTACTTACCCTTTTTTATATAGTCGGCATCGTAGTGCCCGAATGGTGGTTGCGTGGGGCGTGGCCCTTCGAAGCCGATCAACTGCCAGCCGGTATTATCACGGTTACCACCGTATGACGAGTTGCTGAAAGTACCTGCCAGCGTGAGGTGGCGCACGGTGCCAAAAAAATCTGTTTCATCGATACCTTGCAGCACCTCGATTTGTCGAGAATTTCCAAGACTGGCAAAGCTCTCCTTGTTGTAACTGCGCTTTATAGAAGCCTGCAGTTCGGCCAGGCCCTGGCGCATGGACTGCAGCACTTCGGCATTATTGCCGGCCAGCACAATATCCATAAAGTAAATGACACCGGCCTCCGTGGCACCGGGAGAGGATCCCGAAGGAATGATCTGCGCAGCTATGGCGGCAAATTCAACTGCTTCTGCGGCGCTTAGCACCTTGAACGCCTTACCTTCCTCCCTTGCTTTGCGGGCGGTAACTGTGGCGGCCAGGGCGGCAGGCATGCTCATCATGATCCAGGAACCACCCAGCGCAGTACCTGATTGGGTGAGGAAACTTCTTCTTTTCATGTTTCATGGCCTGTGTAATTGGTTTTTGTGAGCCAGCGTAATTGCGAGCAGCCAGTATAGCCCCATTAGTGTAAAGAGCAGGTCCCTGTGTTATGCGAACCCCTGGACATCCTGACCAATAGACACCGAGGTTAAAACGCGTATTCGATATAAGCCAGGGCGCATGTCGTTTTCTTCCAGTATGTCGGTAAACTGACCCCCGAATGGACCAGGTCTTTTTTGACTATGGTGCAAACTTCTGAACAACCATTAACTTCATGTGGAGACCGTTTTATCTATGAGTAGTGGAAGGCTTATTCAAATGTTCAAGCCATGGTGCTGGATAGCACTTGCGTTCATTTCCATCGACACCTGTTCTGCCCGAAGTCTCCCTGATCAATGCTTTCTCATACGGAATGGAAAATCATAGCCATTTCTTCTTCTTGAAAAACCAGACTTGAAAAAATACAACGATCACCAGCATTACAACAAAAAATGCAAAACCCAGTTTGCTGTCAGCACCCGGGATACCTCCTACATTGATACCGAGGAGGCCGGTCAGAAACCCAAGAGGCAAAAAAATGGCGGCAACGATGGAGAGAAGGTACATCTTGTTGTTCATTTGTTCAGATAAACGGTTGACCAGTTCCTCCTGGGTGACCGCTGCTCTGTCCCGTGCTTCATCGAGGTCCTCCAGGTAACGGGCGAGCTGGTCGGAAACTTCGCGCAACCTGATCCTTGAACTATCATCAACCCAGGAGATTTTTTCGATTAACAGACGGGACAAGGCCTCTCTCTGCGGTGCCAGGTAGCGCCTGAAACTGATAGCCTGGCGCCGCAAACCGGCAAGCTGGGAGCGCAGCTGGTGGCTTTCAGTGGTTAAGATCTGTTCTTCCATGTCAGCAACACCGTCTTCCAGGTCGTCAATAACATGACGCATTCGTCCCATGATGGTCCCGGTAATCTGTACCAAAAAATCTCCCATGTCTTTCGGACCGTCACCCTGTTCTATTGCGGCCTGCATATCAGAGACCGAAAGAATCTTCCGTTTCCTTGTACTTATAATTCGATCCTTCTCGAACCAGATTCTGATTCCCACCATATCCTCCGGGTTGGCCCCCGGACTCAAATTCACACCACGCAAGCCCAGCAATAAGCCTTCGTGAAAAGGGGTACAACGCGGTCTGGAATCCTCCTCTGTTAAAGCCTCACTTATGACTTCATCCAAACCGCTTTTATTTGAAAGCCATTCCACGGTTTCAGCCTTGCTGTAATCAAGGTGGACCCAAAGGACACCATGCCCCGGTTCCCATGAATTGATTTCATCCCATCCCACTTTTTTGGCGCCGCCGGCACCATCCAGGACATAGGCCAAAAGAAGCCCTTGATTGTTTTCTTCCATTTGCTCGTGTCCTCATTCGGGTTTTTTAAGACCTGCAAATGCTTCTGTTGTAGGTAGCTTAATAATGATTATATACCTGACTGAAAGCTATCTTTTTTCGACTATTTTTTGCAATAATCCGGCCCCTTTTAGGTCGCTTTAGATTTCCTGTAGAATGATGTGGCTACGTTTTTCCGCCTCGATAAAGACGCGCTTGATCTGCGGAAATGTCTGCTTGATGCTCCTGTCTATGGCTTCGATTTTGGCCTCCATCTGATGCACGCTAATATCATCGGCAAAGTCTACGCGGATGTTGGCAAGAATAAAGTCCGGACCCATATGCATGGTTAGAACTTCGTTGATATGTTCTATGCTGGCTTGCGTCTGCAATAGTTCGCGGATACCGCGGATCACCCACTTGTTGGCACTTTCCCCGATCAACAACCCCTTGGTTTCATAGGCCAGCCAGATCGCCGTGCCGACCAGGATCACGCCAATAATGACCGAGGCAATTCCATCAAATATCAGGATCGCAACGATAAAACTCCAGAAATATATTCCTTGCCATAACCGAAGGGAAAATCCTCATCAGCCGGTTTCGCGGCCCGCTTCATGCCGTACAGCAGCACCTGGTTGCCAGTATCCACCAGTGAATGTATGCCTTCCGACATCATGGCCGAACTGCCGGTAATTTACGCCGCAGCAAACTTGGTTATCGATATCAGCCCATTGCCGCCCGATAAGAGGTCCAGGCGGCCTTCTCATCACCTATCGCTTTTTAAGGTGTAGCTCAGAGTGTCCTGATTTTCTGACTTTCCCCTTCCTGAATTTCAGCTGAAATTTAGCCTGGCCAGCAAGCTGAACTTATATGAAGAAAAAGTCAACGGCCTGTCCGTGTGGTTCCGCTGAGTCACTCGAGCGTTGTTGCCTGCCAATCCTTAACGGTGTTCGAGTCGCATCATCGGCCGAGGCCTTAATTCGGTCGAGGTTCAGTGCCTACACCCTTGATCGTCAGCAGTATCTTTTGAGCAGTTGGCATCCTATTATTTTCGAAAATGGCCAGTGGTTTTACCTGGATGCTGTTAAGCCAGCGACATGACCAGCGCACCACTGAAATAAATGGCTCAGGGCCCATTACCCAGAGTCCATCACCCAGAGTCCATCACCCAGAGTCCATCACCCAGAGTTCATCACCCTGTGAATTGGGGTCAGAGTAAAAACTCTTTAACTGTTGTGCTGAACTTGCACGCCGTTTGAAGAGTTTTTACTCTGACCCCAATTAACCCAATTAAAAAAGCCTTGGGCGATTACCCAAGGCTTTAACGTGAGAATA
>Ga0316198_10002991_pt1 | contig 10258 bp, 7 predicted proteins | sample OudBieAanoxic_MG_FD_204935 | JGI IMG/M metagenome (GOLD analysis project Ga0316198, IMG submission 204935) | Coastal sediment microbial communities from Oude Bieten Haven, Netherlands - site A anoxic | ecosystem: Environmental > Aquatic > Marine > Coastal > Sediment | place: Netherlands...
GTGACCGCCACGTTGGGGATCGTGTCGCGTGGCGCCGCGGAATCGGCCGGGGCGGAGCGCGACTCCTGACCCCGAGCCGCGCTCGGCAAGACGCTGCTCGCGATCGCGAGAGCGAACAGCGCGGCGGCGAGAAAGGCCTTCTTCATTTGTGGCGAACGCCTCATCGCGAACAACGCCCGGGCAACCCCTCTGCCGTACCGTCATACCGTCGCACGCCGAACTCGTCCACTACCTGTCCATCGCGATCGATCGTGCGTCCCCTGATGCGGTCCGCTCCGACGGTCAACTCGACGTACTGGTAGACCCTCTGCGCGGTCGCGAGCAGCATGGTGTTCGTGATGTCACGGGCGTACCGGGAGGCACCGCCTCCACCGGACAGCACGTGCACCGGTCCGCAGCCGTCATCCACCCGGCGCCCGTCCCGGACGGGCCACGTTCGCTCGTAGTGGTGGTCGTGCCCCGCCGTGACCAGGTCCACTCCATATCGTTCGTACAGGGGCAGGAGAACCGCGCGAAGGTCCCGATCCTGCTCGTGTCCGCTGATCCCGATGGCATGGCTGTACAGGGGATGGTGCTGGAAGGTGATGATCCAGTCCACCGTGCTGTCAGCAGCGGCCTCCCGGAGGACGCCTTCGAGCCACTCCATCTGTCTCCCCGTCCCATTGCGCAGGCCTTTGACGTCGTCCGTCTTGCTGGACGTGTCGATGGACAGGAACTGGATCCGGCCCCAGCGGAATGAGAAGTATCGGGCGCCGGGAAACGGCTCCGGCCACAGGAAGGCGCCGTCGTAGGAGCGGCCACCGTCCGCCCGAATGTCGTGGTTTCCGACCGACGGGTAGAAGGGAGTGGAGGCGAAGGTCGGAGCGTACACCCAAAAGTGGCGTTCGGTGAACTCCTCCTCGGACCCGTCGTTGTACGCGATGTCTCCCACGTGTATGGACAGGTCCCAGTCGTCCCGCTTCATCTGGCGGGCCAGATCGATCTGCTGGGGCCCGCCCCACCCGGAGTCGCCGAATAGGAGCACGCGAACATCTTCATCCGCGGTTCCAGCGGGGGGCGCCGTTCGGAACAGGCTCGGGCCCGCCCGGGTCCCACCGGCGGAGACCACGTATTCCACGGTACTCGCGGCCGGCAGCGAAGCGAAGTCAGCCCGCCTGGCTCCGTAGCGGTGCTCGGCTACGGCTGTTCGAGTCCAGGCGGAGTCGCTCTCCGGAATCCGGTACCAGGCGGTGTCCGCGGAACCGGGCTGGCTCATCCAGAGAACCGAGGCACCGCTGTCCGTGACCTGTTGGATGTATGGCAACCGCACGAAGGGCGGTGGCGTCGATGGGAGGCCGACCGGATCGACCGGTCCGGGGTAGCAGGCAACGAAACCGAGAACGGCAGCGCCGAGGATTCCCCGTAGCAGGCGCCCGGTGCTCTCCACAGGGCCGCGCTCACTGCCTCGTTGGCGGAACTGGCTCATGCCGTTCACTCATTCCATGCCAGAAGGGCGCATACAGGACCGTTTCGGGCACTGGAAACGGGCCCGGTTCCTGCACAACAAGCGGCTGACACGATAGAATACGATGAGGGCCGATCATCCGCCGCCCCCGAGGCGAACGAGATCGAGTTCGACCACACCACACGGGAACGAGATCGCATATCATGCACGATCAGAAGAATACAGCATCCTTTTCCCTGTTCCAAGCAGAATCAGAAGATACTCCCACGGGAATGGAGGACGTCCACATCGCGTGGGAAGAGGGAGACGAGCTTGAAGACGACGCGGAGGAGTCGCTGGAAGAGCGAGCCCGGCTCCCCGTGCTGCCACTGCGCGGCACGGTCGTGTTTCCATCCGTCGCAGCTCCGATCGCCGCCGGTCGCGAAAAGACGCTGGCGGCGATCGAGCACGCCCTGCAGGGCTCCAAGCGTCTGATCGCCGTGTCTCAACTGGACGCTGAAACGGAGGAGCCGACGCCGGAAGGACTTTACCAGATCGGCACCATCTGCCGCATCGCGCAGATGCAACGGGTTCCCGGTGGCATCCAGCTCGTGGTGCAGGGCACGGGGCGGGGCGCGGTGCTCGAGTACACCGAGCGGGGCGAGTTTCTCGAGGCCGTCGTGCAACGCATGCAGGACATGCCACCGCTGGACGACGAGGACTCCGCGTACACGGCCCTGCACAAGGAGGTGCGCGAGCGCGCGGGCCAGCTGAGTCGGCTTCGCGGAGTACCCAAGGAAATCGTGGACCATCTGCTGGGCAGCGTCACCAACGGCGGCGAACTCGCCGACCTGGTGGCGTTCTATACCGAACTCGAGGTGCCCGAGAAGCAGGATCTCCTGGAGACCCTCTCGGTGGAAGATCGCCTGCGAAAGCTGCTCCTCCACCTCCAGCGCCAGATCGGGGTGCTCGAGGCGCAGGCCCAGATCCGGAGCAAGGTCCAGGAAGAACTCGGCGAACGTCAGCGCGAGGTATTCCTGCGCGAGCAGATGAAGGCCATCAGAAGTGAGCTCGGAGACGACGGGGACCAGGAGGAGATCCAGGAGCTGCGCGAGCGGCTCGAGGCACTCGATCTCCCGGAAGAAGCGCGCACCGAGGTCGAGCGGGAGCTCCGTCGGCTGGAGCGGATCCCGCGGGAAGCAGCGGAGTCGCAGGTCATCCGCACCTTCCTCGAGACGGTGGCCGACCTTCCGTGGAGCAAACACACAGAAGACCGCCTCGACCTGAAGCGGGCCGAGGAAATCCTGGAGCGGGATCACTACGGCCTGTCGGACGTGAAGGACCGGGTTCTCGACTTCCTGGCCGTCCGCAGCCTGCAGGAACGTCGCAATCACGCTCACGAGGACGAGAGCGCCGAGAGTGACGAGAGCGCCGATGAGGACGCTTCGGACGTGGACGCCGAGGCGGAAGCGGAGTCAGACGTCGAATCCGGGGGCAAGAGCCTCGGACAAACGGACGACCGGACCGGGCAGACAGTCCTGTTCGTCGGACCTCCAGGCACGGGCAAGACGTCCATCGCCAAGTCGATCGCTGACGCAATGGGCCGCAAATACGTGCGCGTCTCCCTCGGCGGGGCGCGCGATGAAGCGGATATCAGGGGTCACCGGCGCACGTACGTCGGAGCTCTTCCGGGTCGCATCATCGAGGGCTTGAAGCGGGCCGGCAGCAAGAACCCCGTATTCCTGCTCGACGAGGTGGATAAGCTGGGCGTCTCGTTCCAGGGAGATCCGTCGGCCGCGCTCATGGAAGTCATGGACCCGGCGCAGAACGACGCCTTCGTGGATCACTATCTCGGCATCCCGTTCGACCTGTCCGACGTGATGTTCATCGCCACGGCGAATTTCCCGCACCAGATCCCCGGTCCCCTGAAAGACCGGATGGAGGCGATCGAGTTCGTTGGGTATACCGCGCAGGAGAAGCTCGAGATCGCGCGGCGCTATCTGCTGCCGCGGCAGTTGGACCAGAACGGCCTCGAAGAGAATCAATTGGAGCTCACGGCCGATGCGCTCGAGGTCGTAGTGTCGAGCTATACGCGCGAAGCCGGCGTTCGAAACCTGGAGCGTGAGCTGGGATCGATCGCTCGGAAGAGCGCCAGGAGGATCGCCAGCGGCGAGACCGAGTCGGTCAGAGTGGACGTGGACGATCTGCCCGACCTTCTCGGGCAGCCCAAGGTTCACCCCGAGAAGAAGCTGGCCGTGGATACGGTTGGCGTCTCGACCGGCATGTACTACACCCCGGTGGGCGGCGACATCATGCGAATCGAGTGTTCGGTGATGGAGGGCAAGGACGGCCTCGTTCTTACCGGACAACTCGGCGATGTCATGAAAGAGAGCGCGCAGGCCGCGCTGACGTACGCGCGCAGCCACGCCGAGGCGCTGGGAATCGGCGAACAGATGCTGAAAGACCAGCAAATCCACATCCACGTTCCGGCCGGTGCGGTGCCCAAGGAAGGACCGTCCGCCGGGGTCGCCATGGCCATGGCGATGATCAGCGCCCTGAGCGGAAGGCCGGTGGCCGCCGACCTGGCGATGACCGGGGAGCTCACCCTGACGGGAAGGGTGATGGCCATCGGCGGCGTGAAGGAGAAGGTGCTCGGAGCCCTGCGCGCCGGGATCCAGCGGATCGTTCTGCCGAAGGACAACGAGGGCGACGTGAGCGAGCTGCCGGACAGCGTGACGGAGTCGCTCGAGTTCATCTACGCCGAAACGCTGGATGACGTGATGGCGGTGGCCCTGAGGCCTGCCGCCGACTGAGGGAGCCGGGTTCGGTCCAACCTTGGGATGTTGAGGCGTAGCCCCCCGGCTTCACAACAGCCGGGGAAGGCCTCCCTCACATACCCGCATAATCGCGCCACAAACTCGCAGAAGTAAGCCACACACGCACACGGTAGCTGGCGAAGCCGTGCGACCTGAGTGAACCGGGCGCTGACGCGTCTGCAGTCTTCTAGCGAACGACGATGTCCTCGAGCGTCCAGATCGTCTGGGAAGCATCGAAGTCATAGAAGGCCTGCTGGTGTTCGCGATACCGGTACTTGTTGCCATCGCCATCGTAGACGACGCCGTGGGCCTTGAACTGCCAGACGTTCTGCTTCTGGTCTTCGGTGTCCCAGTAGCTGTTGTCGTTCGCTGTGGCGTCGTGCGTGCCTTTGTAGAGGTACTGTGTCGCCATGAACTCGCAGCACGCTTCGCGATCGGCTGCGCCCACGCAGGCGGTGATGGCGTCTCCCCGGTCATAGATCAAGAGAGGCGCGTCGCGAAGTTGAGCGTTCGCGGTGGCGCCCCCGTTCCCCTTTTCTACGAGCTGAACGTCCCAAGCGGCTCGGATTGGTAGAGTCAGGCAGACGTCCCTGTCGTCCGCCTGGTAGTGCGACGCCCAGAGGCCTCGCACGGGATCCGTCGTGCTGGTCCAGTGTCGCCAACCATGCCAACGCTCGACACCGGAGTTGCCCGGCTGCTCCGGACCGTTCATGAAGTTGAGAGTGGCAACCTCCGCGACCTGGTCAGACTGCGGCTCAACCGGTTGCTGGTTGCAGCCAACAGCCACGACGACTGCGAGTCCTACGACGAGTGCGGTACGCCAGCGCATGCGATACCTCCTGTGCGAAGAAGCGCATCTACCAGGAGGGGGTTCCGGCGCGATACTGTGATGGAGCCGCTTGACGGAGGGGTCTCATCAATATACCGGAAACGTCCTCGTTCCGCCGCCGGCCAGGCCAGCCTAGCGAAGCGCCCGGCGTGCCGCCGCAGGCTTTCGAGCCTTGGCAAGACTCCCGGGCGCTCGCACAGCGACGGACGATCGACTCAATCCCTTTCAGTGAATCTTGATGGTCTCGATCACACTCTTATACTCGTAGTCCTCTTCCGCGAGAGGAATGTCAGGGAAGCAGCACATTCCTTTCACGACGTATTTGTTTATTGCGTTGAGCTGGTGCAGGCCCCCCGCAGGGTCCTCCACGGTGCCGTTTACCCGCACGCTGAAGCTGTTGTTGCCACCGGTGCCCATCCACCAGAAGACGTTGTTGTCGTTGATGTGGGCGTAGCCGGTGCCTTTGTAGAGCCAGTCTTCTGCCAGGAAGTCACAGAAGGGCTTCCCTGGAGTGTTGGGAAACGGATACACAACAATCGGAACGTCTCGCACCTGGCTGATCGATCTCACGCGATCCCCATCCACGTCCTGATAGTCCCAGATTGGGATGCCAGTCGTACCCACACAACCGGCAGCGGCATAGGCGAAAGTGTCGTACAGCCTGACTCTGAGGCCCCGGTCGTAATCGAAGAGTGAGCCATACCCGTAGTCCCTGAACCGGTATACGGGGGACTCACCCGGATTCTCAGGCCCGTTCATGAAGTTGAACGCGGGAATCTCTGCGACCTGATCGGTCGGCGGCGCAACGGGTTGCTGATCGCAGCTTACAGCCACGAACAGTGCGAGTACTACGACGAGCGGGATACGCCAGCGCATGAGATACCTCCTGTGCGCTGTGCGGCCTTCCGGGTAGGAAAGGTCGCGATGATACACGCGACCGGTACGTCTTGGGGGAACGGCGTCCGATCCTGCTTGCTGTGGGGCCGTATGAGGCGAGGGATACGCCTACATTCAGTCTACTGTTTCGAACGACGCCCGCAAGCCATCCCGCTCGCCGCCGTGCGAGCCTGGTCCCGCTCCAGCACTAGCCCCCCATTGGAGCGTGGCCCGAACCGGCCCCCAGCGTTGGAGGGGCGTTCTAAGGCGCTTTATGCAGGCAAGGGGCCCTTCTCGGAGAGAGTCTCGGTGGCGCTCAGATGTCCAGAAGACGTCAGGCCATCGCCATCCGCTCAACTCTCGAAGAGAAGGGCGTCTCTTGATTGAGGAGTCGCGATCAGACCCTGAGCCTGAGCGCGGGCAGCAGGTCGCCCGGCTCTTCCAGCCACAGGTCCGGCTCAGTCGGTTCGAGCTGGGCGCGCGAGTACGGGCCCCAGAGGGCGGCGGCGGTGAACACGTCCGCCGCCCGACCCGATCGCATGTCGTGCGTGCTGTCCCCCACGAACATGGCCGCGGACGCGGTGACACCGGTCAGTTCCAGGGCCTTCAACACCGGCTCGGGCTCGGGCTTGTAACGCTCCACGTCATCGGCGGTGACGACGGCCTCGAACCACTCCGCGGGAAGGTCGCAGCGTGCCAGGCCCATGCTTGTGGCCCGTCGTTTCTTGCTCGTCACGATCCCGAGCGTCCGGCCGGAACCCCGCAGCGCCTCCAGCACCGACCGTACTCCCGGAAACGGCCGCACGTAGTCGTCGTGATTCGCGAGGTTGTGATCCACGTAAGTCTGGATCATCGCTGCGGCCTGGTCTTCCCGCTCCGAGAACATCTTCATCTGCACCACCAGGGGCTGACCGATGGTGGCCTTCCACGTTTCCTCGGGAGGCACGTGTCCCAGGTGTTCCTGCATGGTGTGCCGGTAGGACGCGAGAATCAGGCGCTCGCTGTCGATCAGAGTTCCATCCAGGTCGAAGAGGACGGCCCGGATATCGCCCGCCGTCATTCCTCCAGACCGACGGCGGGACCGAACTTGGCTCGGAAGGTGGAGGTGTCCGTTCGGGCCTGTCGGGCCAGTCGCTCGAGCATGTCCGGGTCCCTCAGGTCGGCCGGTTCCAGGCGGAGCATATACTGCCGGGCCACCTCGTAGGCCTCCGAATCTGTGTCCACCGTGCGAACTCGGGTGCGACCTGTTTCCGGATCGCGGAATTCGTCGAACGGAAGCACCCGCACGTGACCGCCCCGTCCCAGGCTCACCATTCCGCCTACCCGCAGCGCATCGTCCTTGGGCTCGGAAAGCAGGAAGCGGGCGGCACCGAACCCCAGCGTGCGCGTGTAATCGATGTCGAACGTGATGGGCTTTGCGCAGCGAAGTTCGTACCCGAGCCTCAGGTCCGTGATCGTGACGTTGTCTCCCCTGTCCGCGAAACGCTTCTGCACCGCTCGCTTGAGGATCGTCTCCATAGGGATCTCGGCCAACCGGATGTGGTCGTACGCGTCGTACTCCACGTGCACGCCAGGCAGAGCGGCGAGTTCTTCGGGATCCATCTTCTCGCCGATTCCCTCGGCGATGATCGCGAGGCCATCCCTTCTCCCCAGGGCCCGACGCTTCAGGATCGCTCCCTCGAGGATCGTGCACACGTCGTCGAACGTGATCCGATCGCCTGGAAACTCTTCCCCGATGATGGTGCACGTGGCGCCCGCGGCACGCCCGATTCCCAGGGCCAGGTGCCCGGCTTTCCGCCCCATCACGACGACGAAGAACCACCGGTTCGTGGTGCGTGAGTCCTCCATCAGGTTGAGGCACAGGTCACTGCCCACCCAGCGAGCCGTCTCGTAGCCGAACGTCGGCATGTCGGCAGGCAGGGGCAGGTCGTTGTCGATCGTCTTGGGCACGTGCGCCACGCGGATCGTACCGTCCGCCGCCTCGGCCACCTCGCGGGCGGCAAACGCCGTGTCATCACCGCCAATGGTCACGAGACCAGACAGACTCAGTTCGCGGAGCGCCTTGACGGTGCGTTCGAGGCTGTCGCGCGTCTTGGTGGGATTGGCCCTCGACGTACGCAGGATGGACCCACCTTCCGTGTGGATCCGCGACACGTCGGCAACGTGCAGCTGGCGAACCATGTCCGTTCGACCCGCGATCAGGTGTTCCCAACCATCCAGGATGCCGATCACGTCGCACCCATCGTCTATGGCCTTCATCGCCGCGGCACTGATCGCGCTGTTGATTCCGGGAGCCGGACCTCCGCCCACGAGGATGCCGATCCGTCGCCTGCTCATGTCTTCCATCTATCTCACTCGATACAAGGGTTCGCCCTCGGGCGGGGATGTTCCCATCCGTACCCCCACCAGTCAAGGAGCAAACGGGGCCAATTGCCGCTTTCCGGTTGAATCCTGCAAGAAATGACCGGCTTCCGGGTAGTCACATAAACCGAGGAACCACAGGAAAGGCCCGTCGTACAAGGTAATTACGGTTACAACGCGCTTCGGGCACGTGGCTTGCTCAGAAGGGCGCCGGATGAGTGCATCCCGCCGTCTAGACCGGCCGGCAATTGGCCGAGCACGGGACGATGGCGGTGGGCGCGCGCGACTGCGCGATCAGGATACACGGACGTAATGGAGGTTGTCTCATGTTTCGGAATCTCAGATGGATGCCGCTGGTCGCGGTGCTCGCCCTGGCTGCGGGCGCGTGTGACGACAACGGTACGGACCCGGTCAATCCGCTGGACTTTGACCCGGTGGCGACCGAGCAAGCGGTGCAGGACCTGCAGAACCGGCTGGATGACGACAGTGACCTGATGGTCAGCCTCGGGCTCGTGTCCGAGGGCCTCGGGATGCAGATGGGCGCTTCCTGGGTCATGCCGCGTGAGCTGGATCGGGCGGCGGCTCCGTTTTCGGCGCAGTACGTCAGGAACTATGCCCTGTCAGGTAGCGCGGCCGAGCCCGTGTTCCCGCCAGAGCTCCTCGGCACCACGTTCGAGTGGAATTTTGGCGAGGGCCACTACGTGCCGACCGAGCGCGCGGGCGCGCCGACCAACGGCCTGCGGTTCGTCCTGTATTCCATCGACCCTCTCACGCATCAGCCGACCGAACCCCTTGTGGAGACCGGTCACCTCGACCTGACGGACGAGGGTACCGCGTCGACAACGCGCATCGGCCTTGAAGCCGTGAGTGGCAGCGAAACGCTGATCGACTACTTCATCGAGCTCGCCCTCGTGCCGCTGGGTGGCGACGACGTCAGCGTGACGGTTGCCGCCGAGGGCTTCATCTCGGATGGCGTGGACAGGCTCGACTTCGTGCTGTCGCAGGGGGCCACCCTGCTCAGCTCGACCTCGACGATCGAGATGGATCTCGTCTACTCGCTGTCTCTGGCGGGCGAGAACGTCAGCGTCACCGTCGAGATGCACGGCGAGTTCGACTTCTCAGGCGAGAATCCGATCGAAGCCGCGAGCGTGGAGCTGAGGGTCCAGAACGGGACCGAGTTCGTCGACTTCGAGATGGACCTGAACGCCGACAACAGCCTCACCGGCGTGATCAAGTACAACGGTGTGGACGTGGTCTACATCAGCGGCACCGAGGGAGACCCGGTGTTCGAGAGCGCGACGGGCGAGCCGTTGACGCTCGAAGAGGTGGCAGCCCTCGTAGACCTGTTCAACATGATCGACGACGTGTTTGACCTGGTCGACGATCTGTTCGAGCCGTTCGGAGGGTTCGACCTCTAGCAGCGCAGCACAAGAAGGGTGCAATGCGGAGGGCCGGGAGCGATCCCGGCCCTTCGTGCATCCGGGACGCTCGACTCCGGGAGTTCCCCGGTCGATCAGTGACCCGCGTCAGCGATCTCGGACAGGGCACGGCGCACCAGCACCGGCACCATGGCGCGCCTCCACTCGGCGTCCACCGACATGTTGGTGAGCGGGTGGCACTGACGGAACGCCTGCTCCGCCAGCTCGTCCACCACCTGTTCCGTGAGTGCGCTCCCTACCGCAATCGCGTCCAGCTTGCCCAGCTTCCGGGGATAGCTGCCCATGGCGGAGGCGACCATCTGCAGGCCCGTGATGAGCCCGTCGCTTCCGAAGTCCACCCGCGCGGCGAGGTTCAACATCGGGAAATCGATCGAGTCGCGGGCCCGAAGTTTCTGGAAGCTGTGCCGGGTGCCGGGTGCCGGCCGGGGCACGCGTATCGAGACCAGCAGTTCCCCCGGCTCCATACGCCGGTTCCATACTCCGTCCGACGTGAAGAAGCTGGCGATCTCCGGGG
>Ga0316198_10002992_pt1 | contig 10256 bp, 11 predicted proteins | sample OudBieAanoxic_MG_FD_204935 | JGI IMG/M metagenome (GOLD analysis project Ga0316198, IMG submission 204935) | Coastal sediment microbial communities from Oude Bieten Haven, Netherlands - site A anoxic | ecosystem: Environmental > Aquatic > Marine > Coastal > Sediment | place: Netherlands...
GTCTGCTCGATGGCCTGGTCAAACGTCCACCCGAGCCGTTCCTGACGCTCCGCAGGGAACATCGAAAGCACCAGGCGCATGATGCGCTGGTGGTCGGCGGTGAAGTAGAACGTGAACAGCGCGACGGTCATGGCGCTGAAGATGAGACCGACCCCGGTGGCGAAGGCCCCAACGATGCCGCCGAGAGCTTGCTTGGACCAGTCCTCTGCCGCGCCGGCGGCTTCTTCGCCTGCGGATGCCGTCGATGCGGTGTCGTTGAGGCTGAAGCCGAGGGTCTCCTCGAGCCAGTCGTTGGCGTTGTCGATCCACTCCGACCAGTTCTCCCCGATCGTCTGGGCGACCTGGACGATCATCGGGATCAGGAACACCACCATGATGATGATGAACAAGGCGCCGCCGGCGTAGACGACGCCAACCGCAGCCCCACGTTTCCAGCCGCGGTTGCGGTGCAGGCGCTCGACCAACGGGATCAAAGCCAGACTGAAGAAGATCGAGATGATCAGCATCCCGACGAGATCTCGGGCGCGATCCAAGATGACGAGACCGGCCAACGTGAGCAGCACCATTGCGATCACGCGCCAAATCGTCCTTGCGCTGACCGTGTATTCCACGACCGGTGGCGGTGCCGCTGGCGGTGGCGGATCTGCGGGAGCAGCAGGGGCCGCTGCTTCGTCTGGCTGTACCGTGCTTTGCGGGTCGCTCATGTCACCTCGAGTCTCGGCGTCGACTGCAGTCTTGCCGAATGATTTCCGATTTCCCATTCACACCGCAGGTCACGCATGCCTGGGCGCGGGTGAATCCGCTCTAAGCGTACGGATGCGGGGCTCCCACCTCTAGCCAGAAACGGCACAACTTGGGCGGCACAACGCCGCGCCGAGGCGTCTATTCCTCTTCCCAATTCTCGGCCCGCTTCTTCGAGGGTTGCACCCGGGGCGGCTCGCCGGGCATCTTGGGGTAGTGCGGCGGCCAGGGGGCGTCGCCGATACCCTGTTCCTCGTCGGCGGCGACCAGGGCCATAGCCGCGTCGAGCGAGCAGGCCGCCTGGTCGATGCCGTCGGTGAGGTCGCCGACCTGGGCCCAGCGCGCCTTGAAGCTCATGAGGTCCATGGCGCGGTGGTCGATGGTGGCGAGTTCGTCCCAACGGAATGGGGTCGACACCCACCCGGTATGACGCACCGAGTACGCGCTGGCGATCGTCTTGTCCCAAGCGTTCTGGTTGAAGTCGAGGAAGACGCCGTCGCGCTCCTCCTTCCACCATGCCGTGGTGGCCAACTCGTGGCGGCGTTCTACTTCGCGGGCGATGGCGAGCCCGGCCCGCCGCACCTGGAAGAAGTCCCACCGCCGTTCGAGCCTGACGTAGATGTGAATCCCCCGATTCCCCGAGGTCTTGGGCCATCCAATCAAACCGAGTTCGTCGAGCACTTCGTAGACCGTTGCGGCAACGTCGCGGGCAGCTTCGAAGTCGTAGTCGTCGGTCGGGTCGAGGTCGATCCGCAGCTCGTCGGGATGTTCGAGGTCGTCGGCTCTGGCGTTCCACGGGTTGAGGTCGAGGCAGTTCATCTGCGCCATCCAGATGACATCGCCCTCATCCAACGGCGCGAACATGCGGCCCGGTCGAGCCGAGGGGAATCGAACGTCGACCAGGTTGCTGGCGTTCTTGGGACGTTTCACAAACAGGGGTTTCTCGGTGACGCCACGGTTCCAGCGTTTGAGCAGCGATGGCCGGTTGTAGACGCCGCGCAACGCTCCGGGGGCGCACATGAGGAAGTGCTCCACGACGTCGAGTTTGGTCCAGCCCTGCTCCGGGAACATGAGCTTGTCCGCGCTCGAGATGCGGATCTCCCGCCCGCCGGCTTCCACGAAGACCTCGTCGCCGGACATGGTTAGTTGCCGTATTGGAGGGTCTCGGGGCGTTCGAGGAGGACTGCGTGAGCGGGAGCATTGGCAACCGGCCGGTGCTCGACGCGAGCGGGAACCACAAAGACGTCACCGGGTGCAAGGGTGACGGGGTTCGCGCCTTCCAACTCGATACGGAAGGTCCCGTCCCAGCACAGGAAGAGCTCGTCTTCTTCGTGGTGATGCCAGGGGAACTCGCCGTCGAGTCGGGCGACGCGCATCACTGCATCGTTGACCGCAGCGGCGTCGGCCGGCTGCCACGGTCCGCGCAGGCCGGCGATCAGGTCGGGGAGGGAGACGACGCGGTCACTCATGTCTGCGAGCGTAGCGATTGCCCCCTCCGATTGTTCACCACGCGGCTACGTCAGCGAGTACCGATACACGTTGGTTTCGCGCTGCTCGAAGCCCATTCGCTGGTACAGGCGATTGGCAGCTTCGCGGCTTGGGCGGGAGGTGAGACCGACCGACTTGGCGCCGGCGCTGCGGGCACGTTCGATGGCCTCCTCGGTGAGGAGGGCGCCGACTCCGCGGCCGCGGACGTCGCCGTCGACCACGACATCCTCGATGCGGGATTGGAGCCCGGTTGGGATGCGGTAGAAGGCAAGGGTCAGGCTGCCGACGAGCTGCCCGGTGTCGGTGTCCCGAGCCACCAGGAGATGTGTGTGAGGATTGGCGGCGATGTCCGACAGCGCGTCGGCATCTGGTGGCGGGTTCGAAGACGAGAGTTGAGGGATGAGATACGCAAAGGCGGCGACGACCTCGTCGGTGACGTCGACGATCTCGGTGATGTGGATCATGGCCCGGCAGTCTACGTTGGCTCGGGCCACGGTGGGGCGGACGCACCTGGCCGCAAACAGACGGCCCCCGCCCGATGGGGGCGGGGGCCGTTGGGTCAGCGGTGTGGGGGGAGGGGGGACTACCGCTGAACGTCCACGGTCACTTTGCGGGGAAGGACCTCGGGCTTCATCGGAACGACAATCTCGAGGATGCCATCATGCGAGCTTGCCGCGATGGATTCCTGGTCGGCGCCCTCGGGCAGGACGATGGTTCGCTTGAAGTCGCCTTCGAAGATCTCCTTGCGCCGGTAGCCCCGACCGGTCTCCTCGGTCTCGAAGCTGCGGGCGCCGCTGATGGTGAGCGTGCCTCCCTCGACCGTCACCTCGACGTCGGCAGGATCGACTCCGGGCAATTCGGCCCGGACGGCGAGCGTATCGCCCTTCTCGAAGACGTCGACCCGTGGCATCCACGGACCGGTGGCAAATCGCTTGTCTTCGAACAACCGGTCGAACTCGTTCATGAATCCCCAGGGGTCAAAGCGCACCAGATTGGCCATGGTTATTTCCTCCTTGTACGACAATCACATTGTGCTCAGTATATAACATGATAAAATCTAAGTCTATTCCCATCAGATCCGATCTCGGTGGCGTCGATGAGCGGCAGTGGGTCGAAATAGCGAAGGGCCCCGTCGCCAACGGGGCCCTTCGTGGTGCGATTTGTCGACGGCTTCCGGTCAGCCGGTATCAATCGTGAACCGCCGGTGGGCCCTTGTCGGGTCGACATTGCCCGCCAAGTCCTTCATGTGAGCGATCACCCTGAAGTTGCCGTCCTTGGGTATGAGGCGGGTGAAGGTCCAGGTGGTTCGGGTGGCGCCCGGATCGGCGAGGGTTACCTTCGGTAGCCTGACCTTGGGACCCCACGTCCCGTCGGGTTGCAGGAACTTCCCGGTGTCGAGGTCTTTGATGATGAGCTTGACGAAGGCGACCCCTAGATTGTCGACGGCAACGCCCTCGAAGGGCACGGTGCGAGACGTGAAGGTCTCTTCCTGGTTTCGCGGATTCGTGAACCAAGAGTTGGGAGGCGTGGTATCGACGCTGAACGTGGCGGAGGCTTTGTCGGGATCCTTGTTGCCTGCCAAGTCCTTCACCTGGACCCACACTCCGTAGGTGCCGTCGGGAAGCGTTCCCGTCCATTCCCAATCCGTTGCCGGTGTGTTGGGGGACGCCAGGGAGGTGGGTATCGCGTTCCAGGCTCCCCAGGTGGTGCCGTTGTCCTGGAGGAAGTCGCCGGTTTCCTGGTCCTTGATGATGAGGTTGACCTCGGCGACGGCCAGGTTGTCCGTGGCGCTCCCGCTGATGGCGACCGAGGACGTGGTGAAGGCCTGCCCCGGGGTCGGAACGTCGAGTGACCCGTCGGGATCGACCGTATCGTTCCCCGAGGTCACGCTGAACGACCGCGCCGGCACCACGTCGATATTGCCCCGGAGGTCGACAACGCGCGCTGTTACCGTGTAGTTGCCGTTGGGGAGGTCGCCGGCCCAGCCGAATGCCGTCGAGTTCGCGTGATACTCGTGGACAAACGATGGGAGTTGGGCCCAAGCCGATGCCCAGGTCAGGTCTGGTTGAAGGTACCTGTTGGTGCCCGTGTTCTTGATCACCACGTAGACCTCGGCAACGCTTCGGTTGTCGGTGGCGGTGCCGGTGACCGTGACCTGACCGGTGTACACCTGGCCGTTGGTCGGCGCGGTCACGCTGCCGTTGGGCGCCGTGGTATCACTGGGAGGAGTGGTGCTGGGGAGCTCGAAGAGAGCGTGACGATACGTCTCCCTGCCGCCGAACCGCTCACCGTCGCTGCCGGCGAGGAGCCCGACCGGGGTGGCCTCGAGAGCGAGTACCCCGCGATGACCGGAGGCACCAGGGTCCCAGGGAAGGGCAGTACCGTTTGCGGGATTGAGGGCTCCGATCTGCTGCCGGCTGACCGTGTTGGGTGGTTTGGTGCTGGTGTTGCCGTCGCCCCAATCGGTCCATACCGTTCCCGGCTGCTGCAACCACCGCATGTGGCCACCCACGTAGATGGCTTCGTCGGTGACGGCAACGGCCTCAGGAGTGTCGAACAGTCGAGATATCCACGTTGGGTTGACGCCGTTGCCCCCTGAGGTCGGGAAGCGCACCGCTACGTCACATCCCGGGGCGAAATTCCCGAGAGACGACACGGCAACGAAGTAGGAGCCATCCGGTGAGAACTGGGCATCGCGCATCAGCGGCCTGATGAATGACTGAAACCACGATTGGCAGTCGTAGTCGTAGTTGTCGGTCTTCCAGGGCAGCAGGCTGGGGGTGCCGTCGATGTCGATCAGCGCAACACTCTGTCGCACCTGGCCTCCGACCCTGTGCGAGTTGTGGACGACCAGCAGAGTCTTGCCGTTCGGGGTCACGTCGAGACCCCGAACCGCACCTGCTCTGTTGTTGGGATCCCCGTCGATCCAATACCCGGTCTCCTCGGTCACCGGGAAGTTGAAGTTCGATGCGACGGCGCCGGTTTGCAGGCTGACCGCGGCCAGCTTCTCGCGAGCCGTTCCGTTCACCTCTCCAAATCCGCCGCCGAAATAGACCCGACTGCCGGCAACGGCAACATCGTTGACCACTGCGTTGGCGTTCGCCTTGAAGGCGGTGACGACCGACCCGTCGACCACGTTGAGCTTCACCACTCGTTTGCGGTTCTTCCCGTTCACGGTGGTGAATCTGCCGACGGCGATGATCGTGCCGTCGCCGGCATCCGCCAGGGAGTGCACCGGACCGCTCAGGTCGGGGCGGAATGCCATGTCGAGCCGGCCGGTGGCGATGTCGTAGGCGGCGAGGTAGGGCTGGTTGACCACACCGAAGATGTCGTCGCGCACCTGGGTGTAGCCCCCGCCGACGATGATGCGGTTGCCGACCTGAACGTGGCCGCGCACCTCGTCATCGAGGAATTCGGGAGTGTTGGTTCTTGGAACCTCTTTGACCACGTCACCGTGGTCGACTCCGGTGGCCGCCGCATCGTCGACGGTCAGCGCCATGGTCAAGGCCGTTGCCAGCGCCACCGCGACGACAACGCCAGACCGAGCGCGACTTCCTGTGAATTCAATCCCCATTTTCCTACCCCCGAGGCGATGTAGTTCCCGCCGACCTAGGCCTCCAGTGGCGCGAGGCATGGTCAGACGATGATGCCACTCTAATTGCTCGAGTGGGTTTGTCGGAGAGGGAGTTTTGTCACGCAACGGAGGTCTAGTCTCGACGGGGTGACGTTTCTTGTGCTCACCAATGACGACGGCGTTGGCTCTCCAGCGCTTGTGCCGTTTGCCAAGGCGCTGCGACGCCTCGGGCGGGTCGAGGTCGTGGTGCCCGACCGTGAGCGAAGCTGGGTCGGCAAGGCCATCACCCGTCACGACGAGATCCGGGTCGAGGTGGTCGAGCGCGACGGTGTTTCGATACACACCGCGACCGGGTATCCAGCCGATTGCACCCAACTCGGGGTCCACCTGCTGTTCGATGAGACTCCCTCGATGGTGGTTTCCGGTATCAACATCGGGTACAACCACGGGGCCGGCTTCCTGCTGTCGAGCGGAACGGTTGGAGCTGCGGTGGAGGGCTGGATCAGCGGTGTTCCGGCAATGGCGTTCTCCGCAGGAACCCGCGGCGACTGGGACCACTGGAGCCACTTCGTGTGGACGGAGGATGCCGCCGAGATGTGGAACCGGCTCGCCGGCCTCGCCACCGACATCATCGAATCGGTCATCGCGGCCGGAGGCGCCGCCGGGGCCGATGTGCTCAGCGTCAACCTTCCCGGCGACGCCGACGCCACAACACCCCGGCAGGTCACGTCGGTAGCGCGGGTCGGCTACGACCACCTGTTCCGGAAGGTCGGCGATGGTGTCTTCAGCCACGGCTTTGGAGGCGGGTTCCGTCACATGGGTGGCCTCGCAGGTACGGACATCGAGGCGGCCGAAGACGGAGTCATATCCATCACGCCGATCCTCGTTCCTCAGGCGGGTGCCATGGCACCCGACTTCGTTGCGATGCTGGAGCGCCGCGGTTGAGACCTGCGGCCGTCGTCAGCTGATCGACGGGAGCAGGGCCCGAATCCGCTCGAGGATTCCGTCGAGCGTCACGACCGTGAAGCGGAAAGTCGCAGTCGCCGCCGGTTCGTTGGCCACCACCCAATAGCCGAGGTGCCCGGCGTCGAGCACGCGAAGTTCGGCGTCGTGATGAGAGTGATCGATGTCGGTCCACAGGCTTGTTGCGCACCAGCTGCGGAGCCGCGACCGGTGGGCGAGCACCAGGCGCTTGGCCCATGGCGCCTCGACGCCGGCCGCCACGATGACGCCGCTCGCCGATTCGGGATTGGCCGTCCAGAGGCTTTCGGCGACTTCCATGGCCTCTGCCGGGACGGTGAACGATCCCGTGAAGCTGGGGTCGGGACGAGCCACGATCTTGGTGAGTTGGGCGAGATGGAAAGGCAGCAGTGGAGGCTCAATCGAGAACAGAGCAAAGGCGTCGTCGCCGCTCGGTCGGCCGAGGACTGCCCTGCCGTTGTGGTGCCAGATGGTGGCAATCTCGGTGACCTCCTCCGTCACCTCGGTGGATACGACGCTGGTTGGTCCGGTGACGACCGAGAGTAGGTCGGCGGCCAACGGGTGGAGGGCGCCGTTGCGGCTGATTCCTGCGCGCTCGAGCTCACAAATGGCTCGGGTCAGCGCCGGGTCGGCCTCGGTGGGGCCGCCGGTCCGCAGCAGCATCGCTACCGGAACCAGGCGACGGGGCAGGGTGAGGGCACGTCGCCCGGCGTCGAGTACCGGCTGGGTCACGGAGTGGCAGATCCCTGTTGCAGCGGAGGGCCGGGCAGGATGGCGGCTACTTCCCAATCGCCGCTGTCACCGGAGAGCTCCAGTGTGTACGCAAGAACGTGGACGATGCCGCTCGGTGTAGTGGCGTTGACGATGGTGCTCACGTACGTCCGGTCGTCGATCACCCCGCTTGCAGGCTCGGACAGGGCGATCGTCCGATAGGGGTAGGGCTCGATTGCCCGAATGTCGCTCCCAGCCACGGTGTAGCGCGACAACCGATGTGAGCCGACGAGCATGGCATCGAGGAACTCCGCCGTGAACTCGGCGAGTTCCACGTCGACCTCATTCGCCAGAGGTGTGATGGGTGGCGTCATCGGGGCGGACGGTCCGGCGACTCGAGCCGGGAGGTCGGTCACGATCAGCTGATCGTTGAACTTCATCACGGCGATTTGGTAGTGCTCGATCCCCGCTGAGACGTAGCCGTCGTCAGTGCGCTCCAACACCTCGGTCGCCACGGTCACACCCCAGTAGTTCCTGCCGCGATTCTGGATCTCCAAGGTGGCCGCCCTGGTCACATAGCGATCGAACGGTGTCATGGCGGCAATCTCCGGCTCCGGTACCATGAAGGTCTCGAGCGATTGACCGTCATCTCCGCCGCGGGTCAGGTAGGTCGCGATGAAGAGTTCGGCGAACCCGTCGATGCCGGGCGGCGGTGTTGGCACGGTCGACCGGGTGGGGGTCGGCGCTGCTCGAGTTGCCCATAGCCCCGCCGCAGCAGCGATCAAGGCGGCGGTTGCCAGCGTGATGATGAGCCGCTTGGTGAGTCGGGGTGCAGGACGGTAGGGGGGTGACGGCGCCGGCTCGGCCTCGACCTCGGGCGATGGCGCGGTCTCAGTATCGAAAAAGTCCTCGATGTCGGCGACGGGTGTCCCAAAGTCCGAGTGCGCCGTCACGGCTGTTCCTCGGCAGCAGGGGGCAACACCACGATCTCGCCGGGATAGATGAGGTCGGGGTCGTTTGAGCGAATGACGTCTCGGTTGGTGGCGACAACGCGACGCCAGTAGTCGCCGAGATCCGGCAGGGCAGCCTCGGAGGCGGCCAAGGTGCCGAGGTGGCGTTCGGCGATGGTCCACAGGTTGTCGCCGGGAGTCACGGTCCATCGGGTCGGCTCGGCGATGACTTCGGCGCCGGCTGCCGTATTCGGGGAGAACGGGATACCTGCCGGGGCGGGGGTCCATCCGATCCGGGCAGCCCCTTCCGGCAAGGTCTTGGCCGGCTGGGTGTCTTCACTGCCGGCGAACGGGGGGATGGGGAGGCCGTCCTCGTCGATCTCGATGACGATGGGATCGGGCTCGTCGGTGGCGATGGCGGGCAGTGCTGGTCCGGCAACGGCCGCAGCGACAACGGTCATTGCCGCCGTGCCGTCGACGACCCGACGCACTGCCGGTAGCGTCGCCCACTCGACCGATCCAAGTGCACGCCGAATCTTGGTGATCCGGGCTAGAGCGTAGAGCGCGGTTGAGATCACAATCCAGTAGGTGAACGCCAGGGCGATGATCCGCATCAGCGCCGGCAGCGACTCGTCGGCAGGAGTCTGCTGGAGCCATCCACCCAGCCGGTCCCACGGAATCTGGAGCCACTCGACACGGCCGAGGGCGTGCAGGATGGCGATGGCGCCGACCTCGAATGCAATCAATGTGGCCGTTCGCATCGCTCTCGGTGTCCGTTCCATGGGCGTCACCATATATCTCGAAAAACGTGGTTGTCAACTATCAACTATTGTGGACATTGATTGACAAACGTTAACTATCGTTCATACTCTTCAGGAATGACCAAGCCGATGGCTCACGCCGGTCGGCCCGAGCAAGGAAGAATCACCACGATGGCGAACATGTTTGGAGCAGATCTGTCGGATCTTGCAGCTCTGCGAGGAACGTTTGAGACCAAAGCAGGAGAGGTCCAGGCGCTGACCGGGGAACTGTCGGCAAAGGTGGACCCGGCCGCAACGGCGTGGCAGGGACCGGGTGCCGACAACTTCCGAGCGGCGTGGAACGGGGACTTCAAGCCGGCGTTGACCAAGCTCGAGACGGCGCTCGAGGAAGCCGCGGTTGCCGTCGGCAAGTACCGCGAGAACATCGAAGCGGCCACCCGGTAGCCACAAACCCCCTGGATCGGGAGGCAAAGTGTGACCCCCTACCAGCTCCGAGAACTGGCCGACCGCAAGCGGGTGGAGGCGGACGCGCTGACGGCATCCGCCTCCCGCTTGCGGACGATGGCCGATACCTTCCGCAACCTGCTGGAGGGGATTCCCGATCGATCCCGCCGCGTCTGGCAGGGGCCGGCCGCGGCCGACTTCGAGGACGAGGCGCGCGCCGCAGACCGTGACCTCCGCCAACAAGCTCAGATACTCTCGAGTACGGCGACCGGCTTCGAGCGCGACGCGGCAGACCTCACGGCGCAGGCGCGTGCCGCTGAGGAGCGAGCTGTCGCCGAGGAAGCGGCGACCGCTGCGGGCGGTCCGCCCCCGCCTCCCACCAGCGTGTGGTAGGACATGCACATCGTCGTGCACCGCGATGGAGCCGAGTTTGAGGTAGCACTCTCGGTCGCGGACGAATCGGCTCCGCTCGGCGAGATAACGGAGAGTTGGTTTGAGGAGGCGCCGGCAGCGTTCGTCATCGACGGCGTGGTGCGATCGGGCGAGACCCCTCTCCGAGATAGCGGTTTGCGATCTGGATCGGTGCTGATCCCCCTGGCGGTCGCC
>Ga0316198_10002993_pt1 | contig 10253 bp, 7 predicted proteins | sample OudBieAanoxic_MG_FD_204935 | JGI IMG/M metagenome (GOLD analysis project Ga0316198, IMG submission 204935) | Coastal sediment microbial communities from Oude Bieten Haven, Netherlands - site A anoxic | ecosystem: Environmental > Aquatic > Marine > Coastal > Sediment | place: Netherlands...
CATCTGACATTCGCATTCCGACCTCTGATGTCTGTTATCTGTACTCTGAACTCTGTCTTCCGTTCAAATCAAACATGCGCCCGTAGCTCAGCTGGATAGAGCGCCGGACTTCGAATCCGTAGGCCGCAGGTTCGAATCCTGCCGGGCGTACCAAATAAAATCAAGGGGTTAGCTCACTTTGGGCTGCCCCTTTTTTGCGTCAAAATCGGCAATTGTGCCCGTAATTGTGCCCGCGATGGAATTTAAGTACGCTTCCTGCTGCTGTGTAGCGAGTTTTAAATCCGCATCGCTGACAATATTATACCGGTCAAATACGGATCTTGTTTTGTGACCTGATATCAACATTGCCACACGTTCGGGAATGCCGGATCGGACCATGTTCCTCACTGCGGTACGCCGGAAATCATGCAGGATTGGTCCAGCCGGTAGCCTGTGTGCCCATTTTTCGACATACTTTTTTGCTATTTTATAACCATATCCCAGTCCCGCTTTCCTGCAGGCCGAATTCCAGGCTTTTCGGAAGTTGACGATCGGCCCATTTCCTTTTTCGTTGGGGAAAACATTAGGAATCAGTATGCCGTTTCTTTTTCTATTTTCCCACAGCTGGTTGAAGGTCTCTTTCAACTCATCATCAAGATACACCGTTCTGGCATCATCGTTTTTCGTTTCGCCTACTTCCAGGGTAACGATGCCCTTTACCCGATCTACCTGACTCCAGGTCAAATCCGCAATTTCCTCATCACGCCATCCAAATGTATAGGCAAAGGTTACAAAAGGCTTTAAATAGGGTGGCAAAGCGTCCCGTAAAGCCAGATATTCATCATGCTCAAAGAAGCCTTTTCGAACGTTGTTTTCTTTAAGCATTGGAATATATGGTACGCGGTTGACCTTCGGCGGGGTTTGTTTGGCCCCAAGGTTGAGCATTCGCCTCAATGCCGACAATTCACGATTAATTGTTGCATTTGCCGCGCCTTTCTCCAAATTTTCTCCGCCACATTTGGGGCACTTGAGCTGACCTTCCATATGGAACTCTTTATGACATCCCGCACATTTCCATTTCATCCGATCCGATACATATTTCTGAATTCTCGGCGTCGTGATATCCGGTATTCTTGTTCCTTCAAACTCCTGTTTCAGGTGTTTGACGCACAATTCCGCCCGGTCGAGGGATTTTTTGTTATTGATTCTGTAATCAATGAGATATTCCTCGGCCAGCTCATCGAATTTAACCTTTTCAAATTGAATACCGGGGATCTTGCCGATCGCTATTTCACCCTCCCTTCTGTCCAGGAGTTTTTTGGCGACCATCTTTTTGGTGCTTCCTGAACTTTCCCTTAAAGGTTCTCCGTTTCTGTAATACTTGATCCACCAGACGTTTCCGCGTTTGTAGATCATTCCCATAATACACCTCCATCTTGTAAATTGACGGGCACAAGATGGGAACAAATAAAATTATCCCCGGAATCTGCCCGCATGGTTTGCTCCGAGACAGATCCAGAAACAGAATTATTCGTTAATCGAATTTATTCCATGAACCAGTCATCTATTCAAGAGCAAACCCTTAGGTTGATAAAATTTGAACAAAAAAAAATACCCCCGGACGATCCGACCGGGGGTATTTTCTCTGTTTGTTTCTGCCTTAGTTGAAATAAATTGAAATTTTGCTAATTCTCCTTGGACTAAAGAACGTAATCGTCCTTAGCCTTTCTGGCTAATTCTGAATTTTTTTCTTCCATTTTTCGACATGCAATGATCAGTTCTTCTTCAAGTTTATCCAGCTCATCTTTAGTATCACTAACATCACGTATAATTTGATCCATCATATCATTATCAAAATCCTTCAACTTTTTAGCGATCTCACAATATTTACTGGCAATTTTATGCCTTTCTTCTGCTCGAACAAATTTAAAAAGAATTGCAAAGGTATCATTAGGTCTGGACATTTTTTCTTCTTGTATCATGATTTTTCTCCTTATTGAATTATTATGGTTAATTACAAATCTTATGCTTTTGAATATATTCCTCGATATCCAGTCGATCTATGAGCATCTTTCGCCCAACCTGCACGCAAGGCAACTGGCCATCCCAAATCTGACTGCGCCAGAACCATTCGGTAGCCCCAATCTCTTTTACGAGTTCTTTGACCGAATACAGTCGTTTCATGGGCACAGTTTGGGCACATTCGCTTGTATCCATTTGATTTGCCTCCATATATTTCGGACCTTTGGATTTGATATCCTCCGCTCCGGTTGAAAATTTGACAAAAAAATAGGGCAAGAGAAAAAATTAATCTCCTGCCCCCGTGTGAAAAGGACTATCTACTGCTCAAGGACGACTGCCTCGTTGCTCTCTTCTGCCTCCACTGCTTCCTCATGTTCACGGATATAATCGAACAGATCCGGATTGCGAAGTTCGGCAGGTTTAGCCCCCTCAGAGCCTTCAGCCTCGGCGGAATCCGCATCCTCATTTAAAGAACGCTCGGCATACGCCGCCATGGATTCCGTTGCGGCTTCAGCAGGCGTTTCGGGCTCAACACCCAGCCTTTCCATGATGACCGCTTTGTATTGAGGCTCTTTCTCATAACCGATACCGTCACGGTTAAGCTCATTGGCGACTTTCACCGTGGTGCCGCTGCCAAGGAAGGGATCTAATACGGTATCCCCCTCGTAGGTAAACATCTTGATCAAGCGGTGGGCAAGTTCATCTGGCCAAATACAAGGATGACCTTCCTTCTTATGAATCGTATCTATCTCCCACACGCTGGGGACCCAGGCAATATACTCTTCCTTGGTCAGTTTCGATCTCAAAATCACCTCTTCTGATGGAAAATCTCTTTCACCTTTCTTCCTGAAAATGTACACCGGTTCAAAGTTATCGATCATTCGGTAGGTGGTGTGTACCAGTTCATCGGAATATGCCTGGTGAAGTTTTTTCCGCCAGGCTGTCGGTTTTTTCCAAATGATCATATCGGTCAGGCGTATATTATACTTTCTCAGATAGCTCTGGTAGATGTGCCCCATGAGTTGCATCTGAGTAATATCGTTTTTACCCTTCCTTCCTTTGAAATTAAGGATGTCATCAATATTTAAAGCCATAATTCCACCTGGCACGAGGACCCTGGCGCATTCCTTTAATACACCCTTGACCATATCGAGATTTTCATCAAAGGGGACGCCCTTTTCAAATTCCATTCCGATATTATATGGTGGACTGGACAGCACCATATGTACCGATTTATTCGGCAACTCGCTCATATCCCTGGAGTCCTTGATGTAAACTCCGGGAATATCCTGGGAAGGCAACGGCTGCTTTGTCTCAGCAGGTTTGTCCTTACCTTTTTCAAGATATCGATCTATACGAATCTCAGCTCTCTTAGCTGTCATATCTCCATCGATTACCTGTTTGGCCATCCTCTCCTGCTCTTTGTTGGTCTTCAGCTTTGCAAGTGCCCGCCCGTGAGCGGCAGTTAACTCATCTTCCTGAATCTGAGTTTGAACAGATTCTGCAAGCTCAAGTAATTTAAGCTGCCCTGAAATCTTCGCCTTGGAGCCGTAGCCTTTCAATTCAAGTTCACTCTGGGTGTACCCGAATTCATCCATCATCGCTTTAAGATGATGTGCGATCTCGATCGGGGTTAAGCTGTTTCGTTCTGTGTTCTTGACATATGAAAGGTGCGCTGCGTCCGAGGCGTCCATACCTTTTTTAATAAGGCAGGGAACGGATTGCCATCCGAACTCCTGAACCGCAGAAAGTCTTCGGACTCCATCAATGACGATATATTGGTTCTCGGCGACCTCATTAACCAGCAGTGGTTCCTGAAGGCCGTCTCTCTTAATGCTGCCTTGAAGGCTTTCAATATCTCCTAACATGTTGCGGGGGTGATAGTTAACAACCAAAGTACTGATGGGAAGGTTTTCGAGTTTCATGCTGTCCTCCTTTATAAAAGGTGTATCGTTGTTAGGGTTAATGTTGACTGAAGCTCTAGTTTCAATGTTTTGTGAATTAGTCATGGTTTTTCTCCTTCATTAAAATGGATGTTGGATTATTGATCACCCGCCGACCCCTAAATTTCACCTCCTCACCGGCCTTGATTTGCGGGCACTTGACCGCTTTAAGTACCCGTAGCTTTCCAAAATCGGCATTAGAGGTAAAAAAAATTGCACTGTATGAAAAAATCAAAGCTATTTCAGCATGTTAAAAGGAGAAAAAAATATTTACGGAGGACGTATAGGATGTTTTGAGGGGATAAATGAATGTGATGTTACAGCTAAACATCACGTGATCATCACATCAATGTCACATCACTTCGTTAAAGAAAATAAGTGTGGAGAAGGGATAGAAATAGAAAATTAATGTGGGGCGGAAGTTATTAAGAATTGAATAGAACTTGATAAAAAGTGGGATGATTGCTAATTTTTTAGTGACTGATTTTGTTGTTTTCTAATGGGTGCATACCATCTAGAAGCGGTTTCACGCCATACTCCAAACTTTTCTGCCACTTGGACCTGGGTCCATCCATCATCTTCTAGCTGAATTAGCATTTCATCGGAAGGTCTCTTTTTTCTTCCATTTTTAGGTTTTGAACCAATTATCTCAGAGTCAACGGGCTGAAAGAAGTGTTCAGGCAAATCAGATAATTCAATGGGTTGGCCATTATTGCTGACAATGCGGTTAACAACTATATTTTTTATGAGGTTTCTTAATTCTCTTACATTCCCTTCCCATTTGTAATTCATGAGTAGGTCTAAACAATTTTCAGTAATCCCTTGGGGTTTTTGCTGGGGATTCATTTCAAATTTGTCAGCGTATTCCTCGATAAAATGGTTGGCTAAAGGTGGGATATCATAGGTCCTATCCCTCAAGGGTGGTATTTGAAATGGGAATTCGTTAATTCTTTGATATAAATCGAGCCTGAACGATCCGTCCGCAACCATTTGAGTTAATTCTCGATTGGTAGCGTAGACAATTTTGACATCTACTTTTTTAACTTTTTCGCCACCAACCGGCCGGATTTCACGGTTTTCTAATACTCGTAAAAAACCCCCTTGATGAGTTAAATCAAGTTCTCCGATTTCGTCTAAAAATATCGTACCGCCGTCAGCTTGTTCAAATAAACCTGTTTTACTCCCTTTCGCACCCGTGAATGCACCTTTTTCGTAACCAAAAAACACGCTCTCAAAGAGTTCTTTGGGTATTGAGGCACAATTCACAGGCACGAAATTTCCTACTCTGTCACTCGATTCATGAATTGCTCTTGCAAACAAATCTTTTCCTGTACCACTTTCCCCTAACAGCAGAAAATCAATATCAACATTTTTGATTTTCGATAGTTTAGCCAAATCTATTTTTATGGAGTTAATCGTGGAATCATTAGAGATTATTTTAACATTAGGAAATTGCTTTTCAGCCGCCTCAACTTCTTTACGTTCTGCTTCTGGAACCTTATTCAATATTGGCTTTCGGCCGGAAATGATAGAATCGTAAACAAATTTTAAATACTTTTCTTTTAGTTGCCAAACTGCAGCATAAGAATAACCAACCTTGCTTGCCAATTCTATATACTCAAATATGAATCTTTTGAATTGTTTGGATAAAAATTTATGAGTGGATTCTTTATATAAATTTGTTTTAACTAAATCTGCCATTTCATTATGTTTAGGTCCTTTGTGAGGCTTTGCGAGTTGGGCAAAATCAAAATTGGGTAGACTTTTCGATAAATCATGATTTAGAAATGGATGTAGTGTTTTCCAAAAAGATGTTGCTTGTATTTCATCATTAGGGCCAAGAACCAGAAAGTCATGCGGAGAATGTTTAGAAATCAATATAGACAAAAAATCAAATGGTGTTCTGAATTCTATCTCTTTTAAATACTTAATGTATTGATCCTTTTCTCGATCTATATCATCCAACATTGCTGAATCGGGGCGGTTTAGTATTTTTAAGTTATTTTGTTCTTCGAACATTTTTAATTGTTTTCGGTTCACTTCGACTTCGTTTTTAAAATGTTCAAGACTATCCAAGTGGATGTGATTGTTCCAACAAAATTTTTCAATATCTTCATACAATGAACTATAAGGAACATAGCGTGGGAAAATTCTTACTGAGTTTTCAGTTTCGATCTTGATCAATTCTTCAACCCAATCTTTCTTAAACCAGCCAATGGATAGATAACTCCCCATAGGAAGTTTATCATCAAAAGCATATGTGCAAAACAAATTTTCATCTAAATTTTCTTTTTCTAAGTAGCGATGAATACTATATTCCAAAGAATCTATGTCTTCATCTGATAGCCGAGTGTTCCAATTATAGAACTCAATATCACTGTATTGTTTGATATAATGTGGAAGATTATTTACAGATGAATGATATCTGAGGTCGAGGCGGCACTGAGTTTTTCCAAAACTAACCAAACTCGATAATGTCTCTCTGAAAGACTCGATCTGGTTTTTTTCCCCTTCATGAATAATGGTTTTCAAACAACTTGGGCATGTTATCCCCGCATAACCGGATTCCTTCCCCAGTAAAAAAAATATTCCGTAGAGAAATACCGCCAAATTGAGAGTATCCTGGCAATATTCTTGCTCACAGTGCCCACATTTGAATTTGATTTCTATGCCATCCATATCAGCATCCTAAATATCTCAGTTGTTAAAATTAATAAAAAGTTCATAAAGTCGATTGAACGCTTTTTCTTGTTTACCGATTGAACGAATTTTTCTATTTAATCGATTGAACGAATTTTTCGGTTCAATCGACTAACAATATCTCTCTGACTTATTTATTACAGCCGAAGTTTGGCTTGAAAAAATCAACAAGGCCATTTTCTGAACCTGGCAGATAATAAACCCAGCCTTTCTCTATGTTTGCCAACTGTCCTATTTTCAATCTTAATGTTATGATCCTCTTTTAGCATTTCGGCAATTTTCTGGTCACTGTAAGGTTTTTGTTTGTTTTCCGATTTAATAATATTTTTGATTAATTCTTTGACACCTTTAGAAGCAATCCTCCTCCCATCACGCGTATCAAACCCTACACGATCAAAGAAAAATTCAAGTTCAAATATGCCATGCGGTGTATCTATATATTTGTTTTTTCGAATTCTTCTGACGGTTGATTCATCCAGATTAATTTCTTCGGCAACATCCCGAGCGATAAGAGGCCTGAGGCATACTATGGAGCCGGAATCAAAGAAATCCTTCTGGAAATGAACAATGCTTTTTATGGTTGAATATACGTTTTTATGCCGGTTGTATATGGCTATGAATAAGGCTTTTTTTTTTAAATACCCGTCGATATCAAACTGTGTCAATGGGACGCCATTTTCAAATTTTTTATAGAAATAATTGCTTATGATCCCATCGATGTAAAAATGTTCCGGCTCTATTCGGTAGCCATTCCCATTTTTATAAACATAGAAATCCGGCTTGATATGAAAAATAGAATCATTATAAACTGATGTTTCTTCATTAAAATAGACTTTTTTGTTAAATCGCTGCCCAGGTCTCGGGTCAAAGCGGGAAACAACAGAAATTGCGGCATGAACATCGTATACCGTTGCGCAAAGACTTTTGGCAATAGCATCGCATTTTCTATTCAAAAAATTATCCCACTGATTTTTGATAATTTTTTCTACCAGACTATTCACTGAATTTTTTGATCTGGCTTGAATTAACAGACACTCCTGTAAATCTCTGGCGGCTACCCCTTTTGGGTCAAAATTTTGTATAAGTTTTAATGTGTCAAGCCATGTTTCAATTTCATACCTTTGGGATTCCTGCCATAATTCCTCTATGGAAGTTTCTAAATATCCTTTTTCATCCAGGTTGCCGATAATATAGGTCCCGATCTCTTTTTGCACTACGCTACTTTTCTCTAATAATAGCTGTGACATGAGATGGGTCTGTAAATCATGAGTTTGTGAAGATGAAATTCTTTCAAGTGGAGGGAGCCCTTTTTGACGAATTTCTTGTTCAATCCTACCAGTGTCATCTTTCGGTGAATAGCTGTCCCACTCTATGTCCTCATTGACTCGACCATTTTCATCAACATCAGGGACACCTTCATCATCACCGAACTTTAACGGCGCCTCTTCAAGATCAGCATCCGTTGATATTTCCAAATCAAGTTTGTCTTGTATTTCAAGGGCTGATTTTTCATTTAAAGCAACGGCTTCTATTAAATGCGGGGATTGAGAAACCTTCTGTTTCTGGGAACTTTGTTGATCCTGTCTAAAAGCCATGATTACATTTGATCCAGAGGCCGGGATATCGGGAACTCGATAGTTAGTCGCATTCTATTGTCATGAATTTTTCTCTATAAATTTGATTTCAATATACATTTTATATCGGCTTCCTTTATAGAAAGTTTACACAAGCGGAGCGGTGGTGGCACCGGTTTCCATTTGATTGGGTTAAATTAGGATGGAAAGCGATTCGGACCGTCTGATATGTGTTTTGATTGAAATGCTTGGTGGGAAATTGAAAGACAGGGATTTATGAGATCAATCAATAATAATTTCGGAAGGGTAGAGGCAATAATTTTTATACAAAATGTCTAAATCATAGTATAAATGATGGGACCCAAATCCTCACCCTTCAGGGCTGTGAAAATTTTCGACCATAATCTCCAGCTATCGCGTCCTGAATGCTCTGATCCTGTTAATTCTATTGTTTGGGTTTCAATACGTATGGAAACATGTTTAGTGGATACGGGCAGTTTTTCCAGGCAGCGTTGATTTTTCCGTTAAACACTCCGAAGTCGAAAAATTGTCGTGATTGCGGCATTTGTCGTCATCAAAATTATAATCCGAAAATGACTGGGCACTTTATATTGTGGATTCATAATATTTTTTTTGTTGAGTTTTTCGATTGGATATGTAACAGATATCATTGAAAATCGAGAGATGCCTGAGTTTCAGATACTGGCAAGAAATCTCAATGATCGAGTTTACTGGAAGAACGGGTTCTTCCTAAGTATTCGGATGGGTTATTTATTTTTTTCTACAAAGAAAGGAGAAAATGATGAAGATCATAAAACTGTCCATACTCGCTTTATTCATTCTCACTGCTGTTCAGATTAGCGAGGCGGCCGAGGAGAAAAAATCGGAAGAGGAGAAGCGCTTTTCTGACGAGCTAAGTTTTTCCCTGGTCAATACGACCGGCAACTCCGATACTCTGGCATTGGCCGGCAAGAATGAAATGAAATACAAGTTTACCGATAGGTGGACCGGTTCCTGGGTGGCCGGCGCACTTTACAACAAAAGCGACGGTGACAAAACAGCGGAAAGATATTTTACCGACCTGCGCGCCGACTATGCAATCAACGAGCGCTGGTATGCCTATGGTTTAGGCAGCTGGTTGCGGGATAAATTCGCCGGATTTGACAATCGGGTTGCCATCGGCCCCGGTGCCGGCTATAAATTCCTGATCGGGCCCAAACATTTTCTGCTGGGCGAGGCTGGTTTGAATTATTCATATGAAGACTATTCGGACTCCGACGAAGACACCCAACGGTTTCTTGAAGGACGCCTTTTCGGCAAGTACGAATGGGCGTTTACAGACAAAACCAAGTTTTCCCAGGGACTGGAATACCTGCAGAGCCTAAAAGATAGCAGCACCTGGAAATTGAATTCCGAGACAGCCCTCATATCCGCGATTACGGACATTATAGCACTGAAAGTTTCATATTTAGTGTTTTACAATAACGATCCCCGTCCCAGTGATCTGGACGAGACCGATACAATTCTAGCGACTTCCATAGTTGTCAGCTACTGATTCGAATCAACCAGAGTCTAAGATTTTCTTTTGACGCAGAACTGAGCTATTAGGTAACTCCGGGCAATATTCTTCTGTTTTCCTATAACTGGATTTATTTAAAGGCAGGGTTATGCCAATCATGCCTTTTCTCGAAAGTGCTATTTATCTACAAAAATTTGTTCCCTCAAAATTTCAGGTTTGTGGCACTCTTTAACAAAGTTGGAACTATAAATGGCCATTGAAAATTTGCGATATCAACATGGCCGGCCTGCAGTGATAGGGTGTTGCTTTCTGCTATATATTTGAACATTTGACATCACCTAAATTTTTATGATATCCATTTGAAAGCTAACATTTTCAGTAAGTTATGATAATGGCAAGAAATCGTTCGCTGGCAATCTGTCTAATTTAGGGCAAATTTTGAGCATATCATCAATTTTACCGAGGTTAAGAGAATGTCAATGTATCTGTATTCGGCTGATTTGTATTTTGTTTTGA
>Ga0316198_10002994_pt1 | contig 10252 bp, 6 predicted proteins | sample OudBieAanoxic_MG_FD_204935 | JGI IMG/M metagenome (GOLD analysis project Ga0316198, IMG submission 204935) | Coastal sediment microbial communities from Oude Bieten Haven, Netherlands - site A anoxic | ecosystem: Environmental > Aquatic > Marine > Coastal > Sediment | place: Netherlands...
CGGCTATCAGGAATAAGACACTGGGCAACGTTTTTGAAGCCCGCAAAATTCCCGCATCGGTCAATTCTTTGGATATTTTTTTGCCGGACACAGTGGCTTTAACAATAACCCGGTAAGATTTGTCCTGGCCGGCTTCTGTCAGCACCTTATAGCCCTGGATGAAGGTGCTCGTCTGATCCAACAACAGCTCATTTAGCTGCGAAAAATTATCCACCAGAGATTCTACCTTCAGCAGTTCTTGGGTCATTAACGCCACAGCTGTAACCAGACTGTCGGCAATGGCCTTTTCCCGGGCGCCAGCGACATTATCGCCCTGAAGCTTAGCCGTCCCCACGACAACAAAGGTTTTAGTTGTGGCAGACTCCTGAGCCTGCAAAGCGTTAGATGTCATCAGCACCAGGGCCAGGCTGAAAGACCCAAGCATCAATCCGCTAAATCTGATAAAAATGTTATGCATATTGCATTGCTCCTGTATGAAGTCAAATCTAAATCCGCAACTATCAATAATTGAAAAGACTGAGAGAATCAAGCGTTATGAAAAATAAAATAAGGGTATAAGAAATTAGGTTTCAGGTGTCAGGACTGCTATACTGAAATGGGATTAAGGAGCCCTGTGGATTTCTTTAAATCCAATATCTCATCCGCTAAACTGATTTCAGATAGTTGCAAAATCCAAATCAAACTGAACTGATATGCCTCGGTACCGACACCTGAAACCTGAAACCTGAAACCATATACCACTTGCGTAAGCATCTTTAATTCTACCCAGTGCGCCAAGTCTATCGTTTAAACACCATAATGTTTCATTCAGCTATACCCGACGCGCGAGCGCATAGTCCGCAATATCAAGCATGGTTTCTTTGGTTGGCGAGGGTTCAAAAACAGACAGGGCGGCTTTGGCCGTGTCGATATAACCAGCAGCCGTTTTTTGGGTGTATTCAATAGCGCCGTATTTAACCAGCAAATCTATCAGGGTTTTAAAATCTTCGGTTGCAAAGTTATGGTCCTGGATAATTTTGATCATCAGGTCCCGGTCGGCGGATCGCGCTTGCTTCAGGGCATAAATCAGCGGTAGGGTCAGTTTTCCCTCTCTAAGATCGGCCCCCACCTCCTTGCCGAAATCAGACGTTTGCAGGGTATAATCAAACAGATCATCAGCCATCTGAAACGCAATCCCCAGATTAGATCCATATTGAGCCAATGCCTTTTCTTTTTCCTCCGGCGCGTCAGAAATGATGGCGCTCACCTGGCAAGCGGCTGCGAACAAAACGGCAGTCTTGCGGTGGATAACCACCATATACTCATCTTCAGTCAGCTTGATATCACCTTTGCGCATCAGCTGATGAACTTCACCCTGGGACATGTTCTCGGTAAGTTCGGCCAGAATTTGAACGACCCTGAGCCTGCCGGTACCGGCCGAAAGGGACAGCGCTCTGGCCAGCAGGTAATCGCCTACCAGAACGGCAATTGAATTGCCCCAGGTCGCATGCGCCACCGTTTTGCCCCTGCGCATAGCGGCTTCGTCGACAAGATCATCATGTAGCAGGGTGGCTGTATGCAGATATTCCAAGGCCGTTGAAAACGTCTTCTCATAGTCGCCGGTATAACCGCATATCCTGGCTGAAAGAACCATTAATAGAGGACGCAATCGCTTGCCGCCGCTGAACAGAATATGACCGGCTACATCGGAAACCAGGTCCAGGTAGGGATTTAAATTATCGGAAAGGGCTTTTTCAATATCATCCAGGTCAGATTCAACTGCAGAAAGGATCTTCTGCTTAAGATCGCTCATATCGCCTCTCCCATCAGATCATACTCCATCGCATCCGTCACTCGCATATCAGCAAAGCTTCCAATTTTCAATCCAAAAGGCATTTTTGCAGTATTGATGTAGGCTAACCCATCTACCTCCGGAGCCTGAAAGTTTGTACGGCCGGCAAAAAGATGATTGTCCAGGAACTCTTCCACCAGGACTTTTATTGCTTTGCCAATGTATTTGCGGTTATTCTCGGAGGAGATCCCTGACTGGACAGACATAAGCTGATGGTAGCGGTCAGTGGCCACATCCGTTGGGATATGATTGGACAAATGGTGGGAGGCCAGATCGTCAGCGTCCGAATAAATAAATACGCCTAAATGATCAAAACGCACATTCTCGACAAATTGCATAAGCGCTTCAAAATCATTATTCGTTTCTCCAGGAAATCCGACAATAAGGGTTGTCCTTAGCACGGCATCCGGGACCCGGTCGCGGATACGGTCAAATAGACGGTAAAGATCGTCCTTTGTATACCGGCGACCCATATGCTTTAGAATTTCGGCACTGACATGCTGGACCGGAATATCAAAATATGGACACAGGCGGCTGTGCGAGGCCAGGGCTTCAATAAAAGAGTTTTCAATGCTTTCCGGATGTCCGTACAGCACCCTGAACCATGGCGGGGTCGTCCTACCGAGATCGTCAATTTGGATATTGGCGAGGCTTTCCATAAGCCGACTGAGATTCGTCCGATTCGGCAAATCATTGCCATAGGCGGTGGTATCCTGGGCAACCAGCACTAGCTCGTTTACGCCGTTGTCAATTAGCTTGGTCGCCTCAGAAATAATTTCTTCCGGTGGACGGCTTTTTTGTTTTCCGCGCAGCTTTGGAATGATGCAATAAGTGCATGCTTTGCTGCAGCCTTCGGCAATCTTTAGGTAAGCTACGTGGGACACGGCTAAATCCCGGGGGGCATCCTGGGGCTGGAATTCTGCAAGTTCCGGGTCCGGCAACACACACAGATGCGAGTACTGAGGCTCCCGGACGGCCTTTGCAATCTGATCAAAGGCACCGGTTCCCAAGAGAACATCCACTTCCGGCAAGGATTTTAAAATTTCTTCACGATAACGCTCGGGAAGACAGCCGGTGACCACCAGACGCTTGCAGTTGCCCTCCTTTTTATATTCTGCCAGTTCCAAAATAACATCAATAGACTCCTGCGCAGCATCCTCAATGAAGCTGCAGGTGTTTACCACAATAGTCTCGGCCTCTTCAGGATCTGCGGTAATCGTCCAGCCGGCTTTTTTCAGCCGTCCGGTCATAATTTCACTGTCAACCTGATTCCTGGCGCAACCCAGGCTTTCCAAGTAAAGTTTCATAATAGTATTTCTGCTAAAGATCCGGACGTGTTCCCTGGGTCCGATCCTTTTTGATGCCCCAGTTTATTTGGAGATTTCTTTTGAGAAAATAAGGAAAGAGCTTGGCAATGTCAATGCGGGGAGGGCACTATTAATTGATAAGGTTACAGGATGATATGGCAAAATCGGCTGCCACCAATCATGAAAAAAGGAGGAAGGAAAGTCGTCAGAATTATATCCCGGCAAAGGATGCACAATATCCGGTTACCAATCGCCTACATTTTGTAAAAAGGCTATTGCCCTTTCAGTCAGATCCGAACTATTTTCCTCCTTATCAAGCGCCAGTTCAGCCAGACCAAAGGCTAATTTCACACGAATATCTCCGGGTTCAATCTGGTGATCCCCTGCAATGCGTTGTAATCGGTTACAGAGACGCTTGGCCTCCTCGATCGAAAATTGAGGTAAAAGAAGCGCAAACGTCTTTCTCCCGTAACGACTCAGGGTGTCCCAGCTCCGGATTTCCCGTGCAAAAGACTTTCCCAGGAAGCTTATAATCCGCTCTATGGCCGGATTGCTTGAACCGGTGTTTTCAAAGTTTAGCTTAATAAAACAAAGCGACAGGTTAGCGCCCTGGCTTCGCGAACGCTTGATTTCCATGTCCAGGATTCTTAAAAAATTGCCTTTACTGCACAAATCCTTGGCGTCATCCTGCATTTTTATCTCAGCAAAACATTCGGTTAAGGATTCGAGCCGGTCGCATATAATTCCCATGAGATTCAAAAAAAATTTGCGGGCGGTGGGAGGGTAGAGCCACTGCAATCGTTTTACCATCTTCCAATTTATTTTCAAAAGCTCAACCGGAGAGGTGGCTATGACCGTTGCCGAGCGTGGCGCCGAACGCAAAAATCCCATCTCACCCAATACATCTCCGGTTTTCAACTGGTTAATCAATATGCGACTTTCAGGTTGGAGTTCGAGTTCATCATCTCTAACCGGATCAAAAACGTCTACAGTGCCGGAGATGATGGTATACATTGAATTGCTGGAATCCCCCTTATGGAACAAAACTTCATCGGCGTCAATTTGTGTCAGTGAGCCGGCCATAAGAATGTAATGAACCTGAGTACGCGATAATCCGTTAAAAAGCGGAATGCCCATCCGCGGCTCTTTGCCGAGCTTTAACCGCACCAGATCCCACAGGGTCACCAGCTCGACGTGCCGCATTAGGGAAGGCAGCAGAATCAGGTCCCCGACCAGCGCCGACAGCGATGTGATCACCATCATGACGCCGAATATGGCCGTGGGCTTGAAGCTTGAGAAAACTAAGACGGAAAAACCAACACAGATCGTAATTGTTGTAAAGATGATCGGTCGCCCGACATGATGCAGGCTATCGCGGATCGCCCGCTCGTCATCTAAATCCTTTCTGAATTCCTGGTTGTATCGCGCCAGGTAATGAATGGTGTCGTCCACCGCCAGTCCGATTGCGATACTGGCTATTAGGCTGGTTACCATGGAAAGTTCGATTCCAAGCCATCCCATGATGCCAAAATTAATGATAATAGGAAAAAGATTGGGAATGATGGCGATGAGCCCCACCTTGACTGACAAAAACAGGATGAACATGATCCCGAATACCAGGATCATGGTAATGGATAAACTTTTGATTTGCCCGATCGTCAGTTGATGACTGCTGGCCGCGATGACCATGCCAAGCCCGGTCACCTCCCAGTTCAAATCTTTGGAAAAGTGCTGCTCGGCGAAGGCCATCGTCCTTTCGCGTATGTGAAGAAACTCCCGTGAACTGGAAATATGGGTCAACAAAAGAATGTTGGTTTTCGAAAAATCAGAATTTGTGAAGCGTGTGAGCATGTCTTCGCCGAGTATGGTGGTATAATTGTTCATCAGCATCCGCACTTCAAAAGCCTCCACGGGCAAAGTGTAGTATTTCGGTTCGAAACGGTTGAGAACGTAGTTGACCAGCTTAAGGTAATCGGCAAAGGACAACGTTTTGTCGACACCCGGCAATGTAACCAGAAACTCCTGCATGCGGGCAATGTCAGCCAGGTGTTGAGAGTCCTCGAAATAGTCGGCCTCCGATTGTCCCATGACGACATTGATGGGAAAGCTTCCGGATAATTTTTGGTAGATATCGTTAAAGTTATTTTTTACCGGCGTGCCATCCCTTAAATACCCAACCGGATTTGTCTCAACCCGTATACGAAAAATACCGATCAGACATATCAGAACCACCACCCCAATAACCGGCAGCACGATTTTCTGATGGGACAGGTTGAGGTCTGCTATTTTATCGATAAAGCGATTAAAGAAAGGGGTGGTGTCAATCCGCGCTTTCTGCCCTTTGATAGGCAAGGGGATAAAACTCAGGGCCGCTGGAAGAAAGGTCATAACAATAATCAGGGTGCTGAGAATACCAAAACATGAAAAAATAGCAAATTCCTGAATCGCAGAAATCCGATTCACCAAAAGCGATCCTAAACCGACGGCGGTCGTCAATACGGCCAGACAAGTCGGCAGCGCTATGTTGGCATAGGTCCTGGTGACCGCTTCGGCTGATGAGGTTGCCTCCCTTTGGCACGTCAGATATTCAGAGACAATATGTAAACAGTAAGCTGTTCCCACTGCAACCAGAAAAACAGGGACAATCATCGTCAGCATCGACAGCGGTATACGGAGATAAGTCATGAAACCGAAGGTCCAAACCAGCGCCAGACCAACCGATGCGAGCGGAAGAAGGATGTATTGTGCCCGGCGGAACAGAAAAAGAAGAATAATGGCAATGAGCAGGAACGTAAGGGGGGGTAAACGGAAAAAATCTTTTTGGGTGTAACTGGCCAGGGCCTCCGAGACAAGGGGCATACCGATCTGATAAAGCATTAGATCCGGGGGGCCATCGGCGAGCATTTGCCGAACCCTTTGGATTACGTTATCAGGGTCGGCGTCATTCTTCAGGATAAGCGTCAGGGCCGTGGTTTTACGGTCGGTTGAAATAAGATTTTTTTGGAATAAATCCACCGGTGATATAAGGGTGGAAAATTTTTCCATGCTCCATTTACCGGAAACATCAACCGCCTTTTTAACTCCGGGAAGGCTGATAACACGTCTGACACCCTCGATGGCTGCGGCAGTATCAGCAAGCTGCTCAACCTTGCGGAAGGTAATGGAATCGAACACATTGTCGCATTTGATGACAACTCTGATAATTTCGTCGGAACCAAATGTTTTTCTAAAGGAATTATATTGGGCGGTTTCGGGAAGGTCTTCTACCTGAAGGTCATAAATAGAGGTTTTAAATGAGAGATTCGGCAAGGGCCATGCGAAGATAAGAGTTACTGCTGCTATCACCAAAATGATGGCTACCGGCCGGCTGAGTATCCACACCAACATTTTACTGAATGAGGGTCGCATGGAAGCCTCGCTTTTTAACTAAACCGTCATGCCCTTCGGGCGATAAGAAATTCAATTCGGTACTTATTTTGGAAAAGCGGTATAAGCTTAATTTTTAAATTGAATACCATGTGATGTCAATTAATTACTTCAAATCCCTTTGAAGCGTAATCCGCCAGCGTGCCGTCGGTTTGCTCAACCACAATAAGACCTTCAACACCGTCAAGCCGGTTAATCAGTTCCAGACCTTTCTCGGCGCCCATCACCATCACCGCTGTTGCCAGCCCATCGGCAAAAGTACAGGTGCCGGCCACAATGGATACCCCTGCCACGCCGTTGGAAACCGGATACCCGCTGCGAGGGTCGATAACATGGGAATAGCGAGTCCCGTCAACCTCGAAAAAATTGCGATAATCTCCGCTGGTGGCAAAGGCCTGGTTGTGCATGCTGACCACCTTATATACTTCGTCAAAGGCGGCATCTGCCCGGGGCCGGTTGATTCCGATGTGCCATCGGGTGTTGTCTTCGCGGTGCCCGGCGGCAAAAATTTCCCCGCCTATTTCAACCAGGTAGTCCATATATCCCAGTTCCCGAAGCAGGGCCGCCACCTCATCGACACCATATCCCTTGGCTATGGAAGACAGATCAATGGTAACGGCCGCTCGTCTTTTCGCCAGAAATCCCGGATTCAGAACATCGATGTTTGCAAGGCCGATATCCGGCAAAAGGGCTGCAATTTCGCTCTTTGGCGGGGCCTTATCCCGGCGTCCGCTGCGCCCGAAGCCCCAGAGGTCCACCAGCGGGGTTACGGTACCGTCCCAGGCCCCACCCGAAAGCCGGTGGATCTTTTGGCCCGCCCTCATTACCCGAAAAAAATCATTGGAAATTTTAAATTTCAGCCCGACCTTATTAAATCGGTTAAAACGGCTGATCTCGCTGTCTTTTTGATAGGTGGACATGCTCCGGTTGATTTCCAACAAGCGCAAATCAATTTTTTCTTTTACCCCATAGATGCCTTCATCATCTCCAGTAACCAACTTAACCTGATAGGTCGTCCCCATCGTCTGACCCCGGAGCACGTATTCCCGCTTCGCCCAGCCTTCCGATGCTGCAAAAATAAAAATCAAAAAGTAGATTAATGAAATATAGATTCTATGCATGATCCGGTATGATCCCAGCCGTGGAAATTTGGGAAATAAAACCTCGCGGCTGGAAAGCCGCTCCCACTGTGACTGTATTTATTTATATCGCTCAAAATCGCGATTTTAGCAGATGCGCGGCAGCTGCTCCCCCGCCAGCATATCCACAATCCGACTCCCGCCGATGCAGGTTTGCATGATAACCCTGCCGGCGTGATCTTCGACCACTTCCCCTATGACGGTGGCATCCTGGCCGAAGGGATTCTGCCGTATGGCGGCCAGAACCGCTTCGGTGTCCGGTTCCGCAACAAAAGCCAGCAACTTGCCCTCATTGGCCAGATAGAGCGGATCAAACCCTAAAAGCTCACAGGCTGCAGCCACTTCATTTTTCAGTGGAATGTGCGCTTCATAAATTCTTATTCCCATATTTGATTTTTCGGCAATTTCATTTAAAGCCGTGCCCACTCCGCCCCGGGTGGGATCCCGCAAAACATGAATGGCTTTGCTGACTGCGAACATCTGTTTTACCATATGGTTCAGCGGTGCCGTATCACTGGTAATGCTGGTTGCAAACGAAAGGCCCTCGCGCTGGGTTAGTATGGCAATGCCGTGGTCGGCAATGGTGCCGCTTAAAATAATCCGATCACCGGGCCGGGCCTTATGGCTGGCAATGTCTACATCCCGGGGTATCAAACCGAGCCCGGAGGTATTGATGAAAATTTTGTCTACTGCGCCTTTGGGCACCACCTTGGTATCCCCGGTCACCACGGTAACCCCTGCTGTTTCAGCGGCCCTGCCCATCTCGCTGACAATCGTTTCAAGATCCTTAATGGGAAAGCCTTCCTCGATAATCAGGCCGACACTCAAGTAGACCGGTTGGCCACCGCACATCGCAACATCGTTAACGGTTCCGTTGATGGCCAGGTCCCCGATACTGCCCCCGGGAAAAAATATAGGATCCACCGTATAGGAGTCGGTTGAAAAAGCGATTCGCTTGCCTCCAAGTTCAAATATGGCACCGTCATTTAACTGGGCCAAGATTGGATTGTCAAAAACAGGCAGCAGCATATCCGTGGTCAAATGGTGGGAAATCTTGCCCCCGCTGCCGTGATCCAATAGTATTTTGTCGGTTTTCATGTCGTTTGTCCGTTTCCGGTCATCCCCCTCCGCCGTTCGGGCTCCGGAGGCAGGCAACGTTCAGGGCATAGCCCAATGGTATAAGATTTGGGGTGTCAGGTGTCAAATTCGGTGGACCAGAATTCCTGACACCTGAAACCTGGAATCAGTCATCTGTAATCTGTCTTCAGTCCCTGTCTTCTGTTTTCTGTCACCTGTCCTCTGCCAAATGATATTTATAATACGCCGCGCAGGTCCCCTCGGTCGACACCATGCAGGGCCCCACCGGGTCCATCGGGGTGCAAACTGTCTTGTAAAGAGGACATTCCGGCGGGGTTTTGGTACCTGTTAAAATTTCACCGCAGGCACAGCCATTGGGATCCATGGATCCACTAACCTCAATATTAAATATCTTGCCCGCATCATGGCGCTCATATTTTTGACGGATTTTCAGACCGCTTTGTGGAATCACACCAATGGCACGCCAGCAGGCATCTGCCGGCTCGAAAACATCGTCCAACATTTGTTGGGCTTTGGTATTGCCTTCGAATGTTACCGCGCGCGAATAAGCATTTTCCAATGCGGGTGCCCGGTTTTCGATCTGCTCGACCAGCATGCTGATGGCCTGCAGGATATCGGTCGGTTCAAATCCGGCGATGACAGATGGAATTTTATGATGGTTGCAAAACGGTAAATAGGCCTTTTCACCAATAATCACCGAAACGTGTCCGGGTAAAATAAAGCCGTCGATCATTACATTTTCAGCGGCCATCAGTGCCTCCAGCGCCGGCGGCACCAGCTTGTGTGCGGATATGACGGAGAAATTAGCCACCTTCATCTGGTCGGCGGAAAAGATCGCGGCTGCTATGGTGGGGGCTGTAGTTTCAAAGCCAATCCCGAGAAATACCACTTTCCTGTCCGGATTCTTTTTGGCGATTTCAATGGCATCAAAGGTCGAATAAACCACCCGGATATCTTTGCCCTCGGCCCTTTGCTTTTGCAGGGAAGAGGTGGTGCCGGGGACCCGCATCAAATCGCCGAAGGTTGTGATAATAACCCCTTCAACCCGGGACAATTCAATAAAGGCATCGATTTCTTTTTGATCGGTTACACAAACGGGACAGCCCGGCCCCGACAGCAATGAGATGGTGGGCGGCAAAACCGAACGGATACCGCTGCGAAAAATCGAAACGGTGTGGGTCCCGCAGACTTCCATCAGGCGGATGTTGCGAGAGCTCGTTCGCTTGATTTTTTCTACCAGGGCTTTAGAGAGTGTTGAGTCCCGGTATTCTTCAATATGTTTTAAGGCCATCGCACTATTCCTTTATAGGATGAACGTCGAACATCGAACGCCCAACATCGAACATCGAAACTTGCTGTTCTGTTTCCTCATCTTTTCCATTCAAGGTTGATATCGCCGCAAAAAAGGCACAAAAACCACAAAAATAAAATTTCAGGGTTAATAAATTCAA
>Ga0316198_10002995_pt1 | contig 10252 bp, 7 predicted proteins | sample OudBieAanoxic_MG_FD_204935 | JGI IMG/M metagenome (GOLD analysis project Ga0316198, IMG submission 204935) | Coastal sediment microbial communities from Oude Bieten Haven, Netherlands - site A anoxic | ecosystem: Environmental > Aquatic > Marine > Coastal > Sediment | place: Netherlands...
ATTCAGTTAAAAACTCTGAAGACAAATACATTGAGTTTTATCGGGCGCTATGTCTGCTTTCTATTGACAAAACAGAAGAAGCCATTCAAACCCTGTTGCCTTTGACCAATTCTTCTCCCGGGACCTTGCAGAACATCGATTGCCGGCAGAAAGCCACATGGTATATAGGTCTGGCGTATCTCAGACAAGGAGATGAGCAGGAAGCCAGGTACTACATGGATATTCTGAGAAATCAGAATGAAGAGCTTCGCTTCAAAAAAAATGAAGCAGAAGAGGTTTATGAGCTGCTGAAGTAGTATTAGGCTGCACTCTTTTTTCGAGATATCATCCACACGCCCAGAAGCAGAACAAGTAATCCTGATGCGCTCAGAAGCAGGGTCAGGTTTGAACCCTTGAAATCCAAAGCTTCGGTATTTCCATTGATAACAAATCCGGCCCAATAATACGGGTGTCTCAGAGCCAGATCGTCTGTTGAGGCCAAATAGTCCAGTTTCGCTTTTTGAAGTGCAACACTTTTAGAATTGCCTTCATTCAGGTACTTGTAGAACAGGAGCATTATTTGCTTGGTAGAGCGATCCGGAGCTTTCCAAAGGCTCATGACCACCGAAGGAACTCCACTAAAATGAAATGCCCTGGCCATGCTCATCACCCCTTCCCCTTTCTCTAATTTCCCAAAGCCGGTATTGCAGGCACTTAGCACCGCCATTTTGGCCCTTGTGTCTGACAGGTAGATGTCTGAAGAAGTCAGATCCCCATCAGCAAAGATCAATTTATTGTAAAGTGGGTTATTATTGTCGATCTCGGCATGTGTTGAGAGGTGAAGCACTTTATAACTTCGATTGTTGTTCAGATAACTCTCACGGGTCGCTGATTCACCCAGGAACCTGTCTCCCTCTATTTCATCGGCTATGGAACGAACCTCTTCCTGATTTGAGAACAACCGAAGATCATCGTCATAAGAAGGTGCAAACCCCACCCAGTCCTTCTCGCTGTCATATTTAAAAAAATCATTGTGCAACTCTAAAAAAATTCTCGCCCCGGCCGAATAGCTGATCGCATATTTGTCAATCAAATGATTTTCCAAACTGTCAGTCAGAATTTCGAAAGGAATATAGTTTAAAATATTGTCAGGAACCAGGATGCATTCCTCTCTATCCGCATCGATTCTGCCTTCGACAAGGAGTTTGTACAATTCTTTGGATACCTCAACAATATCACCCCTCTGGGTAAGGAGTTCTTTAAACTCTATGGTTCTCTCTGAAACTTCCTGAGCCTTATCAGACCTGTAAAACGCTACGGTATCCTTTGAAACTCGGAAGGAATATAAATCTTCTTGCCCTAGAAAAAACGCCAGCAACTGACTGTTTTCTGTCAATTTCTCCTGAATGTCGGCCAGGTCTATGTCAGTATCAATTGTCTTTAATCTGTTATACCGTGGGTAGTGCAAGGTCATTACATCATAAAGACTGTCTAATGACACCGTGAGCTGGATTCGTCGTGCCATGAGCTCATTCAAAAACTCCTTGTCAGGGTTCTCAGCAGATTTCTCATAGTAAAGATCCATTTTAACCTTTTCCAACTTTGTCCTTAGCCCCTTTTCAAATTGAAGCTCCGTTTCATCCATTTCAGAAATCATCCTGTTTTGAATATCTCTTAGACCACTCAGCAAAGTGCTGCTCCTGTTTATTTCAGAAAGGTCAAAAGCCTTTTCAAGAAACCTGAGATCATGGTTTTTCTCATGGAGTTTCCAGCACAGTTTCATTCCGGATTCGAAAACTTTGCGATACTCATTGGCCAAATTGATTTTAGAGCGGTCAGTCGAGAAATTGCGTTGAATGTGGTAAATCAACTGTATCTGTTGATCCAAAAGATCAAAGGCCTTTTCAAGGTTGACATACTCCCCATTTTCCTCAAACCGGTCCTCGTACCAGTTGCTCAGTAACAGAATAGTCTCCAGGGCATGATACGGTGCAATTACCTGTTGGATGCTGTCTTTGGAGTAGTTGGAAGAAGACAGACTCTTTTCGATGCTCTCCATGAAAGCTTGCTTCTCCTTTCTGATACGCGCCAGATTAGCCATTCGCGAGTAAATCTCTGCTACGACTTCATTTTTATCTCCAAAGATCTCCCTTTGTTCGTCCAACGAGCTCCGCAGAAGCTTTTCCGCCTGTTCCAGGTTTTTCCCTTCTTCAATGTAAAGCCCTGCTAAATAGGTCTTGGCATATGCCTGGTATTGCTTATTGCCAATCCGTTTTCCAATTTCAATCGCTTTTAAATACAGTTCCTCAGCCTTGTTCATCTGCCCATCGAGTCGGTATACATTGGCAAGGTCATAATAGGTTTCACAGGTCCAACGATGGTTCTCTCCATAACTCCTCTTTCTTATGCTTAAACTTTTCTTCAGCAGTTCAATACTCTCCTGGTATCGTTCCTTGTACTCAAGGATATTGGCATAAGAGGTATAAATGAAAGTAATATTCGGATTGTCCGGTCCATAGCTGTCAAGGCCTTCCTGCAAAGATTTCTCCGCGTAGAATTCAGCTCTTTCCGTATCTCCGGAATAGAAATGAATATGGGTGATTCCTACGTAGACATCCGATAGAAAAGTTTTTTCAGCTTCGCTGTTCAACAGATTTACTTCAGCAGCATAATAGTATTCCAAGGCCTTTTCCGGCATACCCAAATCCTCATATACAATACCCAAATTATACTCAGAAACAGCCAGAGAATACGGATCCCTGGAAATCTTTCTTTTGATCTCCAGTGATCTTTCATAATAGTAGGTAGTGCTGTCGTAATCAGATCGAAAATAATGGTTGATTCCTATGGTATTCAAATTATCCGCCATGTTCGCGCTGTCAGGCTTCGACATTCCAAAACGCAAGGATTTTCGAGCGAGGTCAAAAGACCTGTCGTAGTCTCCCTGATTCATAACAACCTTGGCTAAAGTTTGCCATGTGATTGCCTTGTAAGCCAATTCAGAATCCTGTTTCTCAAGCACCTCAAGCAAATCTTCAAGGAGCTCCCCAGCTTCATCAAATTTCCCTTCACGATTCAGCTGAAGGGCTTCGCGATTGATTTCCTTAACTGTCTCCACGTCTATCTCTTGGGCAGAAATCAGCCATGAAAAAAATAAAAAACTGATATGTAAGGCGTGTCGGATCAAGCTGAACAATCAGTCAATTTGTTTTGACTTCATCTTTCTGGCTACCTCTTCAAGTTCCCGGTACCATTTCTCTCCAAATTTTCGGCTAAGTGCTTCTTTTACAAATTTAAAAATAGGGACTTTGAGTTCCTTGCCAAGGGTACATGCGTCATCGCATATTTCCCATTTGTGATAGTTGACAGCAGCAAATTCACTGTATTGCCTGATACGGACCGGGTACAAATGGCAAGAAATGGGTTTCTTGAATTCAACTGCTCCGTCGTTGAAAGCTTGTTCGATTCCGCAAAGAGCGCGATTTCGTTCGTCGTACACAAGATAGGCGCATTCATTGCCATGGATCAAAGGGGTCTCGTACTCCCCGAGTTCATTCGTCGTAAAGAGCCCCTGCTCTTTAATGGCTTGCAAGCCTCTTTCCTCGAGATACGGCCTTATTTTTTCAAAGTTGTCGCGCAGCTCAACAAGTTCCTGCTCTTCCAGCGGCGCGCCTGCCTCCCCTGCAACGCAACATGCCCCTTTGCAGGCATTTAAATTGCAGACAAATTCTTTCTCAAGTACGTCCTCCGACACTATGGCTTTTCCCAGTTGAAACATAACCCATTAAATCACTTCATCGTTGCTAATCAGGCAAAAATACATTCTTTTCTATGACTTTTATATCCAAATTTCAACATTCCGATAGAGATACTTCAAAACACTAGTATAATGGGGCAAATTGATTACATTTGCGCCCAAATTTTTTTCAAATGGAACTGGATTTCAAAGAAATAGCAACTGCAGGTATGGTTCTTTTCGCGGTAATTGACATTATTGGCAGCATTCCGATCATCATAGATCTGAGGCAGAAAGTTGGGCACATTCAATCGGAGAAAGCTTCCGTGGTGGCCATGCTTCTCATGATTCTTTTTCTTTTCGTGGGGGCACAGATTCTAAATCTCGTAGGTATTGACGTGTATTCATTCGCGGTTGCGGGCTCTTTTGTCCTGCTCTTCCTGGCTCTGGAAATGATCCTTGGGGTTAATCTGTACAGGGAGGAAACCCCGAGTACGGCTAGTGTGGTTCCTCTGGCTTTTCCCCTGATCGCAGGAGCCGGAACCATGACTACAATTCTATCGTTAAAAGCAGAGTTTCACAACATAAACATCATTATAGCCATTGTTTTGAATACCATCTTTGTCTACATCGTTCTCAAGTCTTCGACCAAAATCGAAAAGAAGCTTGGCGCGGGCGGAATCGGTGTGATCCGGAAAATATTCGGTGTTGTTCTTCTGGCAATCGCGGTTAAGCTCTTCGCCTCAAACATACAAGGTCTTTTCACCTAGTTTTCGTATTTTTATACCATGGATTTTGACGTATTGATCATAGGTGGAGGAGCCGCAGGAATGTCATGTGCTCTCGTCCTGGGTTCAGCCCAAAACAAAGCTTTCGCGGCTGACAAGAAAATTGGAATCATCATGCACCAGAGGAGCTCGGCTCTCGATGGGGCCTTGTTCAACAACGTGTTGGGGCTGGAACCCGGAACGACTGGAAAAGAGCTTCTCGACAGTGGCAAAAGTCAACTTGCCTCCTGTTATCCCCACGTCGTGCAAATTGAAAAAGAAAAGGTCAGTGCCGCTTTGAAAACCGAAAAGGGGTACAAGGTTCAGACCAATAAGAATAGTTACAACACAAAAATCGTGGTGGTCGCGGTAGGACCTTCAAATTTGTTCAACATAGAGGGATTGATGGATTACGTCGAGCCGCATCCCAACCTGCCGGCGGCAAAACAGCGCATTCAGCTCAGGAATGAAAACCATCGGGTAGATGAGAATCTATATGTAGCAGGTGTTCTTGCCGGATGGAGAAGTCAATTTGCGATGGCTGCAGGAAGCGGTGCCCATGTGGCGACCGACATTCTCACCTTGTGGAACGATGGCAATACTGCCATGGTTCACGATTCTGTCAAGGCTCCAGGGGATACCCCTCCTTTTCGAGCTCGATGACCCGCTCAAGCATCTTATCCTTGTCGTTGATTATCTTGAAATAGGCATTCACATCGAAAACTTGTTGGGCAAACAGGGCCTTTAGATAGAGTTTGAGGTTATCCCTCTCGGCATCTTCCATTTCCGACCCGTCAAAGTCGATAAAACTCATGTAGCCTTCATAAATGCTTCCGTCCTTGTCGAAATCATGCTCAAAGCGATCCAGGTTCCAGCCGTCGAATTCATCCAAATGATTGTCAAAATAATCAAAGACGAACTCATTGAGTTTGCGGTAGTGAATATTGTCGAAAAACATAGTCGTGTCAATGGCTACAAAGACGTCGGGTATGATTCCTCCACCACCATAGACGACCTTCCCTTTGGGGGTTATGTATTTCAAAGTGTCATTCACCTTGATGCTATCTGCACTTGTCAGCTCCCCGTCGTCAAAACGTCGCTCGAAATCATTGAAGTACTCGCTGTCTATCTTGTTCTCGTAGGGTTTCTGTATGGATCTTCCGGTAGGGGTGTAATAACGTGATACCGTGAGTCGAACGGCTGAGCCATCTCCCAGCTGCATTTCCTGCTGTACCAGACCTTTTCCGAAAGAACGCCGACCTACGATCGTTCCCTTGTCATTGTCTTGCAATGCCCCTGCAACAATCTCACTGGCCGAAGCCGATGCCCCATTCATCAGAACAAACACATGCCCCTCTTCAAAATCACCTTTGCCGGTTGCAAAGATCTCATCGATGCGTTCCTTTTTGTTCTTCGTGAAAACAATTAGCTTTCCATCCTCAAGGAACTCGTCAATGATCTGCGTAGCCACCTGCATATAGCCCCCGGGATTATGTCTCAGGTCCAGAACGAGCTTTTTCATACCCCGGTCGATAAGATCATCCAGAGATTCTTTGAATTCATCATAAGTCGTGGCGGCAAACTTATTGACCTTGATGTAACCCAGATCCTCTGTCAGCATGTAGTGTGCGTCAACGCTATTGATCGGAACCTCACCCCGCTCTATGGTAAAAGGAATGGTCCGATCCTCCGATTTCCTGTACACAGTGAGGTCGACTGATGTATCAGGTTTTCCTTTCAAGGCCTTCATGACATAATTGCTCGTGATATCCTGTCCAAACAAGGTGTCATTGTCTGCCAGCAGGATACGATCGCCTGCCTTTATCCCTGCTTTTTTGCTCGGTCCATCTTCGAGTACCTTGATCACGGTAAGCGAATCGCGATACATCCGGAACTGAATTCCGATACCAACGAACTTTCCATTCATCGATTCCGAGACCTGTTCCAGCTCCCGGGCAGAAATATACACTGAATGAGGGTCCAGTTTATCGAGCATATTTTTTATGGTACCGTCGAGCAGGCTGTCGGTATCCACTTCATCTACGTACTCGTACTGGATATAATCAATCAATCGCTTTATCTTTCTCTCCTGGGGAGTCCCTCCAAAAAAGGTTATGGTCTTCTTCTGATAGTTCAGAGAAGTGCCCAGAAAAATCCCCAGCGCTATCGAAGCGGCGATAATCAGGGGGAGAAATATTTTTGTCTTTCTATTCATTGTCGAACGGTAAATAAACAACATCGACATGCGCCTTTTCCAGGAATTCGATGCCGGAATTGTCTTTGTAGGTCTGGGAATACACCATGCGGGTGATGCCTGACTGGTGGATCAACTTACTGCATTCCTTGCAAGGGGACAGTGTTATGTAAAGTGTCGCACCTTTACAACCCTGGGTTGAAGAAGCAACCTTCAAAATCGCATTGGCCTCGGCGTGCAGCACGTGCCATTTGGTCATTCCCTCCTCGTCTTCACAGCAATTGTCAAAACCAGTCGGGGTACCGTTGTAGCCATCCGAAATAATCATCTTGTCTTTGACGATAAGCGCTCCAACCTGCTTTCTTTTACAATGGGACAGCTTTGACCATTCCTTTGCCATTTTGAGATAAGCCAGGTCATATCTCCTTTGTTTCTCTTCTGTCATAACACGCCTTTGCTGATAATACAAGCGGTTCAGCGAAAATAGCAAACTTTGAAATGAAAGGTGTTAAATAATTCCAAAATTTGCAAGGCTCAAAGGCGGAGCTTGCTGAATATGTCCCATAGGACTACGCCACAGCTCACAGAAATATTCAGGGAGTGCTTCGTGCCGTACTGTGGGATTTCCAGGCAGTCATCTGAAAGATCGATCACCCCTTGTTGCACACCCTTTACCTCATTGCCAAAGACCACCGCGTATTTGCGACCTTTTTCAGGTTGGAATTTATCCAAAGAAATACTCCGGTCAGCTTGTTCCACGGCGAGTATTGTGCGCCCTTCTGATTTGAGGTCCCGGATCAACTCATCAACACTCTCAGAATAGATCCAGTCCACTGATTCGGTTGCTCCCAGGGCCGTCTTGTGAATCTCCTTGTGAGGAGGACTAGCTGTTATCCCGCAAAGGTAAATTCGCTCGACCAGGAAGGCGTCGGCCGTTCTGAATACCGATCCGATGTTGTTCAGGCTACGAATATTGTCGAGTACGACGACAACGGGCAGCTTTTCAGCATTTTTGAACTCCTCCACGCTCAGACGATCCAGCTCGCTGTTCTTCAGTTTTCGCATGCGCCAAAGGTAAGCAAGAAATCTCTTAGATATCCAACCTGTTGACCCGTGATAATTTCTCTATTAGGTCGAAAATCCTATCTTTGTCTTTGTACCCTGCAGCCCAATTAAAAAGGGCTCTTCATAATTCATAAATTTCGATTTATTGGCCACTACCAAATCAAAGAAAGTGACCCCCTTGATGAAGCAATACAACAGCATCAAGGCCAAGTATCCTGATGCCGTTCTTCTTTTTCGGGTAGGGGACTTCTATGAGACATTTGGAGAAGATGCCAAAGTCGCCGCAAGAATCCTGGGAATCGTGCTGACCAAAAGGGGGTCGGGATCCGAAAGTGAGACAGCCCTGGCCGGATTTCCCCACCATTCACTCAACACCTATCTGCCCAAGTTGGTCAAAGCAGGTTTGAGAGTCGCCATTTGCGACCAGCTGGAGGATCCCAAACTAACAAAAAAGATTGTAAAGCGGGGCGTCACGGAACTAGTAACTCCGGGGGTTTCAATGAACGATGAGGTTCTGCAGTCGAAAAAGAACAATTTCCTATGTGCCATTCATTTCGACAGGAAACGATTAGGAATCAGCTTTCTGGACGTTTCCACGGGTGAATTTTTGTGCAGCGAAGGAGATGCAGATCAAATAGATAAGCTGCTGCAAAGCTTTGGTCCCAGTGAGGTCCTGGTTGAGAAGAAACACAAGGAGACCTTCCTGGAACGGTTTGGAAATAGCTACTATACGTTTTATCTCGATGACTGGATCTTTCGTGAGGATGCTTCCAATGACATCCTCCATTCGCATTTCAACGTAAGTTCCATGAAAGGTTTTGGGCTTCAGGACCTTAAGGCCGGTAGGATAGCGGCGGGTGTTGCCCTGCACTATCTTGCTGAAACGGAGCACAACAAGCTGGAACACATCGCATCGATCCACCGCCTGATGGAGGAAGAATACGTATGGATGGACCGTTTCACCATGCAAAACCTGGAGCTTCAGCATCCCAGCGCTCCCGGCGGAGTTTCATTGCTCGACATCATAGACAAGACCGTTTCGCCGATGGGGAACCGCATGATGAAAAGATGGCTGGTCTTGCCCCTGAAGAACTCGGAACGCATTCGAAGCAGGCATGAGATCGTCAAGTTTTTAATTCAGAACGAGGATCTCAGGGAGTTTCTGAAAGAACAGATGGATGCCATGAGCGATTTCGAACGCCTTATCTCCAAAGTGGCCACGGCTCGGATAGGACCCCGTGAAGTGGTTTTGCTCAAGGATTCGCTCGCGCGCATTCCAGGCATTAGGAAGCAGGCTCAACTTTCTGAGCACAACGCTTTTCGCGAACGGGTCGGACAGCTGGACAACTGCGAGGAACTGGTAAAACAGGTTTTCCTGACACTTCAGCAAGAGGCCCCGGTTAACATCGCAAAGGGAAACGCGATTCGTTCGGGAGTTTCCGACGAGCTCGATGAGCTCAGGCAAATTTCATCTTCAGGTAAACAATATCTCGACGAGCTCGTCCAAAGGGAGATTGAACGGACGGGAATCAGTAGTCTCAAAATCGCGTTTAACAACGTATTTGGCTATTATATCGAAGTCAGAAACACACATAAGGACAAGGTTCCTGAGGAGTGGATACGAAAGCAGACCCTGGTTTCTGCCGAGCGTTATATTACCGAAGAGCTCAAGGAATACGAGTCAAAGATTTTGGGGGCCCAGGAAAAGATAGCTGTCTTGGAGCAGCAGATCTACAACGAGCTTGTGTCTTTCATGTTCCCCTTTATCGGAAGAATACAGAAAAATGCAGCTGTTATTGCTCAGATAGACTGTCTCAGCTCTTTTGCTGCCCTTGCCTTGCAAAACAACTACGTTCGTCCCGTCATTGACGAATCGACTGAAATTGAAATCAGCCTGGGGCGCCATCCGGTGATAGAGAAGCAGCTCCCTCCGGGCGAGGATTACATCGCAAACGACCTGATCCTCAACCAGAACATGCAACAGATCATCATGATCACCGGGCCCAACATGAGCGGTAAATCGGCCATTCTGAGACAAACTGCGCTGATTGTCCTTCTGGCCCAGATCGGCTCGTATGTACCGGCACAAAATGCCCGTATAGGCATCGTAGATCGAATCTTCACGCGTGTGGGTGCCAGTGACAACATTTCTATGGGTGAATCCACTTTCATGGTAGAGATGAACGAAACCTCCAATATTCTCAACAACCTTTCCGAGCGCAGCCTGATCCTGCTCGATGAAATCGGAAGAGGCACCAGCACCTACGATGGAATATCGATTGCCTGGGCCATAGCCGAATACCTGCACGAGCATCCCACGCGGGCCAAGACGCTTTTTGCTACACACTATCACGAACTCAACGACATGAGCGAGTCCTTTGAGCGCATCAAGAATTTCAATGTCTCGGTCAGGGAGCTGAAAGACAAGGTGATTTTTCTGCGCAAGCTGGTTCCCGGCGGAAGCAAACACAGTTTCGGGATTCATGTTGCCAAATTGGCGGGAATGCCCGG
>Ga0316198_10002997_pt1 | contig 10251 bp, 10 predicted proteins | sample OudBieAanoxic_MG_FD_204935 | JGI IMG/M metagenome (GOLD analysis project Ga0316198, IMG submission 204935) | Coastal sediment microbial communities from Oude Bieten Haven, Netherlands - site A anoxic | ecosystem: Environmental > Aquatic > Marine > Coastal > Sediment | place: Netherlands...
CGCTGGCGGCAGGTGCGATCGATTCGTGCCGCTCAACCTCGAGCCGGGCCTTCATCGTTGGCTCTCCGCCTATCTCGCCACCTGGAGACTCGAGCCCGCCCAGAAGGACGGGGTTCCACACGAGGCCTGGGCGGTGTGGTCGGCACGGGCGCAGCTCAAGCTTTCGGGCATCGACTCCAACAGCGTGACCGTCCTTCGCGACCTCAGCTTCGAGCCGCCGGGCACAGAGCCCTAAGGGGACTTGAGGGGCTTGAGAAGGAGCCTACGACCGTCGGAGGATCTTGCGCTGGTTGCCCATCCGGACCGTCACCCGTTCGGAATCGAGCCACTCCAGCACCGGGATCGCCAGCTTTCGAGTGAGCCCGAAACGCTCCTTGAACTCACCGACGGAAAAGCTCTCATGCTCGAGGTTCCGAACCTTGCGCGCCACCTCGTCGAGCACCGAACGATGGATGAGGAATTTCCCCTCGAGTCGCACCAGACGACCACGCTGGACCAGAAAGGCGCAGATCCCCTCCACCGTTGCCGGTCGTGACTCGAGCGCGGTTGCAGCCTCGTGCGGCCCCGGTGCGTCAAATCCGGCCTCTCGATACAAGGCCTCCACCCGCCGGGCGAGCTCCTCGCCCAGGGCCGACATGTGGCCCTCGCTCCCCGGCGGCACGACACGCCCCTCAGACAGCTCGAGCACCCCTCGTTGGCGCAGCTCCTCGAGATAGACGCTCGTAAGATCCCGGGCCCTCGTCGGGAGTAGAGCCGCCGAGAAGTCGCGAGTGGGAACCCCAGCCGACACTTCGACGTCCTTGAACCTCCGCTTGAGTTCCTCGGCGGCGGCTTCGGTCAAGCGGTCGACACGAGCCGAGGCGACGAAGGTGGCGGGGCTCGTCGAGAGCGCCAACACCGTTCCGCCCTCGAGCAATCGTCCGATGGCGCCCTCCACGGCGGTATCCAGGACACCCAACCGGACGGCCAGACGGTGAGCCGTCACCCCTTCGAGGCCGGCCTGGTCGATCCACCAACCCAAGAGATCGGGCCACGCGCCTCGACGGGAGGACGGCAGTGCCTCGAGCCCGGCGCTGTCGCGCCGCCGCCATCGTCTGAGCTGAGTGTCGAGGACGACCCCACCGGCGAAGGTGTTGACCGGGGCCGGTCGTCGGAGCACCACCCGATCACCCGGGAAGAGTTGCATGGGCTCGCTTAGTTTGAGCTGGGCCGCGGCGGTCTCCCCCGGCGACAGCACCGATCGCGAAAGCCGGTCAATCCGCGCGGGCACCCGATCGGCAAAAGCGTGCAGCTCGAGCTCATCCCCCTCTCCCAACGGATGTGGTGCCGAAGCGAGAAGTTCGAGCCTCAGGGTGACGATTCGAGTCGGTTGCCAATCACCGACGCTCATCACCTGGTGACCGCGCTCGATCTCATCGCGGCCGAGACCGACCAGATTCATCGCCACCCGCTCACCGGCCTCCACCGTCCTGCGCTCCTGGCCGTGAACGTGGAGCCGTCGTACCCGAGAGCTGATCCCGTTCGGCATGATCAGGACTTCGGAGCCGACCTCGAGCCGCCCCCACAACGAGGTCCCCGTCACCACGGTTCCGGCGCCGGTGAGGGAGAAGACCCGGTCCACCGCCTCACGAAAGGGACGGTCATCCATCTGCCGAGGACGAGCCGATCGCGCTTGCTTGATGAGGACATCGCGAAGCTCGTCCAAACCTTCGCCCGAGACGGCGGACACGGGCACCACCGGGGCGTCGGCAAACGGGGTCGTCTCGAGATACTCTTTGATCTCTTCGGCTGCGAGCTCGGCGAGATCATCGTCAACCGTGTCGATCTTGGTCAGGGCCACCGCACCGCCCGGCACCCCCATGAGCCGAATCACTTCCAGATGCTCGCGAGTCTGGGGCATGATCCCCTCATCCGCAGCGACCACGAGGAGGGCGAGGTCGATCCCGGAGGCGCCCGCAATCATGGTGTGGACAAGGCGCTCGTGGCCCGGAACATCAACAAAATGAAGCTGCATATCATCGGACGCCACCTGGGCGAAACCGAGGTCGATGGTGATGCCGCGATCCTGCTCCTCCGGCAGACGATCGCAGTCGGTTCCGGTCAGGGCTTTGACGAGGGTGGTCTTGCCGTGATCAATGTGGCCGGCGGTTCCAAAGACAACGTGCTCCATACCGCCATGGTACACAGCTTTCACCCGAAGGCGGTTTCTGATGCCGCTTCCGACTCCCGCACTTGGCCCATCGAGCTTGAACGGCTAAGCTCACGGCATGATCGAAAGCGAGCTCAAGATCCCGGTTGAAGGGCTTCAGGGAATCCGCCGTCGCCTCGGCGAAACCGACGCCGAGCAGATCAGCCATCCCGAACGGGAGGTCAATATCCTCTTCGATTCCGCCGACGGTCGATTGGCTGCGGCCGGTCAGGTGCTGAGAATTCGCCGGGTCGGTGGCCGCCACATCCTGACCTTCAAGGGACCTGCGGCTTTTGACGGTGCGGTCAAACAGCGGCGGGAGATCGAGCTCGAGATCTCATCGAGTGAACGGCTCTCCGAGTTGCTACACGCGCTCGGCTACGCACCGGGAATGCGCTACGAAAAGGACCGGGAGAGCTGGAAACTCGGCTCCGCCAGGATCGACCTCGACCACACGCCCATGGGGGACTTCGTCGAGATCGAAGGACCGGTTCACTGTCTCGCGGCCGCCGCACGTCAGCTCGGCCTCGATCCCGCCGGGTCGGTGGCGCAGTCCTACATCAGCCTCTGGCGCGCCTTCCGGCGGCAACACCCCGAGTGCGGTCGAGACATGGTCTTCGACCCGTGAAGATCGCCGCGGCGATGGTGCTGGCCGCCGGTAGGGGTGAGCGTATGCGGCCGCTCTCGTCGGTGCTGCCGAAGCCGGCGCTGCCGCTGGTCGACGAACCCGTCATCGCATCCGCTCTCCGGCTCGCCGCCACCACCGGGACCCGGAGGGTGGTGGTCAATACCTGGCATCTCGCCCGGGCCATGGAGCGCGCTCTCACCGAGGTCGAGCTCGACGCTGAGATCGTCGTCTCCCGCGAGGAGGAGCTCATGGACACCGCCGGCGGGATCGCCCTGGCACGCGATCGCGATCTGCTCGGCGATCGCGGCCCGGTGCTCATCATCAACGGCGACGGGCTTCTCAGCCTCGACCTGGGTCCGCTCTTCGAGAGGATGGCTCAGACCGACGACATGGTCAGTCTCGCCCTGATCCCACACCTGGATCCGCTCCGCTGGTCGCGAGTGATCCTCAACCCTACCCAAATGGTGGGCTGCATCAAGAAACCGGGCGCTCCCGAAACCGGCGAGGACCCCTTCCTCTATCCCGGCGTGATGCTCGTCTCTCGGCAGGCGCTGAACGGCCTCACCGCTCGCCCCGGCGCCGTTGGGGAGTGCCTCTGGGGGCCCGCTCTCGCAGAAGGCCGGCTCGGCGGGGTGGTGGTCTCCGGCCACTGGCGCGAGGTCGGAGTCCCTCGGGATTACCTCGAGGCGGTGCTCGGCAGACTCAACGGGCGTGGTGCAGTCCACCCATCGGCTCACGTCGACCCATCGGCCTCCATAGGCGCCGCGTTCATCGGTCGAAACGCACGGGTCGAGGCGCGAGCCGTGGTGGGAGAGGCCGTCGTCGCGGAGGGCGCGACGGTGGGCCGGGAAGCGCGTGTAGTGCGATCGGTTCTTCTCGGCCACGTTTCCGTCGAGACCGGTGGGAGTGTCGTCGATGGGTTTCGCGCCGCGCACCCGCGGACCTGAGTGAGTTCCCATTCTCCCTCGGGGGGCGACAATCGGCTGCCGACCCTTCGCTCTCACCCCTGCTTCCACCTGGCCCAGCCGCGCCGCCACGAGAGGCGGTTGATTCGGCCGGTCCCGCCGTAGATTCGGAGCACCATCATTCGCCCTACATGGTCGGTGAAGTAGACGGAGCTCGGAGTCGCGGTTCCTCGTGAGGAGAAGCTGATGATGTTGCCGCGTCCGGCGCGAATCGGATCCCCGAGATCTCCCTCGAGATATCCCCGTCCCGAAGGATCGGGCACCGGCTCGTCACGCAGGATTCCGGGACCGGCGCCGCCGGCAGCCATGAAGGTGATCACCCGACCCACCACAGGATCCTGACCGCTGGAAATATCGCTCCGTCGAACCCCGTCGCCATCGCCGTCCTCGGCGACATAGCACCGCCACCCACCGTCGGCCTCGTGGTCGAAGACAACGGCACAAGGCCGACAACGGACGACGGCCACCGCCCTACACCGGGTCAGGAGACCTTGAACCTGAGCCGCGGATCGCCCCATGGCGGCGGCTCGTCTCGCATCTTCGACGAGGGGAAGTCCCACCAGCAACAGCAGACCGCTCACGGCCGTGATCGTCAGAAGCTCAGGGGTGGACACTCCGAGCTGAGCCCTCCCCGTTTCTCGAACGTTCAACGACGTCCTCATACTCACCTCCACGGGATTCAGCCTGAAAAAACGCGGCCCCGAAGGGCCGCATCCCGTCCACGCTGTGGTTGGTTGTTGATCAGCCGGTCGCCGAAGCGGACCTGCCGGACGAACGCGGGAGCTTCACCTTGACGGTCAAGGTCGTCTCTCCCCCGGTGGTGACGTAGGGTTCGAGTTTGGCGAGCGAGGTCTCTCCGATCCCCTTGACCGCAACGAGCTCGTCGATGCTGCCGAAGGGACCGTGCGCCTCGCGAAACTCGATGATCCGTTCCGCCAAAGCGGGACCGACGCGGGGCAACAACTGGAGCTGCTCGGTCCCGGCGGTGTTGATGTTGACCACACCGGTCGCGGCGTCATCGGCCGCCACGGCCAGTGATGACAGGGCGATGATGAGTGCGACCACGATTGCTGCGATTCTGGTTTCCATTTCTTTCCTCCTTCTCGGGTTGGTTTTCTGGGCGATGGGCCATTCGCGGGGATTTCAGGTCGTCTGCATTCGGCACCTCCCGTTCGAGTAGTGGCTGGGTAACAGCGAATACCGTGCCAGGATCGAGAAATTTCTTAAATCATTAAAAATAAACAGGTTAACGATTTCTTCAATCAAGTGTGAATCATCCGAATCGACAAGAAATCTTTACAGCCTCGGAGAAAACACAATGATGGAACGGTGTAAAAAAATTTGTCGGTGACAAGCGATTTTCCACCCCTGGGCGGAATCGAGAGGGCGGCCCATGGTCGATCGCTGCAAGCTCGTGGTCAGAGAGGCGGGATATACTCCCGCGATGCTTGAGAGCTCCCTCGATCAGAACCCGGCCGGCCGTCCCATCGGAGCCGGAGGAACCGGGCGGCGGGCTTGATCGCCGATCGTCCTCCTCTCGGCGAGCTCGGCGAGACCGCCGACATGATCGCGTTCAAGCACTCGGTCTTCGCCCTGCCCTTCGCCCTCATGTCCTTGATCACCGCCACCGGCGCCGGTTGGCCTGCGACCCGCACCTGGATCTGGGTCATCGTCGCCATGATCGCCGCACGGACCTCGGCCATGGGTTTCAACCGGCTCGCCGACCACGCCATCGACTCGAAGAACCCGCGGACCGCCGATCGCTCACTTCCGGCGGGACGCCTCAGTCGTCGTTACGCGTGGGTCGTGACCGTTGGCGCGGCGGTGGTCTTTATCCTGGCGGCGGCGATGCTCAATCCCGTCTGTCTGGTGCTCGCCATCCCAACCCTCGCGGTTCTCCTCGGCTACTCGTACGCCAAACGCTTCACCACAGCGGCCCACCTCTGGCTCGGATTTGCCCTCGGTATCGCGCCCATCGGCGCCTGGATCGCCGTCACCGGGATTATCGACACCCCGGCGGTGGTTCTGGGCGCCGCAGTGATGTTCTGGGTGGCCGGATTCGACACGATCTACTCTCTCCAGGATGAGTCCTTTGACCGGTCACACGGGTTGCAGTCGCTTCCGGCACGATTCGGCCCTCGAGGCGCACTCGTCATCGCCAGGCTTCTGCATGTCTTCGCCCTGATCGGCTTCGCCGCCTTCGCCGTGGCCGCCGGCGGCGGATGGATCCGGATGGCCGCGGTGGCGGCAGCCGCACTTCTCATGCTGTGGCAGCACCGCCTGGTCCGAGCCGACGACCTCAGTGCGGTCGACGCCGCATTCTTTACGGCCAACGGCGCGCTTTCGGTGTTGATGTGCTTTCTCTTCATCGTTGCGAAGCTGATCGGTTGAGCCCGCGTGGGGTTGTGGTTGTAATAAGATGCACCGGGCATGAGCAACCGCAAGCTTCCGTTTCGTCACATCGCCATCGAGGGTCCCATCGGGGTCGGAAAGACCTCGCTGGTTCAGCTTCTGGCCGATCGGTTCGAAGGGGTGATGGTTCTCGAAGACATCACCAATCCGTTCCTTCCCGCCTTCTACGAGGGCCACGCCGGCGCCGCTTTCCAGGTTCAGATCTACTTTCTCCTGTCGCGGTTCCAACAACAGCGTGAAATCGCCCAGATGAATCTCTTCCAACGCCTGGTGCTGGCCGATTACAGCTTCCCCAAGGACCGGATCTTCGCCTATCTCAATCTTGACGACACCGATCTACGGATCTACGAGAAGCTCTATCCCGTTCTCGAACAAGAGACGCCCACGCCCGATCTCGTCATCTACATGCAGGCTTCGGTGCCGGTGCTGCTCGAACGGGTCAAGAAACGGGCTCGCGACTTCGAGTCGGACATCGATCCGGACTATCTCGAGAGGCTCAGCGAGGCCTACTCCTACTACTTCTTTCACTATCGGGACACCCCACTTCTGGTCATCAACACCGACGACATCGACTTCGTCAACAAGCCCGCCGATTTCGACGCACTCGTCGACCAGATCGTCCGCTGCCGCCAGGGCACACAGATCTATGTCCCGATGGGCTCGTCCGACGCCTGACGTCGACCCGCCGACTCGATTCCCCGACCACAACGGTTGACCGCCGCGGTGGGGAAATTGAGGTAAGATTCGCGGCCGGAGGCAAGATGCTGTCCCGAGAACTCTATCGTTCAGACCCTGACCGTGTGCGCCGGATGCTCGCGCTGCGCCACACGGATGCGCCGCTGGACCGGCTGCTCGAGGTCGACACCGAATGGCGCAACCTCGTGGTCCAGGTCGAGGAGCTCAAAGCCAAACGCAACATCGGCTCCAAGGAGATCGGAGCGCTCTTCCGCGACGGCAGACACGACGAAGCCGAGGCCAAGAAAGCCGCCATGGGGGCCATCGGTGAGGAAATCTCGTCCGTGGAAGAGCGGACAAAGGCCCTCGAGGACGAGCTCGCCGGTCTCGAGCTGATCTTCCCGAATATTCCCGCCGACACCGTGCCCGAAGGCAAGGATGAGTCGGCCAACCGCGAGGAACGCCGCTGGGGACAGCCACCCGAGTTCGACTTCGAGCCCCAGGCTCACTGGGATCTCGGACCCGCCCTCGGGATCATCGATTTCGAGCGCGCCGTGACCATCGCCGGCGGCCGCTTCGCGGTGCTCCGCGACCACGGCGCCGCCCTCGAACGTGGGTTGACCAGCTACATGCTCGATCTCCAGACCCGGCGGCACGGCTACACCGAGATCATGCCGCCGGCGATCGTCAACACCGCGTCCCTCGAAGGGACCGGACAGCTGCCCAAGTTCGCCGACGATCTCTTCCATCTCGAGGCGACGGATTTCTACCTCTCACCCACCGCCGAGGTCCAGCTGACCAATCTCCACCGCGGCGAAGTACTCGCCGAAGATCAACTGCCGATCAAGTACTGTGCGTTCACCCCCTGTTTCCGCGCCGAGGCCGGTTCCTACGGCAAGGACGTCCGCGGTCTGATCCGGCTCCATCAGTTCAACAAGGTCGAGCTCGTTCAGCTGACCCACCCGGATGAATCCGCAGCATCCCTCATCGAGCTCACGGGACACGCCGAGGCCGTGCTTCAGGGGCTCGAGCTGCCCTACCGCGTGGTCAGCCTGTGCACCGGCGACCTCGGATTCTCCGCCGCTCGAACCACCGATCTCGAGGTCTGGCTCCCGGGCCAGCAGACCTACCGGGAGATCTCTTCCTGCTCGAGCTTTACCGACTTCCAGGCGCGACGTGCCCGACTCCGTTATCGCCCCGACGGCGGCGGCAAGGCTCGACTGGTCCACACGGTGAACGGCTCGGGCCTCGCCATCGGCCGCACGATGGTCGCGGTCCTGGAGAACTACCAGCAGGCCGACGGATCGGTGGTTGTGCCCGACGTTCTCCGCCCCTATATGGGAGGGCTCGAGGTCATTGAAGGCTCATAGGTGTTAGCTCCATCGCAAATGCCCTTCGGCGCGATGGGAGAGGGCGCGACGACCTAATACCCAAGGCGGCGGAGCCGCAACCAAAACATCGCAGAGGGTGCGAGTGACGGCGTTGAAAAAGTGGCGGTGAGACTCCGGATATGCTGATGGTGACAAAAACCTAAGCATGGGAGGCCACCGCCGTGAATCAGCTTATCAAGTTCTTCGGAGACGCAGTCGTTGGTGTGACAAGTGGGTTCGACCGGATCGTGTTTGAGGGGATGATCCGACCGTTGATGTACGCCGAAAGCGCGATGGGTTTCTTTGACCGTCGGCGGATACTTTTTAAAGACGCAAGGAAATGGGTGCTCAAGCAGACGGAACGACTGGTTTCCGCCGTCGAAGATTGGTCGATTGAGAAATGTGGCGAGGGGATCATTTACATCCCTTCGTCGCACAGTCGCAAGGAGGAGCTCGCTCGGCGACGCCAGCAGGAGAAAGGGATCGCGGCCGGGCCGGTGGGGGTCTGGTCTTGCGTGGAGGCCGGAGGAAGCTACCGTTTGATTCCTGGCGACGGGGGGCCGAGACTCCGATACGTCCACACCCGCTGCAAACACCTCTACATTTACCTTGATCACGCCGATTACGGTTTCATGAGCATTCGGATTCAGACATGGTTTCCGTACCGGATCCAGATCGCCATGAACGGGCGTGAGTGGCTAGCGCGTCAACTCGAGCAGGCCGGCATAGGTCACGATCGGCTCGGCAACAAGATCCTGCGGATCGACGATTTCGATGCCATGCAGCCGCTTCTCGACCAACAGCTCGACACTAACTGGTGTTCTTTGCTCGACAGTTTCGTCCCGGTGGCATTCCCGACCGTCACCTCCACCCTGGGCACAGACCTCAGCTACACCTGGAACCTGTGGCAGAGCGAGTGGGCCAGCGACTTTCTTTTCAACGACCGTCGTGCTCTCGAGAGAGCCATGAACGCCATGGTCCGACATGCTTTCATCGGCGGGCACCCCGGTCGCTTGCTTGGCTATTTTGGTCACCCGGTCAAGAGCAACGGCCAACCCCGGAGCGACTTCGGCAGCTCGCTCAAGACCAACATCATCGGGCTCGACGAAGGCTACCGGATTCGTCACTGGCTTGGAAGTAACAGCGTCAAGATGTACAACCAGTGCAACGTGCTTCGCATCGAGTCCACCGTCAACCAGCCCTCGGCTTTCCGAGACTATCGTCGCAAGCAGGGAGCAAGCAAAAACGCCCCCAAGGAGCTTCTCAAGCTTCGTAAGGGTGTGGCAGACACGACCCTGCGGGCTCGAGCTTGCCAAGGAATCAACAACCGATTCGCTGACCATGTCGCGACAACTCGATCGTCGCTGCCGCTCCATTCGGTACTCTCCACGGTCACAACTCGCAAACGCAAACGTGGGCGAAGCGTCCGGGCTCTCGAACCGACCGGCAAGGACCTCGCTCTACTCAAAGCCATCTCCGATCCACGCTTCACCATCACCGGATTCTGCAACAAAGACCTCAGAATGCTCCTCGCAGACGACGATCGGTACATCGGGAAAACCGAGAAACAGTGCTCCGGCATGACGACTCGCTCCCTACGTCTGCTCCGCGACCACGGCGTCATACGCCGTCTCCCAAGGTCTCGACGGTACCAACTAACCTCCGGAGGCCGTCAATTGGTCACTGCTCTCCAAGCCGCATTAGCCGCATCAACAGAACAACTTACGGCCATCGCTGCATGATTTTGCCTCGTTTTTTCGGAGATCCCAGAATGTAAGTGGCTAAAGGCTAATAGCTAACAGCTCCTCAGCCTCGGCTGAGATGTGTCAACGCCCTTTCGAGCTCGGAGACCCCGAAGATGCAGAGTGCGTTGCCCGCGCCGGCAGTCGAGCTCCCATAGATGTAGTCGATGTTCACCCCGGCAAGGGAGAGGCTGCGCGCCACCTCAGCCAGCCCACCGGGATTGTTCGGCATCTGCACCGCGAGGCACTCTGCCGTGCTGTGGGCGACTCC
>Ga0316198_10002998_pt1 | contig 10249 bp, 5 predicted proteins | sample OudBieAanoxic_MG_FD_204935 | JGI IMG/M metagenome (GOLD analysis project Ga0316198, IMG submission 204935) | Coastal sediment microbial communities from Oude Bieten Haven, Netherlands - site A anoxic | ecosystem: Environmental > Aquatic > Marine > Coastal > Sediment | place: Netherlands...
CACAGATCAAGCGCGAGCTTACGACGTCATCCTGCGCGGCGGCACGATATATGACGGCAGTGGTAATAAACCCTATACGGGTGACGTTGCCATCCGCAGCGATAAAATTGCTGCGCTGGGTGATATTGGTGATGCCAGCGCAAAAATGGAAATCAACGCAGAAGGTCTCGCTGTAGCACCGGGTTTCGTCAACATGATGTCCTGGGCCAACGAGTCGCTGATTGAAGATGGCCGTTCACAGAGTGATATCCGCCAGGGAATCACCCTGGAGATTATGGGTGAAGGTGAGTCGATGGGCCCGCTCAACGAGCGAATGAAATCGGAAATGCTTCAGGCCCAATCGGATATCAAGTACGAAGTGGAGTGGACCACGCTTGCCGGTTACCTGGAGTTCCTGGAACAGCGTGGTATCTCACCCAACGTCGCCTCGTTTATTGGTTCCGCCAACCCGCGTAATTACATCATCGGGCAGGAGGACCGTGAACCGACGGCTGAAGAGCTCGAGCAAATGCAGGAACTGGTGCGCCAGGCCATGGAGGAAGGTGCCCTGGGTGTCGCCTCATCGTTGATCTACCCGCCCGGCAGTTTTGCCAAGACCGATGAATTGATCGCCCTATCGAAAGTCGCGGCCAAGTACGATGGCATGTACATCTCGCATATGCGTGATGAAGGCGCCAATATGCTCGAGGCAATTGAGGAATTACTCACCGTTGCCCGCGAGGCCAATATCCGCGCAGAAATTTATCATCTCAAATCATCCGGCCAGTCGAACTGGCCGCTGTTTGACAAGGCGGTTGAGATGGTTGAAAAAGCCAGGGCTGAAGGTCTGCAGATCACGGCCGATGTCTACACCTACCCGGCTGGCTCTACCGGTCTCAACGCTGCCATTCCGCCATGGGTTCAGGAGGGTGGTTTTGAAGCCTCCGTCGAGCGTATGAAAGACCCCGAAATGCGCGACAGAATCGCAAAGGAAATGCTCGAGCATTCTTCGGCATGGGAAAATATGTACCTCGGTGCCGGCACACCGGATAACATCCTGTTGGTTGGCTTTAAATCAGACGCGTTGAAACCGTTGACGGGCAAGACACTTGCAGAAGTCGCCGAGATGCGCGGCACCGACCCGCGATACACCGCCATGGACCTGATCGTGGAAGACGACAGCCGTGTCGGCACGGTCTATTTCACCCAGTCCGAGGACATCGTCCGTCGCGCGGTCGCCCTGCCCTGGGTCAGCTTCAATACAGACGCGGCATCGGTTGCTCCGGAGGGCGTTTTTCTGAAGCGTAACCCGCACCCGCGGGCCTATGGCAGCTTTACCCGTGTGCTTGGAAAATATGTCCGCGATGAGAAACTGTTATCGATGGAAGCGGCGATTCATAAACTGGCAACACTGCCAAGCAGAAACTTGAAAATTGATCGGCGAGGAGAGTTAAAAACCGGCTTCTATGCCGATATCGTGGTGTTTGACCCGGTAACCATCCAGGACCACGCTACCTTTGTCGACCCGCACCAGTACTCAACCGGTATGCAGCACGTATTCGTCAACGGTACACAGGTCTTGAAGGACGGTGAGCACACCGGTGCCAAGCCGGGCCGCGTGGTACGTGGGCCGGGCTGGAACGGTAAGTAAATTCAGGCATAAAGTTTCGACCGGGTAAAGGAGAGACTGGTATGGACATGTCAGTTTCTTCGATAGTCCCGGTACCGTTCCATGATACTAAGCACGAACTGACGGGTAAGTCTCCTTCGGTTTTTGTTTCCCAAGTTCGAATGGTTTGCCTGGCCATGGCGGCAACGGTTGCCATATTGTGTACGCCGGTTTGCGGCGCCTCTGATGCCGGGCTGCAAAACGACATCGAGACAGTGCTCACCGAGGAGGGGCTGACAGGAATTGCCTGGACATTGCTCGAGGAAAACGGCGATGTGACCCTCGGCACCGCCGGGTTGCGGGACAATCCCGCTCAAGTCAGCTTCACCCTCGATACGAGGCTTCATGTTGGCTCATTAACAAAAGCCCTGCTGGCGACCGGCGTGCTCAGGCTCGCGACCCAGGGATTGGTTGACCTCGATGCACCGGTTTCCAACTACCTTCCGCAACTGCCCTTCAACAACCCGTGGGCAGAGACCTCCGAGGTAACGGTCCGGCAACTTCTCGATCACACTTCGGGGCTGAATGATGCGCATATGTGGCAGATGTTCAGTGAACGGCCGGAGCCGGATACACCGCTGGTAGAAGCCTTCCCCGACCCGGAAACACAGTTGCGAATCCGGTCACGCCCCGGATCAAGGTTTTCATACTCAAACACGGGTTATGCATTGCTTGGGATGATCATCGAATCGGTTAGCGGAGATCGTTATGAGCCCTACCTCGACCAGCATGTTCTTGCTCCACTGGGTATGCGGGACAGTACGTTCGCATTTACCACGCAGGAAGGCAAAGACGCCGACCCGATGCTTGCCTGGGGACATGTTGATGACGGCTCGCGGTACGTGGCAAGCCCGATATTTCTGAGACCGGCCGGGCAGTTCACCACGACAGCGGCCGACCTGGCACGGTTCGCAACGTTCCTGATGGGTGATGGTGCGGTTTCTGGTCAGCAATTTATCAGCAAGTCACTGATGCGGTCACGCGGACAACCTCTCGGAACCGAGGCAAGCAATGGCGGCCTCGAAGCAGGTTACTCCCTCGGGTTAGGACGTCGCGACCGGCATGGTGTGGTCGGGTACTGTCACGGTGGCAATATTGTCGGTTTCGTCGCCATGCTGTGTGTGTTTCCGGACGAAGACAAGGCATTTGCCTACAGTGTAAATACCGATAGTGAGACGGCTGACTATGGCCGGCTCAATGAATTATTCGTCAACTCGCTTGGCATTGCTGAAGCAACGCCACCACCAACGGCCAGCCCGGCTTCCGACATTTCGCAATGGCACGGCCGGTATATTTTCAGCCCGAACCGTTTCCAGACTTTCGAGTACCTCGACAATGTATTTGGCTCAATCACAATAGCCCCTGACGGTGATTTTCTGACAATGACTTCGTTGCAACAGGCGCCCCGCCGGTTACGACCGACGGGTAATTACACTTTCTCGGCGGGCGACCGCTCAACCTCGTCCCATGTGTTTCTAAGGGGAGAAACGGGCGAGTACCTTCTCAGCGATGGATTCAGAACATTTGAAAAAGTTTCTACTGCCTACCTGGCGGCGCACTGGATTAGCGTGCTGTTGGGACTGGTTGGTCTGACCTGGCTGTTGTTGGCTGGTCTTATCACCCTGGTTCGCAATCGATCCAGAGTGCTTCAGCACCCGGTAACCCCGGCATGTGTCGCCATATCACTGCTTGTCGTGCCGGTACCCTTCTTTATGACCCAGTCATTCATGGCGCTTGGGGACTTTACCCTCGCCAGTGCCTTGCTGGCGTCGGTCACTGCATTGCTGCCTGTGGGAATATTTTGGACGATCAGGCGTGCCAGCACGAGCTGGAAGAGTTCGCAGTTAAGTCTCCTGAATGGTTTAGCAGCGATCTTTGCTCTGCAATGGTGTGCCGTTCTCATTGTTGCCGGTTTATTACCATTAAGACTTTGGGCCTGACCCCATCCAATACGGTAGACTTTCCCGATGACACCACTAACACAAAAATTTGTCGACAGTTGCCCCACTGAGCTGGCGGCATGTTCGCCTGGTTCACCAACGATTACCTGCCATCTAACTTCTCATTGAAAACACCGGATGAATTGCGTGATTTGTTCATATTTCTTGGGCTTGGCTTTATCGCCCTGTGCCTGGTGTTTGTGCAGATGTACCGTTACGCCGCCCGCCTGAGAGTCGAACTGCTGCTCAATCAATATGAACATTTCGAGAGCCAGACCCTGGCGATCATGTGGACCGGCGCGGCGGGCATCGGGCTTATCAGCGTGGTTCTGGCCGGTACACGATTAGAAGCGCCGGGGTCGGAGTCGTGACCCTGGCATGTTACTCTTACTCCGTTTACTCCAGACCCTGGTCGGAATAGCTATAAGGCCCTGACCAACTGTATTCCTCGCCTTCTATTGTAAGTTCATGCGGTGTTGAGTTTGATGCATCCGCATTGGACATGATGAACATACTCGTATGCCCGTCCAGGTCCTCAATGGAAACCGCCGTGTAGTTTTCATCGTCGTGAACGAGCTTCAGCTCAGCGACGTTACTGTTCGAGTTGAGGGCACTCTCCGAGACCGGGCTGTAGCTGCCGTGCGGCTCTACCACCGTCACGAAAACCGTGTTCCCGGCGCCATTCCTCCGAATCATTAACGCCGGATCCCGACGCAGATTGAATTCCGGGTCATTGGCGCCAAGGCGAGTCATCAAGAGTTCATCAGAGGCATCGGCAACCGATGTCAGCGTGTAAAACTTGCCATTGGCCAGCCACGAAAACTTCGCATTGTCGGAGGCGGGCCTGCCTTTTCCTTCCAGGTACAGGTGCTGATAACCATTTTTCTCTCCCAGGACACCTAACTCGTCCGGGGTGGTGTAGTCGAAGTTGACCTCAATAATCTGCCCCATGTAATAGAAAGGCAGGTCGTATTGATTCTGCTTGTCTGAGTCGACTTTCATAATATCCAGCAGGAACGGTTTATCGAATCGCTCATTCTTGATAATTGCCATGGTCCGTCTCATTTCCGTTCCGGGGTAGGCATTGGTTTCAGTTGCGCTCACTACCTGCACATCAGGGTTGCTATCATCATAGAAATAGAGATCTGAGTGGTGCTGGCTGCCGATCTCATATTTACCCTGGAAGTGTGATGTCTCATTCTGAGTCAGCGTGTTGTGTGCAATGGTCTGTTTTGCCCACGATTTATTTTCCTTCAAATAATTACCGCCGCCTTTTTGTTCGATATTGACGAACCGTACGAGTCCGTAATCCTGCAGGACCTCCTCGCCCTTTTCATAAAGGGAAAACGAGAGCTTGTCGTAGTGCCCGTGGCTCAGGCCCTGGGCGGCATACTTGTAAACAAGGGTCAGATCTTCATTGCCGTGGCGCAACACTGCCACACCACCCTGCTTGCCACCTGGCCCGTCAGAGAGGTTGATGGATTTTTTCTCGAATGGCTGTGTCTTTCCATCTCGAATAGCGAGAGCGACGGAAATGCCTGCATCATCCAGCAGTACCTGACCCTGCACCTGTGCAATATCCAGCAGCCGTGGGTCCTGCCCACCGACTTCATAGGCAATATTAACCGCCGTCACCAGTGCGCGGGACTGGTACGACATACCTTTTTGCCCATCATTTAATGGGAAGAACTCGCCATCCGCGTCCGACAGGTTTAACAGCGCATCGACTGCTTTGAGCAGCACGCCATCCTTGTACTTGAAAATCTCCAATTCGGGCTTCGCGTTATGCAGACCCTGCGCAAAAATCAGGAAGGGGTACATGGCGTAACGTTGGTAATAGGGGCCCTCGGTGTAATAGCCGTCCGGTGAAAAAGGCTCCTCGAGATTCGCCAGGAAACCGGTTTTCTGTCCTTCTACCTTGATGAAACCGCCATCGTTGTCCCTGGTTCCTGCCGCCAGGCCATCGTCCTCGATACCATACAATGCCCGCTGTACCAGCTCGTCGTCACCCATGACGAGGCCGATCATTCCAACGGCTGCGTTACCCCAGGTGCTGTGGTTATGCACCCGGTTGAAAAACTGCGGGCTATCAACGGAAATATGATCGGCAAACGGCCTGAAGAGGTTTTCTTCCAGCGTTTTCCGCTCCGCTGCGGACAACCAGTCGTAGATGGCATCATAAGCCTGGCTCACAAACACCAGCCAGTTGCTGTCATTAAGGCATTGCCAGAACAGCTTTCCCCTTGCGTAAGACCTCTCCTTCGGGTGAAGGGGAAGGTCTTTGTACATCGCCTCGTATTGAAAGAGCATGTCGCGGACGTACCTGGCGTATTTTTCGTCCTCCAGGATCTGGAACAAGGCACCGGCTTTCTGCATGACCGAGAAATTCCGCTTGTGCCGTTCGTGGGTGTAACCACCCGAATAGTCCTTCGGCACCGGGGTATCGATGCCCGATTCGATTTCGGCGTCCACTTCCGCCCTGACCTTCTTTAAAGTGGCATCGAATAGAGGAACCGTGCCGAGCTCTGCCCGGATTTGCTCAACACCGGCCCTGGTCATGATCAGCTTGGGATGATCGCCTGCTTGCGATATCCCCGGTAACACCAGGGCCAGTAGCATTAAAGCCAATGTGATTCTGTTTCTATTATTCATCTGCCACAAACTCCCGCGAAAACAGGGGTGAGAGTAAAGCAAAGCCCGGGGTCAGAGTAAAGGGTCAGAGTAATTTACTCTGACCCCCACTCTGTGCCCTTAAATGGCTAGTCACTGCTGAGCCGTTCCAGCGTATCGTTCAGATACGCTTCAAAGGCATTGATGTCAGAAATCCCTTCGGGCTCGGCCGCCCAGACGGCCGCTACCTTGTAATGAATGATTTTTGACTCGCTGAACACCACCCCAATGGTGTTACCGTCGTCTTTAACTTCGGTGTCCTTGCGTCGTTGATAAAACAGTGCAAGGCCCAAGTCGTCATCTGCGAGTGACTGCGGACCATAGGTGGCGATATATGCCCAGCCGTACTTGTCGGACTCTGGACTTTGAAGATGCTTGGTACCCGGGTGTTTTACCAGGCCTGCGGCCAGAGCGGGAGACTGTTCGTCGCTTTTCGCCAGCACGGTGAGCAGGCGGCTGTCGCGGGTCATGGAGTATCGCGTACTCAGGTCAAAGACCCCGACAGCGCTATCAAGGCCTTTATGCATGACAACGAACGCGGCTGTATCCGGGCTCGAAACGGCTACCTGTACCGACAGGCTATGTGCCGGGCCAACCATTCTCATGCGGCCATCCTCGTACACGCCAAGCCCGCCGGCGCCGAGACTTTCACCGACTTTAAGGATATCCATACCCCAGTCGGCCATGCTGTGGTAATCATCACCGCGTCCGACATTCTGCAGTACGGCTTCGGCCGTTTTCTTACCGAAAACATCAAGAACCGAGCGCTCATCCAGGTACAGGCGATAGGCCACCTTGGAGGACTCAATCCCGGGGCCTTCATAGGCGATGATGCCGTCCCCGATGGTGTGTTCATCAGGCACTGTGTATTCATTGACGCGCACATATTGCCCGTCTTTCCTGATGCCCAGGTCAACCTGCGGGACATCGAATTCTTCACCGGCATGGACGTTGGTGGTAAGTGGGATGGTCACGCTGATCAGCAGCGCCGCCAGCAAGGCTGTTACCCGGTTACAAATTTCTAGCATGTTGATTGAGTCCTTTAGTCAAAGTGCAGCAAATCACGATAAGGTTACTGCCAGGTTGATGTTTCCGCCACCGGGGATTCCGTCCTGGCTTACATACGTGTAATTTCCTAAAATGAAGGGCCTGTCGTCGAGCCCAGTATACAGGGTCTTTAATTTACCTCTGAACCTGTGTATCGGCTTGTGTACGCCACCGGTGGGAAGTATTCTCTTTGTCAGCTGCGCGGTCGTCAAGACAAGCATCAGCCAGATTGTCCGTTCCATGATCCCCATGTACGTGGCGATGTCCCTGGCCCTGCTACCGGTTACCTATGTGCCGGAGCTCAGCGAAACACTGCCACGTTTCTTTGGGTTGATTGATGAGACTATGATGAAGCAGAACAAACCACCTACCATTAACGATGTAGCTGCCCAGGCGGGTACATCCAAGCGCACTGTCTCACGCGTTCTCAACCGTTCTCCAGAGGTCAACGAGGCGACCCGGGCCAGGGTCCTTAAAGTCATTGATCAGCTCAACTATGCACCGAACCGTCAAGCGCGCGGATTGGCAGCAAGGCGCTCCTATTTGTTGGGTTTAATCTATGATGCACCGACATTGTTTGTCAGTGATATCCAGAATGGAATATTGAACATCAGTGGGGATGCCGGTTATGAGTTGGTTGTGCATTCCTGTGATGTTGGCAGTGATCAATTGATCGATAACATCATGCGATTCGTCACCCAGGCCAAGCTCGATGGCGTGATAATTCTGCCACCCATATCAGACTTCAAGGAACTTGCTGACAGCCTGGACAAGGCCGGCTGTAACTATGTGCGGGTAATCTCCGAGCTCGAGGGCGATACATCGAGACTGGTCGTGACAGAATACCAGTCGGCCATTTCTGAAATGACCCGTCACCTGGTGGACTTCGGCCATCGTGATTTTGCCTTCATTTCAGGCCCGACCAGTAATGTGTCCTCGTCAAAGCGGCAGGACGCATTTGTCCGTGCCCTTGCAGATCATGGTTTGGAGTTATTGCCGGAGATGATTGTAGAAGGCGCGTTTACCTATGATTCCGGCTTCCAGGCAGCGGAGGACCTCCTGTCTCGTGGGCGCCGCCCCACCGCGATATTTGCGGCCAACGACGAGATGGCATTCGGGGTCATGAAAGTCGCTTATCACAAGGGGCTGAAAATTCCGGATGATCTTTCACTGGTGGGTTTTGATGGAACGTCCTTTTCCACATTTGTCGTACCCTCCCTGACCACAATAGTTCGACAGACCGATAAAATGTCACGACTGGGAACACAGAAATTGTTAGCTCAGATCGAAAAAGACGCTGACGGTACCGACACGTTTGAAACCATGGTTTCCACCCGTTTTATTCCACGGGAATCAATCAGTAAGGTGCCATCCAGCTGATTAACAAGTTCTGATCATCATAAGAGAGTTGACCGTGTAGACATAAGCGCGATTTGTTTGCATCGGCCTGATGATGATGAACACGCGCAGTGTGCGCTGCCGTGACTTCAAGGTATGTGAGTACCGCCAGGCCCTGGCTTGATCAGCGCTTATTGCCACCGGTGGCGAAATAAGATATGCTTCGGTCTGATGAGATAACAACTTGACAATTGGTTAACCAATTTACCTGATCAATCCATCTCAAATTGGTTAATTAGTAATTGACCGAAATGTGAATAATTGGTTAAAATACCCCCCGTCCAATTATTTTTTGGGCGTAGTTCCACCAAAAAAATAACAGCAATGTTTCTGGAAGAAAGAAAGGTAGCTGATCAAAAGCCAACCCATAAAAAGTGGATAAATTTCATAAATAAACGGCACGCTTGCTAAGGAGTTAATCAAATGAAATGCCTTCGTAGTACCTCGCTTTTCGCACTGGCAGCGACGAGTTTAGCTTTTACCCCAACGGCCTTCGCCCAAGATCAAGTAGATGATGCTTCAGCAGGAGATAGTGAAGAGCTTACGTTAGAGGAAGTTATCGTTACTGGTAGCGCCCGGCAAGCCCTTGCATCTGCGCTTAATACGAAACGGGATTCCGATAACCTGGTTGAAGCCATTTACGCGGAAGACATCGGTAAGTTGCCTGACCAGAACCTGGCCGAAGTGCTGGAAAACATCACTGGTGTTCAGATTACCCGTCGGGCAGGCGTTGGCACCGGGGTACAGATTCGTGGTACCAATGCAAACCGGGTCGAAATCAATGGTGTATCCACCGTTGGTTCTGGTGCTGGCCGCAGCGGCATTGATTTTGAGGATGTCAATTCGGCCATTATTGCAGGTGTTGAAGTGATCAAGTCCCCTGATGCGAAAACGATCGAGGGGTCTGTTGGCGGAACGATCAATTTAAAAACGATTCGTCCGCTTATGCTTCCTGACACCCTGGGCAACATTCGCGTTCAAGCCGAAGATAGCAGTCTTAGCACTAAAAACTGGCAGCCAAGAATTTCAGGTGCTTATGGCGATAACTGGGACACTGACGCAGGTGAATTCGGTTTCGTCGTTAGCGGTAGTTACACTAAACAGTATGCAGTGTCCTTCCGCCCCCGTGCGGACCGCGACAACATCTCCAGTCCCCCTGGCTCTGATCCCGCTGAGTTTCTCGGTATTCAGTTCCTTGTCCAGGAGCAAGAGGAGGACATTTATGAAACCTGGAATGCTGCCACAACGTTTGAGTGGGCGCCTAACGAAAACCTGAAATTTTATGTCGACTACATGTATGGTGACCAAACACGAAACCAGAATAGTTACAGGCTCCAGGCATCGGGTGTGAGTGCTTTTAGAAACCAGAGTTATCCTACGGAGTTTGAACTCGTAGATTTCGGTGTAGGACCCGGCGTATTTCCGGGGGCATTGGTGGGCACAATTGAGCCAGACCTCGCCTTTGATGATGACGATCCAAACCTGCGTTTCTCATCGGATACAGGTTCTCGTGATACAGACAGTAGTTTATTTGCAATAGGTGGTG
>Ga0316198_10002999_pt1 | contig 10248 bp, 9 predicted proteins | sample OudBieAanoxic_MG_FD_204935 | JGI IMG/M metagenome (GOLD analysis project Ga0316198, IMG submission 204935) | Coastal sediment microbial communities from Oude Bieten Haven, Netherlands - site A anoxic | ecosystem: Environmental > Aquatic > Marine > Coastal > Sediment | place: Netherlands...
GATTGATTCTGGCTCCGATTCGAGTTGTGGCGGCAGCCATCCGGGTTGCCGCCTCTCACACCGTCAGGTTCGTTGTTCCACTGGCGAGCGATTCTTCAGGTGAGCGACGACGAGTATGCCGAGCACGATGGCCACGACCAGCGATGTCGCGACACTCCGGCTCGCTGGGATCAGACCCCGCACACCTGCGTACACCACGGCGACCCCGAGCAGGAACACAACCAGGATCGTGGGCACAATCACCCACCGTCTCTCCATCGGCTTCCTGTCTGCGATAATCAGCATGACTCCCCATGAAAACGCCACAGCCGACATCAGTCCCATGGGATAGACGAACTCATCGACCACCATCCTCTCCGGGATCAATGCCAGAACCGCGACCCCGAAGTCGGCGATGGCCGCCACCCAGTACGCGACCCGCAACCAGACCATGTTGCCGTTCGTCACGGTGCCTCCCGTTCCTCGGATGGAGCCTGGCGGCTGATTGAACGTCATTTCTGCATCGACTCTAACGCACCCCAATAGGAATGGCTGCCATCCACGGGTGGTGACCACCAATGCTCGCCCGCTTGTGCTAACCTCGTTGCCGGTTGTCCACCAACACATAGGAGGCTGGCATGCGGGTTCCTTTTTTCGTCCTGGGCCTCGTCGGCATCGTCGTCTCAACGTTTCCGGCGACATGCAGCGCGGAGGGCACCGATCCCGAGGCGATCATCGTACTTTTCGACAACGGACCGATGAATCATGCAAATGGGCTTGGAGTCACGTCGGCGGAGAACGCCGACGACTTCGAGCTTTCGTTCGTGGCCGATCTGACGTCGGCGACCATCGGCATCGCGGACTTTACCGGCATGAGCTTCCCGGAGAACTGGGACGGGCTGGTCAAGTGGTTCATCTACACCGACGACTCCGGGTTGCCCGGTACCCTTCTGATGTCGGGAACGGGGCGGGATACATCCTACGTCCTCGAGTCCTCCCTTCCGCCGTACGAGTTCTACTGGCTGAGCTTCAACCTGAACCGCCGGGTCTCACTCAGCGTCGGCGTGCGGTACTGGTTCGCGATCAACCTGAACCGCCAGCTGACGACCAACTCCGGAATCACGTGGGCCGCCTCGACGGACCTCAACTACTCGCCGGGCGCATACAACAACCCCTACGGCAGCGGTGTCTACGAACCGTGGATCCTCGACTTCTCCTTCACGCTGAGCTCCAATACCGAGGTCAACTATATATTCGCAGACGGGTTCGAAACCGCCAATTCCCAGTACTGGTCTTCGACCCAACTGTAGTCACGGATCCGTCACATCGCCCAGTCCATGGATCACCGACGAGATCGCACACGCGTCCATGACATCGTGCTCTGGGGAGCCACCGGTTTCACCGGCAGCCTGGTGGCCGAGTACTTGGTTCGCAGGGCGGCCGCCGAACCGGTGCGGCTCGCGTTGGGTGGACGCGACCTGGCCAAGCTCGAGGTGCTCCGCGACCGGCTGGTGGGCATCGACCCCGCGGCGGCGGAGCTCCCGCTAATCGTCGCCGACAGTCACGATCGCGCGTCCCTCGACGCCATGGTCCGCGACACCGCGGTGGTCTGCAGCACCGTCGGACCGTACGCCCTGCACGGCCGTTTACCGGTGGCCGCCTGCATCGCTGCGAGAACCGACTATTGCGACCTCACCGGCGAAGTCCAGTTCATCCGCACGATGATCGACGAGCATCACGCCGCTGCGGAGCGCGCCGGTGCGCGCATCGTCCACTGCTGCGGGTTCGACTCGATCCCCTCTGACCTCGGCACGCTGATGCTGCAGCAGGCCGCTAGCGAGCGCCACGGATCACCCCTCGATCGCATCACCTTCGTGCTCGGTGCGAGCCGCGGCAGCTTCTCCGGCGGCACGGTCGCGAGCCTGGTCAACGTGGTCGTCGAGGCCGGAGCGGATCCCGAGATCAGACGAATCCTCACCGACCCCTACGCCCTCAACCCGGAGGGCGAGCGCGACGGCCCTGACGGGCCCGATCTCGCAGGTGCTCGGTTCGACCGGGAGCTCGGACGCTGGACCGGCCCCTTTGTGATGGCGTCGATCAACACCCGCGTCGTTCGCCGGAGCAACGCGATCCTCGGGTGGCCGTACGGACGCGACTTCCGCTACGCCGAGGTCACCGGCTTCGGCGCCGGGCTCAAGGGCAGGCTCGCCGCCATCGCCATGGCCGGGAGTGTCGGTACTTTGGTCGCCGCGCTCGCGTGGTCGCCGACCAGATCACTTCTCCAGACGGTCGCTCTGCCCAATCCGGGCGAGGGGCCCGACCGCGCCGCGAGAGAGGCTGGTTTCTTCAAGATTAGCCTGCACGGCCGGACCACGTCGAGCGATGGTCAGCGCGTCGAGATGACCGCCCACGTCGCCGGGGACAACGATCCCGGCTACGGCGAGACAGCGAAGATGCTCGGTGAGTCGGCCCTCTGTCTCGCCCTCGACGGCGCCGATCTCGAGACACCCGGAGGGATCCTCACCCCGGCAGCCTGCATGGGGCAGCGGCTCGTCGATCGACTGCGGGCCGCCGGGATGCGATTTGAGGTGCCCTGAGCCGGTGCCCCCACCGACCCGGACCCGAGCCGCTTGTGTGAGCCCGGCGACCGGAATTTCGGCCGGGGCCGGCGCGCGGCTACGATGCCATGTCCAAGGCGTGTGTCCTCAACAGCTCGAGGGGAACCACCTCGAGGGCGTGGATATCGGTCGCCGCGAGCACCACCGGCGGAGCGACTCCCGCGACCGCCGCTTCACGCCACCGGTCCGCGCACAGACACCAGCGGTCGCCGGCCTTGAGTCCGGGGAACCCAAACTCCGGTCGCAGCGTCGAGAGATCGTTGCCGCGCGACAGGGTGTATGCGAGAAACTCGTCCGTCGGATCCGACGGAGTTGCGGGCCTCGAGCTGAACCTCGCCGTCGCGCGCGAGGAGTGCGCCGAACGGATGGTTGCCGGCAGCCACGGCCTGCCGTGCCAACTCGAAGCAGCGACGCATCAGGTGCTCGTCGGTTTCGCGCGAGCGCGTACTCACGAGGCAACCTCCCGGTCGACCTTCGGACGAATCACTGGCTAACCGAGCGCAGCATGGCCTCGAAGGCCGGCTCCGCAGCGGTGACGGTGTCGGCCGGGCCGGTCACCTTGAAGAACCAAGGACCACCGGGGCCCTCCACCACCGCCCCGACCAGCTTCGATCCCGGTACCGGCTCGCTGGGACCGCCACCCATCCGACTCGGCAGCAGCGTCCCTTCGACGGCGATCGTCGACACCGCGTAGCCTCCGACCTCATAGGACTCGCGGACGGGCTCGGTTCCGGCCTCGGCCTCGATCTGACCCGCCCAGCGTTGCACGTTGGCCTCGATCCCGCCGCCGGCTCCCGCGCCGAAGAAGAAGACCGTGAGCAGTGCAGCACCGCCTTCCCCGGGGATCTCGGCCTCGGCGAGTCGCATGGACGACGGCGGTTGGTATGGGCCACCACCGCCACCAGGTGGTGACTCGTGTCGACGAGCGTCGTTTCGTCGGTGTGCTTGACGACCACCTGGTCGGGATGGATTGGGTCGATCGTCGTGGGATCCCCGGTCAAGTTGTCGACCACCGAGCCGATGACATTGATTCTGCCGTCTCCGTCGAGGACTCGGACGGTGGCATGAACGGCGTTCGGTCTCAGCAAGGCGGTTCGAAGAGATCGACCCCGCCACCTATCGTGCGAGGAATCCCCGCGCGACGCCTCTGTACCGCCTGTTCGATTCGCACTTTGACGAGGTGAAGGGGCAGTGGGAGGAGCGTTTCGAGCGCCGGTACGGGTTCTGGCGCGGCTTCGTCAACGAGCAGGTGCTGCGCCTGTACTTCCTGCATCATCGCGAGCTGCTGGGCGGCCTCGCCCGGGCGGCGTGGGAGACCGTGCTCGAGTTGATGTGCACGGCGGTGGATGACGTGACGTTCAGGCCCGGGATGATCGCCTTCGTGCAGACGTCCGGGGATCTGGGCAATTGGCAGCCGCACACACACGCCATGGTTTTGCGCGGGGGATGGACGGCGGATGGTGAATGGGCGCCGGTCCCCTTCATGGACGAGCACTCGGCGGAGCTGCTGCTCCGTCACAAGGTGATGCGGCTTCTCCAGGATGAGGGTCTGCTTTCCGAGGAGCGGACCGAGCTTCAGTTGTCGTGGCACCATACAGGCTTTTCGGTCAACAACCGGGTGTACGTCGAGCCCGAGGACCAGACGGCGGTCGAGCGGCTCGCCCGCCACATCATGCGTCCGCCGATCAGTCTCGATCGGATGAGCTGGGATGGGGAGGGGGAGGTGCGGTACCGGCGCAAGGGCGGTCACGAAGACCCGGCGCTGCACCTGGACCCGGTAGAGACCTTCGACCCGTCCGAGTTCCTGGCCCGTGTGATCATGCACATCCCGGAGCCGCGGCGACACCTGGTACGCTACTACGGGTGGTACTCCAACGTGTCGCGGGGGAGGCGGCGGTTAAGAGAAGAGGCCGCCGAATCTGCATGCTCGCCCGGCGAGGGCCACTCCCCTTCGACCCGAGCGAAAAAGGACCAGGGTCCGGCCGCCCGCGCTCTCCGTCGAAGCTGGGCGAAGTTGATCAAGCGTATCTACGAGGTTGATCCGCTGGTGTGCCCCTCATGCGGCGCCGAGATGAAGGTCATCGCGTTCATCAACGAGCACAAAGTGGCCGACAAGATCCTCCGGCATCTTAAACCCACGGAAGGGATGAAGGGTCGGGGGCCTCCTCGACACGCCGGGCTCGGAGCGGCGTCGTGATCCGGGCGGTCGAGTTCTGTAACGTTGGATTCCTGGTTGACGTGTGTCCGGAATCGGGGTTGAAGGGGTTCCGGGGGCGTTTCCCCGAGAGATGTGGGATGTGATCCAAGGATGGGCGGCCGAGGAGAAAGCCGAGGTCTCAAACGGCGAATCTCGTGGAGGATTCAGGTTCGGTATGCGTGGTACGCTCGATGCTGCGGAAAATGAAATTCCTATCCCCCAGGTTGAAGGTCACGAGGGTCTTGCTGCCGGTACCAAGATCGACTCGGTAGAGACCACCACTGCCGGGGGGGTCGCGAGTGGTGACATACGCGATCCCGGCGCCGACATCGAGCACGACGTTTTCGGGATGGGAGAAGCCGCTGGCAACGGAATGAATCGTGCACTTGGTGACCGTGTCGAGATCGAGACAGGTCGGAGTCAACCCCAACCGATTGAGTTCGCCGGTGTTGTAGTCGACGAAATAGAGCTGGTTGTTGACCTCGTCGAGCGCTGCGCCGATGGCACCACTCAGGCCTTCGGCAATCGGTTTTGGATTGACCGCCCCGGCAAAACCGCCCACGCTCGCCATCGCCGAACGGTAGGCACGTAGCGCCGGCCGCCGTGTCTCACGGTACAACAGCAGAACGTCGCCAACCGCCACGATGGGATCTCGCCGCCGGCCAACAATGTCCCAATGCCCGCTCCATCGGTTCGGGCGGGAAACCGCCCGGGTCTACCCGACACCCAGTTCGGGACCGGCGAACTACTCGGGGCACACCTCGTCGGCGCCCACATCCACCGTCACGCCCAGCGGTCGTACCTCTTTGTCCGCGTCGGTGGATGGCGCTCCATCCAGGCTCCCGGCGTCGATGAGCCCGGAGGTGGCCTGCAGGTGCAGGTCGGTGGGCGACTCGAAATCGGGCGGGAGCTGGATCGCTGTGGCCTCGTAGTTGTTCACCGTTGCGCGTGTGTAGCCCGCGCCTCCGGGGAGATAGACCACCTGGGTGGTCGGGCTCGCGCCCCAATAGGTGTTGTGAGAGTGGTCATGAGGGGTGCTCGGGTCGGCCATCAGATCACACGGGAATCCGTTGCACAGGCCTCCGTTGCTCTGGCTGCAGGCATCGAGCGCGTTGTTGCGGACGACTGCCGCCGCCAGGTTTGGGCGCAGATTGATGCAGGCCCCGCCGATGTCACGAACCGAGTTGTTGACGATCTCGACCCCGGCAATGGTCGAGTCGATGAGGATGCCCATTGGGCTAGCATCGCGTACGCTCTGAGATGCATACGCTCCGCGGATCATGTTGTTGACGATCCGGGCTCCGTCGATGCTGCCCATGCCCTGGGGCTCGAACTGGATCGCCGCACAGTCGCCGATTCCGGTGATCACGGGGGGGTAGGGCCCTGCATAGGTGACGCTCCACTTGCAGTTTCCCGACACGCGATTGCCGTCCACGACGGTTTGATTGGAGGTACATCCCGACCCGCACCCGTCTGACGACGTCGTGACCCAGATGCCGTCGCGAAAAGTGTTCTCGAGGTGATTGTTGCGAACCTCACAGCTGTTGCAGTTCTTCAGAATGACCGACATCCCGAGGCTCGACCCGAGGCCGCCGCCGTCGATCCAGCCGAGCCCGGTGTCCCGTATCACCGAATCGGCGAGGATCATCCTCGACAGCTGCCGCCCGTAGGTCGGGCCCCCACCATAGAAGGCGATGCCTTCCCCCATGACCTCCACGCAAGAACCATTCAAGAAACGGATGTCCGACCCTGCGTTTGTTCGGAGGCAACCGCCGTAGTCCCGTCCTCCTCCCGCGGTCACCTCGAGACCGTCAAAAACAAGATCGTGGGCCTCCGCGTCGATGCGGATCACGTGATAGCCATAGCGAAGCCGGAAAGCACCGCCACCCGGATTCCGACGAATCACCACGTGAGCAGCCGGCTCGGTGGCGGCGATCACCGCGTTTCCGCAGTCTCCGATCTGGCAGGTCAGGTGGACCTCGTGCAGGTCTGGATCACTGCCGTCCGGTAGACGGGCGACGATCGGGTTACCACTGAGGACCGAAAAGAACCGGCCCGGAGGCAGCTGATCGTGATCGGAGGCGAGATCGCTCGCCTGCTGCTCGGCGGTGTTTGCCCACCACCCGATCCGCACGCCGGGCGTGCTTGGGGTGGGGTCGATCCACATCTGGGGCGTGTCCGCATTCGACACGTTGAACGCGGTCGTGTAGTAGGTCTCGGTGTGGCTCTGGAGCGACAGACCCGTGGCGGGTCCACACCGGGTCGGTGATTCACAGGGTTCCCAGTTCGACCCTCCCATGAGGTCCGCGTCGGAACCGTCGAGGATCACCTCCTCACCCGGATGGTTCTCGATCACGAGCGGCCGATCCGCCGGACAGTTGAAGAAGAGCGGAAGCACCGTGTGATCACCGTCGTACCCCGAGACCTGCCGGTCGTCGTCACAGCCGATGAATCGCTCCCACTCGGTGGTGTCCGGGCTGAAGCCGTCGTAGCGATTGCGATAGACGCCACCGCGCAGAATCAACCTGTCGCCGCACTCGAGCCCTGCCTGCGTCGCGGCGAAGTACAGGTTCGTGAATGGGTCGTCGATGGTCCCACTGCCCGGATCATCCGGGATGCAGTCCACGGATAGAGGCGCAACATAGTACGTGGAGCCTCCGTTGAGGGCGCCCACCGTGAGTGACCAGTTCGCGGTCGAACCGCTCTCGAAGCCATCGGCGAAGACCAGGTCCTGGGCCAGACAATCCACGGCACGGAGATCCTCCGCCGGGAGACTGCCTACCCCTCCGAAGCCGACCCCGAGCATCACAAACGTCGTTACGGTTTTCAGCACGAGCAGTATGGACCCCTCAGTCTTTCGTGGGCGTCACCGTCGCCGGAGGCGGAATCGGCCGCCAACCAACAACTCTCCCTCCGTTCGGCGACCGTGAGCTCATCCCAATTCTAAAACGGAAGGGAAGAAAAGGGTGCCGTCACGGTTTCGGTGCCGACCGTCGTCGTACCGTCAAGGTAGGCGAAAGGGAATTCCTATCCCTCGCGGAGTTCCTCAGTCTTCTCGAGACCAGCCCGACGATGAGAGCCGACGCCGCGGCACCGCCGGCGCCGAAACAGACGAAGCACGAGGTACACCCGACCCCCGGGCAGACGACGGTCGGCAAGTAGGGCGCCAGCCCAGCTGAGATGCCCCCGACGCCGGCCGCGATCTTAAGCCGCCGGTTTGCCATAGTAGATTGCTCCGTGTTCGCAGACATCCTGGCACTGCCGGCACGGCATGCAGGAGAGCTGATTGATCGTCGTGAGATCCGTGACATCGATGGCCCAGGTCGGACAGACCACCGAGCAGTCGCCGCAATTGGTGCACGCGTCGTGGTCGATGCGGATCCTGCGCCCGAACTTCGTCCCGAATCGGTTGGAGAGCGCATCGAGGGCGCCGATGGGGCAGAGAAGGTTGCAGTAGGCGCGACCGCCCTTGGCGAAGATCCCGAGGAAGAGCAGGAGACCGAAATTCACCACCCCCTGAAACCGGAGGAAGTAGATCAGATCGCCTTCGGAGAATGGTGCGGCAAAAAGCCTCGGGACGGCGGCGAAGTTGCAGTAGTTGCAGCACAAAGAACCGATCCCGATGGCCGGTGCGATGAGATAGATCAGCAGATAGCCGTATCGAAACGACGGCGCCGGGGTTGCCGAGAAGTTGAGCTTGAACTTCTTTGGGATCAGCCGGCTTCCGAGCTCGAGGGGAGCGGCCACCGGGCACAGGTGGCTGCACCAGTAGCGCCCGAAGGCCAGGGTCGTGGCCAGAATGCCGACAACCAGCGCAACGCCCATGTAGGCCCGGACAAAGCCCATGAGGAAGGACGACATGGTCTGGCCCTCCCGCCAGACGAAGAACATCCGTGGGCACCAGCGGCCGCAGAAGTTGACATCACCGGTCATCTGGATGATGGCCGCCAGCGGCGGCAGAAAAAGCACGATGCTCGCGATGAGGATCAGGGTTCGGTGCTTGGACCAGAAGGAAACGGGAGTTGCACCCTTCGTGTCAGTGTTCATGGTGTTCACCCCCCGTCCCGCCGAAGATGACCGGGATCTTGAGCACCGGTCTTCCCGATGCCGTATCGGTGAAGGTGACGTCGCGTTTGCCGACGGGCATGGGTTCGTCCGGGTCCATGACCACCCAGATGGTGAATCGGTCACGTGGTTGAAGCCCGGTCAGGATTCCGTCCTCGAAGTAGGGACGGTGGCGCAGCGCGAGATCGATGATGGGGTCGGAGCCGCGCACGATGAACGGAACCGGTTCGCCACCGTCGACCGTCACCCGGGTTTCGCCCTGGTAAGGGGGTAGGATCGTGCCCGTGATGACAAGGGTGTAGCGGTCCTTGCCGGCCGGCAGGTGGACTGGGTGGAGGGCCCGACCTCCCTTGATGGAGATCATTCCCATGGCGTGGGCCGAGTCTCCGTGCCGATACCACGCGGCGGCGACCGAAAGAACGGCTGCGAGTATGAAGACGAGTGTTTTCTTCATCGATGGACTCCTTCTTCCTCAGAACCTGCAGGCAAAGCGGGCGAGCAATGCCCGCGGGGCTGCAGGGGAGTAGCGGTAGGCCCCATAAAGGTCCCTTTGCGCTTCCACCGCGTACCGCTGGTCGAAGAGGTTTTGGATGATCACGGCGGCCTCGAAGCGGTGATTCTGCCACCCGACCGTCAGGTCGGTCACGAATTCATAACCCTCGTACTTCTCGGTGTTGGCGTTGTCCATCCAGTATTCGCCCCAGGAGTTTGCGGTGGCCCGCAGGTACACTCCCGTCGGGTTGACGTAGGCCGCAAAGAGTGAGTAGTAGTGTTCCGGAATGTAGGGCAGGTGATTGCCGCTGCGGTCGATGTTGGTGCCGAAGGCAGGTTCGGAGAAATCCTTGTAGGTGTAGTTCGAGTAGGTGTAGCTCCCGCCGAGGGACAGACCGGCCGCCGGTATCCACGTGAGCGCGACCTCCACACCCTTCTTCTCGGTCTCTCCTGCATTGACGTACTCGGTCTCGCCGTAGCCCTGGATCACCTGGACGACCTCGTCAAAAACCGGGCTGTAGTACACCGATGTGTCAAAGGCGAACGTCCTCCAGCTCGATTTGATCCCGACCTCGTAGTTGTTCACCGTGGTGAGTTTGAGGTCGGGGTTGAGCGTGAGCTCGTCGGTGGTGGGTGTCTGCGCCCCGGCGGAGATGTTGCCGTACAGGTGGACGGCGTCGCTCGCGTTGTAAACGACGCCGATCCTGGGACTGAACGCGGTGTAGGTTTCGACGGTGTCGATGGGACCTTCGCCATCGACATAGCCGCCGCTGCTCCAGTTGTAGTCGATCCACTCGTAACCCTGGACATCAAAGGTGATGCGGTCGACACGAGCTCCAAGATCCAGCAACCACCGGGATCCGAAGTGCATGGACTCCTGGGCGTAGATGCCGTAGA
>Ga0316198_10003000_pt1 | contig 10245 bp, 8 predicted proteins | sample OudBieAanoxic_MG_FD_204935 | JGI IMG/M metagenome (GOLD analysis project Ga0316198, IMG submission 204935) | Coastal sediment microbial communities from Oude Bieten Haven, Netherlands - site A anoxic | ecosystem: Environmental > Aquatic > Marine > Coastal > Sediment | place: Netherlands...
GAGTTTTTATTGGCACCAACTGTTCCATCAGCACCCAGACCATAAAACATAGCCCGGACGACATCATCTGATTCTACATCGAAGTTAGGATCAAAATCCAGACTAGTATTGGATACATCATCGTTAATACCTACAGTAAAATGCTTTTTAGGCTTTTCTGCACTTAAGTTATCAAAAACAGCTTTCACCATTGTAGGTGTAAATTCCTTGGAAGATAGGCCATAACGACCACCTATAACCTTAGGCATATTTTTAATTTTACCATACCCTTCAGTTAATCCTTCAGTCAAAGCATTTATAACATCGAGATATAAAGGTTCCCCCGTAGATCCGGGTTCCTTGGTCCGGTCAAGCACAGAAATAGACTTAACTGATTCAGGTATAGCTTCCATAAACCTTTTTATATCAAAAGGTCTGTATAGTCGAACTTTTATGACACCTACTTTTTCTCCCTGATTCACAAGGTAGTCAACAGTATCCTGTACAGTTTCTATACCTGATGCCATCAGAATAACAACTTTTTCAGCATCTTCAGCGCCATAATAATCGAAAGGCTTGTACTGCCGGCCTGTCAGTTTAGCGAACTTATCCATTTGTTCAGCTACTAGATCGGCGCATTTCTCATAAAATGGATTATTAGTTTCACGGTTCTGGAAAAATACATCGGGATTTTGTGCCGTTCCTCTTATAACCGGTCGATCAGGAGATAAAGATCTTTCCCTATGGGCTTTAACCATATCATCTGTTACCATTTCCCTCATAAGATCATCACTGACCAGCTCAATCTTAGACACCTCATGAGAGGTCCTGAATCCGTCGAAGAAATGAAGGACCGGTACACGGGCTTCTAATGTCGATGCCTGAGCTATTATGCCCATATCCATGACTTCCTGAACAGAACCAGCTGCCAGCATGGCAAATCCAGTACTTCTGGCTGCCATAACATCACTATGGTCACCAAAAATAGATAAAGCATGAGTCGCCAGGGACCTTGCCGAGATATTGAAAACAGTAGAAGTTAACTCCCCCGCTATTTTAAACATATTCGGGATTTTCAATAATAATCCCTGGGAAGCAGTAAAAGTAGTGGTCAATGCTCCAGCCTGAAGGGATCCGTGTACAGCACCGGCTGCGCCCCCCTCACTTTGCATTTCACATACTGTTGGGATATCTCCCCAAATATTTTTTATACCTTTTGCTGCCCATTCATCAGCCCATTCCCCCATATTTGAAGATGGAGTAATTGGATAAATGGCGCAAACTTCGTTTAAACGATAGGCAACATAAGCAGCAGCTTCATTACCATCAATAGTTACAAATGTTTTGTCTTTCATTTGATCTAATCAAATTATATTAAAAAATTTATTTCTATTTAAATTTATGCTTTAGGTCCTATTTTTTCGAATGTAAAAATAGATCAGAACTTACTGGAAAAAGGTGATAAATGTCAGTTTTAAAATCAATCAACTATTTGGATTTATTATAAATAAGATGCCCGCCTCCAGATTATTTTAATTTACCCTTCAAATAGTCCTGATACCCGTCCGAAAATAGTTTCTGAATGTATTTACCAATTACATCAAACTCAAGGTTAACCCTGTTTCCTGCTTTTAGAAATTGGAAATTGGTCACCTCCCATGTATGCGGGATTATGGTTACGGTGAAACTTCCATTTTTACAATTAAATACTGTTAAACTAACACCATCGATGCAAACCGAACCTTTTTCAACCAGGAAATTCCCGGTTGAATCAAAATCATATTCGAAATCAAACAACCAGCTCCCATCGACTTCCTGTACTTTTGTACATATCCCGGTTTGGTCAACATGACCCTGTACTATATGACCATCAAACCTGTATTCTGTGGACATGCTCCTTTCAAGGTTTACGAAATCACCTGTTGTAAGATCACCAAGGTTTGTCTTCTGTAAGGTCTCACGGACTGCAGTAACCGTATAAACACCATTTTCAATCCCTGTGACTGTAAGGCAAACACCATTATGTGAAACACTTTGGTTCACTACTAATTCATCTGAAAAATCTGATTCTATAAAAAAAATATAATTTGTACCTTCTTTCCTGATATCTTTAATTCTACCCATTCCCTCGACGATACCTGTAAACATGATGCTTGACTTTAATTTTCACCAAAATTACTAAATTAGAAGAGCATTAAATAACCTATCGGGCAGTCTTTTTTGCGAAATGATATTTATCTCTCACTGGTTGTTTAAATACCATTTTCAGACTGGCTTTAACAATTTCTCCCATATTAACACAGGACAGGAATTCTTTGTCATTATATAATTTGGCCAGGTCATTTTTCAGACTTTCAATATTCTCAGGTGTCGATATGGTGTCTCTTGTCATCGTGTTAAGCAAAGCATAGAGATTTACCCCGCTTGATTTGACTCTTGTGGCGATAAGTGATCGCTCCTCCTTTCGATATTGTAATTCGAGTTCCGGTTTCATATGCTTTAGCCCGAGCTCAATAATCGGATTATTTTGTTTATAGTATTGCGGCATATAAATCGCCCGCCTACCTTCGTAGGATTGTTGATCAAAATCTATTGCCCGGATACGGTAATGGATCTCATCGAAATCAGGGATAACTTCAACTACAAAATTACTGGCATGCATATCTCCAAGCAGACGGACCAGGCATCGTTCATTGAATTTTACAAATTCCTTTGCCAGCCGAATTTCATTTAGCTGTGGATCTTTTAGGTAGGATTTCATAAAATCATCTCCTGGTATACCCTGTATGTGTTCTTCAATTAATGTATCTCCCTGTACGAGAAAATTGATCTTATTGGGAGAGAGAAAATGCTCTAGATCCAAGCCATATATCCTGGAAGCATCAGCTACCTTTACATAGTAATAATCAAACAGGTCATTGATCCGGTTTACTATTCTGACCCTGAAAGGTTTTGTATTGCCATATACACATAAATCGACCCGGTCAATATACAGGTGATCAATTACAGAAACATCGCCATCGGCTTTAAGAATAGCATAGATCTTCTTTAAAGAATCATGGATATTTTTTACTTCGCTTTGATGGTAGAAAACCGTTTCCCAGAGCGTATCATTCCCTTTCTGATCAAACAGGGGAATTGAATTATTATACCGGGCTAAATCATTATACTGTATCCCTAAGTCCTGTTCTCTTCCGTAGGTTTGAAGATATTCCCTCAAATGAGGGCTTATCTTAAATATTTTCTTCTTTTTGGATATAATCGCCATAGATAATCTTATGAGTCACAAATGTACATAAAAAAAAAAGGATATTATTCCCATGAAAAGCCTAGAAATCTGTCAACTCGCTAAGAATGATCTTCTCTCTGTTACCTAGCCAGGATCTGAAAGATTCTGATGGATTTTGGTAAGATGGAATATAATCGATCAACTTGGAAATATTAAAGCTTTCTGCCTGAATACCTGCACCGGTCTGTTCAGCATCTAATGCATTGCATGCCTGCTCATACTGCCCCGAAACCGGTACCATTAATACCGGTTTTCCCAAGTACATGCACTCACATACAGATTCAAATCCTGCTGTGGTTACCATTCCTTTGCATTGCGCCATTTTCTGCAGGAATTTTTCAGCATCTAGTTGATGAAAAATTAAATTATCTCCAACTTTTTTTGTGTCAGGTTCATTTTTTTTATCCCAGAATATCTCAAGCTTTATATCCGGATTTTTTAAACTCCAGTCAATAATTTCCTGGCTATATCCATCATTTACCATATAGCCTAATATAAAATCATGATCAGCACATTTGAGCTCTAGAAGTTGATCTCTCAACAAAGGGGGTACAATTATAGTATTTTTTACTCTAGGGGGATAATTGGGCGTGAAAGACAGTGCCAGTTTTTTGAATGCTCCAATTGAATTCAAATAGTTATTTATTAAGAACAGTCTCTTATGAAATAATCTTCCTTTCGCAAATTTAAAGTTTGGGTGATCTGTCATAAAGTGATGCCCGACAGGAATAAATTTTAAAGAGGGCCTGTACAGGAAATTGTAAAATCCACCCAAAAAATCGTAAAAATTTATCAATACATCGGGTTTCACTTTTTTAACTACTTCATCTATCCTTTTTAAACTTCGATTATATGTTTTTAAATATCTTGAATTGTATAATATTGAATGAATAAGGCGGATTGATTTATTCTGAGGATCGCTGACAAAATTTGGGCTATTCAACGGTTCGACAGGTACGTTGAAGGCTTCTAATAAATATCCTGGTATCTTTCTTCGCTGACTTTTTCCAATAAAAATGTGAGGTACTTCGTGTCCGTTCTTTGTCAGGATCTGAAACAGACTTATGGCTTGTGTCATATGACCCCGTCCTTCACCCTGGATTAAAAAGATGAATTTTTTACTCCCGGATGTCATATTACATTAAATATGATTTTAAGTAGAATTAAGCAGAGTTTCTTTTACTATCTATATAGCTGACAGCATCCTTAATAGTTTCAAAATTCTCAGCATCAGTGTCGGGTATTTTAATGTCAAACACCTGTTCAAATTCCATAACAAGCTCAGCATAATCCAGAGAATCTATTCCAAGATCTTTAATAAAATTTGCATCTGGCGTGACTTCAGTTGATGATATTCCCAACTTATCAACCAATATTTCAGTTATAGTTTCCGTCGTATTTTTCATTCAAAATATCTATTTGCTCTAAACTAATATAATTATCATTGATATAAAATATACCCCCAATAAAAAACTCCCTCTATCAAAATCGCAAAACAAATTCTGTCCCTTCATTGAGTTTAGATTTTACAGAAATAGTTCCGAGGTGTTGTCTCATGATCTGCTTCGATAAACTGAGGCCAATTCCCGATCCACTCTTTTTGGTTGTATAAAAAGGTATAAAGATTTTGGACTGAGCTTCCTCATCAATACCGGGTCCACTGTCTTTTACCGAGACTATTATATGTTTGTTATCCTTCACGAAAGCAGAAAGCTCTATATGCTTCTCAGGTTCTTCCCGTAATGCCTGAATGGCATTCTTGATCAGATTAATTAAAACCTGTTCTATGAGTTCCTGATCAATTTTAATTTTAAGGTCAGGTGGAGTTATAGATCGCTTGTAGTCTATTTGATTCTCTTCCAATTCATGTTTCATCAATAATTCGATATGTTCAAATAGATCACTGATTGCAACCTCGGCAAATTTAGTTTTCGGAATATGTGTTAAGCTTCTGAAATCGGTAACAAACCGTACCAATCCTTCACTTCGCTTCAGGATGGTTTTAATAGCCAGGTGAAGGTCTTCAAGATCTTCCCGGGACAATTCCTTTTCTTCACCATTCTCATCAATTCTATATTTTATATCTTCCTCCAGGGTATTGGCCAGGGATGAGATGGGTGTCACCGAATTCATAATTTCATGAGTTAAAACCCTAACAAGCTTTTGCCATGCCTCCATTTCATTCTCTTCAAGTTCACTCTGGATGTTCTGAACAGAGACAAGTTTGAACTCCTCGTCCTTTAAAGTTAATTCTATTGCAAATATGGCCAGCTGGACAGTCTCTTCGTTATTAATAATCTTTATAAGATCACGTCCGCCTGTTTTCAACATTTCAAAACTATTAACAAGACCTTCGCTAGTCTTCCTTAATTCCCTGATGTTGTTAATATGGGTTATTCTGAATAGACGCTTAGCGGCTGTATTAATGATCTGAACCTCACCTGCCTTATTAAAAGTTATAATACCTATTCCAACATGTTGTACTATGGTCTTAAGGTATTGGTATTTAGCATCCTTGTCAGTATCAGAGGCTTTAAGCTTGTTTATTATCTCATAATAATGTTCTACAAGGGTATTGTAATATTCACCCTCGCCAGGATCAAACTGAGGATTTAAAAGATCCTGGGTTTTTAGTGTTTCAAAGAAACTATTTATTTCAACATTGTTCTTATCAATAAACCGTATCAGGGAAATCACCTGTATCACGGCCAGAATACTTACAAGTCCAACCGTCAGAAGGAGAGAATCAGTAGCCAGTAGGTTTGCCAGTAACAAAATACTAAGAGCAAGGACAACGACCCTGATTATAATATTGAATTTATAGTTGCTATAAACCATGCTTTTCAAGTCTTCGGTATAATGAAGCTCTAGTAAGTCCTAATTCTTTTGCTGCTTTTGATATATTACCGTTATGTTTAGTGATTGCTTTCCTGATCGTTGATTTTTCTACCTCATCCAGGTCAAGAGACTCATTCCTTTGTTCATCGGAGACATCGCCGGATTGGGACAGGAAGAAGAAATCCTCAGACATCAAGGTGTTTTTATCACTCATTATTACAGCTCTTTCAATTGCATGCTGTAACTCCCGGATATTCCCCGGCCATTTATACTTTTCGAATTTTTTCAAAGTTGATGCACTTATGGATTTGGATACTTTGCGGTATTTCCTGCAATACATGTCAACAAAGTGTTCTGAAAGCACTTTTATATCCTCAATTCTTTCCCTCAATGCAGGTAAATGAATCTCCACTGTATTTATACGATATAACAGGTCCTGGCGGAATGTATTATCATTAACCATATCGTAAATCGGCATATTGGTTGCGCATATTAACCGTATGTCAATAGATATTGGCTTATTTGATCCTATTCTGATCACCTCACGCCGTTGAAGGGTCGTCAGCAATTTAGATTGTAAAGGCAAACTTAAGTTTCCAATTTCATCCAGGAACAAAGACCCTCCATTTGCAACCTCAAACCGGCCGGCACGATCTTCTTTTGCATCTGTAAATGAACCTTTTTTATGACCGAACAGTTCGCTTTCGAAAAGGGTTTCGGTGATGGCACCCATATCCACATTTATAAAGACATTCTCCTTCCTGATGGATTTCTGATGCAATGCGCGTGCCACCAATTCTTTTCCAGTTCCATTTTCTCCAAGTATAAGTACATTTGCATCGGTTCCCGCTACCTTATCAATAATATTATAGACATTCTTCATTGAAGGGCTTTCCCCGATAATCTCCTTAAATCTTTGATTGCTTTCTTCCTGTAATACCTTCCTGGTCTGTTTGAGCTGGTCAACCTCTTTGTAGGAATTCTTTAATTTCGAAGCAGTAGAAATGGTGGCAATTAATTTCTCATTCTGCCAGGGTTTTAACACGAAATCAGTTGCGCCATCTTTCAACGCCCTAACAGCCATTTCAACATCCCCAAATGCGGTAATTAATATTACTACGGCATTTGGATCCTTCTCTAGAATTTGATTGAGCCAGTAAAATCCTTCTTTACCGCTAGTAATATCCTTACTAAAGTTCATATCTAAGAGAATGACATCATATTCACTGTCATTTAAAAGAAATGGGATCTTTTTGGGATTTTTTTCTATGATTACTTCATGAGCATACTTCTTAAGCAACATTTTTGCTGCAAGTAATACATCTTCATCATCGTCTATAATAAGTAGTTTACCTATTTCCTTATCCACCATTTCACCGATATTTAGATAAATTTTGTGAAGAACATAAAAAAATGACCATCATTTTAAATAATACTCAATCAAACCACAGCCATAATATTTAATATGCAATCTATATATTGTACGAATATGAACATAAAGGGTAACATTTCCGAGTAAATTTTTAATTAATTATGTATGTATTTCATTTCTTTTTTCCCTTTCATTTTCATGATTAAGATACGTTTTAAAAGCCAAATAAAGGATTGAGAATTCTTAGACATGCGAGAATTAGTTAATTTTTTTCTTTTTTATTAAATAAATATTTTAATATCTTTACTTAGTTGTTGTGGATTGTTGTTAATCCTAATTATTTTGAGTTTTTGACCTTTGATCCCGCCCTCGGGCGGGATTTTTCTTTTATATTACCATCCTCCCTATATAATATGATTTGAAATGATTCTCTGTAATTGAAGAGTATTTTACCTGATCATAGACGCCATTATTAAAAATATTTTATTAAATCGGCAAATTGATGAAATTATTGCAATAATATTGCTTCTGGCAAATAATATTAAAACGTATGAAATAATTATTAGAAATACTGCAATTTGAAGCCTAAGAACATGTACTAAATTTAAATATTTATATATTATGGGTGTATTTTTTAATCGATATGTAAATATTTAAAAAAATATTAAAATAATTTTAATTTATTCGATAAAGTATTATAGATTTGTCATGCGTTCTTTAAAAAATTGTAGGGTGATGAAATAGGCAGCCATGCCCTCCTGTCTCGGGGGTGAAGATAACAGGATAAACACATGTGTTGATCAGACATGTTGCTAACTGCTTCGTGGAGGTTCGAATCCTTCCCCTACAGCCAAAATTCCCCCGCTCCAAGCAGGGGTTTTTTTATATCTTGATTTTTTGTTGCTCCCTCAGAATTCTTCTAATGATCTTACCAACATTTGATTTTGGCAATTCTTCCAAAAATTCAATCTGTTTTGGTACTTTGTACTTTGTCAGATTCTCCTTGCAGTGATTTATAATTTCTTCTTTTGTTAAGGCAGGATCCTTTTTTGTTATAAATAACTTGATCGATTCTCCAGTACGTTCATCGGGTATACCAATAGCCGCAACTTCCAATACGCCTTCGTGTAGCACAACTACATCTTCTATTTCATTTGGATATACATTAAATCCAGATACCAGAATCATATCCTTTTTTCTGTCAACTATTTTGAAATAGCCATCATCCCTCATAATACCAATATCACCCGTTCTAAACCAACTATCAAAAAACGCATTCCGGGTATCTTCGTCTTTATTCCAATACCCCTGCATAATCTGATGTCCACGCGCACATATTTCTCCGGCTTCACCTGTTTTTACTTTTTTACCCTTATCATCAAGAACAGCCATTTCTGTTCCCGGGACGGGTAATCCAATCGTACCTATCTTATGATTTCCATCAATAGGATTACAGGATAATACAGGAGACGTTTCTGATAACCCATATCCTTCTACCAGGGGACATCCCGTTACATCTTCCCATTTCTCAGCCACGAATTTCTGTACAGCCATTCCTCCTCCAACTGAGACTTTCAGGAATTCAAAATTGATCTCTTTAAATTTTGGATGATTTAAAAGTCCATTAAAAAGGGTATTGACCCCGCTGATGAATGTAAATGGATATTTCTTCAATTCCTTAATAAAACTGTCAAGGTCACGGGGATTAGTGATGAGTATATTTTTAGCACCAAGCTGCAACATGCAAAGACAATTTACTGTTAATGCAAAAATGTGATACAATGGGAGGGCAGTAATAACAACCTCTTCCAGTTCTTTTAACTTTGGTTTCATCCACTCCCGAATCTGCAGCATATTAGAAACTATGTTCTTATGAGATAAGGTTGCACCCATGGCAACACCGGTTGTGCCTCCGGTATATTGCAGGAAGGCAGTATCAGAGGATTTAATTTCAATTGGCTCAAATGCAAGTCTTCCCCCCTTATCAAGAATGTCCCTGTATTTTAATCCCATCGGAATATTGTATTTGGGAACCATCTTCTTGATCCTTTTGACAATAAAGTTTACCAGTTTGCCTTTAAGCCCTCCAATCTGATCTCCCATCTCAGTAATGATTACATGCTGAATATTTGTGTTGTGCAGGATCTTCTCTAAATTCGAGGCAAAATTTGATAATATTACGATAGCTTTTACGCCGGCATCTTTAAATTGATGTTCCATCTCCCTTGGTGTATACAGGGGGTTTGTATTCACCACGATCAACCCCGCCCGGAGTGATCCGAACAAGACAATGGGGTATTGCAGAAGGTTAGGCATTTGCAACGCAATCCTGTCACCGGGCTTAAGCCCACTATTCTGTAAATAAGCCGCAAAATCTCTTGAATACCTGTCAATATCGTTAAAAGAGAGTGTTCTCCCAAAATTTACATAGGCGGGATTATCACTGTATTTTTTAACACTTTGAACCAGCAATTCAACAACGGAATCGTATTTTGACGGATCAATATCATTCTCAACACCAACCGGGTACTTTTTTTGCCAGATAAATTTACTCATGAGATACGGGGTTTGAAGTGCATTTATTCATAAACAGAGATTTTATTTCTGAAGATTAAATATATAAAATTATTGGCTGAAATTATCTTCAAAATGTTGTTTGTGCTGTCAATGGTACCAATCTCAGTTATTTCATTGTCATAAACATTCAAAGCCAAAATTTTTGTGTTCTGAATAAAAAACAGTTGACTACCATCAAAACAAATTTGGC
>Ga0316198_10003001_pt1 | contig 10245 bp, 7 predicted proteins | sample OudBieAanoxic_MG_FD_204935 | JGI IMG/M metagenome (GOLD analysis project Ga0316198, IMG submission 204935) | Coastal sediment microbial communities from Oude Bieten Haven, Netherlands - site A anoxic | ecosystem: Environmental > Aquatic > Marine > Coastal > Sediment | place: Netherlands...
GACGCCGTGAACGACGAGCCTGGCGCGGACGTGAAGGTCACCGTCGTGCTGCCCTGCTACAACGAGCAGGACCACGTGGGCCTCGAGGTGAAGCGGATCTGCGCTTCGCTGGACGCCAGCGGCTACGCCTACGAGGTGCTCGCCATCGACGACAAGTCGACCGACGACACCTTGGCGCGGCTGCACGAGCTGGAGCCGGAGTTCCCCTACCTGCAGGTGGTGGCGTTCCACACCAACGGCGGGTCGGGCACCGTGCGGCGGATCGGCTCGCAGAACGCGCGCGGCGAGATCGTGGTGTGGACCGACGCCGACATGACCTACCCGAACGAGCGGATCCCCGACCTCGTGGCCTTTCTCGACGAGCACCCGGACTACGACCAGGTGGTGGGTGCTCGGACGTCGGAGAAGGGCACCCACCGCTTCGCCCGCGTTCCGGCGAAGTGGGCGATCCGCAAGACCGCCGAGTTCCTCAGCGGTGCCAGCATCCCCGACCTCAACTCCGGGTTGCGGGCGTTTCGCGCCGACGTGGCCCGCCCGCACCTGCACCTGCTGCCAGCCGGCTTCTCCTGCGTCACCACGCTGACGCTGGCCTTCCTGCAGAACCAGCAGCCGGTCGCCTACGTGCCCATCGAGTACTCCACCCGGGCCGGCAGCTCGAAGTTCCACCCCTTCGCCGACGCCTACCGCTACATCCTGCAGGTGCTGCGGATGGTGATGTTCTTCAACCCGCTCAAGGTGCTCATGCCGGTGGCCATCAGCCTGGCCGTGATCGGCACTGCCAAGCTTGTCTTCGACCAGTTCGAGGCGCCGTTCAGACTGGCGAACAACACCGTGCTGATCCTGCTCAGCGGGCTGATCATCGGGTCGATCGCGTTGCTGGCCGACCTGATCGTGCGCTCCCGTGCGCCCTAGCTCTCTACCGGGGGGCGAGGAGTGCCGTGCTGGTGGGGTAGGGCAGGCATGGCGTCGCACCGCGCAGCACCTGTACGCGCAGCGAAGGGTCTCCTACGACCGAGGAGTACTCGTCGCGGTCGGCGTTGTCGAGCAGCACCACGCCGCCGGGGGCAAGCCGTGGCAGTGCTGCGCGGACGCCGGCAACCCGGGCCCGGCCGTCGACCACCACCAGGTCGAACGCGGCGTCGACGTCGTCGATCGCTGCGACGTAGTCGGTGAAGTCCAGCCCGGCGTGCCCACGCCGGTGGGATGGTGTCGCCGGGTCCGTGGACTGCACGGCCGGGACGAGCCGCAGGTCGACGTGGGGGTACCCGGTCAGCATCGGACTCAGGAACTCGGCGAAACCGCCGTCGTGCTCCACCGAGGTGACCGCACCGCTTCGTCGACCCAGCCACACCGTGCTGGCACCGGCGCCGTACTCGAAGACGACGGCCTGCCTGTCGAGCCGCGCCAGATGGGCGTCGACGGCCTCGACCGCCCGGTAGGACCACCACGCCAGGTCGAGGTCGACCATGTCGGCGACGTCGTGGATCGCGAACATCGAGCGCAGGTGACGCACTGGCCGTCGCGGCGAGGCAGCCCAACGGTGCAGCAGGTCCGTCCTCGCCAGGCCGCGCCGCGCCGCTCGCCAGCCGGCGACGTAGACGTCTTCTGCGCGCACGCGCTCCTCCTCCGGTCGGCAGTGCAGGCTACGTGGTGCCGTCCGGCGCACAGGGTGCTGTCCCGGTGACCGGGGGGAGAGCCTGGCTGTGGCGGGTGCTCGGGGCTGCCTTCGTGCTCACGGCGCTCGGCGTGGTCGTCTCACGCCTGGCGCGGGACTGGGACGACGTGACCGCGGCGGCGGCCTCCTACACCATCGGTGACCTGTTGTTGGCCTTCGTGGCTGCCATTCTCGGGCTGGGAGCGACGGCGCTGGCCTGGCGGGCTCTGCTGACCGGGCTCGGGCATCGGTTGCCGCTCGTCGTCGCCGCCACCGTCTTCTTCACCTCGCAGCTGGGCAAGTACGTCCCCGGCAGCGTCTGGCCGTACGTAGCCCAGGCTCGCCTCGGTGCCGAGCGCGGTGTTCCGGGCTCGCGTGCCGCTCAGGCGGGCGTGACGTTCGTGCTGCTGCACCTGATGACCGGCGTCGTGGTCGGCGTGCCACGGCTTCTCCTGGGGGCGGGTCTCGACGCCCGGTTCGGCTTCGCGCTGCTTGTCATCCCCCTCGTGCTTGTGCTGGTCCACCCCGCGGTGACGACCCGGCTGGTCGCGCTCATCGCCCGGCTCACGAAGGTCAGCGTGCCGGCTTCGTCGCCCACCTGGATGTCCATGGCAGTGGCGTCGCTCTGGCTCCTGCTCGCCTGGGCGCTCTACGGAGGGAGCCTGGCTGCCCTCGTCGCACCGGTTCAGACCGTCAGCGCCGCCACCTTCATCCAGCTGACCAGCGCCTACGCCCTCGCCTGGAGCGTCGGCTTCGTGGGGGCGGCTGTCGTCGTGGTCGCGGCCCCGGCGGGCCTGGGCTTTCGCGAGGTGGCCTTGCTCGCAACGCTGAACGGAGTGGTGGCTGCGGGGCCGGCTGCCCTGGTGGTCGTCCTGTCCCGGGTGCTGATGACCCTGGCCGACGTCGTGTGGGCGGGCGCGGTCGCTGCGGCATCGCGTGCGCGTCAGGCCCGGCAGGCGCAGTCAGGCTGAGGCGCTGCTGGCAGGCAGCCGAATGGCGAACCGACATCCGGCCCCGTGGTTGGCGACGTCCACGGTGCCGGAGTGCGCGGCGACGATGCCGGCGACAATGGCCAGGCCGATTCCGCCACCGACGTCCGGGGTGGGCGTGCGGGACGACTCGCCCCGGAACCCGGGCTCGAACACCCGCTCCAGGTCGACCTCCGCGATGCCGCCGCAGGCATCCTGCACCGACAGCACGGCCTCGTCGCCGACCTTCTCGGCACGTACGTGCACGGTGGCGTCGCTCGGCGTGTGCCGCACGGCGTTGATCACCAGGTTCGCCAGTGCCCGGGACAGCTCGCCGCGGTCGGCGGCGACGGCGACGGCGCCGAACGAGCCCTCCACCCGCACCCCGCGGGCGCGGGCGACCGGGTCGGCATCGGCGACAGACTGCGCAACCAGCTCGTCCAGGGCCACCTCGTCCATGCTCAGGCGCAACGCACCGGCCCTGATCCGGGACAGCTCGAAGAGGTCGTCGACCAGGCCGGAGAGCCGGTCGACCTCGCGGCGAATCTGGCGGTGGTACGCACTCGGGTCGTCGACCATGCCGTCCTCAAGCGCCTCGGCCATCGCCCGCATACCGGCCAGGGGCGTGCGCAGGTCGTGCGACACCCAGGCGACGAGCTCGCGCCGCGACGCCTCGACGGCCTGTTCGCGATCGCGGGCATCGGCCAGCCGGGCCCCGGCGCGTTCGAGCTCGGCGGCGATGGTGGCGAGCTCTGAGGAGACCGGGCGCCGCCGCAGGGTCGGCGTGCGTCCGTCACCCAGGTCGTGAGCGGCGGCTGCGACCGCGCGGCTGCCGTGCAGGACGGCGCGCCCCAGAAGCAGGGCGATGACGACCCCGGCGGCTCCCGCGGTCGTGGCGACGACGAGCACCACCTGCAGGTCGTGGACGGACAGGAACATGGCCGCCGCGGCACCGAGCAGACCGGCCACCACCGCGAGCATCGTCGCGACTGCCACGCCGGGCACCAGGGCCTGCAGTGACCGGTGCCGGCCCACCCACAGCAGGCCCGCCCCGAGCGCACCGAAGAGCAGGGTGGCCAGCAGGGCGATGCCGGCGACGGCAGCCACGTCGCCCCACGGCAGCTGATCGGTCACGGTGTCGGGTCCCATCGGTACCCGACACCCCACACGGTCACCAGGCGACTCGGCTCGCTCGGGTCGGGCTCGACCTTCTCGCGCAGCCGTCGCACGTGAACGGTCACCGTCGAGGCGTCGCCGAACGACCAGCCCCAGACCTTCTCCAGCAGCTCGGACCTGCTGAAGGCGCGGCCCGGGTTGCTCATGAAGAAGCTGAGCAGGTCGAACTCACGAGCGGTCATCGCCAGCGGTTGCCCGTCTCGCTCCGCGCGATGGGCCGTCGGCTCGACCACCAGGTCGCCGTCGCTGAGCCGCAGCGCGCCGGGCGACGGCGATGCGCCCTGCTGCCCGGCGCGGCGCAGCACCGACTGCACCCGCAGCACGAGCTCGCGCGGGCTGAACGGCTTGGTGATGTAGTCGTCGGCACCCACCTCGAGGCCCAGGACGCGGTCGGACTCCGCACCCAGGGCTGTCAGCATGACGATCGGTACGTCCTGCTCGGCACGCACCGCTCGGCACACCTCAAGCCCGTCGATTCCGGGCAGCATCAGATCGAGCACGAGGATGTCCGGCTCGATCGCACGCGCCGCCGACACGGCGGCCAGCCCGTCGGTCACGTGGGTGACGTCGTAGCCGCTGCGGGTCAGGTACTGGCGCACGACGTCGGCGACCGTCTCGTCGTCCTCGACGAGCAGCACCTGGGCTTGTGCGGACACGCATCGAACATACGTCCCCGACCTGGCTGTGGCCTCCCCACGTGCCGCTGCCCGGGGAGATGTCACGACACCGTAATCACTGCGAGCGAACGCCCGCCTGGGGGTGGGCGCGGCACAAAGGATCAAGGCGAATATCAGATCTGCACTTGACGCAGTCGGATTTCATCGTTGTAATCACACCCGTGTCGTTCGGGTCCCACCGCGAAGGGGCCCGCGCGGAGGTCGGGTAGGAGTCGGCCACCGCACGGCACGGGGCCAGCCGAGGTCGAGCGAAGGAGAAGCCCCGTGAGCGAGTGGCTGGAATTGGTGTCAGACGACGAGGCAGACGAGCTCTCCTGGCAGGAGCGCGCCCTGTGCGCGCAGACCGACCCGGAGGCGTTCTTCCCTGAGAAGGGGGGATCGACCCGCGAGGCCAAGAAGGTGTGCCTGTCGTGCGAGGTGCGGGTCGAGTGCCTGGAGTACGCCCTCACGCACGACGAGCGCTTCGGCATCTGGGGTGGTCTGAGCGAGCGTGAGCGACGGCGACTTCGCCGCGCAGCCGCGGCCTGTTAGGCGCTCACGTGGCGTAGGGCGAGCGGCGTAGTGTTCGCCCGGGCATCGTTGCCCGTCCGCCAACCATGAGTGACTCCGACCATCCCCTGGGGCCTGCCGAGGCCGACGCCGAGGCCGTGGCCTCTGCCGAGTCCGTCCAGCAGATCTACGCCGCGCTCGCCCCCGAGTTGCTCGAGGCCGAGACCGTCGAGGCCACCGACGAGCCGATCGCCGACCCGAGGCTGGACCGGCAGGTGGTGCACGTCGTCCTCGTCGCACACGACGGCACCCGTTGGCTTCCCCGCACGCTCGAGGCACTGAGCCGGGTCGACGGTCCGATGGCGACGGTGACCGCCGTGGACACCGGCAGCACGGACGAGACGGCCCGGCTGCTCGGGCAGGCGCCTGTCGTCTCCAGCGTGCTCACCCGAGCTGGGACCACCGGCTTTCCTCACGCGGTCAACGACGCGGTGTCGCACCTTCCTGCCTCGCTGCCGACGGCATCGGGCGAGGCCGAGTGGCTGTGGCTGCTGCACGACGACGTGGCCGCCCGACCGGACACGCTGCGATGGCTGCTGCACGCCGCTATCGAGCATGACGCCGCCGTCGTCGGCCCCAAGGTGCTGGACTGGAACGGACGCCGGCTGCTCGTGGAGCTGGGCCTGAGCATCACCGGCTCGGGTCGGCGCTACACCGGGCTGGAGGGCCGCGAGTTCGACCAGGGCCAGCACGACGACCGGCGCGACGTGCTGGCCGTCGGTACGGCCGGCATGCTCGTGCGGCGCGACGCGTGGGAGGCTCTCGGGGGTCTCGACCCGGCGATCGACCTCTTCCGGGACGACGTCGACTTCGGCTGGCGGGCACGCCTGAGCGGTCGCCGAGTGGTCGTCGAGCCACGCGCCGTCGTCGAGCACGCGGCATCGGCGTCTACCGGACGTCGGCGCCTGGCGGCCACCTCGCAGCGGGGGCCGCTGACCGACCGGCGCAACGCCGTCCACGTGATGCTGGCCAACGCGAGCCGGTGGGCATTCCTACCGGTGCTGCTGCGCGTCGTCGCCGGGTCGGTGCTGCGATCGATCGGATTCGTGATCGGCAAGGTGCCCGGTGTGGCCTGGGATGAGGCCGTCGCCGTGACCGCTGCGCTCCACCCCGGGCGCCTGCGCCGGGCACGTCGCTGGCGGGCGGGCGCCCCGCGAGTGGCATCGGTGCGCGGTCTGCGACCCACCCTCGGCACCCAGATTCGACATGCGCTCGACAACGCCACGGCTGTCGTGTCCGGACGCAGCGGAGGGCAGGACGTCCCTGCTGCGCGCCGCCGGCTAGCACCTGACGAGCCCCTCGTCGGCGATGAGCACGAGGCGTTGCCGGTCTCCGACGGCTGGTTGGCCCGGGCATCCGGGCGGCCGGGCGTGTGGCTCGTCGGCGGCGTCGCGCTGCTCACGTTGCTGTCGGCGCGCACCCTGCTACTCGGCGGGCAGCTCGCCGGGGGAGCCCTGCTCCCGGCACCGGAGTCCGCGGGGGACTGGTGGACGTCCTACCTCGCCAGCTGGCACCCCGTCGGCCTCGGCTCCGGCGAGGGTGCTCCACCGTGGCTCGCCGCGCTGTCGGCCATGTCGGTGCCGCTGCTCGGCAGCGCGTCCGCGCTCGTAACCGGGCTGCTGCTGGCTGCGGTGCCGCTGGCCACGGCGTCGGCCTACTGGGCGCTGCGCGGCCTCGCGACGTCCCTCCCGCTGCGCCTGTGGGCTGCCGGTACCTACGGAGTGCTGCTGCTGAGCACGGGTGCGGTGGCCGCCGGCAGGCTGGGCACCTGTGTGACGGCCGTGCTCGCCCCGTTCCTCCTTCGTGCCGTCGGTACCGCGCTGCGGCCCGGTGCCCCCCTGCGTCACTCGTGGCGGGCGGCGCTGCTCCTCGCGGTCGTCACCGCGGTCACGCCGGTCGTGTGGCCCGTGACTGTTGCCGCAGCGTTGGCGACAACCCTGGTGCTCGCCAGGTCGGCGGCGGGTCTGGCGCGCTGGCTCATCGTCTCGGTGGTCCCTGCCCTGCTGCTGGCACCCTGGCTGCCCACCCTTCAGGCCCGGCCCGAGCTCCTCGTCGGCGAGGTGGGGTTGACCGGCCGCGGGGGCGAGCTCTCCCAGGTGTCCCTGCCGGCGTGGTCTCCGGTTGTTCTGTCCCCCGGAGGACCCGGCAGCCTCCCGGCCGGACTGCTCGCGATCATTCCGGTCGTCGCTCTGCTCGGCCTGGCGCTGAGCCGATCGGTCCACGTCGGGTTGGCCTGGCTGCTGGCCGTGGCCGCGATGGCGGCCGCGGTCACAACCTCACGGGTGGGCGTGAGCACGCCGCTCGGGGAAGGGACGGCAGCAGGGTGGCCGGGCCCGGCTGTCGTCGTCGTCGGTCTTGCCCTGCTGCTCGCAACGGCCGTGGGAGTCGATCTGAGGGCCCTGCGCGAGCAGAGCCGGCCGCTCGCCGCCGTCGTGGTCGCGGGAGCGCTGGTCACGACGCTGGGTGTCGCCGGGCTCGGCTTCGCGTCGGCGACGACCGACCCGTTGGGCCGCCTCGACTCGGTGCTTCTGCCCGCCTACGTGGCCGAGGAGGCTGCCGGCCCCGACCAGGTACGCACCCTCGTGCTGCGGCCCGAGGCTGCCGACGGGTCCGGCACCCTGGAGTTCACGGTGGTGCGTGCCGGGCCGGCCGCCCTCGGTGATGCGGCCGTGGTCGACCCGGCGGGGTCCGACCTGCTCGCTCCGGTCGTCGCCGACGTCTTGGCCGGACGGGGCTCGGTGTCGGCGGCCAGGCTCGCCACCTTCGGCATCCGCTACGTGTTTGTCCCGGGGGCGGCTGCACCGAGCGTGATCGAGACGTTGGACGGCCAGGCGGGGCTGGTGCGCGCCTCTGCCCCGGACGGCGGGGCGATCTGGCGCGTCGACGGGACGACCGCGCGGGTACGTCTGCTCGAGCCGGACGAGTCCGGCGAGGCAGCGGTCGGCGTGGCGGTGCCGTCGGCCGAGACGGACGTGTCGGCGGTCATCAGCACCGAGTCAGCTGACCGCGTGGTGGTGGCCGACCTGGACGACCCCGGCTGGTCGGCGACTCTCGACGGCGAAGCGCTGGTCAAGCGGGCCTACGCCGGCGGTCTGGTCTCGTTCGAGCTCCCCCGAGGCACCGGCGATCTGCAGATCGTGCACGACGACCCGGTGCGGCCCTGGCTGCTGGTCGGGCAGGCTGGCGCACTGGTCGTGGTGCTCGTCCTGATGGTGCCCTCGCTCGGCGGCCGCCGCGAGTCCCTCGAGGAGAGCCTGCTGTGAGCCGGATGAGCTGGTTGGTGTCGGCGATCGCCGTCGTCGCGGTGGGGGCTGTCGTGGGCGTGGGCTCCGCCGTGCCGCCACCGGGCTCGGCCGCCCAGCAACCTCAGCCGACCGAGCAGTTCCTGACAGGGGCGACGCAGGTCTGCCCAAGCGCTCTGGGGACGGTCCAGTCCGACGCGCTGGCCTCGGCCGTGGCGCTACCGGACCCGTCGCTGCGCGACGTGCCCAGCGCCGGCGACCCCGAGCTCTCCCTGCGCCCCCTCGACGGCGGGGAGTCCTCAGGAGCGATCCTCGAGCGTACCGACGCGCGCGGGGAGACGGTGAGCGCGCCGGCCGACGACCCCGTGCTGGTCCGGGCCGCGGGCTCGCTCGCCCCGGGGGTGGTGAGTGAGGCGAACGTGACGGCGGCCGGCGATCGGACGTCGGGTCTGGCCGGGCAGCCGTGCCTGCAGCCGGGCAGGGAATGGTGGTTCGCCGCGGGGTCGGGTGCGGTCGGGCGACGAGCGACCCTCATGCTCGCCAACCCGTCAGAGGCCACCGCTGTCGTGGACGTCGAGATCTGGACGGAGTCCGGGCCGCTGCTGGCGGCCGGCACCAGTGATGTTGGGATCGAGGCGGGTGGCACGCGCATCCTCTCGCTCGATGCCCTCGCCCTCGGCAATGACCGCACCGCGGTGCACGTCACCGCACTCGTGGGCCGGGTGAGCGCGGCTGTGCTACTGCGCGAGATCGATGGCGCCGACCCGATCGGGCTCAGCTTCGTGACCCCGAGCCAGCCGCCTGCGCTGCGCGCCTACGTTCCCGGGTTGCCCGCCTTCGGCGACCGTCGGCTGCGGCTGCTCAACCCGGGAGAGGAGGACGCGATCGTCTCCCTGCGTGCGCTGTCGGGCCAGGGTCCGTTCACCCCGGTCGGGCTGGAGGCGATCGACGTCCCCGCCGGGCAGGTGGTCGACGTCGACCTTGAGCCGGCCGGCGAGGAGGCCTTCGCCCTCGAGATCGACTCGACGACTCCTGTCGTCTCGGCTGTGCAGGTGCGCCAGACACCCCGCAGCGGTCTGGGTGACCTGGCCGTGATCGGCAGCGCCGACACCATCGACCCCTTCGCGGCGTCGTGGCTGACGACCGACGACCGTCGCTCGTCCCGGGTCGTGCTGACCGCCCTGCCGACCGGCGACGACGCCGGCCAACCGAGCCCCACCCCGCAGGCGACCCCCCAGCCGACCCCCCAGCCGACCCCCCAGCCGACACAGTCCGCGACCGGCAGCCCTCCGGCCGCGGCGTCGCCGACCGCCACCCCGGAGCCGTCCGCGCCCCCTACAGCCACAGTCACAGCCACACCCGCCGCTGACGGCGAGACCCTGGTCGACATCGACACCCCGACGACGCAGGTCGTGGTGACGGTGCTCGACGTCGACGGCACCATCGTCGACGCGAACGTGGCCACGCTGGCGCTGGGCACGACCGACACCTTTCCCGTCGACCTGCCCGACGGGGTCGACGAGGGCTGGGTGAAGGTCGAACCCGTCGAACCGGGCCTCGTGCTGGCAGCCCGGGAGACGACGACGACGGTGCGCGTTCCCGACCCGTTGGACCCCGACACCAGACGTCGGGCCTTCTGGCTCGACCTCGTGGCCCTGCAAGGTGCGCGGGTCAGCGTCGAGGTGCCGGCCGTCGTCGCCGACATCACGGTGGGCCTGGGAGGCCAGCGCCGGTAGGCAACAGGCGAGGACGATGGTGGTGGTCGTTGAGATGGCGGCACCAGGAGCCTTCTTCTACCCTCGTGGTGTCGGCATGAAGCCGGCGTCCTCCCAGCACCACAGCACGCCCCGGATCCCCCGTCCGGGGCGTTGCTGCGGGCGTGGACGCCTGTCCCACGCTGCTGGAGCGCTCTGCGGCCGGGCTACGCGCCGCCGGAGTAGGACGGGTCGACCTCTTCCGGGTCGACGCCCAGCAGGTCG
>Ga0316198_10003002_pt1 | contig 10243 bp, 9 predicted proteins | sample OudBieAanoxic_MG_FD_204935 | JGI IMG/M metagenome (GOLD analysis project Ga0316198, IMG submission 204935) | Coastal sediment microbial communities from Oude Bieten Haven, Netherlands - site A anoxic | ecosystem: Environmental > Aquatic > Marine > Coastal > Sediment | place: Netherlands...
CGGTTCGAAGGGTCGTGCTGCCCCACAGATCGATGACAAGCGACCGAGGCATGTCCCCATGCTCTTGCATATAGCCGCGCACGACCTCATCGGCCGCACCTGCGCCCAATTCCATGGCCGTCCGCGTCGGCAACACGCGCGGGTCGGCCGTGTAGAGATTGCGCCCGGTGGGCAGCACATCGCGGCGCCCTCGTGACGGCGCACCGGCCGGACCGGCGTGCACGCGCTTGCCGTCGAGCGCGGCCAGGAGCGCGGAACGCTCGGCGCTCGCGCAAGCCAGCCAATCGGCATCGTCCGTATGCGGGTCTCGGCCGAAGATGTGAAGACCGTCCTTGACCGCCACGTCCTTCAGATCGCAGAGCCAGGTATCGATCTTGCGCAAGGCCTCTTGTTCGCATTCGTCCTGGGAAAGCCCTGCCTCGTCGGCGAGCCCGGTCTCTCGCGCCTTGTCCACGATCAGTCCCGCGAGCCGGTCGCGCCGCCGCGTATCGAGGCCGTCGGCAATCGCATATTCGTCGACAAGCTGCTCCAGCTCCAGCGCCGTGCCCGACATTTCCGTGCTTGTGAGGGGCGGGGGCAGATGGCCGATGGTCACCGCCGCCACGCGCCGCTTGGCCTGTGCGGCCTCGCCCGGGTTCGAGACAATAAACGGATAGAACACCGGCAACGCGCCGAGCACGGCCTCGGGAAAGCAGGAGGCAGTGAGCGCAACCGCATTCCCCGGGAGCCATTCCAGCGTACCGTGCGCGCCAAGATGCAGCACCGCATCGGCGCCGATCTCGTGCTGCAGCCAAAGTCCGAAGGCGAGAAGCGCATGGCGGGGCGGCAGTTCGGGATCGTGGAAGTCCGCGCGCCGGTCCGTCGTCTTTCCCCGGTCGGGCGGGAGCGCGGCAATGAGATTGCCGAACATGGCGGCCTGAAAGCGAAAAGCGCCGTCGTGAAAATCCGGATCGTCTTCCGGCCTCCCCCAGGCCTCATCCATGGCGGTTCCGACGGCCTCGGGGAGCGCAGCCAGGCGCGTTTCATAGTCCTCAAGCGCCAGGCCCGGACGGCTGTTTTGGCTGCGCAGGCGCGCGAGCAGTGCGCGCGTGTCGCTGGGACGGCCCTGGACCGTGTAACCGGCGGCAGCGAGATCGGTCATGGCGCCGAGCACGCTTGCAGGCACGTCGAGTCCTACAGCGTAGGCCGCCCGTCCGCCCGCACCCGGATAGTCGGGTAGAACGATCGCGATCTTGCGCATCGCGCGGGGCAAATGCCTGAGACGAACGAGCGCTGCGATCTTATCGGCGACCGCCTCGATACGATCCGGTTCGGGGCGGCTGACACAACCGGCAAAGCCTAGAGCATCGTCCTTGTCCTGCGTATCCTTGAAGCCGAGCGTTCCCGCCAGCACGCGCCCGTCGAGTTCGGGCAGAACCACATGCATGGACAGGTCCGCCGGCCCAAGACCGCGCGGGTTGGAGGCCCAGGCTTCGCGTCTTGTGTTGGCGATGACCGCCTGCACGACGGGGGCGTCGCACCCTTCGAAGACGCCGTCACCAGCAGCAAAGGCCGTCGTCGTGACAATCGCCGACGGGCCGAGCCTTTCGAACGCTCTGCCGACGAAGGCGATGGATTCTGGAACCTTCAGACTGGGTAGGAACAGCGGTACGGGCTGGATCCCGCGCGCGGAAAGAGCCGTATACAGAACGTCTATGGGGCCGGTGTCGGCAGCGAGAAGCGAGGCGCGATAGAAAAGGATTGGAACTGTTGCCCGGTCCCCGGCGTGCTCCGCGTCTTGATGGTGGCGCGCCAAGAAGGCATCGAAATCGACAACGCCCTCGCCCGGCCGGTAAACCCCCATTCGGGGGAAGGGCTGTGGTGACGGCGCCTCCAGTTTCGTGCCCCCGAGACAGGCCAGGTGCCGTAGGAGCGCGCGCAAGTTGGCCGATCCGCCTTCCCGAAAATAGGTCAGCAGCGTTTTGAGTTCTGGTTCGTCCAAGGTCGACTGCTCGAACAGGCGCGCATCGTCCCTGTCCTCGCCCGGTAGAACGGCCAGCGCGATCCCGCGCTCGCGGGCGACCGCCGCCAGTCTTTCGACGCCATAGCACCACCAGTCGAGTCCCCCTAAGAGCCGCACCACGATGACTTGGGCGTGTTGTGCGACGGTCTCGAGCCAAAGGTCGGTGGACATCGGGTGGCGCAGATCGCGCAAATGCGCCAGCCGAACCGACGGCAGATGCACCTGCTCTTGCGCATAGGCCGCGGCAATCCCGGTGAGATCGCTGTCCGTGAACGACAAGATCACGATGTCGCCGGGGGTCTGACCCAGGTCGATCGGCTCGGCGATGTCGTCGAGCGTCGTGCTGCTTGTCTGCAGGAGGTGCATCGTCGGTGCCTACAGGTTATCCGGCCAGGGACTTAGCCACGGCGTCGCGGTCCAGGCCCTTCAGGCCGATCACCACGACCTTGCCTTGGCGGTTCTCGGTCTGGCCCCAAGGGCGGTCGAAGTAATGGGTCACGCGCGGGCCCACGGCCTGGATGAGAAGCCGCATGGGCTTGCCGGTTACGGCGGCAAAGCCTTTGACGCGCAAGACGTCGTGGGCTTCGGCCAGGTCGGCGATTCGCTCGGTGATGGCAGCAGGGTCGGCGACTTCCGCTATCGGCACCACGAACGTGTCGAAGTCGTCGTGATCGTGATCTTCCTCGTTGTTGTGATGGGTCATGCGGTTTTGGATATCGTCCTCCGCGCCGATGCCAAGACCGAGTAAGGCGGTGGCATCGACTTTGCCCTCCGAGACCGTGACGACGCCGATCCCACGCGGAAGCGTGCCAGTCACCGTCTTCATGGCGCGCGCAAGTCCGTCCGTGTCGAGCAGGTCGCGCTTGTTCAACACGACGAGGTCGGCGCAGGCGACCTGATCTTCGAACACCTCTTCTATGGGGTCGTCATGGTCGAGCGCGTCGTCGGCAGCCCGCTGCGCGGACAAGGCTTCGAGGTCGGCAGAGACTTGGCCGTCCGCCAGCGCGGCGCCGTCCACCACCGCCACGACGCCGTCGACGGTGACGCGGTTCTTGATCGCCGGCCAGTGGAACGCCTGGACGAGCGGCTTTGGCAGCGCGAGGCCGGAGGTTTCGATGACGATGTGGTCGACCTGGGGTTCGTGCGCCAGGATCTCGTCGAGTGCGGGCACGAATTCGTCGGCGACCGTGCAGCACAGGCAGCCATTGGCCAGCTCGACGATATTCTCGTCCGAGCAGTTCTCGTTGCCGCAGCCTTTGAGGATCTCGCCGTCAATGCCCACATCGCCGAACTCGTTGACGATCACGGCGAGGCGCCGCCCGTTGGCGTTGGCGAGAACATGGCGGATGAGCGTGGTTTTTCCAGAGCCGAGAAAGCCGGTCACTATCGTGCAGGGAACGCGGGCAACAGACGTCATTCAGGGTCCTCCGGGGTCGGGGTGAAGTGGAGTGGCGGGATGCGGGCGATCAGGCCGCGCTTCAAGACGTTCGGCCGGCCGCGCCAGGGCAGGATGCCGTCGGCGGCGTCGACGAGGAGCCGCGCCCCTTCGATCAGGGCCGGCGCGTCGTTGGCGGCATCAAGACCGCCGAACACATAGGTCCAGCTATCGCGCGTCCGCATCGCGGCGCTGAGCGAGCGGCTGCAATTGCCGAGGCATTCCACGCCCCTAACGGTGACGCCCGTCCCATGGGCGGCCTTAGCAGCGGCTGCGGCAAGCAAGGAGCCTGAGCGTGGGCCATCCTCGATTTCGCCTGCCTTGCGACAGGTCACGCAAACAAAAACGATAGGCCCTTGAACGGTGGCCCCATGCTGGGCCTCGTCCGTCCGGGTCTCGGCTGTCTCCGAATTGGCGGTCTCGGGACTGGTAGTCTCGGGAAGTGTCACCCTCAAAATCCTCTGGCGGTCCCGAATCAGACGCCGCGGCAAATAAAGGGTGCAGGACGGCCACGATGCGAATCGGGCCAAAAAAACCAACCGCCGCAGAGGCACCCCGCCCGGCGGACGACTAGATCGACGGCAGGTCTCCTGGCTTCGCGGGTTTCACCCTTCGCCGCCTTCCCGGGGCTATTCCCAGTGGCAATGGCTCGGGCGCCCAAAACCGCTTTCAAGGCTTTGGCTTGGGCTCACCGCTTACAGTTGCGGGGGCAGCCGCGGATTTGGAGTTTCATCCATACCGCGTTCCCTGTTCGCTCGAAATGAGCAACCGTCAATGAGGCACATAAGAGCCCCTAGCCCGCGTTTGTCAATGCGTCGCAGGGGCTTGTGATGGGCCGGCGGCCAGGGTTCCCTCTTGCGGCGCGCCTTTTGCGGACTATAGTCGGGACGCCGATGGTTCTCGCATGAGGCGGGACGCAAGAAGGGAACACGGTGAGGGATTTCCCGATTCCGTGGCTGCCCCCGCAACTGTAAGCGGTGAGTACCCCTCATCTGGCCACTGGAGCGCAGGTTCCGGGAAGGCCGAGGGGATGCACCGACCCGCAAAGTCAGGAAACCTGCCGCGGCATCAACCTTGAAACGCGCCCTCGGGTGGAGGGCGACGAAAGGAAACCTGATGACGACTCTTTCCGGCAAACCTGCGTCGAACGACAACCGCGCCGTTGCCCTGACGGCTGATCGGGCCGTTCCGATTTTCATGGCGGCGTTGCTTGGCATTTTCATCGTCGGTGGTGTGGGCTTCTCTAACATTGGGGCCGTGCACAACGCGGCTCACGACTACCGACATTCCATGGCCTTCCCCTGCCACTAGGGAGAAGCAGTCATGGATTACTTTCGCAACATTATCCTCGTTGCAGCCATCGCCGGCATCGTTGCGGGCATTGGCATGACAATCGCGCAGCACTTCGTCACCGTCCCGATGATCTTAAAGGCAGAAGTCTTTGAAGAGCAGAGTTCGGCCGTCGACGCGCCTGCTGCTGAGGCAGCTCACGAACATGGGGCGGAGGCCACCGGGCATTCCCATGACCATGGTGAAGGCTGGGGCCCGGCGGACGGCGCCGAGCGGACCTTTTTCACGCTTCTCGCCAATGTGGTGACGGGTATCGGATTCGCTTTGCTCCTGGTCGCGGCCAGCGAGCTGCTCGGTGGCCTATCCGGGTGGCGCCAAGGCGTCTTCTGGGGACTTGCGGGTTTTGTAATCTTCACCCTCGCGCCAGGTCTCGGACTTGCGCCGGAACTGCCAACAATGCCGGCCGCGGAGCTTGGTGCCCGCCAGCTCTGGTGGCTCGGGACCGTTGTATCGACGGCCGCGGCGTTGTGGCTGCTGTTCTATGTGCGGTCGCTGCCGGCGACGGTTTTGGCGTTTGCGCTGCTTGTTTTGCCTCATGTAATCGGGGCGCCGCAACCCGCCAGCCACGAAAGCCTCATCCCGGAGAACCTTCATCACAGCTTCGTCGTGGCCGTTGTCATGACCACGCTGGTGTTCTGGGGCCTGCTCGGGGGGCTCGCGGGGTATGCCCGCGAGCGTTTCATCGGGCAGGCTTAGATGACGGCTCTTGCGAAACCCGAGGACGAGAGGATCACCTTCGTTCTTGGCGGCGCCCGATCCGGAAAAAGCCACTTCGCAGAGAGTTTCGTCGCGTCTCTTCCGCGGCCTTGGGTCTACGTCGCCACGGCCGAGGCTCATGACGACGAGATGGCCGCGCGGATCGCCGAACACCAGGCGCGTCGCGAGGCAGGTTGGCAGACCATCGAGGCGCCGCACGAATTAGCCGAAGCGATACGCGCGGCACCCAAAGGGGCCATCGTGCTCGTGGACTGTTTGACCTTGTGGCTCTCCAACATCATGCATGTGCCGTTCGACATCGACCGTGCCATGGGTCAACTCGAACAAGCGCTGCACATGCGAGAAAACGCGACCGTGCTGGTCTCAAACGAAGTGGGGCTTGGGCTCGTGCCGGAAACCCCGCTGGGCCGCGCGTTCCGCGATGCGCAAGGCCACCTCAATCAACGGATCGCAGCGATCGCCAGCCGCGTCTTTCTCGTGGTCGCCGGGCAGCCTCTCGTTGTGAAGAGAAGCACATGACCAAATCGGTCGAGGACAAAGACCTTGAGCGCCATCGCGCCAAGATGGCGAAGCGCAAGGAAGTACAGGATGCCGAGGTCGCCGAGAAAACTGTCGAGAAGGGGCTTCTGATCGTCCACACGGGGACGGGCAAAGGCAAGTCGACGGCCGCTTTCGGTCTGGCCTTGCGCATGATCGGGCGTGGCAAACGCGTCGGGATCGTCCAGTTCGTCAAGGGCGCCTGGCATACGGCCGAGCGCGACGCCCTGGAGAAGTTCGGCGATCAAGTGGCCTGGTATTCCATGGGCGAAGGCTTCACCTGGGAGACCCAGGACCTTTCACGCGACATTGCGGCGGCGGAGCGGGCCTGGGCCAAGGCGGTCGAACTGATGGACGACCCCAGCTTCAGCCTCGTCATTCTCGACGAGCTGAATATCGCGCTGCGTTACGACTATCTGTCTTTTGAGGAGGTCGTCGCGATGCTGAAGGCGCGGCGTCCCGACCTCCATGTGATCGTCACGGGGCGGAATGCCAAACCCGGGCTGATCGAGGCCGCCGACCTCGTCACCGACATGACGCTGGTTAAGCACCACTTCGCCGACGGTGTGAAGGCGCAAGCCGGTATCGAATTTTAGGGATGATCGCCCGCGCGCTCATGTTCCAGGGCACGGGCTCCGATGTGGGCAAGTCCCTGATCGTGGCCGGGCTTGCGCGCGCGCTTATCTCACGCGGGTTAAAGGTCCTGCCCTTCAAGCCGCAGAACATGTCGAACAATGCGGCCGTCGCGGGCGACGGCGGGGAGATCGGCCGGGCCCAGGCGCTACAGGCGCGGGCCGCACGCGTGACGCCAAGCGTTCACATGAACCCCGTACTGCTCAAGCCGCAAAGTGAGGTTGGCGCGCAGATCGTCGTGCGCGGCCGCGTCTACGGCAAGGCCAAGGCCGCGGACTATCAGGCGCTCAAACCCGAACTGATGGGCGCCGTTCAAGACAGCTTTGCCCGCCTGAAGGATGAAGCAGACATCGTGCTCGTCGAAGGTGCGGGCAGCGCCTCGGAAGTCAATCTCCGCGCCAACGATATCGCCAATATGGGCTTTGCCCGCGCCGCCGATGTACCGGTCATCCTCATCGGCGACATTGACCGCGGCGGCGTCATCGCCAGCATCGCCGGAACAAAAGCCGTGCTCGACCCGGCCGATGCGAGCATGATCGCTGGGTTCTTGGTCAACAAGTTCCGGGGCGATCCGGCTCTGTTTGTCGAAGGCATGGCACGCATCGCCGCCGCGACCGGCTGGGAGGCGCTCGGTCTGATCCCGTTCTTCGCCCGCGCTCGCGCCCTCCCCGCAGAGGACGCGCTGGCGCTCGACCAAGCCCAATCCACCAAGCCTGAGGCAAAGCTGAAGATCGCCGTGCTTATACTGCCTCACATCGCAAATTTCGACGATCTCGATCCGCTTGCCGCCGAGCCCGCCGTCGAACTCGTACGCGTGCGTCCGGGGCAGGCGTTGCCGGGCGATGCACGGCTTGTCATCGTGCCGGGGTCCAAGGCCACGCTGTCCGATTTGCGGACCTTCCGGGAAGCGGGCTTCGATATCGATATTGCCGCGCACTTGCGCAGAGGCGGCGCGGTTCTCGGGCTGTGCGGTGGCTATCAGATGTTGGGGCGGGTTCTACGCGACCCGGACGGAATTGAAGGGCCGCCCGGCGAGGCCGAGGGGCTTGGCCTGCTCGATCTAGAAACGACGCTGTCGGATGAAAAGCGTCTTGAGCGCGCGCGCGGGGTTACGTTCGATGGCGTCCCGTTCGAGGGCTACGAAATGCATCTCGGCCGCACGGAAGGACCGGACTGCGACCATGCCTTCGCGGTCTTCGAAAATGGGACCCGGGAAGGCGCGGTCTCCCCAAACGGGCAAGTCTTCGGCACCTATGTGCACGGGCTCTTTGCGGACGATCGGCAGCGCGCCGCATGGCTTGCCCGATTTGCCGCCGGACCTACGCAAATCCGTTACGATAATCAGATCGATGACATTCTGGACGAACTCGCTGCCCATCTGGAGGCCCATGCCGATATCGATCGTCTCCTTACACTGTCGCGCTGAGGGTCGCGCCAAGAGCGGCCACGACCGCCACGAGCGCGATCAGCAAGCCGTCGGCGCGGACATAGAGACGGAGCGCCGCGCGAAGGTCGCTTGGCGTGGCGTCACGCCGGCCATCGCCCAGCCAGGCACCGTCGGTGTGCGAGTCCGCATAGGCGCGGGGGCCGCCGAGCGCCACGTCGAGCGCGCCGGCAATCGCCGCTTCGGGAGTGCCTGCGTTCGGCGAGGCGTGCTTGGCCGCATCGCGGCGCATCGTATTCCAAGCCCGCTTGGCCGAGGCATCTTGCGTCAGGGCTGCGGCTCCGACGAGCAACAACCCGGACAAGCGGGAGCCGGGCAGATTGACGACGTCGTCGAACTTGGCGGCCGCGCGCCCAAAATCCTCGTAACGCGGCGAACGATGGCCGATCATGCTGTCGGCAGTGTTGATCGCTTTGTAGGCCGCCCCGCCGGTGAGGCCCGCCAGTCCGAGCCAGAAAACGGGCGACACCACGCCGTCAGAGAAGTTCTCGGCAAGGCTTTCGATGGCAGCGCGCACAACGCCCGCCTCGTCGAGCTGGGCGGTATCGCGCCCCACGATCTGCGAGACCGCCGTGCGGGCGTCCTCCAGCGAGCTGGTTTCGAGCGCATCGGCAACAGCGGCCACGTGACCGTAAAGGCTGCGCTGCGCGATCAGCATACTTGCAGCCAGCGCAACGAAGAGCAGTCCGAAAGGCAGCAGCAGGAGTGCGGCCTCAAGAAGGAAGGCGCTCGCGCCGACGACGAGCAGCAGGAGCACCAAAGCAATGCGGCCCGCCCGGCGCCGCGCGGCGGACTCTCTCGCCGGATCGTTGAGACGCGTATCCAGCCAGGATATCAGGTGGCCCATCCAGGTGACGGGATGGCCGGCGCGCCTCACGAGCCACGCCGGATAGCCGACGGCAAGCTCGACCAGCATCGAAAGAAGCGCTAGCGGTGCTGCCATGACGTCACCCGATCCGATCCCACCCAAACTCTCCGCCGACTTGAATGCTGCGTCCTCGGCCGACACGCCATTGAGACATGGCGGCAATCTTGGCGCGGCGCGTGTGCGGTTTCCCAATGCACCCGAGCCAATCGTCGACCTGTCGACCGGCGTCAACCCTCATCCCTATCCTATCGCGGATGTTACTCGCGAAGATTTTGCGCATCTCCCCGAACCTGCGGCCCACGCCCGCCTCACGCAGTTGGCCGCGGCATTCTATGGCGCGCCCTCGGCGGACAATGTGGTCGCCGCGCCGGGCAGTCAGATACTGATGGCACTGATTGCCGACCTGACGCCGCAAGGCCGTGCCGGGATCCTCGGTCCGACTTATGCCGAACATGCGCGCATGGCAGCGCTTGCCGGTCATGAGGTGACCACGGCCGGGACGCTCGCCGAGCTCTGTGGGGCCTCTATGGCTGTCGTCGTCAATCCCAACAATCCCGACGGACGTCTAATTGCCAGAGACGATCTCTTGAGCCTTGCCGCACATCAAAAGGCGCAAGGTGGTTTGTTGGTGGTGGACGAGGCCTTCATGGAGGCGGGACCTCAAGGCGAAAGCGTGTCCGGCTCCGTCGATAGTGGACCCATCATTGTATTGCGGTCCTTCGGCAAGTTTTTCGGTCTCGCCGGCTTGCGTCTCAGCTTCGCGGTTGCCGGTCGCGATCTGGCGCGCCACCTGCGGGCACGCTTGGGCCCCTGGCCGGTTTCGGGCCCCGCGCTTCTCATCGGTTCGGCCGCGTTTGCCGACCGGCCCTGGATAGACAGCACACGGACGGAGCTGAGCGCCGCCTCCGAGCGGCTTGAGGCTCTGCTTGGCGATGCGGGTCTGGAGCTGGTTGGCCAGACCGATCTTTTCTGTCTGGTCCGCAGCATGTGCGCTCAGGAAATTTTTGAAAGGCTGGGCGAGGCGGGTATCTGCGTGCGTCAGTTCGACGAGAACCAGCAGCTCTTGCGGTTTGGTCTTCCGGGAACGGAAATGGAATGGCAGCGGCTGAAATACGGGCTTGTCGCCCGTTCCTAGCGGGGAAACGCTCCGGCAGAGCCGCTAGTGGGCCCAGCGGCGGTTATAGTGCTCGGCCAGTTCGATACTGCCTTGCGCTTCTTCCGGCAGGAGCCTTGCGATCACACCCATGGCAAGTTCGA
>Ga0316198_10003003_pt1 | contig 10241 bp, 7 predicted proteins | sample OudBieAanoxic_MG_FD_204935 | JGI IMG/M metagenome (GOLD analysis project Ga0316198, IMG submission 204935) | Coastal sediment microbial communities from Oude Bieten Haven, Netherlands - site A anoxic | ecosystem: Environmental > Aquatic > Marine > Coastal > Sediment | place: Netherlands...
ACTCAAATAATTATTAAGTTAACCATCATAATAGAGGGGCTGTAAAGAGCAAATATATTTTTGCTCTTTACAGCCCCTCTATTGCCTTCTCATACTTCGTCAGATAAAAATATGATGACTCATTTAAGTCTGATTGATCTCCTCTTTCATAGAAAAAAGGCCATCACATTTAGTGTGACAGCCCCGACTTTCTACTTCTATAATTTTATAGCTTACTATTTGACTACTTCATAAGGCCAATCTAAGATACCACCAAAATCTAAAACATTCGTATAACCATTGGCTACAAGTATTTTGGCTGCTTGTCCAGATCTATTACCACTTCTGCAATAGACAAGAATCAGTTGATCTTTGTCTGGTATTAAGTCTAAGTTACCACTTTTAACATCACCAAGTGGAAGAAGCTGAGCACCTTCTACATGACCTTCTGCATATTCCGAGGCTTCTCTCACATCTATAATGATGACACCCTCTTCATTCATTTTGTTTAAGGCTTCTTCAGGGCTTATCTTTGTATACATTGGTCCATCCTCCTCTTGGTTCATCTCATTATTATCTGCTGTTGATTGGCAACCACTTAGTAAGACCAATACGACAACCATATAAATATATTTCATTTTTACTCCTTATCTTTGTCCTTTTCTATCTGCTCTTTTAAGTCTCTTGCTTTATCTTTAATCTTAGCACTACTCACTGGAGATAATAGTACTTTACCAATCCAAAAACTCGTAGCTTTCAAATCATTTGTTTCATAAGATAAAGCCGCTAACAGGTACTGATAGGTTGACTGGTTCATGCCATATACAGGAAAAACAGTTTCTTTATAATTCTTATTAAAGCCTTTAAGGGCATTCATCGTGAAGTTCTGGTACATTTCTTTATAGCGAATCACCTCTTTAGGCGCTTCTGCTTCTTGAATAAGATTTTCGATAACCCACGATGCTTTGAGGCACAAATACGCTTTATTGATATCCGTACGACCCATAATCATATCATTGTATAACGCTAATTTATAACGCTCTAAAGCAATACTATAGTCATAGACCTGCGGGTATTTCTTACCTACATACTTAACTGATATTTTTTCCCGAATGGCCTTGATCTGTCTTTCTGAAACCTTCTTGAAGTTTCTGTTCAGCGCTGTATAACCACATATTTCACATAGAACAATGTCATACTTAATCATATCAACACCTTTGTATATTGGTCTTAAATTTAATTGAGTACTCCCCTGATTCGCTGCACCTTGTTTGACCGTTCTTACTTCTATAATCGAATTACACACTGGGCACCTAACTGTCCGGTCATACAACAAATCTTCTTCACTAACTTCAATAACTTTAGGCCCTTCTTCAACGACTTCTTCTACCTCTTCGTCAAATAAATTCGTATGTTCTACTTCATCAATACCAAAAACATCTAATCCATCAAATAATGAACCCATATGATCTCCTCATACTCTGTCGTATAATTTCTCATGCTAGGCTCATTCTAACACAGACGCCTTGTCCCTTCAACCAAATTCCCTCCAGCTTCACACCAATGTATCTGATGTAAGCGATCACTTATATCGCGATGCCAATAGTCGAATTTAATTGATGTAATAGCCACACCCTTGTATCAATGATATATTTCAGGTTACATGCAACTTCTTCGCCATCCATCTCTGTCATACACTCATACGTTATGGCTTCTTCATCGTAATGCTTACCATATTTCACTTGTTGAACACTAGCTATATAGCAGGTTCTAGCCTCACATCCAGCTTCCTTAAGTCTAAATTTAAATGGGTTAATATCACCCTGTCTATTCATTCGACAGACAACTGTAATCGGTTTATTAAATGTTATCATCATCATCACCTCGTATAAATATTATAGACGAACATACGTTCTTTTGCAAGGGTTATTGTTCTCTATTCACCTACGACATACCTCTAAATTCTCAAATAATAGTTGTAATCTAACGCTTAATTTGCTACAATCTATGTAATTATCCATCAATGAGTGTGTAGATACAGTACCTTTTGATATAATTAAGGAGACCTACTATGGGTTATTACAGAACGAACTTAGACCTAATCCATCATCACCATCTATAGACGTGTATTTATGAATTCATAGATACAGGTCGATTTCTGATGTTGGTGTCTATGGTGGAATTGAAGCGAAAGCCATGTAGACATCTACATGGCTTTTTATAGTATATATAAGCCACAGATTTATAAGAATAACCTTCGTACCCTTACATATACGATGTTTAAAGAAGAGGAGAACACTAATGAAATTCAGATCCCAACCTGCCAAAGGTACTCAGGATATTCTTCCTGAAGATATGGCTGTTAGAAACTATGTACTAGATGTTATTCGCAAAACCTACACCCAAAAAGGTTTCACACAGATTCAAACTCCCTCTGTTGAGAATATTGAACTGCTCACTAATAGTGATGGCGGTGAAAACCTAAGAATGTTATTCAAAATTTTAAAGCGTGGTGAAAAACTTAATCTTGAAGACGTCACCGAAGCTTCTTTAACCGACCTTGGCTTGCGTTTTGATTTAACCTTACCCCTATCTAGGTTCTACGCAAATAACCGTAGTCAATTACCTATACCATTCAAGTCCATTCAGATTGGTGACGTATGGCGTGCGGAACGGCCTCAGAAAGGTCGCTACAGACAATTCACCCAGTGTGATGTGGATATCATAGGTGAATCCTCTATAATCGCCGAAATCGAGCTCCTAACCACTGTACCAGAAGCTATTATAAGACTTGGTTTCACTAACTTCACTATTAAGATTAATGACCGTCGTCTACTTAAAGAAATGGTCCTTGCAGCAGACATTGATCCTTCACTCTTTGCCTCTGTCTGTATTACCTTAGATAAGGCTGATAAAATCGGTGTCGAAGGTGTTAAAAGCGAACTCAAGGAAAAAGACCTTACAGACCTACAGATTGACGCCTTACTTCAACGTCTTACTACAAACCTTAGTGATCTCGACTCAGATGCAGCCAAAGAAATGACAACCATCATTGATACTGTCAGTCCACTCTACCCCATCGAATTTGACCCTACATTGGTCCGTGGTATGGGTTACTACACCGGTGCAATCTTCGAAATAGCTTCAAATGAATTTAAAGGGTCTTTAGCTGGCGGTGGTCGCTATGACACACTCATGAATAAGTTCCAGAAAGAAGCAGTGCCAGCTGTAGGCTTCTCCATAGGCTTTGAACGTATTTGCGACTTACTCAAGTCAAAAGACTTCCGTGTTGATCCAAGAGAAAAAACAGCCCTCATTGTTCTTGATGATGTCTACTTGCCAAAGGCCGTCGCCTTATCTCAAGAATTAGCCGCTGATGATCACATTGTCTCAATGTTCAAAGTAAAAGCCAAAAAACTGGGTAAAAAGCTTAGTGCTCTTGAGGAAGAAGGTTACACCGACATCATCGTTGTTGATCGCCAAGAGGCCAACTAAATAAGAAGAATTTTATCCATCTTTCATCACCTTAAACTAATAATAATAAGCCAAAAGAGTCTAACTGATATGAACCAGTTAGACTCTTTTGGCTTATTAAGGATCAATCATCTATTTGAAGCTCTTCTAAATGTTTTTCAAATGGTCTATTCTTCTTGTCCCCCGACCGGCCTATATAATGTTCCCGATATTCCTTTTTTATGTGATCAATTTCATTCTTCAAGCCATCAGCCGACATTTTCCTAGCCCCTTTGCCAAGAATTATTACTTGCTCCACCACATCAGATGTTGCTACTGTCACCTCATAGTTTGGTCGAATATGGTGCACAGAACGCTCTATGTATTGATCGGCTGTTTCTGCTTCTTTGGTATAGACAATCGTTATATTATTGTAGGGCATAATGGTCTCCAAATTCCCAACAACTTTGTAAGCATCAAAGACCAGTATAACCTTCTCACCAGTTTGACCTTGATAATCACTTAGGATATCCATCAACCTTGTCCGAGCACCATCAAGACTCTCTTAAGCAAGGGCTTTAAGTTCCTCCCATGCAAAGAGAATATTATAGCCATCAACCAATAAATATCTTTCTTTATCCGGTTGCTTTGGCTTTGCTTTGGCTTTATATTCACTAGAAGCGGGTGATTTCTTTGGTCTTGAATTAAAAATCTGACGACTAGGTCCAGGTTGACGCTCTTTTCTTTCACCATATGTTTTCACAAATATAGATTCTAATTCTTGATCGGATACCTTGTTTGATCTTACTCTAGCTTCGCTTACAGTTTTTGACACATCTTTTATCTTCCCACCTAATCGAATACCACTATCTAGGTGCATATGTTTGACAACTTGGTCCCAAGGCACACCATAGCCTGTACCTTTACTACAAAAAACCGAACCAGCAGGGTTGTCAATATCCTTATCTGCACTATAGCCGATTTCATCTATAACTTGTTCTTGATTATGGCAAGGTTCATAGCCTTGAAGACTTAAGCTTAGCTTACCCATACCTTTTGTATAAGCAATGACTTCTGAACCATAATGCATCATCGTTGAGGCTGGCGCAACACCTTCAACCACAGCTGACTCGCCACTAATCTCTGGATCACCATAACGTCCATACATTCGTTCAATATCTGACATCGCTTTGCCTAACATGACCTTAGGCACTTCAAGGTGGTAGTCATATACCGGCTCAAGTAGTCTACTCTTTCCTTGCATTAACCCCTGACGTAAGGCTCTATAAGTCGCTTCTCTAAAGTCGCCACCTTCTGTATGTTTATTATGACCTTTCCCCGTCACCAATGTCACTCTCATATCTGTCAAGACAGACCCTGTTAATACGCCTGTATGTTTGCGTTCCTTCAAATGAGATAGAACCAGTCTTTGCCAATTTCTATCAAGAATATCTTCACTACAATTGGCCTCAAAAATCATACCACTACCTAGGGGCAATGGCTCTAATAACAAATGAACTTCAGCATAGTGTTTGAGTGGCTCAAAGTGCCCCATGCCTATAACCGTTTCTTCAATGGTCTCACGATAGACAAGGCTCCCTTTATCAAAATCAACTGCTACATCAAAACGTTCTAATATTGTACTCTTTAGAATTTCGATCTGTATTGCCCCCATCACCTGAACATGAACTTCTGCCAAGCGTTCATTCCAAACAACGTTCAAGTGGGGTTCTTCTTCTTCCATTAATCGAAGATTCTTTAACATTTCAAAGATGTTTGTCCCTTCTGGAAATACCACTTTATAACTTAATACCGGCACTAGTGCCGGTGCTTGACCTTGATTCTCAAACCCAAGACCATCACCTGGCTTGGTCATGGATAGCCCTGTCAAAGCGCAAATCGTACCTGGTCCCGCTTCTTTAACCGCCTTAAAGTCCACGCCAGAATATACCCTTATTTGATCAACCTTTTCTTGCCACACAGCTTGTTCTTGACCTTCTTCAAGCTCTACATTTCGCTGTTGTTGGTTGGTCAAGAGGGCTTTCACTTCTAGAAAACCACCCGTCATCTTTACATAGGTCAATCGTTCACCTTGTTGATTTCTAGCAACTTTAAAAACTCTAGCACCAAAAATATCCGGATACGACTTGGCTTCCATATACAGATTAAGCCCGTCAATCAATCCCTTAACCCCTTGATTCTTTAGCGCTGCCCCAAAATAGACTGGGAAGACATGACGTCTGGCTATGGCCAATTTAAGGTCACTATCTTTAAGTGTCCCTGTATCAAGAAATTCTTCCATTAATAGTTCATCACAAACAGCTAAATTTTCATTCAATAAGTCTCGGTTTTCATGTTCAAAATCTATACAGTTTTCATGAACCTTTGTCTGTAACTCCCTTAGTAATACTTCTCTATTTGCACCCACCAAATCCATTTTATTAATAAAAATAAAGGTAGGAATATGATAGCGTTTTAATAACTTCCAAACCGTACTTGTGTGACCTTGAACACCATCTGTACCGCTGATCACCAATACTGCATAATCAAGTACCCGTAATGTCCTCTCCATCTCTGCAGAGAAATCAATATGACCTGGTGTATCAAGAAGGGTCACATTAAAATTTTCTAAGGGAAATACAGCTTGCTTAGAGAAGATTGTAATGCCTCTTGCCTTCTCAAGGTCAAAGGTATCAAGGTATGCATCCTTATGGTCTACTCGACCAATTCTATCTATAAGCCCTGTCTCGTATAAAATACTTTCTGACAAAGTTGTTTTACCTGCATCTACATGGGCAAGTATACCCAATGTTATATTTTTTGTTTTCATATCGTCATCACATTCTAACTTCCCGAGTCCCTGTAACTCTTAACTATATACTTTTGCTCTATCTATAATATCACATCGTCTACTATTGTTGAACCCGAATCCCTTGAACTATGCGTTATAAAGCCCAGTCCTGTTAAAGACTGGGCCATCTACCCCTAAATTTTTAAGCATGAAAGGTTTTAATTAAGATCGTAATGTCTGATATACATTCATAAAGTACATTCAATCAACTGGCAGCCTGACTACGAAGTCTGAACCTTCCCCTAGTTGACTTATACACTTGATTTGACCTTTGAATTCCTCTGTGACTAGACGATAGACAATATTTAGGCCAAGGCCTGTACCACCCAAACCACGCTTTGTCGTATAAAATGGGTCAAATATTCTATTCACCACCTCTGGCGCTATACCTTTGCCATAATCCTTAACAGAAATTTCTAGCCATAAATGTTCTTTACTAACGCTTATCTCTATTCGTCCTTCTTCATTCTCCTCATACCCATGGACCATAGCATTGTTCACTAAGTTAATAACAATCTGTGATATCAAGCCTGGCCAAGTCGTTATCACTAAATAAGGGTCACATGTAACGTTGATAGCTACATGCCTATGCTTATACTTAGGCTTGAGGCTCATTACTACTTCATCGAGGTAATTCTTAAGACTAAGGCGTCTTCGTTCTTCAGATGCTCTATCCGCAGCAATGTTCTTGAATGAATTGTTCAAGCTAGCGGCCCTTGTTAGATTCATCTCAATGATTCGTCCTGTCTCACCCATCGTATCTAGGTGTTGTTCAAATGCCTTTCTAGATATAGTCCCTTGCTTAAATGCCTCCTGTATTTGTCCTATTATTCGAAGTAAATACGAGCCACCAGAGATACTGATCCCAATTGGCGTGTTAAGTTCATGTGCAACTCCTGCAACTAATATACCTAGAGCAGACATTTTCTCTGTTTCAATTAGTTTTTCATGCCGCCTTTGTAATTCTATAAGATTTTCTTCAAGTTTCTTATTAAGATCCGAATTGATCTTAACTTGATTGCGTAAATCCTTGTTCTTCTTGTCCACCCTATTAATGGTATAGATATATCTTATCGTTGTTGAAATCTGCTTCCTAAAGCTAATATGATTACTGCCTCGACTCATTGGCATGTTATACAATATCACACCATATACCTGCTCTTTAAAATAAAGAGCCGTCAGTACTAAAGACTCTTTATTATCGCCCACACCTGCAACTTGCAGAAACTCTTTCATAGAAAAACGTTCAGGTGAACCATACACTTCCACACCATTTTCAAGACTAACTAGCATACGTCCATAGTGGTCCATCCCTAAAATCTCTCCATCACGAAGGGCCACCTTCTCATTAAGTAGCATTAAATAGCATGTATCAACAGACATCTCTTTTAAAGAACTGTATAAAATTTTAGTGAACTCATTCATATTCGTCGCATTCAACATCTTATGAAAGCCTTCTTTAAAAAGTGCTTCTATATTTCTATTATTGATTATTGCGTCAAAACCACTATCACCATAAGAATGTCTCTCAATATGTTGTATTAGCTGGTCGATGAAGACCTCAACACACTTAGCATTCCCCTCAGGTAAGGGCTGACTAAGGAGATATAACCTCAAATATGTGAGTAGCTCAATGAAGTCCTTACTAAAGTCAACGCCACCTTTATTACTATGTTTTCCTATCCAACCAATATAGACTGATAACCAATTGTTAACTTCACCATCAACAACACGCCTAGTCTGCATCGCCTCGGCGATGCATTTCAAATAATGCACCACCTGATCATTCTCAGGTAGTTGACTTTGCCTAACAAATCTAATTATGTCTTCTAAGCTTACTTCCTTCATTGTACATCGGTTTGACGCTGAAGGGTTACACCCACACGAATACCTAGGAATAAACCTAGTATCAATCGTTACAGTTTCTTCTACACTTTCTTTTGCCCAATAGTTTTTAAATTGTATTAATGCTGCTTGACAAACCAAGGCCAATGGTTGTTCTACGGTTGCCATCGGAGACATATAAAACCTTATATCCGGAATGTTATCAAAACCTATTAACTTCACTTGTTCAGGCACACTAATACCGAGACGACTTAATGTTGCCATAACGCCTATGGCCATGTCGTCGTTAGCTACAAAAACAGCATCACACCCTAACTCTCGATGGTCAAACAGAACTTCTGCCGCTGCACTGCCAGACTGAATCGTAAAATCACCTTCTGTAATCAACTTAGCATCTAATTCAATCCCATGTTCTAACAAAGCTTGTGCATAACCTTGATAACGCTGAGTACTATCCTTGTGGCCAGCTTCACCGGATATAAAAGCAATTCGTCGACAACCATGAACTTCAATCAGGTGTGCTACCGCCTCTTTAGCGCCAATGACATGATTAATAACAATTGTGCTTAGTGCTTCATTGATATTTTCACCAATTTGTACTAATGGTAGTTGACTCGCTGCTCTACCGTAGAAACCCAGAGTAGTAAGGTCTACATATTTGTCCGATGTTGGTCCAAGAAGAATTAGCCCATCAAACATTGTCGGATTCAGGTAAGTAAAAAGCCAATCGTGTTGGTAAGCATACTTATTGTCATCGTTAAAAGACTCGCCTGATATTACAATAAGGTTATAGCCACTGAGCTGACATTCTTCTGACATTTTCAACCAAAAATCATATGCATACTGACCATCTAGGTTGTTAATTACTAAGCCTATGCTCTTTTTATGTTGACTTCTCATCGCCTCACTGCTCCTCATCAATATTTTTCGGAAGACGGATACTAAAGTTAGTTCCATGACCAAGCTTACTTTCACATTGGATTGTGCCTTTAAGCACTTCAGTTACCAAGCTTTTAACGATATTAAGCCCAAGACCTGTACCACCTTGATTTTTCTTAGTTGTATAGAAGGCATCAAAAATTCTAGGAAGCTGAGAAGTATCTATTCCTTTACCACAATCGGATACTTTAAGCACAACGTCCTCTACATCACTACTAACACTGATGATAATCGAACCTTCGTCCAATGGTTCATAACCGTGAATCAGTGCATTCATCACTAAGTTTGTAATCACTTGTGAAAATGCTCCAGGAAAACTATTTACCTTGATCGTTGAATCTCCTTCAATGCTTACTCTAATTAAGCGGTGCCTGAGCTTAGGTTGCAGGCTCCTGACCACTTGCTCAAGGTACTCAATTACATTAAAGTCTCTCTGCAGTTCATTGCCTTGGTCCACGGCAACCCCCTTAAAACTATTGATTAACGCTCCAGCTCTTTGAAGATTGCTCAAAAGAATTTCACTTGTGTCATAGCTATTCTTTAAATAGGTAGCCATTGTATTTTTTGTCAAGGTCTTGTCAGAAAAACGACGTTCTATGTCTTCTGTTTCTAAGCAAATTTGTGATATAGCGGTTATACTTACACCTAATGGTGTATTGATTTCATGCCCTATGCCAGCAACAAGATTGCCTAATGCCGCTTGTTTTTCAGCTTGAATTAGCTGATCTTCTGTATCTTGTAAAAGGGTTAATGTCGCTTCCATTTGTTGATTGGTTGCTAACTGTTCTTCTGAATAAGTATCCAGCTGATTGTTAACCTCCTCTATTTCCTCAACAATACTAATTAACTTAATGGCTGTACTAATTTGCCTAAGTATCGTCTCATAAACCGATCCGACTTTGTGCCCTAGTTCATAAAATATATAACCAAAAGCATCTTCGTTTAAGGACAATGGTTCCAATATCATTGTATAACGTCGATTAGGTATTTCATCCCTAAAAGGAATTAAGTCTTTTGTTTCATATGCCATAAGACTGCCGTTGTCGAGTCGTTCATCATCACAGTAACCTAATAAAAGCTTAGAGAATTTAGGTATTTGATACTCTGAATCGTCTTTCAAATTATGACGAACGTCACTTCTTTGTTCATAGAGACCAATGTAACAACTATTGAT
>Ga0316198_10003004_pt1 | contig 10240 bp, 8 predicted proteins | sample OudBieAanoxic_MG_FD_204935 | JGI IMG/M metagenome (GOLD analysis project Ga0316198, IMG submission 204935) | Coastal sediment microbial communities from Oude Bieten Haven, Netherlands - site A anoxic | ecosystem: Environmental > Aquatic > Marine > Coastal > Sediment | place: Netherlands...
CTGGTGGGCGTGCGCGATGCCCTGGGTGAGAGATTCGAGATCGAGCGGTTCGACGATCCGGCCGCCGCTGTAGCCCGGGCTCTCGAGTTGGCAACGGAACGACGATCGGATCCGCGCTCGCGGCATTTTGCCCGCTAGCGGATCGGCCTTTCACATACGGAGGTACGGTGTACGCGGTCTACATATTCGGTTCGATCATGGCGATTCTCGTCGCGGCGGTGATTTTTGCGCCGATGATTGAAGGCAAGTGGCGCGAAGGGAAGGATGGCGACTCCGCGACCGATCGGAAGGAAGCAGCCATCGCTGCCCTTCGTGAACTGGAGTTCGAGTACCAGACCAACAAGGTTTCGGACGAGGACTACGCGACGCTTCGGGGGCGGTACGCGCGCCAGGCGCTCGCAGCCCGAGACGAGCTTGGCGAGGTGGTCGATCTGCACGCCTGTCCCGGCTGCGGGGCCACGGTGAAGGGTGGAGCGAAATTCTGCTCCTCCTGCGGTGGCGCGCTGGTCTGAGGGAGTCGCAGCGATGAACGAACGAGTCGTCGATCTCCGATCCGACACGGTCACCCGACCCGCGCCGGGCATGCGCCGGGCCATGGCCGAGGCCGAAGTAGATGATGACGTCCTCGGCAAGGATCCGACCGTCGACCGGCTGGAGCACCGGGTCGCGGATCTGCTGGGCAAGGAAGCGGCCCTGTTCTTCCCGTCCGGTACCCAGGCCAACCAGGCGGCGGTCATCCTCCACACCCGCCCCGGCAGCGAGGCCGTCTGCGAGGCCGAGTCACACGTCTTCCACTACGAGTACGCGGATGCGGCGTGGCTGGCCGGCGTGCAGCTGCACCCGGTGGCCTCCGAGCGGGGGGCCCTGACGGCCCGAGATGTGGCCGCGGCCATACGTCCCGGAGATCGCCACCACCCGGTCACCACGCTCGTCTGCGTGGAGAACACGCACAACATGCATGGCGGGTCGGTCGTACCCATCCGGGCCATGCGGGCCATACAGGAACTTGCACGGGAAAGGTCGCTTCCGATTCACCTGGACGGGGCCCGCCTGTGGAATGCTGCAGCGGCCTCGGGCATCTCGCTGGCCGACTTCTCGTCCTGCGCGGACACGGTCACCGTGTGCCTCTCGAAGGGGCTTGGCTGCCCCATAGGGTCGCTTCTGGCCGGGCCGTCCGGGCTCATAGCGGACGCCTGGTCCGTGAGGAAGCGGCTCGGGGGGGGCATGCGGCAGGTGGGTATTCTCGCGGCGGCCGGGCTCTGGGCGCTGGATCACAACCTCGACCGGCTTGGCCAGGACCACGAAAGGGCTCGTTGTCTGGCATTGGGGTCCAACGCCCTGGAGGGGCTACGAGCCGAGGAGCCGGATACCAACATCGTGATGATCCACCTCGAAAGAGAAGACCTGGACGAAGAGGCGGTGGCCTCGGAGCTGGAAGCGCGCGGTGTCCTGGTTCTGCCCGCCGGTCCCGGGAGGCTGAGGGCCGTCACGCACCTCGACGTGGACGATCCGGGCATCGAGCACTGCCTCGAGTCCCTGTCTCAGGTGTTGGGCTGACCCCCATCTGACGAGAGGCTGGCTCAGGCCTCGGCGTCGTGCGGGAGCCAGGCCAGCACCAGGCGGTGTATCGTGATGTCCGCCTTTCGCGGAGCGACGCCCTCCGTCTCCACTTCCAGGCCACCTACCTCGAACCGGTCCTTCAAGGCCTCGATTTCGCGCGCGAGCTCCTCTTCCATTTCGACGCGCTGCCCACGAAGCGAGTCTACCGACTCCTCCGCCCTCCGGATGTCGTCCCGCTCCCTCGAGGCACGTCCCGCCCCACGCATGGCGGTGGTCGCCCGGCCCATGCTCCGCCGACTCAGCTTCTTTCGCCCCAGAAAGGCGTCCAGTACGGTCGCCCCGACCGAGATCGCCGCCTGCACCTTCTGCTGCGAATACTGGGACTCCTCCCTATCCACCCGCTCCTCGGCCTTGCGGATCCTCGCATCGATCCTGGCGATGCGCGTCGTGAAACGGTCCCGGAGTTCGTCGATCTCCTCGTCCCTGGCTTCTCGTGCGGCCTCGCGCACCCGGATCCGGAAATCGCCTTCTGACTCGCCGGCATCAGAGACGAGCTTCAGGGCGGTGCAGCGCAGGAGCTCCAGGGGGCGGTTCTGATACAGGTGGCCCTTCAGGGCCGACTTCCAGGACCGATAGCTGGCCGCTCGAGCCGCTGCGGCGGGCAGCTTGCCGAACACGACCCCCGGCTCCGGATCGACAGAGAGGTCGAGGTCCGCGAAGGTCTCGGCGGCTTCCCATGGATTGGGAGGCACGTCCCCCGGCAGAGGCGCGACACAGACCACCCGCTCCCACAGGTCGAGGCCCAGCTTCGATCGCGCGTAGTGAAGATCCACTTCCGCCAGGAGCGCGGGCCGGTACGCGCCCCCAGCCATGCCCGGACCTGGCCTGATGAAGGTCTCCTCCACACCCGGGGGTACGACCGGGCGCTCGACCTCCGACCTCGCGGATTCCGGCTGCCCGGCGGAAGGCGGCGATCCTGATTCCGCTCGCTCACCCCGCTGCGTCGCGTCGGGCGCGGCCCGGGCCGCCGCCTCACGCCGGGGTTCCATCAACCGCCGGATCTCCGGCCTCGCCATGGGGCCTCTCAGGTACGACATCGCCCAGCGGGTCCGGAAGAGCACCGGCCCGTCCTCGTGCACGTTGTTGAGGAGGAACGTCCGGCTCTCCAGTCCACCGAGGATGCGATCCATCTCGCGCCGGTCGAGTCCGGCTTCATTGAAGGCGGCCGCTCCATCCAGCCCGTCCATGACCCGGTTCTTGTCCCGCTCGGTCTGCAGACGACCGAGGAACCATGTGCCCGCGTTGCTCAGCGCCTTGTAGTCCAGGTCCACCGGATTCTGGGTCGCCAGGACAACGCCGAGACCGTAGGCCCGGGCCTGTTTCAAGAGCGTCAGCAGCGGCGGCTTCGATGGCGGTATGCGCGACGGAGGCAGATACCCGAACACCTCGTCCATGTAGAGGATGGCCCTGAGACTCGCGGTGCCGGGCCGCGTGCGGATCCACGCCAGGAGCTCATTGAGGACGAGCGTGACCAGGAACATCCGTTCGGCGTCGCCGAGGTGCGCGATGGAAATGATCGAGATTCTGGGCTTGCCATCCCGAGTCCAGAGGAGGCTCTTGATATCCAGCGGGTCGCCTTCAAGCCACGCCTCGAACCCCGGCGCGGCCAGGAGGTTGTTCAGCTTCATGGCCAGCGCGAACCGGTCCTTCTCGGGATAGAACGAGTCGAGGTCGAGCACTCCGACCCGATCGAAACCCGGTGACTGAACGGCTCGAATCACGGCTTCCAGATCAAGGTCGATTCCGTCGTCCCAGGCGTGTGCCACGATGTGCGAAAGGAGGATGTGCTCGCGGCTCTGCAGTGGGTCTACCTCTTCACCAGCGAGCGCGAGCAGCGCTGAGACGGTCGACGCAACGCGCTCACGGCGGGCATCGGGGTCGGGGGGGGCGGCTCCGACGGGAGGCGCGGAAAGCGAGCGCAGGACCGCCAGGGGAAGTCCGTGACTGGCCCCCGGCGTATATACAGCGAGGTCCACCGCTTCCCGCAAACGTGCGATCCGCTGGCCGTCCTGTCCCCAGGACGCCAGGCCCTTCTTCCACTTGGCGGCTTCGTCCTCGGCCAGTTCGTCCGGCGTGACGCCCTTGCGCGCAGCCTTCGCCTCGTCGATCCAGGGACGGAAGTCGCCTGGGGCCAGGTCGGGGAAGGTGAGCAGCAGATTGCCAAGGTCGCCCTTGGGATCGATGGCGATCGCGGGTACTCCGTCGATCGCGGCTTCCTCGAGCAGCGAGAGGCACAGGCCGGTCTTGCCACTGCCCGTCATGCCGAGCGCCACGGCGTGCGTCGTCAGATCGCGAGCGTCGTACATGAGAAGCGGGCCACTGGCCTCAGGATCTGCCGGGTCCACCTCTCTGCCGAGGTAGAACGAACCCAGTTTCTCGAACTGTGAAACCTCGAGCGGCTTGTCGTCGGTGGGCATGGGGCGATCACTCCGTCGGAATTGTAGCAGCGTCCGGCTCCCATCCTGTCCCATCCTGACGATCTCTCCGATCCGGGGCAAGCCGCTTCCACCCGTGGCGGGCACTCCTCTCGGTGGGCATCATTGAGGGATCGATGACGGATCTCCCATAGTTGCAGGGATCGGTGTCGAGGTCGAAAACCGAACAAATTGCGAAAGTCACAGGCCCTACCTATACTGGGTTGACCGGCACCAATCACCTGGAACCACATGACGAGGCGGCGATGGCACTGGAACTGAATGACGAGCGCAAGAAGGCTCTGTCCGTGGCGATCAACCAGATCGAGCGGCAGCATGGCAAGGGTGCGATCATGCGGCTGGGCGCGGAGGGTGCCCGGGTGAGAATCGAAGCGATCTCGACCGGAGCCCTGTCGCTCGATCACGGGACCGGCATCGGGGGGATCCCGCGAGGCCGGGTCACGGAGATCTTCGGGCCGGAGTCCTCCGGTAAGACGACACTCACCCTGCATGTCATCGCCAACGCGCAGAAAGATGGCGGGGTGGCCGCTTTCGTGGACGCCGAGCACGCCCTGGACGTCGGCTACGCTGCCAAACTGGGCGTAGATGTGGAGAACCTGCTGGTTTCCCAGCCGGACACGGGCGAGCAGGCGCTGGAGATCGCCGAGGTTCTGGTGCGGTCCGGGGCATTGGACGTGGTGGTCGTGGACTCGGTCGCGGCCCTCGTGCCGCGCGCCGAGATCGAGGGCGAAATGGGAGACTCTCACGTCGGGCTCCAGGCCCGCTTGATGTCCCAGGCCCTGCGAAAGCTCACCGGAGCCATCGGTCGTTCCAACACGGCCGTGATCTTCACGAACCAGATCCGGGAGAAGATCGGCGTCATGTTCGGCAGCCCCGAGACGACGAGCGGGGGGAGGGCGCTGAAGTTCTATGCTTCACTGCGGCTCGATATCCGCAGGATCGCCTCGATCAAGGATGGCATGGAGCAGGTGGGCAACCGCACCCGGGTGAAGGTGGTGAAGAACAAGTGCGCCCCGCCGTTCCGGCAGGCCGAGTTCGACATCATGTTCAACGAGGGAATCAGCCGGAACGGGATCCTCGTGGATATCGGCGAAGAGCAGGGCGTGGTGAAGCGATCCGGCGCCTGGTACTCCTACGGTGACGATGTCCGACTCGGACAGGGCAGGGAGAACGCCAAGCTGTTCCTGGCCGAGAACCCGGATATCGCCGAGGAACTCGAGACCCGACTCCGGGGCGCCCTCGGCATGATCCCGTCCGAACCGGAAACGCTGCCCAGCGAAGACCCGGCTGCCGCCGAGGTCGCTCCGGCGGATTGACCCGAACCGCCGCCGCGCCATGCCCGTAGTCACGGCTCTCGAACCGGCCCCCGGACGTTTCGGGGGCTTTGTTCTGGAGGTGGATGCGGCCGTCCGATTCAGGGTCTCGGAAGACCTCTATCAGCGTCGGGGTCTGCAGATCGGAGACCGGCTCTCGACCGTTGAGCTCGAATCGCTCGCCCAGGACGCAGGCGCCGCAGAGGCCATGGAGCGGGCGGTCCACTACCTGTCCTACCGACCCCGCACGTGTCGAGAGGTCCGCCGCTACCTCGGAAAGCACGACCTGTCGGGACACGCCGACTCAGCGATCGACCGGTGCCTCGAACTCGGCTACCTGGACGACGAGGCGTATGCGCGGGCCTTCGTCCGTGAGCGGATTCGTCTGAAGCCGAGGGGGAGACCACGCCTGGTGTCCGAGCTGCTGGGGCGGGGCGTAGACCGCGACACGGCCGAGCGGGCGGTGGAGGCGACCCTGGATGAGGAGGGAGTCACTGAAGCGGCTCTCCTTCGGGAAGTGGCCCTTCGCCGGGTCCGCTCCCTCCGAAGTCTTGATCCCCCGGCAGCGCGGCGGAGGCTCTCCAGCTTTCTCGGTCGACGGGGCTTTCGGACCGGGGCGATTCGCGAGGTGGTGCTGGAACTGCTACCGGACGAGCCGGACGGCGGAGAGGGTTGAGAACCGGCTTCCGTCGCCCGACTGACCACCCCACTTGCCCCACCGATTGTAAGCGCGTCGGCCGTTCGGCATATTACCGGGATATCTCCGATCCCAGTACGGGCATCGACACACGATCCACCGATACGACCGGTACGGTATGAAGGCCAGCGAGACTCGCTCCAGTTTCATTCGATATTTCGAACGGCACGGCCACGTGCACATGCCCAGCAGTTCGCTGGTGCCGGAGGACGACCCGACCCTGCTTTTCGTCAACGCGGGGATGGTGCAGTTCAAGCGGGTCTTCGTGGGCGAGGCGGAACGCCCGGCGCCACGGGCCGTCACGTCCCAGAAATGTCTTCGTGTCAGCGGAAAGCACAACGACCTCGAGGAAGTGGGACGCACGGCGCGGCACCACACCTTCTTCGAGATGCTCGGGAACTTCTCATTTGGCGACTACTTCAAGCGCGACGCGATCGCCTTCGCCTGGGAGTTCGTGACCTCGGAGCTCGGCCTGGAGCCCGGCAGGCTGTGGGCAACCGTTCACTACACGGATGACGAAGCTGCCGAGCTGTGGCCGAAGCTCACGGGAATTCCGGCGGAGCGCGTTCTCCGACTGGGCGACAAGGACAACTTCTGGCAGATGGGCGAGACCGGGCCCTGCGGTCCGTGCTCCGAGATCCACTACGACATGAGGCCTTCCGGATCCACCCGAGACCTCACCCCCGAGCAGTTCAATGCGCTCGGCGAGGCGGACGAGTTCATGGAGATCTGGAACCTGGTCTTCATGCAGTTCGAAAGGTCCGAAGCTGGCGATACGCCTCTTCCCGCGCCCTCTATCGACACCGGGGCCGGGCTGGAGCGCATCGCGGCGATCATGCAGGGCACACGGACCAACTACCACACCGACCTCTTCCTTCCGATCATCGCGGAGGCGGAAGAGATCGTGGGCCGGCGCTATTCCCTCGATCCGGCGGACTGGGAGGAAGGTCTTCCGTTCCGGGTGCTGGCCGATCATGCTCGCGCGGTCGCTTTCATGCTGGCCGACGGCGTGTTTCCCTCGAACGAGGGGAGGGGCTACGTGCTGCGGCGGGTGCTGCGGCGGGCGGGCCGGTACGCCTGGCTGCTGGGACGGAGGGAGCCGACGCTGGATCGCCTGGTGAGCGTGGTCGCCGACCTGATGTCCGATACGTACCCCCAGCTCTCGCATCGCCGGGACCACCTCATCCGCACCACGCGCTCCGAAGAGGAGCGATTCCTGGCCACCATCGATGCCGGCATGGGCCGATTCGAGGAGTTGGCCCCTCAGTCGGGTCGGGGCACGATTCCGGGTGCCGAGGTCTTCCGCCTCTACGATACCTATGGTTTCCCGCTGGATCTGACTCAGCTGATGGCGGCCGAGCGGGGATACGAGGTCGATGTCGACGGGTTCGACAGCGCCCTCGAAGAGCAGCGCCAGCGATCGAGAGATGATCGACTCGCCGGCGGGGCGGCCGACGAGCTGAGCGAGGAACTCGTGGCTGCCGCCAGGGCGATCAACGCCGACGGCGTCCAGACGTTCGTGGGCTACGACCAGACGCAGGTCGAATCGACGGTGCTTGCCAGCGAACCGTTGGGCGCGGCACACGCGTTGATTCTGGAGACCAATCCTTTCTACTCGGAGGCCGGGGGGCAGGTCAGCGATCGTGGCACGGTGAGTCACGACGGCTGGAAGATGGTCGTGGAGTCAGTGGTCCGGAACGATCGCGGGCAGGCGGTGGTGGTCGGCGAAGTAGTCGAAGGCGCGGAAATCGCAGCGCCAGACACCGTCGTAGCCACCCTGGAGGAGACATCCCGCCGGGACACGGAGCGAAACCACACGGCGACCCACCTCCTGCACGCGGCCCTGCGCGCCGAGTTGGGGGACCATGTTCAGCAGGCCGGATCGCTGGTCGCGCCGGATCGCCTGCGATTCGACTTCAGTCACACGGGTCCGCTGACCGTGACCGAGCGGCAGGCCATTGAGGAAGCCGTGAATCGATCGGTGTGGGAGAACGTTCCCCTCGAAATCGGGGAGCGGGACTACCGCGATGCATTGGATTCCGGCGCGATGGCCCTTTTCGGAGAGAAGTACGGCGATCGCGTGCGCGTCGTGTCCGTTCCCGGCATCAGCCTTGAACTGTGTGGTGGCTGCCATGTCCGGAGCACCGGTCAGATCGGGCTGTTTCAAATCACGTCAGAGACGGGGGTCGCAGCCGGGATCCGCCGAATCGAGGCGGTGACCGGACCAGGCGCGTACGGGAGGGTGCGGGAAACGGAAGACATGCTGGGCAGATTGGCGGATCTGCTCCGGGTGCCGGCTGCCGAACTGCCGCGCCGTTTCGAGGCCCTGCTCGAGGAGAAGGCGGTTCTCGAGTCGCGTCTGGAAGAGCAGCACGGCCGGGACGCAGCGGACGTGGTAGCTGCCGTTGTGGACGGTGCGGTGGACCTCGCCGGTGGGGGACGACTGGCGAGTGGCTCGGTCGTGTTGCCGGCCGGCTCCGACGCGGGCGCGTTCGGCGACTTGTTGCGCGACAGGATCGGTTCGGGAGCGGCGATCGTCCACGTCAGCGCGGGAGATGACGGGAAGGGCGCATTCGTCGCCGTGGTCACCGATGATTGGATCGGTCGAGGCATCAAGGCCGGCGACCTGGTGCGCGCGGCGAGTGGGGCTACCGGCTCAGGAGGCGGTGGCAAGCCGCACCTGGCCCGCGGTGGAGTCGGCGACGCTGCCAGGGTCGAGGACGCGATTGCCGCAGCGGTTCGCGTGGCACTGGACATCGCCGACGCGCTGGAAAGCTCATGACGGGGAATCCGACGTACCGGTGGCTCAAGCCGCGGATAGCGGATGCTCCTCCGGAGCTCGCTGCCGATATCCTGAGACTCGTGGAGACCACGCCGGGTCTCGATCTCTCGGATCCGGTCGCTGCCCTGGCGGCGGCGGGGCTGGCGGGCCTCGAAAAGGTCGCCGACGGTACCGGGGAGAGAAGTGAGGCGCTCCGTTTGCTGGCGGCGGACGCAACGCTGACCTACGCCTTCGAGGCAGCGGCCGAATCCGGCCGATCGGCGGAGCTAGCTGAACAGGTGGGTCTGGACGGCGAGTTGGGCAGGCGACTGTCACGGGAAATCCGCACCCAGGCCGTAGCGCAGCGGGCGGAGGGCTCTTGAGCGTACCCCCCCTCGTGGACCTCCACTGCCACTTCGTGCCTGGCGTTGACGACGGGGCGAGGGACGTGAACGACGCGATCGCTCAGCTGATGGAGTGCGATCGCCAGGGCATCCAGACCGTGGTGACTACGCCGCACCTGGCAGCGAGCGCCGCTCACGGGCGATGGCGGGACGACATCGAGGCGGCGTTTGCGGACCTGTCCCAGGAGGCCTCGCGGGTATGTCCGGGCGTCCAACTGGGTCTCTCGTTCGAGTTCAGGCTGGACGACCCCGACGCCGATCTGAGCGACAGGAGCATCGGACTGGGCGAGGGAGGTCGCCTGCTCGTGGAATTCCCGATGCTCGCGATGCCGGCTTACCCCGACCGGATGCTGGAGATCGTCGTCGCAGCCGGGTGGGCACCGGTCCTCGCGCACCCGGAACGCTATTCGGGCGTGGAGCGAGCGTACGGCTGGGTCGCCCGGTGGCGGGAAATGGGAGCCCTGATGTGCCTGAATGCGGGCAGCCTGTGGGGCGAACACGGGGGCGAAGCCCAGCGTGTGGCGCGCCGGATGCTCGCGGACAGCTCGGTCGACCTGATCGCGTCCGACAACCACGCCCGGCCGAACCGGGCCGCGACCGTCCGGCAGGCGTGGGACTACCTGACCGAGTCGGGTTGTGAGGAACAGGCCAGTTTGCTGACGGCCGTAAACCCGGCCGCGGTGCTCGCTGGCGAACGGCTTACGGCGGTTCCCCCGTGCGAGCCACGTTCGGGGTGGATGGACCGACTGCGCCGAGCGCTGACTGGAGGTTGATATGAGCACGAATTCTGCTGATGCCGTCCGGCGTCACCTTCAGAATCTGGCCAGAAACGCTGAGTCGGCGGCGGAGCTCGTCGGAGACGCGGCGGCCCGATACGCCGAAATTGTCCGGGAGACACTGCTCGGCGGGGGAAAACTGATGTATGCCGGGAACGGTGGGAGCGCGGCCGCCGCCGAGCACATCGCCACCGAGTACGTGGTTCGCCTCCGGAGGGAGCGGCGCGCCCTCCC
>Ga0316198_10003005_pt1 | contig 10239 bp, 8 predicted proteins | sample OudBieAanoxic_MG_FD_204935 | JGI IMG/M metagenome (GOLD analysis project Ga0316198, IMG submission 204935) | Coastal sediment microbial communities from Oude Bieten Haven, Netherlands - site A anoxic | ecosystem: Environmental > Aquatic > Marine > Coastal > Sediment | place: Netherlands...
GCTCCCGCGCAGCACCACCGCACCGTCGTGGAGGGGCGTCCCGGGGATGAAGATGTTGAGCATGAGGTCGTAGGAGAAGATTGCGTCGAGCGGGATTCCAGTATCCGCCCACGCAGCCAGGGAGTCCTTGCGCTCGATGGCAATGAGCGCGCCGATCCGTTTCGAGGCCAGCGCCTGGACCCCGAGAGCGAGCTCGTTGAGCGGTGCCGTGCCCTCATCCGGCTCGCTCTTCCAGCGCAGCAGGGTTCGTGAGCCGAAGGCGGCGAGCATGCTGCGAATCTCTCGCTGAAAGAGAACGATGATGGCGATGGGCAGGAATGCGAGCAGGTTTCCGAGAATCGTCGACAGGGTGATGAGATCGAGGGCGCGGGAGAAGAAGTACAAGCCGGTGATGATCAGAATGCCCCAGAGCATCTGCATCGCCCGAGTGCCGCGAAGCAACACCAAAAGGGCGTAGAGCAGCAGGGTCACGACGAGCACGTCGACGACGTCGGCGAGATTCACGCTCAGCGAGCTCAGCTCGCGCAGAAAGCCGAGGAGCCAGTTCAAGCCGCCGACTCCGAGATCAATCTCGCCATCGCGAGGAACTGGACGGCCGGGCCGGGATTGTGGACCCGCACCGCCACGTGATCGAGACCGATGCACGGGATGAGCGCAGCCAAAGTGCCCCCGAGACGACCGTCCACCGGGGCACCGGTGAGACGCCCGATGAAGGACTTTCGCGATGGCCCCACGACCACCGGATGGCCCGCGCTCACAAGTTCCGGGAGGGCCGCGAGGAGAGCGAGGTTTCCGTCATCGTCCTTGCCGAAGCCGATGCCGGGGTCCAGCCACACCCGGTGGGAAGGGATCCCTGCGGCGATGGCGGCGGTTGCGCGTTCGCGCAGATAGCAGTGGACCTCGGCAACCGCGTCATCGTAGTGGGTGTCCCGCTGCATGGTTTGAGGTGTGCCGCGGCGGTGCATGAGCACGATGGCGGCGCCGCGATCCGCCACCAACTCGAGCATTCCGTTCTCGGCGGCCGCGCTGACATCGTTGACGATGTCGGCGCCGGCGTCGAGCGCCTGTCCGGCAACCCCGATCTTGGTGGTGTCGACGGAGATAACGGCGGTTGGGTGGTGGGAACGGAGCTCGCGGATCACCGGGACGACTCGCCGGCACTCTTCATCGGCATCCACCGGATCGGCGCCCGGGCGGGTCGATTCTCCACCGATATCGATGATTCGAGCCCCGGCCCCGAGGTGGCGCTGACCTTCGCCGACGGCTTCGCCGGCAGTCAGGAATCGTCCGCCGTCGGAGAACGAGTCGGGCGTGCAGTTGACGATCCCCATCACCACCGGCCCACGGTTCGTCCACAGCTCGTCAAGCCGTGTTGCCGTTGCCGCTGGGCCCGAGGTTCCTGTGGTTGCAGTCACGCCGATTCTGTGACCTCCTGATGGTTCTTCTGCTTGAACCGCCTGATGGCATCGACATCGACCTCAGAGTGCTGTGCTATGAGCTCGTAGATCTCCTCGCCGTCAAGGACCTCGTCCTCGAGCAGACCGACGGCGATCGCCTCGAGAGCCTCTCGATGTTCGTCGAGAATCGCGCTGGCATCGTCATAGGCCTCGCTGATGAAGCGGTGGATCTCCTCATCGATGGCCACCGCCGTTGAATCCGAGTAGTCCTGGTGGCGAGAGAACTCCTTGCCGAGGAAGATGGACTCTTCACGCTTGCCGAAGGTGAGCGGCCCCATCTTGGAGCTCATGCCCCACTCGCAGACCATCTTCCGGGCGAGTTCGGTGGCCCGCTCGAGGTCGTTGCCGGCGCCGGTGGTCATGCTCTCCGATCCGAAGATCAGTTCCTCGGCGAGCCGACCGCCCATGAGGACCCGCAGATTGGCGTCGAGATAGGCCCTTGAGTAGGTGTAACGATCTCCCAGAGGGAGCTGCTGGGTGAGACCGAGGGCCATCCCGCGCGGAATGATGGTGACCTTGTGCAGCGGATCCGCCTCGGGAACCATCACCGCCACCAGCGCGTGGCCCGCCTCGTGGTAGGCGGTGGTGCGTTTCTCCTCCTCGGACATGGCCAAAGACCGGCGTTCGGAGCCCATCATGACCTTGTCCTTGGCAAACTCGAAGTCGGCCATGTCGACCTTCATCTTGTTGAAACGGGCCGCTCGCAGGGCGGCCTCGTTGACCAGATTCGCCAGATCGGCGCCCGAGAATCCCGGAGTCGAGCGGGCGATGACCGTGAGCTCGACATCGGAGGCGAGCGGGATCTTCACAGTGTGGACCTCGAGGATGCCCTCGCGTCCCTTGACATCCGGAGGGTTGACCACGATTCGGCGATCGAAACGGCCCGGACGCAGCAGCGCCGGGTCGAGGACATCGGGACGGTTGGTGGCGGCGATGAGAATCACGCCCTCGTTGGACTCAAAGCCGTCCATTTCCACCAACAGCTGGTTGAGGGTCTGCTCCCGTTCGTCATGACCACCGCCGAGCCCGGCGCCGCGGTGGCGGCCGACGGCGTCGATCTCGTCGATGAAGACGATGCAGGGTGCGCTCTTCTTGCCCTGTTCGAAGAGATCACGCACCCGCGAGGCGCCGACGCCGACGAACATCTCGACGAAGTCCGAACCCGAAATCGAGAAGAACGGGACATCGGCCTCGCCGGCAACAGCCCTCGCGAGCAGGGTCTTGCCGGTCCCGGGCGAGCCCATGAGCAACACACCCTTGGGGATCTTGCCGCCGAGTCGCTGAAACTTCTTCGGGTCCTTGAGGAAGTCGATGATCTCCTCGAGCTCTTCCTTGGCCTCGGGGACGCCGGCGACGTCGTCAAAGGTGATTTTTTTCTGCTCCGGTGTCAGCAGCTTGGCCTTGGACTTGCCGAAGGACATGGCCTTGGTGCCGCCGCTCTGCATCTGCCGGAAGAAGACAAACCAGAGGCCGACCAGGATGAGAAGCGGCGCCCACGACAGCAGCGCGGTGAGCATCCGGCCATCGGTGGGTTTCTCCACCTTGATGACCACGTTGTGTTCGCGAAGATCATTCACCAGATCGTCGTAGCCGGGGTTGTAGGTGAAATGGTCGTAGCGTGGTTGCGGGCCATCCTCCTCCCTCGCCATCCCGGTCTGGATGTGGATCTGTTCGCGCTTGATCAGGACCTGCTGCACCTCATCGGCGGCGACCCGATCGAGAAACTCAGAAAACGGGATCTCGCGACTGGTGGTCGAGTAACCCCTGAGGACCTGGAGGATGAGCATCACCCCGACGATGATCACGGCCCACATGAGGACGGTTCTTACGGTTTGATTCACGATCCGATTGCCTCCCGCCGCAACCCGTTAAGGGTGGGCGTTAAGGAGAACCTCACGAGGTGGCCGAATCTTCCCCCGGTGCGATGACACACAAGTCGGGAAGATTGGTGTGCTGACTGCGGCTCGGGCCGAGGCCGTAGCCGATCAGATAGCCCTCCGGTACTTCGGTGAAGGCGGCGTAACGCGCCGACAGATTGACACTGCGCATTTGCGGTTTGTCCACCAGCGCGACGACCTCGATGGAGGCCGGGTTCTGCTGGCAGAGATGCGTGATCAGGTAGTTCTCGGTGACTCCCGAGTGGAAGACGTCCTTGAGGATCAAGACATGCCGGCCCGTCACGTTGATCCTGGTGGCGAAGGTGAGGCTCACAACCTCACCCCGTTCGCCCGTCGCGGTGGTCACGTCGACAAACTCGAAGTCCACCGAAACCGATGGATTGAAGAGACGAGAGATGTCGACGAGGAAGAAGGCCGAACCCTTGAGAATACCCACGAGAGTAAGTTCCTTGCCCTCGTAGTCGGAGCTGATTTCGGTGACCAACTCCTCGAGCCGCCGATGAATCTGATCTGCGGTGAAAACCACCCTTGGGGTGTTCATGAGCGAAATACCTCCACGACCCGGTTGCTCGGATCCCCCGGTTCAGGACACTGCCACACTCCGGGAATCCAACGAATCATATCATTCTCGCAGAATAGCGGCCACGCCGAGCGGAGGTGGCGAGGAAGTGCTTCGGAGATCATTTTCTGCACTCTTCGCGTCGCTCTCCGGGAGACCTCGACTCGATCGTCGGCGCGCGCCGGACGGAGGCTGACAACCGCCTCCGCCGAGACCGGGTGCCAACGCCAGCGGGTGTTTGGGTGAAGATCGTTCGGGGTTGTGATGTGCGCCTGCCACCCGGGGACGCCCAATGCCACGGCCCGGCCGGTTTCCAGGGTCACCTCGGCGCCTTCCGGATTCGTGGGTGGCTCGGCCCAGAGCTTGCCGCGAGCGATGCGAAGCCGCCAGCGCTCATTCATGGTCACCGATCTCGGTGAGCCTGTGTCGAGGCTGAGATTGAAGAGCTCGAGCTGACGTCGGGTGGTGCGGTCGATTCCCAGACGGCGCATCTGGCCGTGCAACCAGCGGGCCCGAAGCGCTCGCGAAAGATCGGAGAGGGTGGAGATGTCGATGCCGCCGACCGGATCCCAGGGATCGACGAATCGGGCCTTCCGGTGGAGCTCGGCCGCCAGGTGGGCCTCTCCGTCGGAGATGGCGGCCGCCAGGTTGACGAGGTGGTTGCGCAATCGCGGGGTCTCGGTCTCGAGCTCGGGAAGGATGACGTGCCGGACGCGGTTTCGTAACCGGTCGGTGTCGAGATTGCTGCCGTCTTCGCGCCAGTCGAGGGCTCGCTCCCCCAGCCAGCGACCGATCTCCTGACGCCCCCATGGCAACAGTGGACGAATGACCCCGTCCTCAGTCTCGGTCGCGATCCCGGCCATGGCCCGGGGGCCGGCGCCGCGGAGAAGCTGTACCAGCACGCCTTCGGCGACATCGTCCCCGTGGTGGGCGGTGGCCACCACCGGGATCTGCCGGCTCGCCGCGTGCTCGAGCAGCGCACGATACCTCCGTCGGCGCCACGCTGCCTCACCGGTCGCAGGACGTTTGTCGTCGTCGGGTAGGGGGATGAGCTCGAATGGAATCTCAAGGGCGCCGCAAAGCCGGCGGCAGAACTCGGCGTCCGCGTCCGCCTCGGCGCCGCGCAGCCCGTGGTGGACATGGGCCGCCTCGAGCCGGAGATCGAGCGCCGGGTCTCGGAGAAGATGGAGCAGGGCCACCGAGTCACGCCCGCCCGAAAGCGCAACGAGCACCTGCCGCCCGATGAGGTGGGGGAAGGTGCGTTCGAAGTGCGCGACAAACGCGGCGGTTTCCATTGTCTGAATGCTAGCAGCGATGGCAGGTGTTCGGGCTAGTCTGATGGTCTATTGGCTTCGAATGGGCTGGGTTGTCGCTTCAAGGTCCGCGACAAGCAGGCTGGAAGCCTGCTCCACAATACCCGCGACAAGCAGGCTGGAAGCCTGCTCCACAATACCCGCGACGAGCAGGCTGGAAGCCTGCTCCACAATACCCGCGACAAGCAGGCTGGAAGCCTGCTCCACAATACCCACGATGGCGTTTCTCTTGGTTGGATTGTAGGGCGGGCTTCCAGCCTGCCCTTCAGAGTCGTTGGAGCGATCCTGTTGATTCAGGAAGACCACGATCACTCCGGGTGGTTCGGAAATGCGATGAATTCAATCCTCATGACCGATTTTGGCCGCTGAAACCCATCGGGTTTCAGCGGCCAAAATTGGTGGCGGTGGGTAGACTTGAACTACCGACACAGGGCTTATGAGACCCCTGCTCTGCCTCTGAGCTACACCGCCCGACGGAGCACTATACGGCCGGTCACTCACCCAAGTCAATATCAGTTCGGACCGGTCCGCACTTGGGGTGTCGGGTACGGATCGGGCTATACTCGCAGATATGGCTCAGACTGAGAACAAGGACGATCATCGATGCTCGCGATGCAACGAGTCTTTCGCGGACTTGGAGTTGCGAGTCTGCATGATCTGTCGTAGCCTCTTCTGCCGTCGCTGTGCCGTGAGAGGATACGGTCGGGAATTCTGTTCTGAGGTGTGTCGCGGCTGCTTTTTCTTTGGCGACGGCGAAGAGACTGAAGAGGACTTCTAGAATCCAAATGGGTCGAAACCAGGATGAACTCATGAATCGGGTCTCCCTCCTTCCTGTACTCCGGGCGGGAGCGGCGGACACGGTTGTCGCCCGCAAGGCGATCGGGCCCAAGGTCTACGATCTCGACAACATCGGCTATATCGACTATCTCGGTGGGGGCGGCTCGTCAGTTGTCGGTTTTGCCAATCAGTTCGTCCTCGATGCGGTCAAGAAGGTGCTCGACTTCGGGGTGCCCACCGGGTTCCATGTTCCGCAAGAGGCCGATCTTGCCGAGACCCTCACGAGGTTCCTTCCCTGGATCGGCACCTGGTGGTTCTGCCGCAACCAGGACGAGGCCATGCGCGAGGTTCTCCAATGGGCGCGGAGGGGCGGGAAGAACGAGATTGTCACTCTCAGCGGGGGCGCCAAGCTCGGCGCCGGCGCCTGCCTGGGCTCGACGTGTGGCGATCTTGCCGTTCGAGAGATCGCGAGCTGGAACACCGACCGAATCATCGGCGAGATTCGTGACCATGCCGCGACGACCGCAGCTGTCGTAGTCGAGCCGTTGATGACCCGTTTTGGCCTCATCCCGCTGCAAGGTGAAGCGGTGAAGGCGATCGCGGATGCGTGTCGCGAGGTTGGTGCTCAGTTGATTTTCGACGAACGGGTGTCGGGTTTCCGGTTGGCACGCGGTGGCGCCGCGGCCTGGGTCGGGGTGACCCCGGATGCGGCGGTCTATGGCTCCGCCCTCGGCGGAGGCTTTCCCATCGGCGCGGTCGGGTTCAACATCGAAAGGACGGAGGTCGAGCCCGGTGGTGACGAGATTCTCGCCATCCCGCACTCGGTGTCGTTGGCCGCGGCCGAGGCCGTGCTCTCCATCTTGAAGAACGACACCACCTACACCCGCCTCGAGGAGAGAGCGGCGCAGTTGGCCGACGGCATTCTGAACCTGGCCGATCGCTTCAACCGGGCGATCGTCGTCAACCGGGTCGGTTCGGTCTTCGCACTCTATGTCGGGGTCAACAAGGTCGTCACCGGGACGGCTGCCCGGCGAGCCGATGCCGATGCCTACCGCCGCCTGGTGGGCGGATTGCGGGCTGAGGGTGTCCTGCTGCCCCCCGCCCAGGGTGGGACCGGATTTGTCTCCAGCGCCCACGGCGCCAAAGACATCGAGCAGACTCTGGCCGCATTCGAGCAGGTCCTCTTGAGGTTTCACCAAGAGGATCTGCCCTGACTCGGATGAGCTGATCAATGCCCTCGCCAAGGAATATTGAAGTCCAACCATCCGGCGATGAGCCCACCCTCCTCGTCGGTCTGGTCTGTTCCGGCGTGCTGCGGTCCGAGATCGAGGACCATCTCGATGAACTTGAACGATTGGTGGACACTGCCGGCGGACGGGTGGTCGAGCGCATGGTTCAGGAGCGTTCGTCACCGGATCCGGCGACCTTCGTGGGATCGGGTTTCGTCACCAAGATCTCGAACATCGCCGCCGATATGGATGTTCAGTCGGTGATCTTCGACGAGGACCTGACGGCGTCGCAGGTCCGCAATCTCGAAACTGAGATGCCCGAGAACACGAAGATCCTCGATCGGGCGGCGGTGATCCTCGATATCTTCGCCGCCCGCGCCCGGTCGCGCGAGGCCAAGACCCAGGTCGAGCTCGCCCAGTTGAACTATCTCCTGCCGAGGTTGACCCGGCGATGGGGCCACCTGTCCCGCCAGGCCGGTGGCATCGGGACCCGTGGCGTGGGTGAGACGCAGCTCGAGATCGACCGCAGGTTGGTGTCGAAGAGAATCGCTCAGCTCAAGGGCAAGCTCGCCATCATTGAAAGAGACCGGCGTCTGCGCCGGGACCGGCGCCGCGATCTGCCCTCGGTGGCGCTGGTCGGCTACACCAACGCCGGCAAGTCGAGCCTCTTTCGTCGGCTCGCCAAGGCCAACGTTCTGGTCGAGGACCGCCTCTTCGCGACCCTCGATCCGCGGGCGCGACGAGTGTCTCTCGGCCAGGACGTGACGGCGGTGATGACCGACACCGTGGGGTTCATCCGCAAGCTTCCGCACGATCTCGTTGCCCCTTTCAAGTCGACCCTCGAAGAAGCGGTGGATGCGGATCTGGTGCTGCACGTGGTCGATGTCGCCCACCCCGCGTGGGAGGAGCACCTCCGGGTCGGCGACGAAGTGCTCGAGGGACTGGGAGTGGACCGGGGGCGAGAGCTCATCGTGCTCAACAAGATCGACCTCGTCGCCGGCCGACGCCCCTTTGCGCCGGGCGGACGGCAGGCTGTCGCGGTATCGGCGGCGACCGGTGAGGGGCTGGGTGATCTCCGGTCGGGCATCAGGGGCTCTCTCCTCAGCGGGCCGGGTGTGGCGATTCTCCGAATTCCCCTCGAAGAGGCGGAGTTGGTCCAGCGGGCGGTGAACCTGCCGCACCAGCTCGCGCGGCGGTTTCGCCACGAAACCGTCGAGTTGGCCATGCGGGTCGATGCCTGGCGTTTGTCCGAAGGCGGTCTCGACGAATATCGGGTGACCGATTGGGGTCAAGCCGACGGAGGACAGTGATGCCCATCTATGAGTTTCTCTGTGAGTCCTGCAATCGGATTTTCAGCTTCCACTCGTTCAAGGTCGATCCCGAGAAGATCCCTTCGTGCCCCAAGTGCGGCGCCCGGGATCTCGGTCGGGTGCCCTCGCGTTTCGGTGTCGGTGCGGCTGGAAAGACCGAGTCCGAGGGCGGCGGGGAAGATTTCGACGATCCTCGTCTCGAGCGCGAGATGATGAAGCTCGCCGCCGATCTCGAAGGGATGGACGAGAACGATCCACGACAGATGGCCGCGGCGGTGCGAAAGATGACCGAGCTCGCCGGCGAGCCCGTGACCCCGGCCATGGAGGAGATGATTCGCCGTCTCGAAGCCGGGGAGGATCCGGAGCGGATCGAGGAAGACCTCGGCGACGCCATTGAGAGTGAGATGGGCGAAGAGGGCGGTGGAGGTTTCGGCGGCGCACCGCCCACGAGGGACGACGGCCTCTACCCGATGTAGTGGATCGCTTGTCGAGGCGCTCGTAGGAAACCACAGAGGCACAGAGACACAGAGGATGTGGGGCGACTCGATCGACTTGCCCTTGATTCGCCCACCGTGGTTGCCTCAGCTGCAAGAAAACCGCAAAGGTCGCAACGGCAGGACGCGAAGATCGCGAGGTATCGCGTTTTTTCTTGGCGAGACGGTGCTCGAACGTTGTCCAACTAAGTAGATCGTGCGGCGGAGGTGCCTGGCTCTCATTTTCGTCCGACGAAAATGGTGCCTGGCATCCTCACGGGGAGTTTGTTGAGAGAATCAAGCACGGGACCCGCCCCGGGGCGCGCCATACCGAACCCGGTTTCTAACACGCAGGTGGCCGAGGGGGATTATTGGAAGGTCTGCGACCCCGTTGATCGCGCGAGCGGCGGCCTCACTCTGAACCGGAACAGATGCACCGGATCGTCCCGCCGCGAGGGTTGCCCGGCATGACATTGTGCGGAGCGTGGTGCGCTGCTGGGGAGCCGGTGTCAGCACAATATCAAGCCCGGCACGCCCCGGTGGAGGGTGGTTCCCGCGTGCTTTCATCGTGGGGCTTTCGGGTGGAGGAGGCGCCATGTGAGGGCGCGGGCTTCGGCCGCTGTCCCGGCCGCTGTCCTGGCCCCAGCGGCTTCGCTTGGATCTATCGGTCGCTCTTCGCGCCCCGCGACCGTACCCAGATCAACCCTTCGCGCGCCGTCCTCACGGCATCCGGCGCCGTCCAGGCGAGGAAGAAGAACATCAACACCCATGACAGGAGGCCGTAGAGCATCTCGAACGACAGGGTCGCGAGATTGGCGAGGTGGAAGCCGTAGAGTGCGGTGTTGAGCCCCAGCCAGGCGGCGGTCGGTCCCCACCGCCCCCGACCGAGCGGCACCAGCAGGAGCATGACCCAGTAGTAGCAGGTGAGAACCACCACCGCGAACGCGACGGCCGTTCCGAGGACCGCGGCTTCGTGGACCTCGAGCCGCCACGCCGCCGCCGCCGCGACGGCCAGAAAGAGGGCCGAGGCGAACAGCAGGACCGGTCGCCGTTCATTCTGCAGCCGGTTCATTTTCGCCTGCCAGTGGATCCACGGTTCGGGCAGCCGGAAATCGACATCGTCGCGGCGCATGGTCGCGCGGTCGTAGAGCAGGACATTCTTGAGCCCGACGTTGTTGGTCAGCCAGGTGCCGTGGTGCTTGGACAGATTCCACTTGAAGTCG
>Ga0316198_10003007_pt1 | contig 10238 bp, 10 predicted proteins | sample OudBieAanoxic_MG_FD_204935 | JGI IMG/M metagenome (GOLD analysis project Ga0316198, IMG submission 204935) | Coastal sediment microbial communities from Oude Bieten Haven, Netherlands - site A anoxic | ecosystem: Environmental > Aquatic > Marine > Coastal > Sediment | place: Netherlands...
GCTATAATTATCCTTTTAGCTATAATTTTTAACTATTACAATACAAATAATATGATGGACACTCTTTTAATGGGAGTAGATGAGATAACCAACTCGGCCCATGATATTAAGGGTAAAAATTTATCTAAAAGGATTGAAATAACCTCTTCAAATGAGAGTATAGGAAATCTGATATTTACTCTGAATTCTATGTTAGATCGGGTGGAAAATAGTTTTATTCGAATAAATGAGTTTACAGATAATGTGAGTCATGAACTGAAGACACCTATTATGTCTATTAAAAGTATGATAGAGGTGGAGCTGAGTAATGAAAGAACTAAGGAGGAGTATCAAGAGGACTTGGGAAAGGTATTAGTTGAAGTTAACTGGTTAAATAGTATTATTCAAAAATTGTTGATTTTTACTAAAAATCCAGAATCAATGGAAGAACATTTTAGGCCTGTAAATCTGGAAAAGATGATCTTGGAATTATGTGAATTTATAGATATCCTTACCTTAGAAAAAGAAATAACTTTAAACTGTCAGTTAGAAGACCATGAGATAGAGGTTTTGGGAGATGAATCGTTACTTCGAGATGTATTTTTAAATATAATTTCTAATTCTATAAAATATAACAAAGATGGAGGAGAGATAAATATTACCTCTTTTGTCATTGAAAATAAGATAGGAATTCGGATTTCAGATACAGGAATTGGAATTAAAGATAAGAATTTAAAGAAGATTACAGAAAGATTTTTTAGAGAAGACAAGGTTAGAACTACTAAAAAATCAGGTTCAGGACTGGGGTTATCCATCGTATCTCATCTAGTTGAAGTTCATAATGGAACTCTAGAGATAGAGAGTACCGAAGGGATAGGAAGTGTGTTTACAGTATATCTGCCAAAGTTTAGATAAAGTGTAAAGTTAAGGAAATAAAAAAATAAAAAGAGGCTGCCTAAATTTAACTGGCAGCCTCTTTTGTTATAAATATATCTATATGGAGTGGTATATAGACAGATAGTGAAGGGTGGTCCCTGCTATGACAAAAAAATGCCATATGACGTGGGTATACTTAACTTTTTTCATAGAGTAGAAGATGGCTCCTACAGAATAAGAGATACCTCCAACGATGAGTAACATTAGCGATATGGAGTTTAAACTATTCTTTAGGTTTCCAAAGACAAAGACTATCATCCATCCCATAGATAGGTAGATTAGAGTAGAGATTGTTTGAAATCTACCTGCAAATTTAATTTTAAATATAATTCCTAGACTGGTTAAAGTCCATTGAATAACCAAGATTACCCAGCCTGTAATGCCTCCTAAAATCAGCAAAAATGGAGTGTATGATCCAGATATAAGGACGTAGATAGCAGAATGATCTAATATTTTGAAAATTTTTCTATATTTCCCCATAGGAAGGATATGATATATTCCTGACATGAGATATAAAAATATGGCTGAAAGACCAAAGATTGAAAAACCTATAATCTGTTTTATGCCCCCCTCTTGAACGGCATGGACAATTAAAAACGCTAAACCACTTATTGCCATCCCGGCTCCCAATAGATGAGTTATTGAACTCATATATTCCTCTAATTTTGAATACGGATTAATAACCTTCATTTTACCTCCTTTAGCACTTTAAAATAACACTTGTTTTTATGTTTGTATTGTAACATATATATGTGTTTAATTCTTATCTTATTGATTAAATTTTATTAGAATCATATCTATTAAAAACTATATTTTAGCCAACGCCTTAATATATAGTTTGAATTTAAAGAAAAAACAAGATATGAATGAAATTATGTTATAATGCTAAGTATATTAAAAGAATAAGAGGAGGAGATTTATGAAAGCAGCATTTTTTGATATTGATGGGACTATATACAGAGATTCTCTTTTAACAGAGCATTTTAAAAGGTTGATAAAATATGAATTAATTGATCCCAGACAGTGGGAAAATAAGGTGAAAGACCTGTATACTCAATGGGATATGAGGGAAGGCGGATATGATGCCTACCTACTAGGGCTGGTAGACAGCTATGTAGAAGCTATCCAAAATGTAACGGTAGAGCAAAATGAGTTTGTGGCCAACCAGGTGATGGATGTAAAGGCAGGAAGGGTATATAAATATACTAGAGACAGGATAAAATGGCATAGAAAGCAGGGGCATAAAGTTATATTTATCTCTGGAAGCCCTGAATTTTTGGTGTCGAAAATGGCAAAAAAATATGGAGCAGATGATTATTGCGGGACAATTTATCACTATGATGGAGAAAGATTTACAGGAGAAACTACACCTATGTGGGACTCAGTAAGTAAGCAAAAAGCTATCGATAAATTTGTAGAAAAATATAATATAAATTTAGAGGAATCTTATGCTTATGGAGATACCAATGGGGACCTGACTATGATGAATTCAGTGGGGCATCCAATTACAATCAATCCAGCTAAGGGCCTTTTGGAAAGTATTCAAAAAGATAAAATTTTAAAGGGAAAAATCCAGATTGTTGTAGAAAGAAAAGATGTTATTTATAAACTAAGTTCAGATGTAGATATATATGAATGCTCATTTATAGAAGAATGGGAAGAGGAATAAAAAATAGGAGAAAAAGATGAGAATAAAAGAAGAAGTAAATTTGTTTACAGAATTTAAGATAAAAGGGATAAGCCTAAAAAATAGGGTAGTTTTACCACCTATGGTAAGATTCAGCCTGATCGGTAAAGATGGACTTGTTACCGATGGATTGGTAAAGTGGTATGAGGAAATAGCCCTGGGAGGAGTTGGAATGATCATCCTAGAAGCTTGTTGTGTTGCCGAAAATGCTAAATTAAGGGATAATCAAATAGGGATATGGGACGATAGTTTTATAGAAGGTTTGTCTAAAATAGCAGATGTTTGCAAAAAACATAAGACTCCTACTCTTATTCAGCTCCACCATGCTGGATTTAAAGAGGGGATAGCTACTGTATCGGAAGAAAAATTAGATGAAATCTTAGAGGAGTTTATCGCAGCTTTTCACAGGGCAAAAAAATGCGGGTTTGATGGGATAGAGATCCATGGAGCACATACCTATCTTATATCACAGCTTCATTCTAAACTGTGGAATAAAAGGACAGATAAATATGGTGATAGACTATATTTTACCCGTGAATTGATAAAAAGAACAAAAGATATCTTTGATGACAATTTTATATTGGGAATCAGGATAGGAGGGAATGAGCCTACTCTAGAAGAGGGGATCTATATTGCAGAAGAAGTTGAAAAAGCAGGAGTAGATCTGATCCATGTATCCAGCGGAGTTCCCGATCCTAGTTTTAAACAGGATCGTAAGATAGAAGTACCAGCTGACTTTCCACTTGACTGGGTAGTATATCTAGGAGTAGAGATAAAAAAACACGTTAAAATACCTGTAATAGCTGTAAGGGCTATAAAAAAAGAGGTAGAAGCCAGTTATTTGATTGAGAATGATTTGGTGGACTTAGTAGCCGTTGGAAGGGCGATGATATCAAGACCTCATTGGATGTCTTGGGCCAAGAAAAAATATAAATTTAGAAAAAATACAGGTGGGAAACTCTTCTAAATTCAACTTAACAGTAAAAAAGGCAGGAGAAATGATATGAATGAACTTTATAATGCAATCATTGAATATTTAAATGTAAGTGGACATTATCAAAGGATTTTTGTTGTGGGAATAATAATGGTGATGACCTTAATAATAGCGGTTACTATGCACTATATTACAGATTATATAATAAAAAATCACCTGATCAAATTGATTGAAAAAAGTGAAACTAAGTGGGATGATTTCTTAATTGAGAACAATATTTTTAAATATTTAAATGCTCTAGTGCCATTAATTGTTTTTCAAATTATGATAAAAAAATTAAATTTTTTAGAATCTTTCTTTGAAAAGACTGTAGATATAGGAATGGTAATAATATTTACCCTTATTGCAAATGGAATTTTGTCGGTATTCAGTGACATCTACAGTACATACAGTATCTCTAAAAGGCGGCCCATTAAGAGTTATCTCCAGGTTATGAGCTTATTTTTAGTGGTTGTAGCTGTAACAATATCTGTAGGAATAATTATGGATAAATCACCCCTTAAAATTTTAAGCGGGATAGGTGCAATGACAGCTGTGATTATGCTTATTTTTAAAGATGCTATTTTGGGGTTTGTTGCCAGTATTCAACTAGCAGCTAACAATATGGTCGGGATAGGCGATTGGATTGAGATGCCAAATCAGCTGGCTGATGGAGATGTAATAGAGATAAATTTAACCAATGTAAAGGTTCAAAATTTTGATAAAACTATTACAACTATTCCCAGTTATGCCCTTGTCAGTAATTCATTTCGAAATTGGAAGGGGATGCAGTCCACAGGAAGCAGGAGGATAAAAAGATCTATATTTTTAGACAGCAATAGCGTAAAATTTTTATCTTTAGAGGAAGTTAAAGAATATAAAAAAATTGATCTTTTAAAAGATTATATTGAGAGGAAAGAAAAAGAAATTGAAGTGTCTAATAGGGATAGAAATGTTCTATCTACTCCTATCAACGGCAGAAGACTTACAAATGTTGGGATGTTTAGAGCTTATGTTGAATTGTATTTAAAAAATAGTCCCTATATCAATCAAAATTTAACCCTGTTAGTCAGGCAGCAGGAACCTACATTTCAAGGAATTCCCCTTGAGATATATTGTTTTGCCAAAACAATTATCTGGCAGGAGTATGAAGGGATTCAATCGGATCTCTTTGAACATCTTATACCAACAATCCATGAATTTGATCTGGCAGTATTTCAAAATCCTACTGGGAATGATTTAAGGATGTTAAGAAAATAAGAGGCTGAGGCCTCTTATTTTGAATAAAAAATTATTTTTTAGATAGTAACTATAGTATACTTAAAATGAAAAAAATTATTTTATAATTATATAGGAACTAAATTAACTTAAATAATAGAGGAGATCAACTATGAAGAGTGAAAAAGAAAAGATGCTGGCTGGTGAGTTGTATTTTGCTGGAGACCAGAATTTGATGGATGACAGGCTTATGGCAAGGATGTTAATCTCTGAGTATAATTCTACCAAACCCATAGAAGAGGAGGAAAGAAAAGAAATTCTTGAAAGACTGGTTGTTGTAAAAGGGAAGATAAAAATAGAACCTCCATTTTATTGTGATTATGGTTATAATATAGAGGTTGGAGAAAATTTTTATGCTAATTTTTCATGTACTATCTTGGATGTGAACAAGGTAATCATCGGTGATAATGTGATGTTTGGACCAAATGTTCAAGTATATACAGCAACTCATCCCCTAGACGCTGAAGAAAGGGTAAAAGGACTGGAATCTTCCAAGGCAATAACAGTAGGTGATAATGTGTGGATCGGTGGAGGAGCTATCCTTCTGCCAGGTGTAACCATTGGGAAGAATACCACTATAGGAGCAGGAAGTGTTGTAACCAAAGATCTTCCAGAGAATGTATTTGCCGGAGGTAACCCCTGTAAGATCATAAAAAAAATATAAAAGAAGAATTTTTTAGACCTTTGAACTCTTTAATCTTTATTTTAAAGTATACAAAAAACCTGTAAACTTTGACACTCTAGTGTCTAGTTTACAGGTTACATTATAAAATATCCCTATCCTTTTTTTAATCACATTGAAAGTTCTTTTATAAAGTTAATAGTGGTTTCATTATTTTTGCTGTCATATTCCAGCTCCAGCACTACTACGTTATCATACTCGAGAGTTTTGTAGATATCTCCGTTGCTGTATTTTTTATTGCACATATTTTCAGTTGCATTAAATGACCTGTCTTTTTTGAATATGAGCTCCTGAAGATCTTCATAGAAATATGCGAATACATCTTCCTCAGCAAGGGATATAAAGCCTACTTCATCAACAGTCTCTTCCAAAAGATCCCCTTTATAATTAACTACAAATTCACTTCCCTCCCTTGTTACAGGAAGTATTATGAGATAGTCGTTTTTACTGAGATAAATATCCAGCCTAGAAACATGAGATCCAGTCCATTTGAACTCTACACCTTGTAAAACCCATCCAAACTTCTTTAGTTCATCAAAGTTGTCAAAATTTTCAATTATTTTTCTATTTATCACTTCAAACTTCATCCTCATATCATTCCTTAAGCTGCTGTCCAAAAGAAACATAGTTTTATTCAACTGTTTCCATTTATTAGCAAACTCTATGAACACAGCTTCTGCTTCATCAAGAGAAGTAAATCTTTCCAATTTATAAGCCTTTCTTCTTTTGGCCATATTTATTTTTTCGTTTTTAAATTTTGTTAAAATATATCTCAGTTTATCACTAGAATTTTTACCTATCCCTTTTTTATCAAGGACTTTTAAATCCTCCATAGAAAGTCTGAAATTTGCTACTCTTAAAACTTCTTCTTTGGGTTTTCTTCCTGCACCTAAACGTGCTCCTCCCTTTGACATTTGCATCCTCCTAACTAATAAAAAACAGTAACATCATGTAATATATCACATTGCACATTTATTGTCAAACATAAACGCTACTGTTGTTTTATTCTCATGAAAACAAAATAGCTGTAATTTGAAATTAGAGCATCGGAAATGTTTCCATTCCCGATGCTCCATGATAAATTTTAAACTTATAGAAGCCCTTTTTTCTTAAGAAACTCTTCTGCCACAATTCTTGTAGGAATTCCTTCTTCGTCAGCCCTATAGTTCATCTTCTGCATCTCTGTCTCACTGATCTGACCTGAAAGTTTCCCTAAAATTTCTACTATATCAGGATGAGTTTCTGCAAATGCACCGTTTATAAGCGGTGCAACATAGTATGGTGGGAAGAAGTTCTTATCATCTTCTAATATAACAAGCTTATAAGCGATAAGTTTCCCATCTGTAGAAAAAGCATCTGCAACATCTATCTTACCATCTTTTATAGCAGTATAACGAAGCCCTCCGTCAAGAGCTTTTTCCTCTTTAAATTCCATTCCTGGATAGATCTTCTTAAGACCCAACATTCCGTCTTCTCTTTCAAGAAATTCCATAGTCGCTCCGAGTACCAATTCATTGGAAACCTTTGCTATATCTGAAAATGTTTTCAGATTATATTTCTCAGCAGTTTCGGCTCTTACTGCCAAAGTATATGTGTTGTTATAACCTAAAGGATTTAAATAATCCAGATTATTCTCTGCCTTAAGTCTATCCTTTACAAGCTTATGAACTTCATCAGGATCTTTTAATCCACTTTCATTCAAAAGAGCTACATATGCCGTCCCAGAAAATTCAGGGTAAAGATCTATATCTCCACTTTTTAGGGCTTCAAATGTAATCTTTGTTCCCCCTAATTCTTTTACATCAGTCTTATAATCAGTATGATTTTCAATCATAACTGCGAACAATTGTCCTAGCACCCTTTGCTCTGTATAGTTTTTGTGACCAATCTTAATTGTTTCTACCTCGGCCTCTTTTTTCCCACATGCAGCAAATATCATAATTGCCATAATAAGTATTACATTTCTAAATAACTTACTCATCTTTTAATCCTCCTTAGTTTTATATAATCAATTAAATAATTTGACCTAAAAAATCAATTCAAATATTTTTAGTTTATACCTACCTTCATCCCTAATAAATTTTATAACTTTAAAATTTATTAGCTGTTCTTCACCCCTTGAGGAGTAAGCTTTTTTTCCACAAGACCTAAAATAAAATCAACTGATATTGCCAAAAGGGCTGTTGGTATAGCTCCAGCTAAGATCAAATGATTATTACCCATGGATATTCCCTTAAAGATAAAGTCCCCTAGTCCTCCAGCTCCTATAAGAGCCGCTATTGTTGCAGTACCGATATTAATTACCGTGGATATTCTGATTCCTCCCATGATAATAGGCAGAGCCAGAGGTATTTCAACCATTGTCAGTATCTGTGTCTTGGTCATCCCCATTCCTCTTCCAGCTTCGATTATCGAAGGATCTATACTATTTATTCCTATATATGTATTTTTAATAATAGGCAGTAACGCATATAAAAACAACACAAATATTGCAGGCTTGAAGCCTATTCCCATAATTGGAATTATAAGTCCAAACAGAGCCAGACTTGGCAAAGTCTGAAATACATTGGCAGTACTTAGTATCACATTGGTTACCTTCCTGTTTTTGGTTATATATATTCCCAGAGGCACCCCTACAAGAATTGCAAGAAAAACCGCAACTCCTGTTATCTTCATGTGTTCTCCTGTTAGTTTAAAAATTTCTGGACCTCTATACTCTAAAAATTGTAAAAAACCTATTTTATTCATATCTTAAAGTTCCCCTCCTTCTATACTTGGAGATATTTCTGTAATTATGTTAAGAAGACTTATTGGAGTAATTGCTCCAACTAGTAATTTATCTTTATTTACTATTGGTATGGATCTGAAGTTTATTTTTGACATTATATTCAGAACTTCCACCATATTAGTATTTTCATCTATAATAAAATCCTCGCTAGACGCCATTATTTCTCTCATCTTCATACTGTGGCCGCTGTTTCTCATAATCATGTTTCTTGTGACTACCCCTACAGGTTTTTGTTTCTTTTCTCCCTCTCTGTCCACTACGATAAGGGTATTTGTCTCTCTTTCTTTCATTATCTCTATGGCTCTCGCCGGACTTCCATTTACCCCTATTTTCCCAAATTTCTTCTTCATTATATCCTTTGCTAACAGCATTTCAGGAGTTTTCCACATTCTGTCCTTTCCAAAGAAATACTCTACAAAATCATTCGCCGGATTTTTCAGTATCTCTTCTGGCGTATCAAATTGAATAACCTCTCCGTCTTTAATTACGGCTATTTTATCTGCTAGCTTTAAAGCTTCATCCATATCATGAGTAACAAAAACTATTGTTTTTCCTAATTCCTCTTGAAGATTTGTCATCTCATCCTGAAGTTTTTCTCTTGTTATAGGATCCAAGGCACTGAATGGTTCATCCATGAGGATTATCTCTGGGTTTACAGCCAAGGCTCTTGCTATCCCTATCCTTTGCTGTTGTCCTCCACTTAATTCACTTGGATACCTGTAATAAAAATCTTCTGCAGGAAGGTCCATAAGCTCTAGCAATTCAAAGGCCCTGGCTTTTTTCTCCTCTTTTGACCACTTCTTAAGAGTAGGAACAAGTTCTATGTTTTCACCGATTGTCATATGCGGAAACAATCCAACCTTTTGAATAACATAACCTATATTTCTTCTGAGCTCCATGAGATCCTGACCCTTTACATTTTCTCCGTCTATGAATATCTCACCCTTTGTTGGTTTTTCCAAAAGGTTAATCATTTTCATAGTTGTAGTCTTACCGCATCCACTTTCCCCTATGAGAACAACAAACTCTCCTTTTTCAACCCTTAAATTGAGATTCTTAACCACTTTATTCTTACCATCAAAACTTTTGGTAACGTTTTTTAATTCTATCATAATTCTTTTCTCCACCTTTTTATATGACGTTTTTCAATCTAATTATAACACTTTTCTTGAATTTCAGCAAACATTTAATTGAAAAACGTATTTCGAAATTCAAAAATTACTTTTAATCTTTATTTTAAAATATATAAAAAACCCGTAACTTTGACACACTTTTTTTCTAGTGTCTAGACTACAGGTTACTGTATAATACGATCTTCCCTTTTTAAATTTCCTTATATATGTTGATATCCCTGCCTTCAGTCAGTTCTTGAAATTGAGGGACAATTTTCTTAAAATGAGGTGTTTCAAAATGAGCCTTTAAAACTTCCATATTTTCCCATTTTTCGATGAATGTAAGGATATTGTTTTTTTCTGAATCCTCATAGATAGAATATTCTATGCAGCCCTCCTCCTTCAGTGTTTCTCCTATCAATTCCTTTGCCAGAGACTTAAATTCTTCTGTTTTATTATTTTTTACAATGTTTTTAGCTACTACTGATATCATCTTTTTCCTCCTGTTTTTTTATTGCAACAAATTCTCCTATAAATTTAGCCAAAATCTCGTTGGAATTTCTATGTTTTAAAACAGCATTGACCATGATCCTTCCCTTTCCGAATTTATTATATATTTTTTTTAATTTCTCTATATCCTTTTCCAGGAGAGACTCCGTTATCACAATATAATCCTCTACGACAGGTTTTATAAAATCGGTGCTGTTGCTCTTTATGAGGATGATGGCATTTTTGTCGATGTCCTCTATTAAAATTCTAACCCTGCCCCAGCCTGCCAAAGTCATCACAGAGGAAATACTTCC
>Ga0316198_10003008_pt1 | contig 10236 bp, 8 predicted proteins | sample OudBieAanoxic_MG_FD_204935 | JGI IMG/M metagenome (GOLD analysis project Ga0316198, IMG submission 204935) | Coastal sediment microbial communities from Oude Bieten Haven, Netherlands - site A anoxic | ecosystem: Environmental > Aquatic > Marine > Coastal > Sediment | place: Netherlands...
GAGTCGTCAAATGCCGTAACTGCTGACTCCTCTCACTACTCGCGAGACGCCCTCGCATAACAGGCTAAGTCCGCAGAGTCCAGAGCACAATCACTCAAAAGGACGGGTTTTCTCATTACTTTGAGTGGTTTTGGCCCAGAAAAAGAAGATTTTCGCGATCGGAGTCCGCATTCTTCAGAGCCCAGCGAATAGGTGACACACTCAATGAAATCAGCAGGTGCGCTCACAAGGTTGCCAGACACAGAGGTGGACGCGGACAAGAACAAATACTGAGATCGGTGTCTGGCACCTTTTTGAAGAGAAAAGAAAAGGGCCAGGATGATCCTGGCCCCTGTTTGTTTTTGGCGTTATTGCCTGTTGGTTCTATTCGGGCTGTTGCTGCGTCTCCGGATCGCGTTGTGGCGGAGCGGTATTCACCCAAACATCCGGCGCCACCTCCACGTAAGTCGCGATCGGTGGAGGGTCCATTGGCGCGGGCGGCTGGAGGTCCGGCTCGAAGGGCTGTGGGTCCGGGTTGACGTAGACGTCTGAGATGGCCCCATCACCCTCGAGCACGCGCTGGTCGACGGATCCGTCGTCGATTGGCGACGGTGGCTGGTCGGAGTACTCCACCTGTTGGTAGGGATCCACCGGAGCAACCCAGGTCCCAGCAAGCGCGTCCGGGTCGCCGTCGAGCCCGCCGTGGAGAGCGAGCTTGGCGAAGTCTGAAATCCTCGCGTCAGCGTCGGCGGCCGAGATTTCGAAGGCCCGCAGGACCTCGTAATCTTCGGCCAGCGGTGTCTGCATTGCGGCTTCAAGCAGCGCTTCCATCGCATAGAGACGCTGCTCGGCGCTCTCGCCCCCTTCTCCGATCGATGCATCGACCAGGGCAAACAGCTCCTCCTCGGTGGAGAGCCGGCCGAGGGCTTTGTTGATAGGTCGTCGATCGTCTGACGGTACGAGGCTGTTCAGCGCTCGGGCCGCCATATGCGCGACCAGTGGATTCTTGTCATGAAGCATCGCCTGGATTTTGAAGACTACCTCGGGCGCCGGGATCGACCCGTTGACGAATGCGAGGTTGATCAACCCGTTGATGGCCCGAAAGCGTTCGTCAGCGGACTCCGAGCTGAGCTCAAACGTGAGATCCAGAAATGTCTCCCAGTCCCTCGGCTCGGTAAAGGAGACCCCTGCCGGAATCGCGGGCGGTGCATTGGCAACGAACAATTCTATCGGCTGTGGCGGCAGCGGGTGGCCGTCGGAGAGCGCCAGCGCCAGGGCACCGTAGTAGGAAACGACCGGATCTTCGTCGGACGCGGCCTGTTCAGCGAGGAAACGGAAGTCGTTTTCGGGCCTGTTTTCGTCGTCAAAGGCGCCTCCTTGAGGGACCATGTTGAGCAACGCGGCAGCGGCCATCCGCTTCTCCCGCAGTTCTTCGGTCTGCCCGGTCAAAAAAACGTCTTCCGGCGTGCCGTCGGGGACGGAGTCGACGGCCAGCGGCTTGACCCCCTGGGCCGCAAGTGGTTGGGCCATCCACGCCGCCAGGAGGATGGCGAGCAATAGGCTCAAGATCTTTGAGTTCATTGGAGCCTCCTAGAAAATGACAATGGTGAAGTTTGAATCGACGACAGACCCAGCGTAATGTCGGGTTACAACATAAATTGATGACGGATCGCCACTGCGTTGGGTGCAGCTAATCTCGGAAGCATAAAAGGCGGTGGACCCACTATGCCCGATTGTGCACAACACCGGCCGATCATACGTGTTGAAGTAGCTGGGGAAAAAGTCAACCTCGTACTGTCCGGTGGCAACTTTCCGTGTCTCCGAGGCAGAGGTGTTTGTACGGTAGGAGGAGCTTATCGTGCCGGTGGAATTGATCCTGGCCCAGGCCTTCACGATCCCGTTGCCGGTTGACTTGTTGTAGACTGTCCCGCTGGATCCTGCAAGCTGAACACCCCAGAGGCTACTCCCGTCGTGGAGGAGGATATCGCCGTCATCACCAGAAGCTCCTGATCCTAAATGGAGGTCCCCACTTGTACCATAAATAGCTACGTTGTTGGTCGTTCCGTTGCTATCTCGAATATATAATTCGCCAGCATCTCCGGCAGTTCCAAAAGACCCGAGGGTCAGGGTCCCATATCCACCCTGCGCATTAAAGTTCGTGAGCCCTGTGGTTGCGTCTTTCAGGATAATGTCACCGGCTTGAGCGCCGCCGCCAAGCGTCAAATTGCCGCTACCCCCGTCCGCCAAAATCGTATATGAGCCGGCGGCATCTCTTATTAAAAGATCGCCGTCAACGGTGCCGTTGCCAAGATACATGTCGCCATATGATCCGTAGGCGTACGCGGTATATGCGTTCACCCCGGGGTCGAACAAGTACCAATCTCCGGCATTGCCCGAACTACCGAGGATGAGGGCACTGGAGCTGGTGTTGAATGAGAGAGAAGCCGATCCCGTAGACGACCAGGCAATAATGTCGACATCAGCGCCAGTACCACCGATATTCACGTCGTTCCCCGAGCCGACGTTGAAAACCGTGTCTCCTTGAACATCCAGCACATTGATCAGACCGTTCCCGATATTTACGCTCTGCGCAGAGACCGGCGCTGTCATCATGAGTCCGACGCCTACGCCGATTATCAGCGCACCAAAAAATATCCTCCGTGAACGCATTTCTCCTTCTCCTTTCAACTCACCGCCCGAAAATTCACGATTTCGCACCTTTCGATACAACGCGGTCCTGGCAGTTTTGATGAATGATCCATGCATTGAACTCGACCTGCCACACCCCTGATTGGATTCGCGGTTCGAGCGTTCATGTCTTGGACAGCCTTGACGGCTGCCACCTTCCAATCACTCATTGGATTCTCTTGCTTATTAATGTAGGTCGACCAAGAGCGAAAATCAATTCTAATAATGGATGAGTTTTCTCATCCCTTTGAGTGATTTTGGTGGGCATGGAGGATATATTCAACGATGCAACGGATCAACAGTGCTATTAATATCCAATGAAACAGAAACTGAACAATCCGAACGGCCCGTGCCGATGACCGGCTGGGTTCGACGACCGCGATTTGTCATGCATGAGAACGCGGGCACCTGTTTGGGCATAGCCATCGTGGCGGTCATGATCTGGACATTTATCGGCTGTACCGGCGCTACGGGTGTCGCGTTACAGGGCACGCAGCCCGATGCCGAGCGAGTGCGATACCTCACGGCAACGCTGGCTCTCGAGCAGGGCGACGAACGGCTTGGGGTTCAGATGCTCGAGGAGCTCGCTGACGAAACCGGCAACAATCGTGCTTTCAGCCTGTATAGCGCACTGATAGCGAGCGCCGAGAAGGATCTCGATCGTGTCAACGAGATCCTTCGCGACCTGCCTCCCCCACCGCTGGACGAGACGGGAGGCGGGTATGGGTGGATCGAGACGCCGCTGGCATTGCTACTGGCTGAAAGGGAACTCGATCGAGTCCGTCGAGAGAACGACACCCGCCTCGACGAAATCCTGTCGCAGCACTACGAGGCCCGGGGTGGACTCGAAAAGCTTTTGTCGGTCACGGATCTGCTGGCGATCGGCCGTTTGGTGGCGGGAGACCAAGAGTTCCCGATCCAACTGGCACGGAAGCGGGAGCGGTTCTACCGCTTTGATCTGCAGATGGCTGGCCGCCTCAGGGTCGAAGCTTTCGACGGCGATGTCGCCTGGGGCTTCGATGGCCCGCGAGGCGATACGAACGCAGCCTATTTCGAGGATCCACGGGCGACGGAAATCAAGCGACTGAGCTTTTTCGACGAGGTGCTCGTGCGCTTCGAAAGGACCGGCCAACAGCTCTTCCTGAAAAAAACTGAGATCCTGGACGGTCGGGAGTATTACCCGATCGATGTCAGCGAGGAGGGCCGGTTGGTGGAGACCATCTATCTCGATGGCGAGACGTTCCTCGAGAGCCGTCGGCTGGTCTGGGACGCCGAAGGATCGCTGCTCGCGGAGCGGATCTTCGAGCACAAAACCGTCGATGGCATCAGCTTCCCCGCTCAACAGACGATTATTATCGGTGCAAGCACTGTCACGTACCACTATGACGAGTACGCCCTCGACGTCGATATACCGATCCGCGTGTTCGTGCTCAGTGAATTCAATGAGGACCTTGCGAAGAATACGGAGATCGGTGCCTGGCACCTTAACGATATGGAAATCGGTTCCCGAAATCTCTGAATCTCAACCAGGATGCCGGCAAGTCGATTGAATCCGCCGGCGCGCGCGAAAAGGTCCAACCCTTTTCTGTCTGGCGTGGTCCTAGCGTTAGAGTCTCGGAATCAATCGAGGTATCCGAGAGCCCGAAGGGCTTCCGCATCATCGGCCAGGGAAGCACCGTCCAGAGCGGAGGTCTCAACATCGAAAACCACGTGGTTGCTCTTCCATTGGAAAGCCTCGGCTCGCATCCTTTGCGCCAAGTCAGGCTTGAGGTTTGCCAGATTTCTCAGCTCCAATGGATCTGTGTTGAGGTCGAACACCTCGAGGCCACCGCGACACTCGTCACCGTAGCAAATCAGCTTGTAGCCGTCAGAAAAGACAAACGCCGATTTGGCGAAGTACCTTGAGTAGGACACTTTCCTTTGCCATTGCCGTGAGATTTGTTCCTGCAATGGATGGCCGCCGAAATTTTCCGGAATCTCGAGTCCTTGCTCTCGGAGAATCGTTGGGCCGATGTCCATGGTCTCCACCAGAAAGTCATACTCACCAGCGTACTGTCCATTCGGGAAACGCACGATCATTGGGATATGAATACACTCTTCATACACGGAACCGTGGAGCCAGTCGTCGTGTTCTCCGATAGCCTCACCGTGGTCGGCTATCACAAACACTATTGTGTCGTCCAGGACGCCAGATGCACGTAGAGCTTCCATAAGTCTCTTGAACTCAGCGTCAAGGTAGCTCAACTCGCCATCATACATATCCCTGTGGCCGTTGATGTCGCGCTCGTCCCACTCTTTGGCACCATCGTTGAACGCTCGAACATCGCCCTCAATAGGTTCATTTCCGTTTTTTGGTGAAAAAAATTCAGTTCGATATGGTTCCGGGGGATCGAAAGGAGAATGTGGATCAATGTAGTGCACATACAATAACCACGAGGATTCTCTTAACTTGCGAATTGAGCTAATTGCCAGGTCTGTCACGGCCTGGGTGTTTTTCCAGCCACCGAGCACTCGATAGGTGTCAAATGAATCCGACAGCTGCTTGGCATTTTTCAGCATCCGGTTGCCAACGATGGCTACGCTCCAGAAGTCCCGAGATGACAAGATTTCCTGAACATACCGCTCCGATCCGGCATCGGGTGTGTAGCACACGAAATCATTCTTTTCTTTCATCTTCTCCCAGTAGGCACCATGAACTTCTGGAAAGGTTGAAGTGAGGATCGTAACCACGGAGGGCAAGGTGTACGACGTCTGACTTCTCGCCTGCGTAAACACCGCGGAGGACTCAGCAAACTCCTGAAGATAGGGAGTTGTGCTTCGCCCATACCCGTAGACTGAGAGATTCCGAGCCCGTGCAGCGTCCCAAAGAACGATCAGCACGTTCCTTTTGACCTCGGTGCGTGGGGCCTCCAGGCAACCTGTACTGCAGATAAAAGCGATGACTGCGATGGTCACTGCGCATATTGCTCGAGTCGATCTCATGGCCTTCCTCCGGTTGCCGTCAAAATGTGTCTCCCCTCGGTTCAGAATATCAACAAATCGGGGCAAGCACCGTGACGTAACACTATGACGAGTACGCCCTGGACGTCGATATACCGATCCGCGTGTTCGTGCTCAGTGAATTCAATGAGGGAATTTCGGAAGAGCCGCAGCCCTGATTTCGAACAGTTGCCCGCGTACCTCACGGGCGTCTAATTGCGGGTACCTTACGAACGGTCCCAGCTGTGTCGCCTCGCTTCGCGGTTGCTGGTGGATCATTGGGAAGCTCCTCGCCGTTTTTCCACTGTACTGAACCTGGATTTATTCGTGGCTGCCTATTCTGGTTTGGTCAAGCGCGCGCAGGGCGGCTTCATAGGTCGTGTTCGTTTCGCCCCACTCAGCTCTGGCGTCGATTGAGACGATCGGCGACACCAGACGCCGTCCCAACACACGGAGCCGGCCACCCAAACGGAGCGCCAGGAAGGCTTTCCGGGCAGCTTCCGGACCACAGCACTTGCTTGCAAACCGGAGCAGGTCGGTCCACAAGAATTCTGGATGGAGTCGATCCACCACCCCGCCTTCGCCGGAAATGGTTCCACCGCGATGATGGAAAACCTTGAAATCTGGCAGGATCTCAATCCCCCAGCCAACCTCAACAGCGCTGACGCAGAGATCGAGGTCCTGGCAGTAGAAGTGGTAGCCAAGGTCGAACGGGCCAACCTCCTCCCACACCCGCCGGCGGACAACCATTGCGGTACCGGCAACCCAGTCGACAGAACCTCCAGCTGAACCAGACGGAGAGAGTAGCCTTCTCCAGAACCGAAGCTTACCGAGCAGCGCCGGAATCCCAGATGCGACAGCGAAGAGCCAAAGCCAGCCAGGCTTTCTGCCGCCGCTCCACTGCGGGGTGCCATCGAAATTGCGGAGTGCCGCGCCGACGATTCCGAGTTGCGGATCGCGAGCGAATGCCCGGCTCAACAAACCGAGGGCAAGCGCCTCGATCTCAGTGTCACTGTTGAGCAGAAGGACCAGATCACCCGAAGCCCTGGCCACCCCATGATTGACGGCTGCCGAAAACCCTTCGTTCTCAGACAGGCGAATGACGGTGTGTACGGGGTATCTCCGCTCCACCGAGTCGGCCGTTTGGTCGGTGCTCCCATTGTCAACAACAATCACTTCGTGTGGTTGGGGATCGCACAACCTGAGAGCGGCCAGACAGCGGAGCGTGAGCTCGCGGGTCTCGTGGGTCGGAATGATAACGGAAAGTCGGAGGTCGTTTTCCATGGCGCGTACCCATGGTAGCAGCGGTTGGTTTCGCAGTTTCGGTCCCGTGGTACCATTCGGTGGTGTCCACGACAGCGACCCCAATCCTGCACAACTCGGCGACCACCAAGTTCAGTAGTCGCAGAGAGATCCGTGAAGTCGTCCAGAATTCCAATTTGCTCCTGAACCTCGTCAGGAGAGACCTCACCGTCCGCTACAAGAGATCCGTCATCGGGTTCTTCTGGACGATGCTGAACCCCCTGATTTTGATGATCATTCTGACGATCGTCTTTGCGAACATATTCCGATTCGAGGGAATCTCACACTACGAAATCTACTTCCTCTCCGAATATCTGGTCTTCATTTTCTTCATCCAGACCACCACCCAGTCCATGACGAGCCTGTCATGGAACGGAGGGTTGATGAAAAGGGTGAGGGTACCGAAGACGATCTTCGCAATTTCAACGACTTTGTCCGGACTCGTCAACTTGAGTTTGGCTTACATACCGTTATTCGTGATCATGATCGTGCGCGGAGCGCCGATCCGACCAACGATTCTCTTCCTCCCGGTGGCTTTTCTGATCATCGCCGTTTTCACTCTCGGGGTATCGCTCCTCCTTTCGGCATTGGCTATCTACTTTGACGACGTGGCGCAAATGTACCAGGCAGGGTCGATTGCATTGCTCTATTTAACGCCGGTCATATACCCGATCGACATCGTCCCGTACAAGTTTTTTTGGCTTATCAGAGCCAACCCTTTGACCCAACTCTTCAAACTGGCGAGAGATCCCGTTTATCACGGCGTCCTCCCGCAAGCTCACATCATCGTCGGTTCAGTATCGCTCGCTCTGATCAGCTTTGCCATTGGTTGGTTTGTCTTCAACCGCCTGTCGCGCGGTTTTTTCGAGCATCTGTGAGGAAAGGCGTGAGAGAACCGGCCATCGAATTCCGCGAGGTGTCCCACCTTTTCCGCGTCTACACTGAGGGTAGGATCGCATCCCTCAAGGAGTGGATGATCCGGCTCGTCATGAGGCGAAGGGACGGGTATCAAAGCGTTATAGCCCTCGACGACGTCAGCTTCGAAGTCGGACAAGGCGAAGCTCTCGGGGTGATCGGCCACAACGGCGCCGGCAAGTCGACCCTCCTGAGAATCGCAGCGGGGATCCTCCAGCCGCGAGCGGGCGTTGCCGTTGTGCGGGGCCTCGTAGCGCCGATCATCGAACTCGGCATCGGCTTCGAACAGGAGCTCACCGGACGCGAGAACATCGTGTTCAACGGGGCCCTGCTCGGCCGTTCGCGTCAGGAAATGTGCGAACGGATGGACGAAATTGTGGCCTTTGCGGAGCTCGATCATTTTATCGACCAACCAATCCGCACCTACTCCACAGGAATGGTCGCGAGGCTGGCATTTTCAGTCGCGACAACCGTCGACGCGCAGATTCTCTTGCTCGACGAGGTGTTGTCAGTCGGGGATGAGAGGTTCCAGCGTAAATGTGCGGAGCGCATCACCAAGTTCCGCGAATGCGGTATATCAATCCTGTTCGTGTCTCATAGTCTCGATTCTGTCGGCGGACTCTGTGACAAGGTGCTATGGCTCGAGAACGGCAGGATCAAGGCCCTCGGCCCTGCGGGAGCCGTGATCAGCGAGTACCAAAGCTGGGCTGCCGGTGCAGGGTAGGCAGAGTTGACGCATCACTGTAGATCTCACGTGAATATGTCGTGAGACCGGAAAGCCATCGAAATATTGAGGTTAGGGTCGTAGGGTTGATGATGCGAGCGAGAATCGACGATGACCGATCGAGCTACGGACGGATCCCGCTCTCCTGGACGGGAGTCATGGCGTTGGTATGTTGTGTCGTCGCCGGATGCGGTGGCCATGAATGTCAGCCTGAAACCCAAGCGGTATCCCCACCTTCCGGCAGCGTACTGAGCCTCACCAGCACATTCGGATCTTCTGCGAAGTACCGCGAGTTTGGCATCCTAGATCTCGGAACACAACAGGCGCGACCACATCTTCTCGAAGGATGGTCGCATGACGAGCGGAGCCCTACCGGCCGGACCGGGGTGTGGGGCATCGGATACCGGTCCGTCGTGAGTTTCTTTGTTGGAAGCCCACGGGAGATCAAGCTGAAACTGAAATGCTGGGCCCTTCCAGTCACCACCTTTGGCCCGCAGCTCATGACTGTCAAAGTCAACCGCGAGTCCGCCGGCAGACTGACGATTGGCTCGAACAAGGGCGGGCTTTACCGTATCAGAGTCCCCGAGGCCTTGTTGAAGGCGGGGAGAAACACCCTCACCCTCGAATACACTTGGTCTGCCCGGCCGATCGACGTCTTGCCAGATTCCGGTGACAGGCGCCAGCTGTCGGTGATGTTCGACGAAATAGAGTTCGACGGTCTGGTGAACGCTGAACCGCCAGAGGTGGCCGGCAGCGGCTCCACCGAGTACATCAGGATTCCGCCCCGTACCGCTCTGTCGTACTTCTCAAGAGTCCCATCGCGCGCGACTCTGTGGCTGAGGAGTGTCGTTTCCGAGCAGAACTGGCGGGAGGACGGCTGCGGCCTGGAGATCAGGATCGAAACGGAGTCCGGCAACAAGGTGACAAAGTTCGTCCAACCTGACGCGGCCAGATCGGGCCCAATGCGGTTGGCGCTCGGGTCTGACAAGGAGGAGATCGTCGGTATCCGTTTTTCGACCCGGACTGCGAAGGAAGGGGGAAACTGCCGTGCGGCGCTGAAGGTGGTCGGGCCCCACATCGTCGATTCCACGACGGATGGTATCTCCCACCATCCCGGCGAAAGAGATCCCGGTTCTCCCTGGACCGAAACCGGCCGACCGCCGAACATCCTCATTTATCTGATCGACTGTCTTCGGGCTGACCACCTTGGCGTCTATGGATACACACGCGGTGTTTCTCCCAACATCGACCGCTTCGCCAGGGACGCGGTAGTGTTCGAACGTGCGATGTCTGTTGCTTCGTGGACACGGCCCGCGGTCGCGTCGCTGCTCTCAGGTCTCTCACCCGAGTCCCATGGCACGAGAGGCGACCGCGACGCGCTTTCCGATGCGGTGCCCATGGTGCAGGAGATGTTGAGGGAGGAGGGATACACAACTGCGGCAGTGGTCACCAACGGTGTGGTGTCCACGAAGTTCGGCTTCGGACGTGGGTTTGATGATTTCCGGTATCTCCCAGAACAGCACAAGACGAACCCCCAAATCCACCAGCTGTCGGACCGAGTAAATAGGGAGATCTTCGAGTGGCTGGGAGGTTGCGACACGACGAAGCCCTTTTTCATGTACGTTCACAGCACCGATCCCCACGCCCCC
>Ga0316198_10003009_pt1 | contig 10236 bp, 8 predicted proteins | sample OudBieAanoxic_MG_FD_204935 | JGI IMG/M metagenome (GOLD analysis project Ga0316198, IMG submission 204935) | Coastal sediment microbial communities from Oude Bieten Haven, Netherlands - site A anoxic | ecosystem: Environmental > Aquatic > Marine > Coastal > Sediment | place: Netherlands...
GCTCGCTTCCGGCGCCTCAACCCTCACAGTCGAAACCATGTCACCCCCGCAAAGGGGAACACGCAAGGCGCGTTCAACACCCGAATCGTAGCGCAGCCTGTCGGAGAATCGCCCCCCTCAGTTTCTCCGCTACCAACCGTCCACGGATAGCCTCCCTGGCATGGACACCGACTCCCCCAGCACCGAACCTGAGGCGACCACACCGGCCGAACGAGGGCAGGAGACGATCGACGTCAATGCCCAGGAGCAGACCAAGCAGCGAGCGGGCGCTTCGCGCGGCCTGCTGATCGCCATGGCGGTCGGCATCGCTGCGGTATTGGCCCTCCAGGTCTTCATGCTCATCTCCACGAGCCAGACCGACGAACAGATCGCAGCCCTCGACGAGCAAGTCGACGACGTGGCATTCGATGTTTCAGAGGTCCGACGGTCCGTGGTCGACGTCGACCGGAAGGTTGACGAACTCTCAGCAACGGTTCCGGTTGCCCCGGCGGCTTCGGGTGCTTCAGCCGCTGCAGTTCCCAACGTCCCGGCCGGCACACTTCCACCATTCGAGCAGGGCCAGCCCGACGCCGCCCTTGGTGTAGTCCTTGGTGAAGTCGCCGGACCCGAGTACTACTCGGAAAGCGACGTCACGGTCGATCCATCCGACGGAACCATCCGAGCCTGGATGGTCTGGGCCCACTGGTGCCCGTACTGTCAGCAGGAACTCCCCGGCCTCACCGAGTGGTACGCCGCAAACGCCGAGAACTACCCGAATGTGGAGCTTCTCAGCGTAACGACGTCAATCGATCCCACCCGCGGCAACCCCCTCGAGCCATACCTCGACGAGCTACAGCTTTCGTTCCCCGCAATCGTGGATGTGGATCTCTCTCTCGCCGAGCAGTTCGGAGCGAGTGCGTTCCCATTCTGGGTATTCACCGACTCGGACGGAACCACACTGTTGCGTGTCGCAGGACTCCTCGAGGTCGAGCAGGTCGCCGAGATCTTCGGCCAGCTCAACACACTTTCCACGTAGGGCCCGAACGATGCCTCGATCATCGTGGAACACCCGGTACCGGGAGCGGAAGGCCCCGATGGATCCCTCCGCATTCGTCCGAGTTGAGGTCGCGCCGCTGCTCCCCGCTGCCGGTCGCGCCCTCGATCTTGCCGGCGGGGCGGGTCGCCACGCCATCTGGCTCGCAGAACGCAAGTGGGACACAACAATGGTGGACACGTCGGAGGTAGCGATCGCCATCGCCGAGAAGCGGGCCGCCGAGGCGAACGCCGACGTTGCCTTCGTACCCGCCGACCTGGCGGTCGATGAACTACCCGCAGGACCGTGGGATCTGGTGCTGATCGTGCACTATCTGCAGCGTGATCTGTTCCCGAACGTAATCGAGCACCTGGCCGACAACGGACTGCTCGCATTCTCGGTCGCAACGAAGCGCAATCTCGAGCGGCACGAGCGCCCCGGCCTCCCCTACGTGCTCGACGAACGTGAAGCCCCGTCGCTCGTCGACGGACTCGACATCATCCACTACGCGGAAGGATGGTCGATCGAAGACCGCCATGAGGCACGCCTGGTAGCGCGCCGACGAGCAGGCTGAGCAACCGACTCCGACCTATCGTCGATGGCTCTTGGCGCGGTCCATCTCGCGCTTCTGCTGGCGCTCCACGAGTTTCCTGCGCTTGTCATAGGTGTGGCGGCCTTTGGCCAGAGCGATCTCGATCTTTGCGAGCCCGTGGACGAAGTAGATCTGTAGCGGGACAAGGGTGAGACCCTGTTCGTGGACCTTGCCGGTCAGCCGATCGATCTCGCGTCGGTGAATCAGCAGCTTCCGCTTCCGCTCGGGCTCGTGACCGCCTGACGTCGCATACGAGTACGGGGCGATGTGGGCGTTTTCGAGCCACAACTCGCCGTCCTGGAGCGTCGCATATGCGTCCTTGAGCTGCACCTGGCCGGCGCGCAGGCTCTTCACCTCGGAACCTCTCAGGACCATTCCTGCCTCGAACGTGTCGAGGATCTCGTAGTTGTGCCGGGCGCGCCGATTGGATGCGACGACTTTTCGACCTTCAGCCATAGTGAAGGAAGCCTAGGGGCGTGTCGGAGAATGCACCCTCAGAGGTACTTGGCGGGATTCACGGGGTTGCCGTTGATACGGACCTCGAAGTGGAGGTGCGGCCCCGTAGACACACCGGTCGAACCGACGTAGCCGATGGTCTGGCCTCGTTTCACCGACTGCCCTGCCGAAACGGCGAACTTCGACTGATGGCCGTAGAGCGTCACCATGCCACCCCCGTGATCGACCATGATCGTGTTGCCGTAGCCGCCCTTGACGCCGGCGAAGATGACGGTTCCCGACGATGCGGAAACGATCGCTTGTCCGCTTCCGCCGTTCATATCGACACCATTGTGCATCAGCGAGTACCCATGGATCGGATGGATGCGGGGCCCGAACCCCGACGAGATCGCACCCGGCACCGGGCGGGCAAGCGTACCCGGTGCAGAGCCCAGGGCTTTGGCCTGCTGCGCGATGAGCTTCTTGATCGACGCCTGTTCCTTCTCCAGGGACGAAATCTCACCCTCGATCTCCTCGATCTGGGCGTCATACTCCGCGAGCAGCGAACGCTGGTTGAGGTACTCGTCTTGGAGTGCGTCACTCGTGCGCTGCATTTCGTTCTGGAGACCGGCCAGGTGTTCTTCGGCCGCGTGAAGCGCAACGAGGTCAACCGACAGATCGGCTTCATGACCCGCGATCTGATCGCTGGCTTCCTGCTCATCAACAAGCAGCGTCTCGAAACGCTCGACGGTCTCCGTGCCATCTGCGGTGATGCGATCGAGATAGACGAGCCCGACGGCGATGTCCGTCCACACCTTTGCCGACAGGGCCACGGCCGGTACTCCCAAGCCGACGCTCATGTAGGTCTCAACGGCGTGATTGACGGCGTCATCGCGCGCGACTCCCAACTCCGATCTGGTCATCGCAAGCGATTGGTATTGCGTGTGGAGATCTGTTCTGACGTCTCGCAGAGAGCGTTCCTTCTGCACGAGATCGGACTCCACAACCAGCAGCTCACCGCGCAGGGACGTCAGCGACGCAAGCACCTCGTCCATACGATCCTGTGTCTCCTGGATCTCGCGAGCAAGCGAGCTGCGGTTCGAGGCCACTGAGTCGATCTGGCCACTCAGCGACTCGATCCGTTTCCTGACGCTCTGCAGGTCCTCCCCGAGGTCGTCGGCGCCAACAGCGGGAGCGATCGCGAACAGGAGAACCAGGGTCAGACCGGAAGCGAGGAGTCGGCGCGCGCGTGTCACGTTCGCAGGTACTTGTGGACCGTGAGGCTCAGGCCACTGCCGATGAGACCGGCAAGCACCCCGAACAGCAGGACCAGCGCAGCCTGCGAGTAGAGGTAGTCGTGTTGAACGGCGACGTTGATCCAGTCGGGCAGGTCGGTCAGGCGATCGACTGCCAGTTGCTGGGCAACTACAACGAATCCGACGGCTAGGCCCGCCCCAATGAAGCCCTCGATCGCACCCTCGAGGAGGAACGGAACGCGAATGAACCAATTCGACGCGCCGACGAGTCTCATGATCTCAATCTCCTCGCGCCGCGCATAAATCGCCATGTGGATCGTGTTCGCGATCAGAGCGACCGCTGCCACCCCGAGGGCGAGTGCGAGCAACCAGAACATCACCTGAAGGCCATCTCTGAGGGAGATCATGGCGTCGATCGCCTGGCCTGCGGATTGCACTCGCAACAGGCCGGGTGTTGCTTGGAGGCGGGTGACGATCGTCTGATAATCGTCGGGATTGACCGGTTTGATTCTGAGCGATGCAGGGACAATGTCGGGGCTGTCCTCGATGACCCGGAGGGTCGCCGGCTGGTTCGAGAGCAGTACGCGCGCCTCATCGAGCGCATCCGCCTTCGAGACGAAGTACACGCTCTCAACCTCTTCCCATGCCTCCATCTCGGCCTGCATGTCGGGAACCGACGTCAGCGCGTCGTCTTGCACGAATGCGATCACGCGTACGTCCTCGGCCCATTGCAGCGTGTTGATGCGAACGACCTCTCCGAACACGAGTGTTCCGAAGGTGAGCGTGAGTGAGATGAATACGGCGAGCACCGCTCCGAGCACCACCAGGCCGTTCCGGCCGATGTTGGTAATGGCTTCCCTCACGACATACGCGATGCGGCTCATTGCTGACCCTCTTCGCCAGAAAAGACCTCGTCCGCTGACAAGGCGTCATCGTCAGAAGAGGCCTCATCGGCCGGCTCACCCTCTTCGTCAGAAAAGGCGTCGTCGTCAACTTCAACCTCGTCACCAGACGAGGCGTCGTCGCCAGACGAGGCGTCATCGGCCGGCTCATCGGGTGGAATCTGATCATTGGCGGACGAGGCCGTGACCGTGAGCTCTTCTGATTCGACAGTCGTGGACGACTCGGCGTCGACGGTCGTGACGATCTCCACCGATTCGATCGCCTCTGCGCCGATCGTGACGTCGTCGGGCATCTCGGCTGGTTCTGAAATGGCGGTTTCGTAAACCCCTCGGCTCTCGTCGCGCAAGATGCGACCACGCTCGAGTTGAACCACCCGGCGTCGCATGGCGTCGACGATCGCGTGGTCGTGTGTCGCCATGACGACTGTAGTTCCCGTCCGGTTGATCCGGTCGAGGATCCTCATGATGCCGACCGATGTTGCGGGGTCGAGGTTCCCTGTCGGCTCGTCGGCAAGCAGGATGAGTGGACGATTAACAAAAGCGCGCGCAACCGATACGCGCTGCTGCTCACCACCGGAGAGTCTGCGCGGCAGCCTGTCGGCCATCTCCGATAGGCCAACGAGCTTAAGCACCTGCGGAACCTGGCCATCGATCGCCGAACGAGACTTCCCCGTCACTTCCATGGCGAACGCGACGTTCTCGTAGACGGTCTTGTTCGGCAGCAGCTTGAAGTCCTGGAAAACGGTGCCGATCGACCTGCGCAGGTGTGGGATCTTCCAGCCGGGGAGGACCGACGCGTGTTTGCCGGCGATCCAGATGTCCCCGTTCGTCGGGCCTTCTTCGCGCATCATGAGACGGATGAGCGTCGACTTCCCGGACCCCGACGGGCCCACGAGGAACACGAACTCACCTTTGTTGATGTCGAGATCGACATCTTTGAGGGCCACGACACCACCGTCGTAGACCTTCGTAACATTCTCGAGACGGATCATGAAATCCCTATCGCGGCTGCGTTGTCCTACCCCACCCGCCAGCGCGAAATCAGGTTACCCGCGACCCCCATATAGGTGGGGTATTGCCGAGCAGCTAGTCGGCCTGTTCTCTCCTCCACTGGAGATAGCTGTCGACCAAGGAGTCGAGGTCACCGTCGAGAACACCCGAGATGTTGCCGATCTCGTGGCCGGTTCGCAGGTCTTTGACCATCTGATACGGCTGGAGGACGTAGGAGCGGATCTGGCGGCCCCATCCGGCCTCGGTCTGGTCACCGCGGATCGCATCGACCTGTTCCTGCTGATCGGCGCGAGCCCGCTCGGCCAGGCGAGCCGCGAGCAGTTGCATCGCGCGCGCCCGGTTCTGCGTTTGAGAGCGCTCCGCCTGACAGCTCACCACCACACCCGTTGGAAGGTGAGTGAGGCGCACCGCCGAGTCGGTCTTGTTGATGTGCTGTCCACCAGCGCCCGAAGCCCGGTATGTGTCGACGCGGAGATCGTCCGGATTGATCTCCACCTCCTTGATGTCGACCTCAGGGATCACGTCTACGCCGGCGAACGCCGTGTGACGTCGGGCATTCGAGTCGAACGGGCTGATACGGACGAGCCGGTGGACTCCGCGCTCGCTCTCGAAGATCCCGTAGGCATGGTCACCCTTGACCGTCAGCGTCGCAGACTTGATGCCGGCCTCGTCACCGACCATGTACTCGTCGACCTCGAACGAGAGGTCGGTGCGTTCGACGTAGCGAAGATACATGCGAAACAGCATGTCGGCCCAGTCTTGGGCATCGACACCACCTGCGCCGGCGTGTACCGACACGATTGCGGTCGAGTCGTCGTACTTGCCGAAGAAGAGCGTTTCTCTTTCGAGACGGCTGAGCGTGGTCTCGGTTGCTTGGAGCTCGGCAACCGCGTCGTCAAGACCGGAAGGATCGTCTTCTTCGACCGCAAGTTCGATCAGGACCTCTGCATCGTCGAGAGCGGCTTCGAGTGTCGCCACCTGTTCGATCGTCCGCTCATGTCGGGAGAGGGTTCGCGTCACCTCGAGGGCACGATCTTGATCGTCCCACAGCCCCGGTTCGGAAGCTTGCGCCTTCAGCTCTACGAGGGCCGCCTCTTTTCCTGCGACGTCAAAGGAACCTCCTGGCATCGTCGAGCCGAGAGCGCAGTTCGTTGAGGAGGGATCGGAGGTCGTTCAGTTCCATAGTTGTCAGAGCGTACCCGGTAGTGGTCACTGAACGTCTTCGGGACCGGCATCAGAGCCGGTGACGACCTTGAACCAATCGGGTCCGGACGTGCGGCCGGTCTGCAACGGTACCCCGGCTTCCGTGACGATCCTCCCTGTGTTCTCGTCCGCAAGATCTGTGCCCCGGTACTGCGGCGAAGCCGGAGCATCTTCAGCGTTCGATGCCTTGATTCGCTCGGCACGTTCAAGTTCGAGCGTGACCAACTGCTGCTCGATCGCCTCGATCTGTTCATCGGTGATGGTTTCGAAGCCATAGGCCCCACGAACCATCCGAGCCATGTCGGCGCGATAGTCGTGTCCGAACGACCCGAAGTGCCCCGGCACGGTCACCATCGCGTTCATCGCGTCGATCGCCACCTGGAGAAATGTGCTGATCGGCGTGAAATCCATATCGTCCGGCACGCCACGGCCCCGATCCTCGCCCAGCCACTCCGGTTCCCGTACCACCACGTCTGGGGACATCACAGCGATCGGATCGTTGTCATGGCTCAGGACGGCCGCGCGTAGCCGGTGGCGCTCCTCAGCGGTCAACGCCTCGATCTGATCCGGATGGTCGAATACCCCGACGGATCCATCTGGCACCAGATTCGAACTCCCAGCGGCCATACCGTTGCGAGACCACTTGGCGAGCCCGGGGAGACCCACCCACAGTGCCTTGTCGATTCCGTAGTGATCGAAGCCCTCGATGCCCTGATACATGACCACATCGGAACTCGCCCAGGCACCGAGGCTCTCGCCGAACACGAACACCTTCGGGCGCCGCTCGGGCGGACGTTCGGCGAGGCGTTGGCGCACACTCCATAACAGCGCGCGGAACTGGTGCCGTCCCAGTGCCACCTTCTGCACCGAAAGAAACGACGGGAATCGTCCGTATTGGATCACGCATGTCGCAATGTCGCCTTTGGCGAGGAACTCAGCACTTTCGATCATGGTCTGGTCGACCCATCCGGTTCCGGTCGGTGAGATCAGCAGGAGGTTCGAGCGATCGAACGCACCCGTCCGCTCGAGTTCAGCCATCGCCATCTCAGTGCGGCCCATCGAGTACATCGGTTCGGAGTTGTATCCGACGAACACCCGGATCGGAGTCTCCGCTGCCGGTTCGTCGAGGACTTCCTCGATCATGTCGGGTGAAACCACATCGGTGACGTAGCGGCGACCCTGCAAACCCAGGCGGGTGAACGGGGAGGTGCTGTCCTTGGAACCGGAGACCAGCGGCGAGATCGGCGGCATCGCGTATGAGGGTTCGACCTTCTCGTTGGCCCGACCGACGTAGCCGACACCAGCGTTGTAGAGCGAGACGGTCGCCCCGACCCACATTGCGGCGTTCGCGAGCCCTGCTATGGCCCGCTTTGTGCGACCGGGACCGAGGTATCGAACGAGCGAGTTCCTCGATCCGACGTAGCCCTTCGCGAGTCCCGATCCGACCGCATAGGTGGCCCATCCGACACCAATCGCAGCCGGGAGTTCGTTCTTCTGTTCCACCGGCCACCGTTTGATGACCCGCTTCCGCTCCTTCAGGTTCTTCCCTGCCAGCGCAACGAGCCCAGCGCTGATTGCGGCAGCGGAGACGATGGGTCTGACGACGCCACCGTTGCGGGTGGACGTGATCGTCGCCTCACCCGCTTCATGGACCGCTCCTGAGACAGCGACAGCGGCGACCACCTGTCCTGCGCTTCGCGCCCCTGATCGCCACAGCGACTCCCCCTCCCGAACCGGAATCATCGCCAACCCGGCACCGGCCAGGCCGACACCCACGCGAATGGCAAGCCTCTTCGAAAGCCCCGCACCGGCAGGGGTGATCGTCTGTGTGCCCCGTTCGACGACCCCGCCCAAGCTGCGAGCTGTGAGCCCTGCGAGTCCCATCATGATGCCCTGCTGCACCGAGCTTCTCGGCATAAGCGATGGTTCGAAGGACATTGCCATCGCGACACCCTCAAGAGGGCCCGCGGGAGACGACACCAGTGGGTTGATGTAGTCGGCGATTTGGACGACGGCTTTTCTGGCATCCATGGTCCGGATCCTACCGCCGGTCAGGAGAGAGGTTCGGCCCCGACGGCGCCGTGACAGCGCTTGTACTTCTTGCCGGATCCGCATGGACACGGAGCGTTTCGGCCGACCTTCTCGCCGGACCGGACGACCTGCCTCGTCTTCATCTGCTGGACAGATTTCGCCGAAGAGGTAGTTACCGATGCCTGCGGGGCTTGCTTCTGCTGGACCACGTCAACGTGGAACATGTAGCGGGTGGCGTCGTGTTTCACGGCATCGACCAGTTCCTCGAAGTACGCAAAACCTTCCCGCTGGTACTCAACGAGCGGGTCGCGCTGCCCCATGGCACGCAACCCGATGCCGGACCTGAGATAGTCCATCTCCGCGAGATGCTCGCGCCACTTGTTGTCGATCACCGACAGGACGACGGTCCGCTCGAGTTGTCGCATGACATCGTCGCCGAACTGCTCTTCCCTCGCGGCGTAGACGGCGTCGGCGTCGGCAACGTAGGCGTCGATGATCTCATCCGACGTGAGCGAGTCCGGGTCTGAGAACGACCTCTCTCCGATGGTCGTGTCGTAGAGGGCCTTGATACGCACTTCGAGATCGGCCCAGTCCCACTCTGACGAATCAATACCGGTGGTCATTCCTTCGACCTCGAGTGCGATTGATTCGGCTCGCCACTCTGCGAGGAGTTCAGCCGTGTCCACATCGTCGAGGATCTGGTTGCGCCATTGGTAGATGATCTGTCGCTGGGTGTTCATCACCTCGTCGTATTTGAGTACGTTCTTGCGAATCTCGAAGTTCTGCGATTCGACCTGGGTTTGGGCCCGCTCGATCGCCTTCGACACCATCTTGTGCTCGATGGGCACATCGGGCGGAATCTTCAGCCGCTCCATGATCGAGGCGACCCGTTCGTTCGCGAATCGGCGCATCAGGTCATCCTCTAGAGAGAGGTAGAAGCGTGACTCACCGGCGTCACCCTGTCGGCCGGAACGACCACGCAACTGATTGTCGATGCGGCGCGAGTCGTGCCGTTCGGTCCCCAGCACATAGAGGCCGCCGGCGTCGATCACCACTTGCTTCTGTTCTTCGATCTCCGATTCGTATCGCTCGATAGCGTCCGCCAATGCCTGGTCGTATCCCGGATCGGATTCTGGGATCTCCTTGCGGATCAGCTCACCAACGGCGAGTTCTTCTGGGTTCCCCCCAAGCTTGATATCCACACCGCGACCGGCCATGTTGGTGGCAACGGTGACCGCACCTGGTTGTCCCGCTTGAGCAATGATGTGCGCTTCACGCTCGTGCTGCTTGGCGTTCAGCACCTCGTGCTTCACCCCACGCTTCTTCAACGTCGCTGCAAGGCGCTCGGACTTCTCGATGGACACGGTTCCGACGAGAATCGGCTGCCCGTTCTTGCTCCGCTCTTCGATGTCATCCGCCAGCGCTGCAAACTTGTGGTCCTCGTCGAGATACACGACGTCGGCCTGGTCCATTCGAGCGATCGGCTGGTTGGTCGGGATCTCGAGAACGTCCAGACCGTAGATCTCGTGGAACTCGCCGGCTTCGGTGACGGCGGTTCCCGTCATCCCCGCCAGCTTCTCGTACATGCGGAAGTAATTCTGGAGTGTGATCGTGGCGAGCGTCTGATTCTCTTCTTTGATCGCGACGCCCTCCTTCGCCTCGATGGCCTGGTGAAGACCCTCGGAGTAGCGGCGGCCCTCGAGCACGCGGCCCGTGAATTCATCGACGATCATGACCTCGCCGTTGCGAATCAGGTAGTCGACATCTCGTTGGTACAACCCCTTGGCTTTCAGG
>Ga0316198_10003013_pt1 | contig 10232 bp, 7 predicted proteins | sample OudBieAanoxic_MG_FD_204935 | JGI IMG/M metagenome (GOLD analysis project Ga0316198, IMG submission 204935) | Coastal sediment microbial communities from Oude Bieten Haven, Netherlands - site A anoxic | ecosystem: Environmental > Aquatic > Marine > Coastal > Sediment | place: Netherlands...
GAAGGGGCCGGTCTGCCGCGGACAAACAGCATTGAATGTTATCGAAGACCAGTTCTGGGTCGTGTTCTTTGATCCTGAGGCTGAAATTATGTCACTGGATGATAATGCACTGGATGCCGCTGCTGACTACCTGGCATCACCTGCCGAGCTGGAAAATAATTTCAAGGTGCTCAGCGGCAAGAGTCATTACAAAAAGCTGTTCGATAAATATTTTGCAATGAAAACGGCATCGGTCAAAGATTTCAAAGCTGTAGATCTTGATGATGCGATGAGTTATATCTGGACAGGGGACGGTAAGAATCCGAATGCTGCTTTAACCATGTTCCGGCATCTGGACAGTGCTTCGGTCAACTATGGTTTTATCGGTGATTACCCGGAAACCGCCTGGGTGATCGATTACTCGATACTGGAGCGTATTCACTACCTGCTGGTTGCCGGATACGATGTTTACGGTAACCTGGGGCACCAGTTGAATACCCGCCTCTACATGGATTTTCTGCGTACCGAAGGTGAAGACGAGTTTCTGGCATTCCTGCCTGCAGACAAACGATCAGCCATTCGTGATGGCTGGTACCAGGGCATACGTAAGGGCGATAAGGATGACGAGGGTGGTGCGACTAGCTGGCTAAACCAGGAGCTTGTTACCGGTTATAAAACAGACAAACCTCAGATTGAGCTTTACCAGCGTCTTGAGCAGCATCTCGGCCCAATGGCAGGCGATGGTGACTACATCAACCGCTGCACATCTGATAAATGCAAACCGAAGGTAAACGAGAATATTCTACGTGCCGACAAAGCCATGCAGCAAGCGGCAAAAATGGACGGACCAATCGTCGAGTATTTGCCTGATGATGCTTTTGTGCGGGTGAAGATGGGCGGCAAGCCCGAAGACGATCTGGCCTACAGCATGATAAGCAATAAAGCTTATAAAAGCGTTAGCTCTATGTTCGATAAAGAGACCCTGGCGAGTAGACGTGATTATACCTATGATACGCAGACCGTGGTCAGGTGGCTGGAAGGTGCCTACCCGGATTTCTTCTACGTGGTCGAACTGGATGATATCGAAAAATTTGTTACAGAATATAGCGCCCTGGAAAATCGCCAGCAGTATGAAGCGTTTGTGGCGCAATATGGGCTACGCCGAACCAGTCTTGAGTTCTGGTCGCATGCAGACTGGTTTAACCAGCAGTACGCACGTGAACAGCCAAGGCTATCGGGTATTTTTGATTTAAATCGATATCAGAACCGATAGTTGCTTTGAGTATTTGCGCAGCAATATGCCCGCGATGTGACATTTCTTTTGTTATGAGAGACTGGATTTGTTGTGATGAGTAATCTATTTGAGTTTTCTCAAGCACTGGGTTAAATTGAACCATATTTCAAAAATTATCAATAGATTAATAAATAAGACTGAGACATTCGCTGGGCCGGCACGCAGTAAAACATGTGACGGGCGGGCTATGCTTGAGAGAATTGCAACTTCTGGGAGGCCAGATCAGTGGAAATAGTACTAGCCCAGCCAAGAGGTTTCTGCGCGGGTGTTGTCAGGGCTGTCGATATAGTGGAGCAGGCCCTGGCGCAATTCGGGTCTCCGATTTATGTTTTCCATGAAATCGTTCATAACCCGCATGTCGTTAAGGATCTGATGCAAAAGGGTGCGGTTTTTGTCGGTGATCTCGCTGAAGTGCCAACAGGTGCGGTAACGATTTTCAGTGCCCATGGTGTCGCCACCCGCGTGGTGAAACAAGCTGAAGAAAAACAACTTGAGGTGATCGATGCCACCTGCCCGTTAGTCACCAAGGTTCATCTGCAAGCGCAAAAGTACAGCGCTGCCGGGTGTGAAGTTATCATTATCGGACATCTCGGTCACGAAGAAGTGGAAGGAACCATGGGATCGGTACCCGGCCCGGTACACGTGCTGGCAACCCCTGCGGATGTGGACAGCTTGACGGTAATAGATCCTGAAAAACTTGCCTATGTGACGCAGACGACCCTCAGCGTCGACGACACCAAAGATGTGATCATTGCGCTACAGAGCCGGTTTCCGAATATACAGGGACCTAGCACCGATGACATTTGTTATGCTACCCAAAACCGGCAAAACGCGGTGCGCCAACTGTGTGAACAGGTGGATTTGTTGCTCGTGGTCGGGGCCCGAAACAGTTCCAACTCGAATCGCCTGCGCGAGGTAGGCGAACAATGCTGTTCAGCCGCACACTTGATCCAGGATGAAAGCGAGATTCAATCGAGCTGGCTAGACAACATCGACAAGGTTGGTATCACGGCCGGTGCGTCCACCCCTGAGGTTTTGGTGGAAAAGGTGATTACGCGCCTGAACGATTTTGGTCCATCCACGGTGCACACCCTGGACGGCGTCATGGAGACAACCATTTTTACATTACCAAGAGCGCTGCTGGAACGTAAATCCAGAGCGCCCATTTAAAGAAGTAAGCTGCTATGAGTATTCCATTAGTTCAACAATATCGCGTTGGAAAATACCTGTTAGGACAAAAACTGCGTCGGGTGAAGCAATACCCCGTTGTGTTAATGCTGGAACCCCTGTTTCGCTGTAATCTGGCCTGTGCCGGTTGCGGCAAGATCGATTATCCCGATGAGATTCTGGACCAGCGCCTGAGCGTTGAAGAGTGCCTCAGCGCGGTAGACGAATGTGGCGCACCGATTGTGTCGATTCCCGGCGGAGAGCCATTAATTCACAAGGAAATAGTACCCATCGTTGATGGCATTGTTGCCAGAAAGAAATTTGTTTACCTGTGCACCAACGCATTATTGCTGAAAAAACACCTGCACAAGTTTACGCCGTCAACGTATTTGACCTTATCGGTACACCTGGATGGCAACCGCGAAAACCATGACAAGTCTGTATGTCAGCCGGGCGTGTTCGACAGGGCGGTCGATGCCATCAAGACCGCACTGGATGCAGGATTTCGTGTCAACGTCAATTACACCCTGTTTCAGGGGGAGTCCGCACAAGATGTGGCTGATTTTATGGATTTCGCCATGGAACTCGGCGTTGAAGGTGTCACCATTTCACCCGGGTACAATTACGACCGTGCACCACAACAGGAAATATTCCTCCAGCGCGCCAGCAGCAAAAGGTTATTCCGCGAAATCTTCAGTATCGGTCAAAAACTAAAGCGCAAGTGGCGCTTTAATCAATCGAGCTTGTTTCTGGATTTTCTGGCAGGCAATCAAAGCTATCAATGCACGCCCTGGGGAAATCCAACCAGGAATGTGTTTGGATGGCAGAAACCTTGTTATTTACTGCCTGATGAAGGTTTCGCGCCGAGTTTTGCAGCGCTTATGGAAGAAACCGAGTGGGATAGTTACGGTACCGGCCGTAATCCGAAATGCGCCAACTGTATGATGCATTGCGGCTACGAGCCCACCGCGATTGACGACACCCTGGTTCATCCGTTAAAGGCGCTCAAGGTTGCACTTTTTGGACCGCGTACCAGTGGCCCAATGGCTCCCGAGTTACCGGTTGTTTATAGTGCGCAGAATGTCGAGGAAAAGCCGAAGAAAGTGACTGTAGAGCCCGTCAAGTTTGCGGCACTCAGTACCACGGATGACTAACGAGCAAGCTCATGAACGAATGGGTGTGGACCATACCAGTGGCTTTTTGGCTTGTGATGCTGTTGCTACCCTGGCAGCCGTGGCGTAATCGAGAAGCGCTAAAAGTTTCGAATCCTGCCACAAACGCCGATTTGTCGGATATCAGCGTCATCATTCCTGCACGTAACGAGGCCAGCCAGATCTCCCGGACGCTAGCGGCGTTAGCCGAGCAAGGCAAGAACCTGCACGTCATTGTTGTGGATGACCAGTCGCAGGATGACACCGCACACCAGGCGCGCAGTTTTCGACATCTCGACCTGAGCGTTATTGACGGCCAGGCTTTGCCGAAGGGGTGGACGGGAAAGTTGTGGGCGCTGCACCAGGGCGTCACAGCGATGCAGCGGCCGATCACGGTGCTGTTGGACGCTGACATTACCCTGGCCCCGGGTGTGCTGGTGAGCCTGCGCGCCAAAATGCAGCACGAGAAGCTAGCGCTTGTCTCGGTCATGGCTCAATTGTCGATGCGTACATACTGGGAGAAGCTGCTGCTGCCGGCTTTCATCTACTACTTCAAACAGCTCTACCCCTTTGCTTTATCCAACAACCCCAGGGTCAAGTTCGTCGCTGCTGCTGCCGGGGGATGCATTATGATGGAATCGGCCACGCTGAAGGCGATCGGTGGTTTTGCCGGCATCAAGGCGACTCTTATCGATGACTGCGCTCTGGCAAGAAGGGTCAAACAAAAAGGTTATACCACGTGGCTGGGCCTGAGCCGGGACGTATACAGCCATCGTCCCTATGACGGCCTGGGGCCGATATGGGAAATGGTGTCGCGCACCGCATTTCATCAGCTCAAGTACTCATTGTTTCTGCTGCTGATTGTGACGACCCTCTTTTTGACGATTTACGCACTGCCATGGCTGGGGCTTTTCTCCAATAGCACGTTTGGCCAGGCAAGCTCTGCGCTCTCGTTGGCAATCATGATGGCTATGTATTTCCCCATCCTGAGGTATTACCAGCGTTCTCCATTGTGGTGCCTGGCCGTTCCGTTGATAGCGCTGTTGTATTTGGCGATGACCTGGTCTTCCGCGATAGCGCACTGGACAGGCAGCGGCACGGGCTGGCGTGGCAGACGCTATAACAACAGCGCTGACGCTGAAGTACAGACAATGACAGGATAAGTCAGCGAGCGTCTGCGGGCGCTACTGCTTATTGAACAAGCGCACACAAAGACACCAACAGCCATGCCACATTGGATCAGCCAGGACACCTCTAACATGACAGACGAAGCCTACCAGGCGTATAGCCTGCAGGGGGTGTCGCGTACGTTTGCACTGACCATACCACAGTTGCCGGACAGGCTGCGTGTGCAAGTGGGGAACGCGTATTTATTGTGCAGAATTACCGATACGATCGAAGATGAGGCGGTACTGACTATCGATCAAAAGCAGGCATTTGCCAGTGACTTTATCAAAGTCGTCAAGGGAGAGCAGTTTGCTGATACCTTCGCCACCAGCCTGTTTAAGCAACTAACCGACAACACGCCGGAAGCGGAACGGGATTTGATTCTCAATACCGCGCGTGTGGTTCGCCTGACCCACAGCTTTACTTTGCCACAACGCCGTGCCATCGAGCGCTGCGTCGAAGAAATGGCGGCAGGAATGATACGCTATCAGCAACAGCAAAATCTGGACGGTTTGCGCGACATCAGGGAATTATCCGATTACTGTTATTATGTCGCTGGCGTCGTCGGTATCATGTTGACGGAATTATTCTGCGACTATTCGCAAGACATGGCGAAACACCGCGAGCAAATGTTAGAACTGTCCGTTTCTTTTGGTCAGGGCTTACAGATGACCAATATTTTAAAGGACATCTGGGAAGACCGGCAAAGAGGCGCCTGCTGGCTGCCGCGCAGCGTGTTCACGAGCTGCGATTTTGAAATGAAAGATCTCGCGCAACATCGCAATGATGCCTGCTACCAGGACGGCCTGGAAGAATTGATCGCGCAGGCATCCGTGCATTTAGCCAACGCATTACAGTACACCCTGTTAGTGCCCGCAAAGGAAAAAGGCATACGAAAATTTTGTTTCTGGGCTTTGGGTATGGCGCTGCTGACACTGCGCAAGATTAACAGGCACAGAGACTTTAGTTGTGGACAGGACGTCAAGATTTCACGACGCAGTGTAAGAGCGACCGTAGTGGCAACCGAGCTGGTACACAGCAGCAACAGGCGGGCGCGCTGGTTGTTCGAGCGGGTGGCAAGAGAACTGCCGCAAGGACCGGAAAATTCGACGGCAACCGACCCTGCGGCTGCATCACACAAGCTTTAAACGTATTTATCAGGCAATCACAAATAAGCACTATGTCCAGTTCAGCATCTAACAACATGACCAATACCAGCATCGACGAAGAACCGAAAACTGCGGCCGATAAGCAAGTGCCGTGCGATCAGGCATGGCAACAGTCGCTGGCCAGAGCAATAACCGGCGCGCAGCAGGGTTTGCTCGATTTGCAGCATGCGGACGGCTACTGGTGTTTCGAGCTGGAAGCAGATTGCACGATTCCGGCGGAATACATCTTGATGATGCATTTCATGGACGATTTTGACTTCGAATTACAGTCCAGGCTGGCCAGATATATTCGCTCAAAGCAGCAAACCGAAGGCGGTTGGCCGCTTTATTATCAAGGCAAGTTTGATATGAGCTGCAGTGTAAAGGCTTATTATGCGTTGAAGCTCGCCGGAGACGACCCGCAAGCGCCGCACATGTGTAAAGCGAGGGAGTTGATCCTGCAACATGGCGGGGCCGCTCGCAGCAATGTATTTACACGCCTGGCGCTGGCCATGTTTCAACAAATCCCATGGCGCGGTGTGCCCTATATTCCGGCAGAAATCATGCTCTTGCCCAGGTGGTTTCCGTTCCACCTGACGAAAGTGTCTTACTGGACGCGCACCGTAGTGGTGCCATTGACCATCCTCTACTCGCTGAAGGCGAAAGCGGCAAACCCACAGCAGGTGCATGTCCGTGAACTGTTTACGGTGGATCCAGACAAGGAAAGAAACTATTTTCCTGTACGATCTCGCCTGAATTGGCTGTTGCTGATGGTAGAGCGAGCGGCCCGACATCTGGAATGGGCAGTGCCCGGACGCATACGCAAAAAAGCGATCAAGCAGGCGCACGACTGGTTCATCGACAGGCTCAATGGCGACGATGGGCTGGGTGCGATATTTCCGGCCATGGTGAATGCACACGAGGCCCTGGCGCTTCTCGGTTATGACAAAGACCATGAACTCAGACAAACAAGCAAGCGAGCACTGGAGAAATTGCTGGTAGATCGGGGCGACATGGCTTATTGCCAGCCCTGTGTTTCTCCCGTCTGGGACACGGCCCTGGCCAGTGCTGCGTTGCTGGAAGTGGGAGACGAACGAACCAGGACGCATCTTAAATCGGCATGTGACTGGTTAGTCGAGTGCCAGTTAAGCGACGAAGCCGGTGACTGGCGCGATATCAAACCCGACGTGCCCGGGGGCGGCTGGGCCTTTCAGTTTGCGAACCCGTACTATCCAGACCTGGATGATACCGGTGTCGTTGGCTGGGTCATGCACGATCTCGACCCGGACGCATATAAGGACAGCATTGAAAAAGCTGCACGCTGGATCAGCGGTCTGCAATCGAAGGATGGTGGCTTCGCCGCATTTGACGCCGATAACACGCACTATGTGCTGAATGAACTTCCGTTTGCTGATCACGGTGCCTTGCTGGATCCTCCAACCAGCGACGTAACGGCGAGATGCGTTACCTTGCTGGCGAAACACGATTACGAGCACTATCGTCCGGTGATCGATCGAGCGCTGCAATACCTGGAGCAGGAGCAGGAAGCATCAGGGGCGTGGTTTGGCCGCTGGGGCACAAACTATATTTACGGTACCTGGTCGGTACTGGTCGCCCTGGAAAATGCGCGACTACCAGCAGATCATCCGATGGTGCGACGTGCTGCCGGCTGGCTCAAATCAGTACAACGCGATGATGGCGGCTGGGGCGAAACCAACGATTCCTATGAGACGATGGCACTGGCCGGGGCAGCACCGCGGAGCAGCGCATTTCAAACGGCCTGGGCAATACTGGGATTGCTGGCGGCCGGTGAAGGCAACAGCGACGAGGTCTGCCGCGGCATTGAGTATTTAATGCAGCAGCAATCGGACGACGGCCTGTGGGTTGACGACGAGTTCACTGCCCCCGGATTTCCGCGGGTGTTTTACCTGAAATATTACGGCTACGACAAGTTTTTCCCTCTGTGGGCATTGGCCCGCTATGCACGCGCCACGGCGGCGGATACGGCTGGCAGCGAGCATTGAGTACCCGCCTCGGCGTGATTGCTGCACTCCCTTTTGAAGCCGCGTGTTTCAGCAGCACGCCCGTTTACCCGGGCGCATATCAGGCCGTAACACCAGACGTCTATGTGTTTTGTGCCGGCATGGGTGCACACAACGCCAGCCAGGCGGCACAGGCGCTGATTGCAGCAGAAGTTGATGCGCTGGTGTCCTGGGGGGTGGCGGGAGCGCTGGACCCGGGGCTGGTTTGTGGTGACACGGTGTTGCCTGTGCAAGTGCGCGATAGCGAACAAAACGTTTATGCCACTGATCATGCCTGGCACGCGGCGCTGAAAAACAGACTTGAACAGCAGCGGTTGTTCGCAGACGGAACCATCCTGTCTGTGCAGGACGTGCAACACGATGTGCGCTCGAAATCCGATCTGTATCAGGCCACGCAGGCGCAGGCGGTCGACATGGAAAGTGCCGCCGTGGCCAGGGTGGCGCAGGATGCGAACAAACCCTTCGTGGTGGTCAGGACCATATTCGATACCGTGTCGATGCGTATTCCAGCCAGCTCAACCAATGCCACTGACCAGTACGGGCAGGTGTCGATACCGAAACTGATGACCGGTTTGGCCAGGAAACCTGCCGAAGTGCTGCAATATCCGCAAATGATAGCATCGTTCGCAAAAGCAAAAAAAAGCCTGCAACGCATTGCAGCACTGTGCGGCTACGATCTTTGTTTCCCACCAAAGTCATGACCACACTCGTCACTGGCGCAACTGGATTTGTTGGATCTGCGCTGGTGCGTTGTTTGCTTGATGCCGGCCACCAGGTACGCGTGATGGTGCGAAGCACAAGCGCGCTGGCTAATATTCAAGGTCTCGATGTTGAAATCGTAACAGGCGATCTGGCTGAACCGGGTTCACTTCGAAACGCTGTCAAGGCCTGCGACAGCCTGTTTCACGTTGCCGCCGACTATCGCCTGTGGGTGCGCAACAGCAGCGATCTGTACCGAGCCAACGTAGAGGGCACAACGGCCCTGATGCAGGCGGCTGTCAATGCAGGGGTGGCGAAGATCGTTTATACCAGCAGCGTGGCCACCCTGGGCCTGAATAGTGACGGCAGCCCGGCGGATGAAAACACCCCGGTGAGCCTTGCCGATATGATAGGCCATTACAAGCGATCAAAATATATGGCCGAGCAGGCCGTACAGCAGATGATTGATGAGCAGAACCTGCCCGCAATTATTGTCAACCCATCGACGCCCATTGGGCCCCGAGACATCAAACCCACCCCGACCGGACGCATGGTGCTGGATGCCGCCTGCGGCCGCATGCCGGCCTATGTCGATACCGGACTCAATCTGGCGCACGTGGACGATGTCGCCAGGGGACATTTGCTGGCGTTTGAGCAGGGTGAGTTCGGCGAACGTTATATCCTCGGCGGCGAAGACATGACGCTGCAACAGATTTTCGATGTCATTTCGCAGATAAGTGGTCATTCAGCGCCAAAAATTAAACTGCCGCATAACCTGGTGCTGCCGATAGCGTACCTGAGTGAAGCATGGGCCTGGCTGATACGAGGTGCGGAACCACGCGCGACCGTGGATGGTGTGCGCATGTCCAAAAAGTTAATGTATTTCAGCAGCGACAAGGCCAGGCGCGAGCTGGGATATGCGACGCGCCCTGCGCGTGAAGCACTGGCAGATGCGATCGACTGGTTCCTCGAACATAATTACTGCACAAAATAGCCGCTAAATCCGCTTCATTATGTCCAGGCAAATCCAGCCATGATGGTTTCCTGTGATTTCCCTGCCGAATATGAGTTCTTTGCAGCGGATTATGAATGCTAAATAGCATTGACGTGTAAATGTGTACATTTTTACGGTCATTACACGCCAACCGCTTGCAAGCGCTTGCAAGCGCCTGCACAGTCGGCTAACGTATTGCCCACATTGGAAAAACACGTACAAGCGATGCTGGCAATAAAAGTTTGCCAATGCTGAGAGGGCTCTATAAGCACTGGAGAAACCGGTCGAAGATATGGAACAGGAAAACTTCAGCCCGGAAGATATACTCAAGCGTTTTAAGACAGGTATCGCACTAACATCGACTTGCAGGAATCATTGCAATAAGCAAAATTGGGGGTGCAGGCGTTGATGGAAATATATGGCGAATTGCTGGAAAACAATGTCATAGTCGACGAAAAGCCGATGTCCGGTTTAACTGATTTCAATTCCTGTCTGAAGCACTATCAGCAACGCGTTAATCGTGCACTGAGCGACTTGTTACCGGATTCACCGACCCCCAAACACAATCTGACCGAGGCCATGCGTTACTCT
>Ga0316198_10003014_pt1 | contig 10232 bp, 11 predicted proteins | sample OudBieAanoxic_MG_FD_204935 | JGI IMG/M metagenome (GOLD analysis project Ga0316198, IMG submission 204935) | Coastal sediment microbial communities from Oude Bieten Haven, Netherlands - site A anoxic | ecosystem: Environmental > Aquatic > Marine > Coastal > Sediment | place: Netherlands...
TTTCTGCGCTAATTCATCCGTCCACAGAGATATAATAGGCCGCCCAATCAAGCGTAATTGCATGATGCTATCTGGTTTAAAGATATACATGCCGTAGCGACTTTTAATTGTTCGGCATTATTCCAAACAACCCGCTTTTCCCGCTTCGGAAATTGCCTCCGGGGAGACAATGACCTTTCCCCTGCCTGCAAAACCTTGTTTAAGAGGGCGATTCGATTAAATCTGATCCCCCCGGTCTGGTATTTCCACGGTTTGGGGTCGGCCTATTTTTTAACGAATCACTATGATCAGGCTATCACAGCCCTGCAAAGAGTCCTCAATCGCAACTCCAATTTTTGGCCTGCCCACATCTATTTGGCGGCCGCCTATAGTGAACTAAAAGAAGAAGAAAAAGCTAGGGCTGAGGTAGCGGAAGTACTGAGAATTGTCCCTAACATTTCTCTTGCAAACAGCAAGAAAAAATTACCCTATAAAAATCCAGCCGTATTTGAGCGCCTGAGCCATGCCTTGGCCAAAGCCGGACTAAAGTGATGAGATTCATGGCCTTCTACTTTTTTTGTCATTTGGGATGGAAATCGGGTGTTTCTGCTATTAGAATAGTATAATATAAAAGAGGATGGATTTATTTTCCAGGTTCAACCATTATCGCTTAGTTTATTTTTTAAGTTTTTCAGGTAGGTTAGAATTCGGGGCGTTTGTCTTCGATCCTCATACGTTCTTCGATCCCTGCCGCTTCTGCGTTCCGGAGCATATGCCGTGAACGAAAATTCGCGCCGATCTATCCCTACGCGCCTGCCACCTTTATCAGACACCCGGTCAGATATCATAACAGATATGGACATGGTTCTTTCCAATGCATTAAGGTTTCCAGTTGCTTTATCTAAAATCAAATATGACCGATAGTAATGTTCAAGGGAAATGCAAAACATGGACCAATTTTGGCGAAAATTAATCAAAAAAAACTATTTCAAATGATTTCGAATAAATACCCTGTATCTATGTCCATCTAATGAGGAAATCTTTTTCGATGATTATGGACTAATATCTACATTTTTGGGTAATTTTTTTCATATATTCTAAAAAATTAGGCCGGCATTATTATTTTACTTTTACGAACCAATCTATTATAAAAAAGCTTTTTCGATGTATTCGAAATTGTCGAAAATAAATTTAACATTGAATCTGAAAAATTGGGGCCCGGTTCGAATGACAAAGCTCAACCCTTTTAAAAAACCGACCCTGCTCAGCCTAGCCAAAACCTGCGGGTGAGCGGCGAAACTCGATCCGGTCGGACTCGACAAACTGCTTAAAACGCTTCCTAAAAAGGAAGATCCCAACCTGCTGGTAGGTTTTGATACCGCTGATGATGCCGGTATTTATAAACTAACCGACGAACTGGCTATCATTACCACGGTTGATTTTATCACGCCCCCGGTGAATGATGGCTACCTCTTCGGCCAGATCGCCGCTGCCAATGCTCTCAGCGATGTTTATGCCATGGGGGGGAAGCCAATCACCTGCCTGAATCTGGTAAATTTTCCTTCCAAAAAACTGGCCCCGGAGATCTTAAACCAGATTATCAGCGGTGCCTTGAACAAGATTACCGAAGCAGGGGCCGTGTTAGCCGGCGGTCATTCCATTGAAGATGATGAGCCCAAATTCGGTCTGGCCGTCACTGGCGTCGTCCATCCCCAAAAATTTTGGACCAATGGCGGCGCTCGCCCCGGCGATGTAGTGGTGCTCACCAAGCCCATCGGCAGTGGTGTGCTATTCAATGCCAACCTGAAAAACTGGGTTTCCAAGGCGGCCCTCGCCACTTGCCTCGCCACAGTTGCCAATTTGAACCAAGCCGCCGCCGAAATTTTTAAGGATTTTTCCATCCACGCCGTTACGGATATCACCGGCTTCGGGTTGGCAGGACATGGCTTTGAAATGGCCAGCGCTTCCGGCGTGGGATTGTTGATCGATTCTGATTCCGTGCCGGTGATGCCTGAAAGCCTTGATATGTATCGTAGGGGAATGAGCACCGGATCGAATGCCTTCAACCGGCAAATGATCGGTAATCTTTTGCGTTTTGAAAAACACCTGCCCGCTTGGCACCAGGAGATCTTTTTTGATCCCCAGACCAGTGGAGGCCTGCTGGCATCTATTCCCGAAGATCAAGGCCAGATGCTGTTGGAAAAACTGCACGCCAAAGGAATCGACAAAGCCCGGATCATCGCCCGGGTTGAAGAGAGCAAAAACGGACCCTTCATTGTGATTCGGTAGTCACCGTCCCAGAACCATAAATTGAGATCTTCAAAAAACGCCCCTTTTTGCTCAATTTCGGCATCATCTATAAAATTCTATCCGTGCAATCACACCTCAATAGGCGCATGATATACCATTTCGTATAATTTTTAATTAAAAAACAAATGCTTATAAAAATAATGCGATATTAAATTTTTCTCTTGACAAATACAAAATTTGGGAATATATTCCCAAATACGGTGGTTACAAATGGTGCCATTTTCAGGTAAGTATGTCTAAGGGATATGAGCAACAAACATCTCAAACGATTATCGGCGGCGGTTATTCGGCTGCTACGGCCACTTGTAAGGATACTCCTTAGGAATGGTGTGTCCTATAAAACATTTTCAGATCTTGCCAAGTGGGTTTACGTTGATGTGGCCAGTAAAGAGTTTGGCATCAAGGGACGAAAACAGTCCACCTCCCGGGTGTCGGTGGTAACCGGGCTGTCTCGCAAGGAGGTTGTACGAGTGCGTAAGCTCACCAGGCCGGACGATAGTTCCAGCGCTGAAAAGTACAACCGCGCCGCCAGGGTAATCGCTGCCTGGCGTCGGGAGGATATTTTCCTGGATGCCAAAGGCAAGCCTGCCCCACTGCCCATGACGGGTCCCGGTGCAACCTTCAGCGAACTGGTAAAAAATTTTAGTGGTGATATCCCCGTCCGTGCCATCCTGGATGAACTGATCCACATTGGTGCGGTAAAACAACTGGAAAACGGCACAGTATACTTAATTACCCGGGCTTATATCCCCAAAAGTAGCGAGGCCGGTAAACTCCATATTTTAGGAACGGATGTGGGGCACCTTATCTCGACAATAGATCATAATTTGAAACCAGGTACCATTGGTCCTTTCTTCCAGCGCAAGGTTGCCTACAACAATCTGCCCGATAAAATTTTACCGGAATTTCGCAAACTATCCGCTAAAAAATCTCAGAAACTGTTAGAAAATATGGATCGATTGCTGGCCCAACACGATCGCGATGTCACCCCCTCGGTTAAAGGAACCGGCCGCAACCGGGCCGAACTCGGCATCTATTATTTCGAAGAACCCTACTCGAACGGGGAAATTTGAGATGAAATTTTATCATTCATGGCGCTTTGTACTACCACTATTGTCTGTTTTTCTGTTGAACTCCTGCGGAATCGATGGAAGTGGATTGACCGCTGGTGGCGGTATCGGCGGAACCGGGATCATCAGCCAGGGAGCGATAGCCGCTTTTGGAAGTATTGTTGTCAACGGTACCAAGTTCGACACCAGTAATGCCACACTCATCGTAAAAGGTGAAGAAATAGGTGTCGGTGACAGTATTGTCCGGGTCTACCTCGATATCGGTAGAGTGGTAACCGTAGAGGGTTCTGGAAGAGAGGATGACAAAAACGCCGTGGCTCTCCGCGTGATCTACAGCAATAATGTCGAAGGGCCGGTGGAGCGTATTGGTAACATCGACCGCACCACTAAAGAGATGGTGGTTCTGGGCCAAACCGTGATTGTCAACGCACTTACAAAATTTAAGGGAACCTCGTTTGACACGATAGCCCGAAATAACGTGGTTGAAGTAAGCGGTCTGGTGGACAATAGGGGAGCCATCCGGGCCACTTTCCTTGAAAAGATCGGGGCGTTCACGGCTAGTGCAACGGTTGAAGTTAACGGTCTTGTGAAGAACCTCGATACCGATCTGCAAACCTTCAAGATCAATGATCTAACGGTGGACTATTCGTTGGCTGACACAAGCAGCCTTCCGGGAGGTGCGCTGGCCAATGGCTTGCAGGTCGAAGTAGACGGTACGCTTGATGCCACCGGCGGGCAGATGCTTGCAACAAAAATTGAGCCCGGAGACGTATTGGGTGCTAAGAATGCGGATGAGATTGAAGTGATCGGTTTTGTCACCAATGTCGTAACGAATATGGAATTTACCCTTGGCAATCAGGTAGTGGTCGTAGAGAAAGGCGCCAGAATTGTCGACGGGGTGATAGCGGATATTGCCGATGGCGTTAAGCTCGAAGCTGCGGGAACCCTTGTGGACGGTATTCTGTATGCCCATGAAATCGAGTTCTGGGGGCCGGATCAAATCGAAGTAGAGGGTGTGGTTACGGATGTCGTTTCGGGCTCCGAATTTACTGTGGGGGATCAGGTCACAGCCACCAACTCGGAAACAGTATTTGAAGACGGAGGCCCGGAGGGCATCGTTCTGGGGATCAATCTGGAGATCAAGGGCAGACTGATTGACGGCATTCTCGTTGCCGATAAGGTTACTTTTACAGATCAATAGTGTCAACAAATCTCGTACGGTTTTTAAATGAGATAGAAAAGGGCCAAGAAGGGAGATAAAAAGAAGCCAAGCGCGCGACTTTGGCGGGTCACAATCCAGTGATATGTCGAGACTGTTCTTTATTAAGTTGGCTTAACTGATAAGCCAGTTGAAATTGCTACCGAAGTGGGCGTCATGTTCGGTTATTAAATCATTTGTCCATATTGAAAACACTTCTCATTTATATCGGAGATTTTATGCCTTTTTTACTACAAATAGTCGTTATTTTAGTTATTCCAGCACTTGCTCTTCTTATTGGAGGGTGGATTGCAACCCGTATTATAAAAATGGATAGCGGCAACCATATAATCGATTGGTAGTGGTATCCTGTCGAGCTATTTAATATAAATTTCTCTTATCAATCTAGTCCTCTGCCGAAAGGAGGAAGCAATAATGTTAACCAGCGATTGGAAGTTGAGAATTATCCTTACCATAACAATCACCTTGCTGATGATTGTTACCAAAGCCTGGACCGGTGAAGATGATGAATTTCCCTTAGCGCATCACAATACCATAACCACGGAAAATGGAAAGCCGGCTGACCCTATTCCGCGAACCTACATTCAGGGACTGTATCGGCTAAATCAGGATTTGAATCTCACAATGACCCTGGATTATAACAAATATTATTTTGAAAGGCCCTCCACACGTTTAAAGCTAAATTCCACTAATGAAATCGACACCAAGGTATTGGGAAATATAGTTGATGTAGGCGAAAAAAGAGAACTTATACAAAACGAACTATTGAAACCATATCTGGCTGCAGGAATAGGCGTTACTTTTATCAACGCCGAGGATATCGTCAAACAATCTCGGGGATGGCAGCTCTTTTACTAATGAGGCCACCATTACTTAAATTTGCAGTATGCTCTCGGTATCCATACCTCGCTGGGAAAACCCGAATATTACGCATTTTCAACAGGCCTTTTGAATATATTATAATTCATGTTCTAAACGCATATAACCACCATACCCATTTTACAATTATCTATCTCTGTATCGTGCCGCCGTCGTCGCAATTCCAGATCTAACAACTTGAGGATACAACGAATAAGTGGTATATAGTGCCAAATATTCGAGATGGATTCATATTTAATTAGTGCCCATCCATTAATTGGTTTTTTAAAGATGGGCACCTGGCGACGTTTCCAATTCAGAAATGAGGATTTTTGTCCAAGGTCAAGGAGATCAAGGGATTGCGCGGAGGCATACTCCGGTATGCCGCACAAGCGATCCCGCCGATTGACGCCGAGATTGGGCAAAAAGACCATTTATGGATGGAAACTAATTATAAATGATGAAGGTAAAAACCTAATGCCCATTCGATTCAAACCCGAATTACGACCCGTGTTAATCGGAAGTTTGCCTTACCGGGATCATGATGAGGCGCTCACACAGGTCATTGTGCATACACCTGAAATTCCGGTGTGGGCACAGCTTCCCGCTAACCCTCAGGAGCAGATGATCCCACAATTTCTTCCCGGGATGCCTGGCCTTCGCACCGAAGAAAACCGAATGTTTATCGCCCTCGGCGAGGATACATTTAACACGGATCTTTTAGCGTTTTACGAAGCCTATCTATCCATCACGGAAGCCGACGGTGATATGGCTGAATCTGAATTTGCCCTGACCCCGGCAGCAGCCGGCGGATTTTTCACCTTGGTCGATTACCTAAAGGCGCCATCGACACCCCCTAAGGCAGTTAAAGGACAGGTCACCGGACCGATTACTTTCGGCACGGGCGTCAAGGACGAAAACGGCCGAGCCATTTTCTACGACGATCAGGCCCGGGACGCAGCCATAAAGCTCCTGAGTTTAAAGGCTCGCTGGCAGGTACGGCAATTGTCTATGGGGGCATGGCCGGTGATCATTTTCATTGACGAGCCTGCTCTGGCCGGCTTTGGCTCGTCGGAACTGATCAGCATTTCAAAAGAAGAGATCATCGTCTGTCTTGAGGAAGTGATTAAGGCCATTCATGCCGCCGGGGGTCTGGCAGGAATTCATGTTTGTGCCAATACCGACTGGTCATTAGTGCTGGCCTCGGGCGTGGATATCGTCAATTTCGATGCTTATTTATATTTTGATCGATTCATCCTGTATCCGGATCAGATCAAAATCTTTATCGAAGCGGGAGGTGTTCTGGCCTGGGGAATTGTCCCCACCGGAGATCAAGCTCACATCGAACGAGAAACCACCGACAGTCTCGCTAACCGATGGCGGCAGCAAGCCCGACAGGTGGTAAACCTTGGAATTGACATGGAAATCCTGGCGACACAATCCTTGATTACCCCCAGCTGTGGCGTCGGATCACTCTCCATTGACCACGCGGAAAAAGTGCTTAACTTGACACGATGTCTGTCGGATCGACTTCGGAAATGAACTTCCACCTGAGTTGAAAGATTCTCATTTAGTTGGATTGGAGCCCGCCATGACGGATAAAATTTGTGCCGCCCTGGTATTAATGGTGGAGGTATAAGAACACCGGAACCGACCATATTATACCATTAAATTAGGATGCTCTATGACCGAACCAATTAAAATTATTCCGTTTTCCGGCGCCAACAAATACATCCTGGATGAAGAGTTGGCCGCCATTGTCAATATTTCCATGGCTCTGGAAATGCCTTTGTTGCTCAAGGGAGAACCCGGTACCGGCAAGACCATGTTGGCCCATGCCATCGCCGAGGCCCTTGGTATGCCGCTGGTGGTGCTCAATGTAAAATCGAGCATGAAACTGGTGGAGGCACTGTATCAATATGACACCTTGACCCGGTTGAATGATAGCCGTTTCAGTGACTCCGATCGTGATGTCAGTGATATTGAGGCGTATATCAAAATGGGCAAGATTGGTCAGTCCTTCACCGCCGACGAGCGGACTGTTCTTCTCATTGACGAAATCGACAAGGCGGATACCGATTTTCAGGACGACATGCTGGACGTGCTCGACCAGATGGAGTTCGACATTATCGAGATCGATAAAACCATCTCTGCCCGGCACCGGCCGGTCATCGTGATCACTTCCAACGCTAAAAAAGACCTGTCCGATCCGTTCCTGGGCCGGTGTAACTTTCACCACATCGCCTTTCCCGACCCGAAAATGATGCGCCGAATAATAAAGGTCCATTTTCCGGAAATCGACACCGCTTTGATGGAGAATGCCGTGGACACCTTTTACCGGATGCGGGACCTTGACGCTGTTGAAAAGCGCCCCGCCACCCGTGAATTAATCAATTGGATTCGGGCCTTGAAGTTTGATCCCGATTTTAAACCCAAGCAGTTGACCAAGGGCGACATACCCTATTTGGGCGTTTTATTTAAAAAAAGCGAGGATTATCAAAAAGTCGCCGCCACCGTGCAAAGAAGACGCTTGTTATAACAAATAGCTGTAATGTTTATTGATTTTTTCTATAAACTTAAAGAAGCGGGCATTCCCGTTTCACCCACATCGTTTCTCACCTTTCATAAGGCGCTAAGCATGGGATTGATCGGTTCACTAAACGATTTTTATACCGCCTCCCGTTCCATCCTTATCAAAAGTGAGCGCTATTTCGACCTCTTTGATCAAGTGTTTGCCCACTATTTCGAAGGGGCCGAAATGCCCGAGCCGGACGGCATGGTGCTAGACGAAATGGCCCGGGTGCTGCTTGAATCGTGGTTGAAAAACCCGAGAATTTTGGCCGATGCTCTCGGCATGGATGCATCGGAGCTAAACAAACTATCCCCTGAAGAGTTGATCGAATATTTTAAAGCCCGACTGAAAGACCAGACCGGAGAACATCACGGCGGCAGCCGCTGGATAGGTACCGGCGGCAAGTCCCCGGTGGGTCATTCGGGATTTCATCCGGGCGGGATGCGGGTGGGGGGGGAATCCCGCAATAAGTCGGCCGTCAAAGTGGCCATGGACCGGCGCTACAAGGATTACTCCCTTTCCGGCCCCCTCACCCGGCCCATGGTGGGCGAAGCGCTCAAACGATTGAGACATATGATTCCTACCGGCCCCAAGGACCAGGTCAATGTGGACGCCACTATCTACCAAACCATGAAAAATGGCGGAGAAATTGAGATTGTTTTCGACCGCAGTCTCAAAGATCGGTTGAAAGTCATCCTGGCCATCGATAATGGCGGATGGTCCATGGACCCCTATATCCAGGTTGTGCAAACCCTCTTCGATTATGCCAGGGACCAATTCAAGGAATTGAAAACCTACTTTTTCCACAACACGATTTACGATGTGCTCTGGAATGATACGGCTCGTTATAAAAAACCTCAACGGGTGGACGAGTTTGTTCGCCTCGACCCCGACACCCGGATGGTTATTGTGGGTGACGCTAGTATGGCCCCTTACGAATTGATGGCCACCGATGGGTCCATCCATCTGGAGGAACGGTCCGGCCAGCCGAGTATCGAACGGTTGCGTTTTATTGCCGACACCTTTCCCTACAGTGTCTGGCTCAATCCGGTTCCTGAAAGAATGTGGAACTTCACTCAATCCATCAACGCCATCCGCCGGATTTTCCCCATGTTCGAGCTTTCCATTGATGGTTTGGAAAAGGCCGTCGGACATATGATGGCCAAATAGCGACTGAAACAAGGAGATAAATCCATGGACACAAAACACGAACGGGAATGGTACCGGAAATTTCAGGAGGGAACTTTTCTCATTAAGGGATGGCAGTCGCGTAAAAAAGAAATCCTCCATGCGATACCGACAACTGAAAAGGAAGCCATTGACGAGTTGCTCGGCAAGCTGGGTGAAAAAATCGGCAAAGAGTGGGCCAAGGACCGCCATGTGCGACGTATTGACACGGTAACGCTCCAGCAATGGGGGGAGCGCTTGCGAAAATCCCAGAAAAAAGGCTCGGATATATTGATGGCCGAGATCCGCAAGTTGGATACAAAAGTAGATGAAATTATTGCCTGAAGCCACCATCAAGGGGTAACCGTCAGTACTAATCCTGGTAGAAACCCCCTGAGGATCCCATAGACTAGCCGTTTGAAAAAATCGCTGCTATTTTTTCTTCCAGCACCAATCTTCGTAATAGTCCCAACTGGCGATTGAGTTCAGTTCTTTAATTTTACTGTCCTTTTCCAACAAGGATGCCCGGATGACGTCCCCGATGGATAACAGCCCAATATATCGATTGTCCTTTTCCACCAGAATGTGCCGAATAAACAACCCAAGAAACATCTCTTCCAGCACCACGATGGGCGTGTCATGGGATACTTTTTTCAAGGGGCTGCTCATGTAATCCCTCACCGGATCTGTCTCAGGGTGAAAGCCGGGGTTTGCCATATTGTTGAGCAGGTCCCTTTCCGTCCAAATACCAATAATACTGTTATCCTCTTCAACAAGAATAGCGCCGACTTTTTTCCCAACCATCTTTTTAATGGCCCTTTTAACGGTCTCTTGAGGAGAAACGGTAAATAACGAAACTCTCGCCTTTTGGTTTAGAATGTCTTGAGCGGTCTTCATCTCTTTTCCTTTGATCGCAACCATATCGAGAACCTTTGTCAAAGATCTCCTTTGATTATCATAACAAATTACTATGCATTTCCTCGATCAATGTCAACTATAGTGGTTGTCATAAATATGTTCCGAAAGAATTTTGCCTCATCCGTCGTCATGCCGGACT
>Ga0316198_10003016_pt1 | contig 10230 bp, 13 predicted proteins | sample OudBieAanoxic_MG_FD_204935 | JGI IMG/M metagenome (GOLD analysis project Ga0316198, IMG submission 204935) | Coastal sediment microbial communities from Oude Bieten Haven, Netherlands - site A anoxic | ecosystem: Environmental > Aquatic > Marine > Coastal > Sediment | place: Netherlands...
CCTCTTCATTCCTATTGGGCAATTGTCGTTTATATTTTACTTTTTTTATACAAAAATACCAGGGTTATTGGTCTGGCACTGCTCATCCATATATTTGCAGATTCAATTGATTGTTACTTGTTGTTTTCAGAGGCGAATTGAAGTCATTACGGGGTAGTGGTCAGATAGTCTTAAATAAAAGTTTTGATGTGTCAAAATCTGTGTGCTTTTATCCACCAAAATAAAATCGATGCGAAATGGGATAAATTTTAAATCAAAAGTTTTGCCAAAACCCGAACCTTTTACGTCAAATGTATCTTGCATTTCGCCTTTGGCTATGCGATACACATTTGAAAATGAGGTATTATTGAAATCCCCACAGACTATTGTCCTGTATGGAGAATTTTTTCTGTGATTGACAAATATTTGTACCTGTTCTTCTTGTTTTATAAAAGCTTTTCTCATTTTACCATAAACCTTGGTAACTCGTCTGATTCTCTTTAGCCTGGAAGGTATTACTTTATAGGATTGGAAATGAGTATTATAGACCCGAATTGTATCTGCTTCGTATAAAATATCTGCATATAGGGCATCGTTGGCTGTATTGGGGAATTCCAGGGATCCAGTACCTACAATTGGATATTTGGAAAAAATAGCCTGTTTGCTTTTATCAGAAGGGAAATCGGTTTGGTATTTATAAGGATATTGCCCTAATTGAACTATTCGGCCAAACTCCTGAAAGCAAACAATATCAGGGTCTTGGTCTAAAATAAAATTCTTAATTTCATTACCGGTTGAATTACCTTTTGCCCGACCTCTATAATTGAAATCCCGTGTATTAAAAGTCATAATTCTGAGGTCTTTATCCTCAGAGGATACATTAGTAGACCCCAATTTATAAAACGATCCAAGTGCGATATAAGAAATGAGTGCTGTGGCTAATGATAGTAGAAACAGTTTTTTCTTTTTGAATAACCAATATAAAATAAATGGAAGATTTAAGATAAAAGTTATCGGAAAGAATAAACCCAAAAAAGATAAAGGACTAAATGTCTTAACGGAAATAAAAGGAGACAAACAGGATAACAAAAGAAGTATACCAAAAAAAAGATTCAGGATTAAAACAGTCTTATCAAATAATGATAATTCTCTCACAAATTAGTCCTCTTTACCTGCCTTAAATAAGAAATCCTTTTCTGATTTGGACAGACTTTCATAACCAGATTTGCTTATCTTATCAAGGATGGTATCTATTTTGCGCTGCTTGCTTTCTCTGTCGTAATTAACATTGGAAACATTTTTTCCTTTCGCGCGGCGGTAAACTGTTTTTAGGGGTGCCTTTTTTTCTTTCTTCTTAAAAAGACCTTCAATACTTTCAATCATTTTCGTAAATCCCTCCCCTATGTCCCGACCTTTTAAGAGTTGTCTTGCATAAACGTATCCTAAAAAAGCTCCACCTAAATGAGCCAGATGTCCTCCTGCATTACCTCCGGATGGAATTTGAATTAAATCCACCAAAACAAAGAAAGCTCCAATGTACCACAATTTTACATTGAACATAAATAGCCTTACCTCTTGGTTAGGAATATAGGCACAGATAAAAATTAATACAGCAGTTACTCCTGCAGAGGCACCTATTAAAGCTGTGTTTGTAGTTAAAAGTGCTGGGAATACATTATAGCTTAATAAAAAGACCAAACCACCCAATATAACTCCCAGAAAATAAACACTTATGAATTTTTTGGGGCCGAATAGATTTAGGAAAATTCTTCCGGAGAAATAAAGCATTATCATATTCCAAAACAGATGCCAAATTCCTCCATGAAAAAAGGAATAGGTAACTAGAGACCAGGGTTGAGAAATAAAATCGATAAAATCCTTTGGTAATTCAAACCATCGGATCAATGAATTGGAAGGCATGCCCATTAAGAAGGTAAATAATCCGTTGACAATAAAAACGAATACATTTACTGCAATTAATTTTTCGGCGATACTTAGTCGTGCGAATTGATATTTCAAATTTCCAGAATCCATTCTAATTCCATCGATTTTGATTAAACTGATTTTTTTTCCAGTACCACATCATTAAAAATCCAAAAAGGGCTCCACCAACATGGGCAAAATGTGCAATACCATCTCCAAATATAGAATATCCGGTAACCCCTGAAAACAAGTCCAGTCCTATTAATACAGGAATGAAAAATTTTGCTTTGATAGGGACTGGCAGAAAGATAAGGAATAATTCACTATTTGGATAAGACATCCCAAATGCTACCAAAATACCGTAAATAGCTCCTGATGCACCAACTGCCGGGGTATTATAGGCACTTAAAAAATTATCGATAACACTGCGAGGTGCGTAATTATACCAATCTGGACTATATTGGCCACCAGAAATTATTTCCATAATCTGACTTTCTGCTATTCCAGAATTCATAATAGCCTCAATGCCCTGATTAAAATAATAATAATTTACACCTGAATGTATAAGCGCTGCTCCAATACCTGCTGAGAAATAGAAAAACAAAAATTTATTTCTACCCCACATCCTCTCCAATGGTGTGCCAAAGGCCCAGAGTGCATACATATTAAATAAAATATGCATAAATCCCCCGTGCATAAACATATGAGACAATATCTGCCAAATTCCAAAATTCTCATTCTCCGGAAACCACAATGAAAACCATTGATACATCTGGTCGCCATACAGATTGGTTGCTACAAAGAACAACACATTAACAATTAGCAGATGCTTAATGGCATCAGTTAGTCTTCCCATCTAAATAAATTTATTATCAATATCACGTTCTGTAATTGTAACGTAAATTATTTTGTTAAACGGACTTCGGTTAGTTTCCTTACATGCAAACAATGCATTTACCAAAGCCTGTTGCGATTCATTATCTAATATTTCCCCCGTTTTTACCGCCAAAGACTTGCAGAGTGCTTTAGATAATACCTCTGACTGGGTAAATCCATTTCCGTTTATCTCCATTTGATAATCAGAAATTAATTGATCCATGATAATCCCTATTTCACTCTCATTAATAAGTTGAGGAATTCCGGTGATTTGAAGTTCATCTTCCGTAAAAGGACCGAAAGCAAAACCCAGAGATGTCAGGCTTCCTTTAATTTCCTTTAATACCGCCAATTCCGATTTTGAAAAAGAGAGTGATAGGGGAAAAAGCAATTGCTGGCTTAAAGTTTCCTTTACCGTAATGCTTTTAAGAAATTTTTCATATAACACCCGCTGATGTGCGCGCCCCTGGTCAATGATAAGCATACCCGACTTTATTGTCGTTACTATATATTTTCTTCTAAGCTGAAATGTCGTTGCCCCTATTTGATCTAGGCCTCCCTGTTCATCAAAAATTGAACCGGTAATAGTATCAGATTCGAAATGTACTGTACTAAATCCCTCTCCCCTGCCAACTTTTGACTCTAAACCTACATACATACTTTCCCAATCCCCGGATCGTTGACGCGCAAAGGTGCTTTTAATGCTTTTTTCTAATCCGCTTTCCTTAAATGGATTATAACCAGGGTTAATAGTTATACCAGGCTGTTGCGCCTGTTTGTTTAATTGCATATAAGGTGTATCCAAATTCTGATCTTTGTCAAAATCTAAAACCGGACTTACATTAAACTGCCCTAAGCTGTGTTTTATTGTTGATTTAAGAATAGCATATAAGGTATGTTCGTCATCAAACTTAATTTCTGTTTTTGTTGGATGTATATTAATATCTATTGATGACGGATCTACTTCGAGATACAAGAAGTAGCCAGGGCTTGTATCTGGCCTCAAAAGTCCTTCAAATGAAGCCATAACCGCATGATGAAGATATGGGCTTTTAATAAAACGATGGTTCACAAAAAAGAATTGTTCACCCCTGCTTTTTTTAGCGTATTCAGGTTTGTAAATAAACCCTGAAATCTTCACTACCTGAGTCTCTTCGCCTACTGGCACTAATTTTTCTTTGGTCTTATTCCCAAATATGTTTACTACTCTCTTTTTTAAATTAGTTGCAGGGAGATTGAATAACTCGTTGTTATTATTGTAAAAATGAAAATGTACGGTAGGATGCGCCAGAGCTATCCGGTGAAATTCATCTGTTATATGACGTAGCTCTACCTGGTTAGACTTTAAGAATTTTCTTCTTGCAGGGATATTGAAAAAGAGATTTTTTACTGATACAGATGTTCCTTTCGGCGTTACGGTAACTTCTTGAGATAATACCTTACTCCCTTCAATCTTAAGAAGAGTGCCAACTTCATCATCCCCCACTCTTGTATTCATTTCCACATGTGCTATAGCCGCAATAGAGGCTAGTGCTTCTCCACGAAAACCTTTTGTGTCCAAATGAAATAAATCCTCAGCACAATTGATTTTGGAAGTAGCGTGCCTTTCAAAACTCAATCTGGCATCAGTTACGCTCATACCCAATCCGTCATCAACGATCTGGATTAAAGTTTTTCCTCCATCTTTTATAATTAGCTTTATAGCAGTAGCTCCAGCATCAATGGCATTCTCCAATAACTCTTTTACTACAGAGGCCGGGCGCTGGACTACTTCACCGGCGGCTATCTGATTAGCCACATGGTCTGGCAAAAGTTGTATAATATCTGCCATTATTTTGAAAAGAAGATTGATAAATCAAAATCGATAATATAGAGGAACATTAGGATTAGGATAACGATTATAACTAACATTCTTAATTGTAGGTTTTTGTCACCAGCCCTTTTGATATCTGACATTGCATTACTAAACTTTCCTTTCAATCCTCTCGGCGCATCTATTGTAGTACGGTATTTATCCAGTTTTGGTTGCATTTTATAAGGGCTGCCCTCACCCTTATCGTCATAATAACGGGGTGTATAACTGTATTTTTTGTTTTTGCGTAGTTTTGAAAATCTTCCCATGTACCTATAATTCAAAGTTACTCAAAATCAAAAAATATGAAGAGATATCCTTCCCAAAAATTGTTAACAGTTTACAGCCTACTTACTGCACCATGCGGATTTTATACAAGAATATGGTAGTCCCTTATTATAAATGGGTTCGGAAGTGATTGCAAAAAGTAAGTCGTTATAACAAGGCCATCTTAATTGCAGCAATTGCAGCTTCAACACCTTTATTCCCGTGTTTACCACCACTTCTGTCCTTTGCCTGTTGAAGATTGTCATCCGTTAACACACAAAAAATCACCGGGGTGTCATTAATAACATTCAGGTCTTTGATGCCTTGAGCGGCAGCACTACAAACAAAATCAAAGTGTTTGGTTTCTCCGCGAATTACACTTCCTATTGCTATAATAGCATCCGGTTTATTTTTCTGTATCATTTTTTTACAGCCAAATATTAGCTCAAAGCTACCGGGAACATTCCACCTTAGAATGTTGTCTTGTTTTGCACCACAATCCATTAAAGTGGCCTCAGCGCCTTTATAAAGACCTTCAGTAATCTCAGAATTCCATTCTGAAACAACAATCCCAAACCGAAAAGAATTCGCGTTTGGGATTGTTTTCTTGTCATATACTGACAGGTTTTTGTTGGACGTAGCCATTTATTTCTTGCTTTTAGCCATTCCTAAAAAAGCATCTATAGTTTTTGCTTCTTCCGAATTTGAAAACTCATCTTTAATTCTTTGGAAATACTGAAGCGCCTTATCATTTTGATTCAGCTCCATTGCTGTTACTCCTGCTTTATGTAGAAATCTTGGCGTAGTGTAATCATTTGTATTGTGTGCAAATGCCAATTCGTAATATCCAAGGGCATCTGAAGCCTGTCCTAATTGCATAAAGGCATCTCCAATTCCACCTTTAGCCAAAGCACCAAGTATTGCATCATCAGAAGAAAAATTTTCCAAATGCCTTATCGCATCTTCGTATTGTTGCATATTCAGATAAGCCATACCTGCAGAATAATTTGCCAGGTTAGCCGCTTTCGTTCCTTTGTACTCATCAATAATGTCCAAAAATCCATATTTCCCTTCGGCTCCATTTAATGCTAAAGTAAACAATGAATCCTTTTCAGTTGTATTGTTTAATGCCTGATCAAAATACTGTTGTGGATAAAAAAGCTCATTGGCAGCATTTGCCTCTTTTGGCACCTGAATGAATTGATTATAAGCAAGATAACCTAAGACCCCAATAGCAATAACACCTATTAGGCCAAGGATATAATTTTGATTTTTGGCCACCCATTGTTCTGATCTTGAAGCACTCTCATCTAAGCTGCTAAAAACTTCAGCCGTTGCACTTTTCTGAGAAGCAAGCTCTCTCTCCTCGGCTTTATTTTTAGGCTTGTAACCCCTTTTCTTGTATGTTGCCATCTTAAAATTTATTGGTCGCGCAAAAATAAAGTTTTTATCCAAAACGAAAAGCCAAATTATTCGTTATTTTTCGATAATTTGCGCCTGCCATGTTTATTGCCAAATTACTTTCCCAATGTTTCTGAAGAATTTATCACTGGTTAACTATAAAAATTTTGAAGAACAGCAATTTGAATTCGATTCCAAAACTAACTGTTTTGTTGGCGATAATGGAAAAGGGAAAACCAATGTCCTAGATGCTATTTACCACCTCGCATTTGGCAAAAGCTATTTTAATCCACTAGCCGGTCAGAATATAAAACACGGAGAGGATTTTTTTATCATTGAAGGAACTTTCAAACTCAGAGACAGGAACGAAAAAATTGTTTGCAGCCTCAAAAAAGGCATGAAAAAAATCATTAAACGCAACAATAAAGTTTATGATCGCTTGTCTGATCATATTGGTCTATTGCCTTTAGTTATTATCTCACCGGCAGACAGAGATTTAATTCTCGAGGGAAGTGATATTAGAAGAAAATTTATGGACGGTGTTATATCACAGTCGGATAAGGAGTACCTGCAAACACTCATCAAATACAACAAAATACTCCAGCAGCGAAATACCCTGCTGAAATATTTTGCGATTAACCATTCTTTCGATCAGGAGACCATTTCCGTTTATAATGAACAACTGACTGATTACGGAACCAGCATTTTCAATAAAAGAGCGGCCTTTATTGAAGATTTTATTCCTATTTTTAAAGAACAATACTTAGCAATTTCCGGTGGAGAAGAATTGGTGAATATTAATTATGAAAGCAAATTATTCTCACAAGATCTATTGTCGCTGCTTGAAAGCAATATTGAAAAAGACAGAGCCTTGCAGTATACTTCTGTAGGAATACATAAAGATGACCTTCGTTTTGAAATAGAAAACTATCCCATAAAGAAATTTGGCAGCCAGGGTCAGCAAAAATCATTTTTAATAGCTTTGAAATTTGCTCAGTTTCAATTTCTAAAAGCACATGCCAGAACTACCCCGATTATGCTTTTAGATGATATCTTTGACAAATTGGATGAAAATAGGGTGAAACATATTATCACTTTAGTAGATGATGAAAATTTTGGTCAAATATTTATAAGTGACACTCATCCGGAACGAACAGAAAATGTTGTGAAATCTATTCATCAATCCTATAAAATTTTTAAATTGTAGTATGCGCAAGTTGGTATCTTTAGTACTCTTTTTAAGCGCTCTGTCTTGTTCTGAAAAAATATCTGTGTCAGATTTAAACTATATCAATGGATATTGGGAGATCCAAGAGGTTAAATTTCCGAATAGAAAAACTAAAGAATATGACGTTAATTTAACTATTGATTATTTTGAATATGACCAATTGAAAGGATTTCGCAAGAAAATGCAGCCCAAATTTGATGGAACATTTAGTACTTCCAGCGACGCAGAGTCATTCCAAATAATTGAAAGAGAAGGCTTGTTTTGGATGATATACAAGAATGATTTAAGTACTTGGGAGGAGCAATTAATTGAGATTACGAAAACCAAAATGGTTGTTAAAAATAAAGAAGGTCTGTCTTATCATTACAGGCGTTTTCAACCCATCAATGCTAAACCGTAATGGCTAAAGAAAAAAATCTTCATTCCCTTAGCGAAGCTTTAAATGCATTTATTAAAGAGAATAAGTTGCAGAAAGGGATGGACAAGGTCATGGTGAGGGACGCATGGGAAAATATTATGGGCAATGGAGTGAATAATTATACGACTTCAGTGGAGTTGCGTAACAATACGCTTTTTGTCTCACTTTCATCCTCCGTATTAAGAGAAGAACTAAGTCATGGAAAATCCAAGATCATTGATATGCTCAATGAAGAATTGAAAAAGGACTTGGTTAAAAAAATTGTGTTGAGATAACTGGCGTCGCTTATTTAAGCAATTATTTCTTCTTAACTCTTTAGTAAATTTCCCTGCCTGAAAAATGGAAACTTCCTTCTATTGCGGCATTTTCATCGCTATCTGAACCATGTATTGCGTTTTCGCCTATGTCTGTGGCAAATAATTTTCTTATGGTTCCTTCTGCAGCTTCAGCGGGATTGGTAGCCCCTATTAAAGCTCTAAAGTCATCTACTGCATTATCTTTTTCTAAAATAGCAGAAACAATAGGTCCCCTTGTCATAAACTGTATCAATTCACCAAAGAAGGGGCGCTCACTGTGAATGGCATAAAACTGCTGTGCATCACGCTTGCTCAATTGAGTATATTTCATAGCAATGATCTTGAAACCCGCAGACGTAATTTTTTCTAGAATGGCTCCAATATGTCCATTTTCTACCGCGTCCGGTTTTATCATTGTAAAAGTTCTGTTCGTTGTCATTTATAAAATTTTGGGCAAAAATACATTTTCTTGTAGCAAACCACAACATTAATAATTTTGCCTTATTTCCAGAGGCACGATACCGTCATTTTCTACAATTTGTAAAATCACTTCCTTAGTAATTAAATTGAACTTTACCAATCCAAAACTCTCTTTAGATATAACACTTCCTATTCGATATGGATTGGGTTCCCCGGAAAAATCCGAGTATGCGTGAGTGAGTCCGCTACTTGTAAAATCTATTAATGGGTAGGATAGTCCTGGAATATCTAATTTAGAAAATTCTGAAATATGGCGATCCCCAGAAAGAATAATTACTCCTTTTGCCTGTGAGGCCACTAACAATTTATTGAATCTATCTACTTCATGGGGGAAATTTCCCCAACACTCAAAACCGTGTTCATTAGATAAGAATTGAATGCTGCTAACGACAAGATTGAAGTCTGCATCCGAATTATTCAATTCATTGGCAAGCCATTGCCATTGTGTTTCGCCAAGAAGTGTCCCCTCACCATAAGGATTGGGCTTAAAGCGTTTTTCTGTTTCCGTATCTGTGGTTAAAGCTGTTCTAAAATATCGTGTGTCTAAAACTAGTATTTTTATTTTGCCAAGATTTCCACTATAATTATATGCAAAATAAATACCTTCCTGCATTCGTCTGGGGTGATCTACCGGTACGTCCATAAAATCTAAAAAAGCCTGTTGGCTTTGTCTTTTAGACACAAATTCAGTACCTCCATCATTTAAGCCATAATCGTGATCATCCCAGGTTCCAATAACCTGAGTATTCTTCTTTAATTTTTTATAGCCTGAAACCTTATTTTGCATTTCATATAATTCTCTTATTTTCAATACATCATCTGTGTCCGCGTAGACTATATCCCCACCCCAAATCCATAATAACGGGTTAGCTTCTTTTATATCATCCCATAACAGGTTTTCTAAATTTAGCTTATTACAAGAACCGAAAGCAATTGTAATTTCGGACTCCGGAACAGTTGTCCTTAATGAATTTTTTTTGGCAGTACAGCCTGTCAGCAAAGCGAAAGCAATTAAAACAAAAAACGATTTATTCATTAAACTGATATTTTGATCGCTAAAATAAACTTTTATAAAAGGAATAATAGTCTGGCATCAAAATACTTTTTGATGGTTTAAAAAGTTGAATCCGCGAAGTATACCACACCACCTTACTTTTAAAATTAGCTGTATAGAGAATCTCTAATTTAATTGTATCTTTGCGCGCATGAATTCTGAGGATGTAAAGGCCATTAAAGCACTGCTCTCAAAGCCGAAAAGAATAGTAATTGTGCCCCACAAAAACCCCGATGGCGATGCAATTGGCTCTTCGCTGGGTTTATGGTATTATCTAAAATCAATTGGGCAGGAGGTAAGGGTGATTGTTCCGAACGATTACCCCAGGTTTTTGAAATTTTTACCTGGTACAGATGAAGTTCTTAATTTCGAGAAAGATAATGCAGCTGCAAAAGAATACCTTAATAGCGCAGACCTTTGTTTTACCCTCGATTTTAATCAGTTGGGCAGAGTTGG
>Ga0316198_10003017_pt1 | contig 10229 bp, 12 predicted proteins | sample OudBieAanoxic_MG_FD_204935 | JGI IMG/M metagenome (GOLD analysis project Ga0316198, IMG submission 204935) | Coastal sediment microbial communities from Oude Bieten Haven, Netherlands - site A anoxic | ecosystem: Environmental > Aquatic > Marine > Coastal > Sediment | place: Netherlands...
AAAACGGCGGCGAACGGCGATGGCGTGTTGGGCGTGCGGTTCGGAGCGTAGTACACAAGTGCGCAGACGCTTCCCGCCAGGGCGACAGCGATGGCGCTTAAGGTCGCAAACACCCAACGTGCTGTCGCGAACTGCTCTGGTGTGACGTCTGCGGTATTGACCCCGTACCAGCTCGCGGCAAGTCGGTAGATCTGGTTGCCGTCAAAAGCGTGGATGAGTGTCTGACGCTTTTCGTTTGTAACGAGCGCAGCTGCGGCGATGTCTTGGTCAAGCGCGTCGGTCTTGCTAGCGTCCGAAGCAACCAGCCCGTCGATCTCGGCCTGAAGAGTCTTTCTTTCCTCACGCAGGCGCGTGAGTTCAATGTTGAGCCTGTCAACTTCTCTCCGGAAGCGCTCATCCTCGTCCCTAGAGCGCGGAACCATGCATTCCTGTCTTATGATGCGGCAGGCCTCCCGGATCTCCTCGAGGTTCTTCCGGTGGATCTCTGGTTCTCGCGCTAATTGCGCACTCAGCTCAGCGATGCTCGCGTCGCGCCGCTCTGCCCCTCTGCGCAATTCTGCTCGTTTAGCGGTATCGGTGTCAGCCTGCTGACCGCGCTGATCCTTTAGCAGTGATAGCTCCGCCTCGGCTTTCGATAGTTCATAGTTTGCTGCGTTAATGGGCTTCAGACGAAGGTCGACGATGCGTTCGAAGCCGAAGGACCAGTTTTCAATCGCGAGGTAGCTGAGCGCCAATATGCCGAGGATCGCGAGGCCCTTGATGAGCCTGTTCTTGTTGTAGAGGACGGAGGCGAGGGGGACACGGCCGATTTCGGCGATGGCCACGGCGAGCATCGGGACCACCGGAAAATACGCCGGAAGACTGCTCGGCAGCTGGTCGCCGAAGGTAGTGTAGGCGGAATTGAGTGCCCCGCCGGTGACACCGACGATCTCTATGCCCCAGGCAAAGATGATCAGTTGTTTCGAGCCTTCGCGCATTTTTGTTGGGACTCCATCTTCAATCGCGCGAAGGAACGCTATCTGACCACTGCGTCAGATTCGGACGTTAGTTTGGTTATCGGGAGCTCAAGCTAACAACGAGCGAGCCTCTTTGCTGCGCTGAGGGCAGCCTGAAGTAGGATCAGTCAGCGTTAGGGTGCGTGGCGGCATGATGGCAGAATAATGCACTGCACCATAAAGCGGACACGCAATTGCTGCGATGCAGCATTAGGAATCACCGCACAACCTAATAGGAGGTTCCAATGTTAAATCGCATTCAGTTGCTTTGCGCTGTCACAGGTGTCCTGGTCGTCCTCACTGGAGGAGTACAGGCGCGTGCATACGAGGTTGTCGATCACTCGGGGCCGGTTGAGGTCAATGACACCATTCTAGAGACAGTCGGCAGCAAGCGCGTCATAGCCTTCTTTCAGCGCGAAAACGGTCGCTGCGCCGTTAATGCTGTCGTGTTTGAAAAAAAGGACATCGACAAGGACACGACCACAGCGGCACGCGTGCGGGTCACTCTGCGTCCCAACGAGATGCTCTCTATCGACACCTCTGACAACCAGATCGTCGGTCTCCAGTGCGGCAGCAATGCCAAGACTTTGACGTCCTGGATACGAGCCACGTCTTAGTGTCTGGCAGAAGTGTCCGAAGCCGAAGGCAAATGCCTTGGGCCGTTGACCAGATTTAGGGTCTTCACTGAAGCTTAAGCCCCGGCTCCTGAAAGGGCCGGGGCTGACGCTCCGCAGGAATTGCGCTCAAACCCTACGAAGTTGGCGTCGTGATCATCAGCTTGTCGGAATGTACCAAACGGCTAGTTCTCGCCAAGACAGGTAAGCCTGTACGTGTAGAACTTGTCCCTCTTAGCGATTTCAGATGGTGCCAGCGCATCCGTTGACGCAGCCATCACAGGTTCAACGCCATTCCTTTTCAGAAATCGCTCCGCTAAATCGCCATGAATTGCGAAGTTGATGTTCTGCGGTAGAGCGCCTGATACCTCCAGCATTTCAATGTCGCGCAAACGCGCGTTGATAACTCCGACGACCTGCCCCCTATCATCAAGGAGTGGCCCTCCTGAGTTTCCCGGTTGAATGGGAGCGGTGAACTGAAGATACGTTGGATCGTTCTCAGGCCCGGTGATGGAACTCACTATGCCATCCGTGAAGTGCAGTCCCAGAAAACCGCTGTACGGATAGCCTGTAGCAAATATAGTCTCGCCTACCTGTACCGAGCCGCTTCGAAACGTCACCGGGGACGGATGGCCCTCAAACTTTACGAGAGCTAAGTCATTCGCGCGGTCTACGGCCTCAATTTTTCCCGCCCCCAAGCCTTCGATGGCTATGACATCGCATCGATACACAACGTGAAAATTGGTCAGTATCAGTCCGTCACCACTGACCGCAAAGCCTGTGCCTGATGAGAATTGTGGCTCCTCCGGACGCGAAACCTCTGCAACCTTGATGCCCGTGATCGCTTCTGCGTGGCGAATAAGCGGCATGTCACCGCTATGCTTTAAGAAGCATACCTTCTTCGCAATGTTGTAGCTAAAAGCCCTGCACTCTGGCTCTGTACCGCAGCGGCTCTCGCAATCGCTCAACGTGGGCGGATCAAGCCTCTCGTAGTCATGCCCGGGAGCATCCCTATTTCTCCTGATCGAGAATCGGTCGCCATCCGTTTTTCTTCCCGTGATTGCCTCTTTGTGGGGACGGAGTCGTAAGCCAGCCTTGTTCTTTAGGAAGCAAACGCGCCTGACGTGGTTATACGTGAAGGCTTTGCACTGCGAGTCTTCGCGACAACGGCTTTGGCAATAGCTTAGTGTGGGAGGGTCAATCCTTGCATAGTCATGTCCTGGTGCGTCCTCCTCCACGTGCATTGTGAACTGCTCAAAATCGCCCGTCGCAGTCTGGGGGCTCAGCACCGCAATGGCACCAAACACAGCGAGACTTACGGCTAGAGATATGGAAGTTCGCGTTACCATGACGCCCGCAACAACTATCTACGCTGATGTTATCAGGTGATCTTAGCTCGATTGGAGCTGCCAACAAATTGACCTAGCTCACAGGTCACGGCCTTTGGTCGTCGATGACTGTATCGAGACTGCTCGGCGACTTCGGCCCCTCAAGATTCACAAAGACATTTGAGAGCTTAAAGTCAGAAGCGCCATCTCTCTGCACCTGGGCAAGCCGCAAGCGGCCAAGTCTTCCCCTGATCCGATCTCAATCACTCGGTACGACGTAGAACTTCTTAGTCGAATATGGATTTCCGGCGCCGTATGGATTGTTCAAACTATCAGGCGAGTACGGACTGCCATATCGGCCGTAAGGGTTGGACGTAGAGTCTGGATCGTACGGATTTTTGCTTAGTCTGCCGTGATAGGTACCCTCTTCCCCAAATATCTTAGGAGCATCGGTCGCGTAGGGATTGGTCCAAGACTTATTGCTGTAGGGGCTGCCGTACTCGCTGTAAGGGTTCATCAGCCCATCCGACTTGTAGGGGCTGCCTGCGCCATAAGGATTGTTCAGGCAGTCCGGGTCATAGGGACAGATGGCGTAAGCGGGTTGGACAGCCGCAGAAGCAGTGAGAAAGCAAAGGGTAGCCGCCATCCGGACTAGTCTGTTCATGGCAAACTCCGTTCCTTTCAGACGAAAGTATCGGCCTCGTTACTGCTCGCGTGGCCGAGTGCGGTTTTCAGCCTAGCACCGAACCTGCGAGCCTGACTTTGACCGGGGTCAGTAACCGACGGGTCCGCCACTATCCAGCCGATGTTTGTCTGCCTCGGAAACTATCGGACCACTGCGTCAAAATCGGACGTTAGTTTCGAGCTCGTCTTGATCTAGGGTCACGTCGGTGGCGACATCGCCCGACGTGACCCTATAGTCTGGTCCCATGAAGTCAGCTCTGACGGTAGCAGTCCTGCTCCTCGCTACGGTGCCTCTCTTGGCCTCGACGGGCGCCTCTGCCGGGCAAGTAGAAGGCGAGGTAAGTGCCATTGATGGCGACTCTCTCAACATGCATATCCGGCTTTTCGGGATCGATACGCCGGAAGCAGCCCAAATCTGCAAAGACGACCAAGGGCGAGATTATCCCTGTGGGCGAGTGGCTAGCGATGCTCTGGCAAAGCTCGTTCAACACAAAATAGTCTCGTGCGAAGTCAAAACGCGGGATCGCTATGGCCGCCCCGTTGCTATCTGCTACGCAGACAAAATTGATATCGGCGGCGCCCTTGTTGATGCAGGTGTCGCGGTTGCCTTTCGAAAATATTCAGACAAATACGTCGCGGACGAGGAACGTGCGCGGGCTGCAAAGCGGGGTCTATGGGCTGGCACGTTTGAAATGCCTTGGGATTACCGAGAACGCAGAAGGAAGCAGTCAAAAGCGAGTCGCATGCTACCGCCGGGATGTCCTGCCGAACCAGCCCCACTACCGACTGAGTGCGCCATAAAGGGCAATGTCAGCCGGAGTGGACGCATCTATCACATGCCCGGCTCGCGCGATTACGACAAGGTCGTTATCAACCGAGACAAAGGTGAACGTTATTTCTGCTCAGAAAAAGAGGCGCGTGCTTGCGGATGGCGCAAGCCTGGAGAGTGACTTCAGGTGGGACGTAATCCAATCGGAGACGGGTGGAACCGTTTCGGTCCGATGTTCGCCAAGGAGATCAGAAAACGTCGTACTCAGACTCGATCATACTCGCACTGGCGTTAGCACCTGGACGAGGTGTTCGTCAGGATCAATGGAGAGACACATTATCTCTGGCGTGCGGTCGATCACGAAGGTGAAGTGCTTGAGGTCTTCGTGACGAAGCGCCGGGATCGTAGGGCTACGTTGAAGTTCCTAAAGCGTGCGATGAAGCGTTACGGCCGACCGCGATCAGTTGCAACCGACCGGCTACGCTCGTACCGATCCGCGATGAGAGTCATCGGCAATGCTGCCGATCAGGAGTGCGGTCGGTGGCTGAACACTCGGGCTGATAATTCCCCACCTACCGGACCTGCCATGCCGACTCGGTTCGGCTCACCTCTACAGCGCACGCTTGCATTCAAGCGTGCAGTTATGTCCTCATTCGACTGGACTTCTACGACGAAGGAAGCGTTCATGCTGACGTCGGCGGCGGCCGAGAAAGCATCGGGCCTACGCCTAAGACAGCCTCTCACCTAGTCGCGGGGCTTCAGGTGGTGGAAGCACCGCGCATGGCGCGCGGTCGCGCAAGCGGAGCACCACCCGATGACCAAATCTAACTTTATTGATGAGACACGTACTGCGGACCCAGCCGAGCCGGCCAAGCATCGGTCGCGCCCGGATGTGAAGAAGGCGCGCAGAACAGCGAAGGCGCTGAAACGGCAACCCCGCGCGAAGGGTGCCGTTGGCAGTCGCAACGGTACCAAACCTGCAAGCGGCAAACAGACCAAACAGCAGACATGCCTCGACCTGCTCGGTCGCCGAGAAGGTGCAACGATTGACCACCTGCAACAGGCCACCGGCTGGCAGAAACATAGTGTGCGCGGCTTCCTGGCCGGCGCCGTCAGAAAGAAGCTCGGCCTCACACTGATATCGGAGAAGCCCGATGCGGGGCCCCGTCGCTATCGCATCCCGACCACGGCCTGAACGCCATGGCTCAGGATAGAACTTCTGTGTTGGCGGAGCGCAGCGGGCGCAAGGCTCATCCGGCGGAAGCTGACTTGTCCCAAGGCAAAGCGGACAGGGCGGGATGCGACAGGGAGCTGTCGCGAATGCTCGAGGTTCTGCCCGCTCTCAGTTCTGCCGAGCTGCGCAGCGAGTGGCGGCGCCTCTATCGAAGCCTGCCGCCACGGTTAAGCCGGGACCTGCTCATTCGCGCGGTCGCCTATCGGATGCAGGAGCTTCGCTATGGTGGGCTTAGCAAAACGATCAAACGGAAGCTTGTCACGCTGGCGACTGCGCCGCAGTCCGAGGGGGAGATAGTCTCCGAGCCCATCCAGAAGATTAGCCGGGGAGCGCGCTTGGTGCGCGAATGGAACGGCCGCACGCACAGTGTCACGGTGGAAGAGGAAGGCTTCACATATGCTGGACGGAGCTACCGTTCGCTAACCGCAATCGCTCGCGAAATCACCGGTGCCCATTGGTCGGGCCCGCGCTTCTTCGGACTGGCCCGGCCACTGAAGCGTCTCGCGTCCTCGTCTACCGGAGCGGGCCCGGGAAAGGGTGCTTCGGATGCCTAAACGGGCTGCGGACAGTTCTGGGGAGAGTCGACGCAAGGTGCGGTGCGCCATCTATACTCGCAAGTCCACCGAGGAGGGCTTAGAGCAAGAGTTCAACTCGCTCGATGCGCAACGAGAAGCCTGTGAGGCCTTCATCCTCAGTCAGAAGCAAGAAGGCTGGGTGGCGCTGCCGGATCTGTATGACGATGGCGGCTATTCCGGGGGCACGCTGCAGAGACCGGCCCTGCAGCGCCTGTTAGCCGACGTCGCTGCCGGCGGGGTGGATATCATCGTCGTCTACAAGGTTGATCGGCTTACCCGGGCGCTGTCGGACTTTGCCAAGATCGTCGATGTCTTCGACCGCCACTCCGTGTCCTTTGTCTCGGTGACGCAGGCCTTCAACACCACGACCTCGATGGGGCGCCTGACCTTGAACGTGCTGCTGTCGTTCGCCCAGTTCGAGCGCGAGGTAACGGGTGAGCGGATCCGCGACAAGATTGCTGCCTCCAAGAAGAAAGGCATGTGGATGGGCGGTTATCCGCCGCTCGGCTACGACGTGAAGGAGCGGAAGCTGGTGGTCAACGAGGCCGAGGCCAAAACCGTTCGCCACATCTTCCGCCGCTATCAGGAACTGCGTTCGGTGCGCCTGCTGAAAGAGCGTCTCGATGCTGCGGGTATCCTCAGCAAGCGCCGCCATCTCCATGGCGGCAAGCCGATTGCCCGAGGCGCGCTCTATCTCTTATTGGAGAACCGCATTTATCGCGGCGAGATCGTGCATAAGGACCAGGCCTATCCAGGCGAGCACGACCCGATCGTCGATGAAGATCTCTGGCGGGAGGTGCAGGCCACCTTAGAGATGAACAGGGTCAATCGCGATGCCGGCAGGGGCACCCGCCAGTTGAGCCTGTTAGCCGGTCTCATCCACGATGCGCACGGCGAGCCGATGACGCCTACTCATGCTGCGAAGAGGGGTGTCCGGTATCGCTACTACGTCTCCAAATCGCTGGTGGCCGGGAAGGCCAGTGCGACCACGAATGGCCAACGCATTCCGGCCGCCAATATCGAGGCTCTGGTCACCGGCCGGATCTGCGGATGGCTCGCCGATCCGGTTGCCGTCGTCAACGCCGTCCAGTGCTGTGATCCCGATGCTATTGCACAGAAGAAGCTGTTAGATGAGGCTGCGCGGCTTGCCGCCCGATGGCACGATCTTGGTGCAGAGGATATCCGCGCGCTTCTCCTCGCCTTCATTACGCGCGTCCAGGTTCATTCTGACCGGATCGAAGTGACGCTCGACCAAATGGGCCTTGTCCTGTGTTTGGGCGCCAAGCTCGATAAACGGCAACCTGCCGACCCCGCTGGATGTGATCCAGAGCAGCATCTGATGATCTTGACCATCCGCGCGCGTCTGAAGCGCGCTGGGATCGAAATGCGAATGGTGGTCGATGATGGATCCGCGCCAGCGAGTGTCGATGGTACCCTGGTACGTCTTCTCGTCCGGGCCCATGCGATACGCGCGCGCCTAATTCAGGATCCCAGCCTAACCTTTAGAGAGATCGCCGCCGAGGAGGGGGTCGGCAGTTCCTACGTCTCGCGCCTCATCAGGCTCTCCTTCCTCGCGCCCGACATTGTCACGGCGATCTTGAACGGCAGGCAGCCTGCTTCGCTCACCGCGAACCGGCTGATGGAAGACACCCGCCTGCCCCTCGCGTGGAAGGCCCAACGCGAGCAGTTTGCTCTCCTCTAACTCCTCTAAACCGTCCTTCGGCGGGATACGACCATGACCGACCTCTGTCTCGGGTTTGCCGTCTGGCTTGCTCACCAAGAAAAGGGCTGGTGGGCAAGAGACAGTGGTACTGGCAAAACGGCCGTAAGAGACACGCCCGTGCAGAGACGCCCAATTGGCGTACGAAAGCGTCTCCAGCTACCAGTGCGACCATGCACGCCTGGCAAAGCCTCGGAAACACCGAGGGAATTACCCCTCGCTGAAACCTTAACGACAATGAATATCAGTTACTGAATTGGTGGCGGAGAGAGGTGGATTCGAACCCTCGGAACGCTTGCGCGCTCAACGGTTTTCGAGTTCTAAGTCTCTTGTACCGACCTCTACCGTTCAGCAGCTAAGAGTGCGCTCTCGTTCGGGATTTTTCTGCTGCCCATCCTGGTGTGTGACGTGGAGTAGAATCCTGTGTCGCGCAGTTGTTTTGCAATTTGGTTTGCAGATCTCCCCTGTCTGAATAAACACTGAGTACGTCCGCTTTTGAGGTTAGAGCCGATACCGAGGGCGTAGAGGACAAGAGCGGTAAGCCCTACATAAAGACGGCCACAAGAACGAGCACAAGCAGAAGACTTTTTAGAGCTGGGGGACCCCTCAACAGTTTATTCGTAGCTTTTGAACGATTCGTCGAGATCTTTTTTCAATTTTTGACAAGGTTCTTTTAGCTCTTTCATTGTTAGACCGAGCTTTTGTATTGCTTCCGGGTCATCTCCATTTAATATATTCATGTTGGCCAAATTAGAGGCAACAATGGAGTTTGCTTTTGTTTTGTCAAATTTTTCTGCTACTTGGAAGAAATATTGGGATAAGTCTTTGAAAAATTTTTCAGGACGCCCCACTTTTTCCGAAATTGCATAAGTCAGCTCAAAGCTAACACTGCAATTGGCGGCCAGCTCCGCTACCGCCGCTCTATTCTGTTCTGTTGTCTCAGCTTTTGCTTGTCCGCCGAAAGTCAGCGCTAAGGCGGCAAAGGTGGTGAGGATGCGTTTCATGGGAAGCTCCTGGGCTGCGCAGAATCCTAGGCCCCAAGCAAGGCCCGCTGCTCTGCGATATCTATGAGTGTTTCGAGACGGCGGATTTCAAACGTCGCTTCGTGTATCGATAAATTGTGGCTCTGCTTGGCCATAACAATTCCTTTGGCGGGCGCGAGACAAACGCCTTCCAAAGAATGAGAACACTAATTGCATCTGCTGAGCACGACGGGCGCATCGTCTGCTGTTGCGCTCCCGTCGATAATCGTCACCTTCATTTCGTTGGGTTGCTCCCAAACCGTGAGCAGAACTTCAATCGCACAAATTCGACAACAGAGTGGATTGGCAACCAAATCTCTGAAAATAAACGTAGATACTGGCGGAGAGAGAGGGATTCGAACCCTCGGAACGCTTGCGCGCTCAACGGTTTTCGAGACCGCCCCGTTCAACCACTCCGGCACCTCTCCGAGCGGGCTGATGTAGCTCGGCGTGACGATCACCGCAACCCGCGGACGGCAGGCACTGCCTGCGCCCGAAGCAGAGCCCGACGGGTTCGGTCTTAGTGGCGGGCGTGGCCAGCGTGATCCACTCGGTCCTTGGTGCCAAATGCTGGCCAGAGGCAGCCTAGAAGGGAGCGCGGGTGGCGGATTTGGGCGACGCGACGGCGGAACACTCTTGAACTTCCTCGAAAGGCGTGATTTTTGGGGCTTTCTAGGAATTGACTTCTCAGGTTTGCCCTCTATATTGCGCCGCTTATCGCTCCTTTAGAGGCGGTGCCGGCAGCGAAAATGCGCTGGCAAAACAAGCCCCAAGAGACGGATTAGAATCATGTTCGCGGTCATTCGCACGGGCGGCAAGCAGTATCGCGTGTCGCCGAACGACGTTATCGAGATCGAGAAGATCGCCGGAAATCCTGGCGACATGGTCGAGCTCTCCGAGGTTTTGCTGCTGGGCGACGGTGGTGCCGCGACGACCGGCAGTCCCACGGTCTCCGGCGCTATGGTGGCGGCCGAGGTGGTGGAACAGAAGCGCGGTGACAAGATCATCGTCTTCAAGAAAAAGCGCCGCAAGGGCTACCGCCGGACCAAGGGTCATCGGCAGGAGCTGACGGCGCTGCGCATCACCGAGATTCTCACCGGCGGCAAGAAGCCTTCGAAGGCGGCTGCAAAGCCGGCGCCGACCAAGGCAAAGGCGGCCGAGAAGGCTGAAGCCAAGGCCGACGAGGCAGCTGCGAAGAAGGCTCCGGCCAAGAAAGCACCTGCCAAGAAGGCTGCTCCGGCCAAGAAGGCGCCCGTGAAGAAGGCAGCGGCTAAGAAAGCTCCGGCGA